>ERZ1645187.4344-NODE-4344-length-11481-cov-4.140469_pt1 | contig 11481 bp, 7 predicted proteins | sample MGYA00575352_ERZ1645187 | MGnify/ENA primary metagenome ERZ1645187 (study PRJEB40837, sample SAMN11349314) | freshwater sediment metagenome | isolation source: river sediment | host: Sediment | place: India: Wazaribad , New Delhi | collected 2017-02-21 ... | reverse complement strand
AGTTCGCCGACATAGGAAACCCGATAGGCGGTGACCGGGGCATAGCCGACATGGATGTCGCGGGTGGTCATGAAGGGGAAATCCTCATCGCCAAGCGGATCGTCGCAGACGCGCGACAGGATATCGCGGGCGCGAGGGCCTTGCAGGTTCAGCACGCCGATGGCCGAGGTGATGTCGCGGATCTCCACTGCCGCACCACCATCGCGCGGGGCGAAGGCCGCGAGGCCGCGGTCCAGCCAATTGCGGTCGCGGATGCCGAGCGCGGAGCCGGTGATCAGCCAGAAGCGGTCCTCCGTGCGGCGCAGGATCGTCACATCGGCCTCGATCCCGCCGCGGGCGTTGCAAAGCTGGGTATAGGCCGCGCCGCCGCCCGGCTTGTCGACATTCACTGTGCTAACGAATTGCAGGAACCGGCAGGCGTCGGGGCCGGAAATCTCGAACTTGGTGAAGGAGGTCTGGTCGCAGATGCCGGCGGCCTCGCGCACCGCGCGGTGTTCGCGGCCTACAGTTTCGGCCTGGTCCTCGCGGGCGAAGCCCTCGGGCTGGACGGGCGGGATCGCGCCATGCGCGAACCAGTTGGCGCGTTCCCAGCCGAACTTGCTGCCGAAGACCGCGCCTGCGGCCTTGAGGCGCGAATAGAGCGGTGAACGGCGGACGCCGCGGGCGCTTGCGGCTTCGGTCCCCGGCCAGTGGATGTCGTAATACTTGCTGTAGCTTTCGACCGCACGGTCATGCAGGAAGCGGTGGCCGGCGTGCAGCGGCCCGAAACGGCGCAGATCGAAGGCCCAGAGGTCGCTGCCCGGGTCGCCGTCGAGGATCCACTGCGCCGCCGCCTTGCCGACCCCGCCCGAGGCGGCGATGGCCGAGGTGAAGGCGCAGGCGACGAAGAAATTGGCGATGCCGGGCACCGGCCCCATCACCGGCTCGCCATCGGGCGAAATCGGGATCGGGCCGTTGACGATGGTGCGCAGGCCGAGCCGGTTCAGGATCGGCAGCCGGTGCGCGGCGGGGACGAGGATTTCCTCCAGCCGCTCCATGTTGGCGTCGAAGAGGTGGCGGGCGTTCTCCCAGGGGAAGCCCTCCTTCGGATTGACCCTGTCGGTGGAGCGTTCCCAGCCGCCGATCGCCAGCGCGCCGGGCTCGGGCTTGGCATAGAAGCGCCCGTCGGGGTCGCGGAAGGCTGGCAGCCCGTCGGGAATCTCCGCCGTCTTCTCGGTCACGAAATACTGGTGCTGGACGACGCCCGCCGGCAGATCGACACCCGCCATCCGCCCCACCGCCCGCGCCCAGATGCCGGCCGCGTTCACCACTAGCTCGCAGGCGATCGCGCCGAAGGGCGTCTCGACATGGGTGATGCGGCCGTCCTTCAGCCTGAGCCCCGTCGCCATCACCCCCTCGGCGACGCGGCCGCCGTATTTTTTCAGTCCCTTGGCATAGGCCTGGGTCAGCGAATAGGGATCGACATGGCCGTCCTCGGGGATGAAGGCGGCGCCGACGAGATCGCTCGCCTCCATCAGCGGATAAAGCTCGCGCGCCTCGGAAGGCGTCAGCATCTGCATGTCGAAGCCGACGGCGCGGGCGGCGGAATGCGATTTCAGCAGTTCCTGCCAGCGCGCGGCACTCGCCGCGACGCGCATCGAGCCGACCTTGCGCCAGCCGATCTCCTGCCCGGTGTCGGCGGCCAGCCCGTCGAAGAGAGTGACGGAATCGCGCATCAGCGCCATCAGGTTCTGCTGCGAGCGGAACTGGCCGACGAGCCCCGCCGCGTGCCAGGTCGCGCCCTCGGTCAGGCGGGTCTTCTCGAGAAGCAGCACATCGCGCTCGCCCGCCCGGGCGAGGTGGTAGGCGATGGAGGCGCCGATCGCACCGCCGCCGATGACGACGAACCGCGCGGCCGCCGGGAGGGTAGGGGTCATGGCCCGGACCTTTCAGACAGAAAGCTGCATCCGCCGCCGGGTCTGGCGCCGTTCGCGCCCGGCCCCCCGGCTGCCGATCTCGAAGGGCGTCCAGCCCGCGGGCAGGGTGGACTCGCCCGCCACGATGCCGGCGAAATGCGCCTTGATCCTTGCATCCGTCTCGGCATCCAGCACCGCCCGGTTCGGCCGCGAGAGGATCGCCATCGCCTTGTTCAGCGCCCGCTTGTGGATGTCGGCCGAGCCGTTCTCGGCCCAGGTCTCGCGCAGGTCGCGGTCGGCGAGGTCGGGCATGAAGGTCGCCGTCGTCATGTTGGCGAGCGTCATCGGGCTGTCGGCGAACATGCCGCCCGGCCCGATCCGCCGGATGTCGTCGAGCGCGAGCGCCGCCTCGCTGAAATCGACGCCGGCGCGGATCCGCTTGATCATCCGGGCGATCTCGTCGTCGATGGCGAGCTGGCCGAAATCCAGCGACATCAGCGCATCGAGCAGCCCGCCCATGACGATGAAGCTGACGCCGGAAAGCGCACCGAGCAGGGTGGACATGCCCTTCTCGTAGCCGGCCTGGGCGTCGGAGACCTTGGAGTTGGTCAGGCCGAGGTAGCCGCCGGACGGAACGTTGTAGCGCCGCGCCATCTGGCAGACGAGCGTGTTCATCATGCCCACCTCGATCGCGCCCGGGGCATAGGCTCCGGTCCTGAGGTCGGCGAAGACCGGCAGGAAGTTATACATCAGTTCCGTGCCGGCCCGCGACATTTGCGCCAGGCACATCGTCGCCAGCCATTCGGCGTTGATCAGCGCCATCATCCCCGGCATCGACAAGGGCGTGTTGATCCCGCCCATCGGTGCGACGGTGCCATAGGCGGTCACGCCGCGTTCGGCGAAGAACATCAGGTTCTCGGTCGAATCGAAGTCCATCGTCAGCGGCGTGACGATGGAGCAGTAGCCGAAGTTGATGAAGGGCCGTTCCCAGAACGCCTCGGGCGAGCCGGCGATCAACTCGCCCAGCTTCAGGACCTTCTCGGCCTCCTCGACGTTCAGCACCGAGGTGCGCACCGGCTTGAGGCAATTCTTCAGCGCCGGATAGAAGCGCGACAGGTTGAAATGCCCTTCGGGCGCGTCGTCGGCGAGCACCGAGATCGAAAACACGTCGAACCCGTCAAGCTCGTTGACGATATGGCCGATGCGGGCGATGTCGTGCGAGGTCGCCCGCCGGGTCACGCCGCTGACCGGGTCGACGATGTCGGGGGCCGAGCTGGCCGTGGCGATGACCGGCAGCTTGCGGGGGAAGGTCACATCGTATTTCGGATCGCGGCCGCGCAGCGTGATCGTCGGCGGCACCATCGCCAGGTGACGCTCCACCACCTCGGGCGGGATGGTCACGCGCTCGGTCGCCTCATCCACCCGCGCGCCATGTTCTGCAAAGCGCCGGCGCGCCTTGGCGTTGCGGACCAGAAGGCCGACCTCGTTCAGGATTTCAAGCGAGGCCTCGTGGATGCGGTCGAGGTCGCGGGGATCGAGGAAGGTGAAATACTGCATGGCGATCCTCCCGGGGATTGCAGGCGGAATCTGTGCCGGAACCGACTTGCGATCAAACGGCGTTTCATGCAGCTTCGCATAAGATTCTCTTATTTGGCGGCGCGGGATGTCTCGTCAGGTCAAGCTCAACTACCTGCGCGCCTTCGACGCGGCGGCGCGGCATCTGAGCTTTTCCGCGGCAGCGGAGGAGATGAACCTGACGCAGGCCGCGATCAGCCAGCAGATCGCCAAGCTGGAACAGGCACTCGGCTCGGCTCTCTTCATCCGGCGCAACCGTGCGCTTTCGCTCAGCGAGCGCGGCCTTGCCTATCACCTTGTCGTGCGCGAGGTGCTGGACCGGCTGGATGCGGTGACCGGGCAGATCTTCCCCGCCGAGAGCCGCAGGATGGTATCGGTCCGCTGCACGCCCAGCGTCGCCTCGCAATGGCTGGCGCCCCGGCTCGGCGCCTTCCACCGCGCCCATCCGGGAACCGACATCCGCATCCAGACGGTCGACCTCTACCCCGATCGCCGACAGTCGCCGCAGGCGGACCTGACGATCTATCGCGCGGCCGAGGACCATGCCACCGACGCCGAGACGCGGCTTCTGTGGCGGGCGGAAATCTTTCCGGTCGGCGCGCCGGCGTATCTGGAACGGTCCGGCCCGATCGCCAGCCCCGCCGGAATTGCGCGCTGCGCGCTGATCGACATCCTCGGCTATGCCAACAACTGGCACCGCTGGCTGCGCCGCTTCGCGCCCGGCTGCCCGCCGCCCGCGCCGGTGGTGACGCTCGACGGGCTCAACATGGCGATCGAGGCGGCCTGCCGGGGTGAGGGGCTCATCCTCGGCCGCCGCCCGCTGATCGACGCCTATCTGGCGGAGGGGCGGCTGGTGCCCGTGCTCGACGGGGACTTCAGCCTCCATTCCTCGTATTTCCTGCGCCTGAACGCGGCCAGCCCGCGCCGCGCCGCCGCCCGGATCCTCGCGGACTGGATGCTGGGGGCAGGGCGCGGCGGATGACGCCGGCGGGGAAGGGCGGCCACAGTCGGACGCACGATCCCGGTCACGAAGCGGAGGATCGCCCCCGGGCCGCTGCGGGGAGAGGCGGAGGCAGCGGGCCTGTCACGCCACCGTCAGGACCGCGCCACCTCGCCGGCGACCTCTAGGAAGGCCTGCACCAGCTTGCCGTTGCGCCGTTCGCGCAGGCAGATCAGTGCCTCGTCCATCCGCACGGCCTCGGCGCCGGCGACCGGAATCGCGACCAGCCGCGCATCCTCGCCGAACTCCGCGGCGGAGACGAAGCCCACGCCCGCCCCGGAGGCGACGATCTCGCGCACCGCCTCGCGTCCCTCGGCCTCGATCGCCGGCTGGAGCGAGACGCCCGCCATCGCCGCCGCCTCCTCGAGCTTGGCGCGGGTGCGGGAGCCGCGTTCGCGCAGGACGAGCGGAGACTGGATCAGTTGCGCGAACGTCAGCACCTTTTCCAGGGCGAGGGGATGGTGCACCGCCACGAAGGCGATGATCGGCGCGGCACCGAGATGGACATGCTCGAAGTCCCTGGTTTCGGGAACCTCGCCGATCACGCCCAGATCGGCCTCGTATCTGTAGAGGCTGTCGATGATCGTCTCGGTGTTGCCGGCCCGCACCGTGATGCGGACGCCGGGAAACCGCTGCCGGAACCTGCCGAGAATGTTCAGCAGGTGGTGGGCGGCGTCGGCGACGATCCGCAGGCTGCCCGCCCTCAGCGCGCGGGTTTCGGACAGGAGGTCCAGCGCCTGCTGCTCGTTGTCGAAAAGACGGCGGGTGATCTCCAGCAGGCGTTCGCCGGCCTGGGTCAGGACGACCTGCTTCTTGTGGCGGTTGAAGAGAAGGACGTCGTATTCCTCCTCGAGCCTGCGCACCTGGTCCGAGATTGCCGGCTGGGTCAGCCGAAGCTCTTCGGCCGCGCGCGAGAAGCCGCCGCAGATTGCGACGTTGTGGAAGGCGCGGAGCTGGACGTAGCGCATGGGCAGGGCGACGTGTCATCGGCGAATGTTATGCAGCTATGAAAACTAACGATTCTGTCTATGCCATGCAATGCCGCGCGGCGGGCCCGGTCGCGCCGAATCCAACAGAAGAATTGATGAAAGGATATGAAATAACGATTTTACGAATATCCTTGTCCATGCGACACCGGGTGCGAAAACATCTCTGCCATCGGGAGCAGCCATGTCGACCTCCGCCCCGCCGCTACCGTCGCCGCGTCTCGGCGAACCCTACCTGCTGACGCCCGGCCCCCTGACCACGGCCTATGAGGTCAAGGAGGCGATGCTGCGCGACTGGGGGTCCTGGGACGCCGATTTCCGCGCCATGACCAAATCGCTCTGCGCCCAGCTTGTCGCGCTGGCGGGGGACACCAGGGGCGAATTCGCCTGCGTGCCGTTGCAGGGCTCGGGCTCCTACTGCGTCGAGGCGATGCTGGGCAGCTTCGTGCCGCCGGGCGGCAAGGTGCTGGTGCTGGCGAACGGCGCCTACGGCTTGCGCGCGGCCGAAACGATGAAATACCTCGGCCGCGCGTTCACGCTGATCGACAAGGGCGACTACATGCCGCCGCGGGGCGACGAGGTTGCCGCCGCGCTGGATGCCGATCCGGCGATCACCCATGTCATCGCCATCCATTGCGAGACCTCCTCGGGCATCCTGAACCCGGTCGCCGAGATTTCCGAGGCCGTCCATGCCCGCGGCCGCAAGCTCCTGATCGACTCGATGTCCGCCTTCGGCGCGATCGACCTCGACGTGAACCGCATCCGCTACGAGGCGATGGTCTCCTCGGCCAACAAGTGCATCGAAGGCGTGCCGGGTTTCGGCTTCGTGATCGCCCGCAAGTCCGAGCTTGAGGCCGCGAAGGGCAACAGCCACTCGCTCGCGCTCGATATCCATGCGCAATGGGCCTATCTGCAAAAGACCGGCCAGTGGCGCTATACCCCGCCGACCCATGTCGTCGCGGCCTTCCTCAAGGCGCTGGAGATCCATGCCGCCGAGGGCGGTGTCGCCGGCCGGGGTGCGCGCTACACAAGCAACCGCGATGTGATGGTGGGCGGGATGCGGGGCCTGGGCTTCGAGACGCTGCTGAAAGACCGCTGGCTCAGCCCGATCATCGTCACCTTCTTCTGCCCGGCCGATCCGAAATTCGTCTTCGCCGATTTCTACGACAAGATGAAGCAGAAGGGCTTCATCATCTATCCGGGCAAGCTGACGGTGGTGGAAAGCTTCCGCATCGGCTGCATCGGCCGGATGGATGACCATGTGATGCGCAAGGTCGTGGCCGCCGCCGGCGAGGCCCTTGCCGAAATGGGGGTGAAAAGCGCCGCGCCGCCCGCGGCCGCCCTTGCCGAACGCGCCAAACTTGCCGCCTGACGCGGCCACCGGACTTGATAAGGAAACGACATGACCGACCATTCCCCCGTTCAGGCCAACGGCCGCCTCTATCCCTGGCCGAAGGTGCCGGCCATCGCCATCTGCCTTGACGGGTGCGAGCCCGCCTATCTGGAGGTCGCCATCGCCGAGGGGTTGATGCCGACCCTGAAGCGCATCCGCGAGACCGGCACCGACCGGCTGGCCCATTCCGTGATCCCCTCCTTCACCAACCCCAACAACCTGTCGATCGCCACCGGCCGGCCGCCTACAGTGCATGGCATCTGCGGCAACTACCTTTATGAGCCCGAAACCGGGCAGGAGGTGATGATGAACGACGTGCGCTTCCTGCGCGCGCCGACGGTCTTTGCCGAGTTCTACAATGCCGGTGCCCGGGTCGCGGTCGTCACCGCCAAGGACAAGCTGCGCGCGCTGCTGGGCGCGGGGCTGAGCTTCGACGACGACCGGGCGATCTGCTTCTCCTCAGAGCGGTCGGACAAGGCGACGAAGGCCGAGAACGGGATCGAGGACGTCTCGAAATGGCTCGGCCGGCCGGTGCCCGAGGTCTATTCGGCGGACCTGTCGGAATTCGTCTTCGCCGCCGGCGTGAAGCTGCTGAAGGAGTGGAAGCCCGACGTGATGTATCTGTCGACGACCGACTACATCCAGCACAAGTTCGCGCCCGAGGAGAAGGGGGCGAAGGACTTCTACGCCATGTTCGACTGCTATCTGGCCGAGCTTCACGCGCTCGGCGCCGCGATCGTCGTCACCGCCGACCACGGCATGAAGCCCAAGCACAAGGCCGACGGCACGCCCGCCGTCATCTATGTGCAGGACGTGCTCGACGGCTGGCTCGGCAAGGGCGCGGCCCGCGTGATCCTGCCGATCACCGACCCCTACGTCGTCCACCACGGCGCGCTCGGCTCCTTCGCCACCGCCTACCTGCCGGCGGGTGCGGACCGGGCCGCGATCATGGCCCGGCTCGCGGCGCTGCCCGGGATGACGCTGGTCGTCGACCGCGAGGAGGCGGTGAAGCGGTTCGAATTGCCCGCCGACCGGATCGGCGACATCGTGATGATCTCGGGCGAGAACATGACCATCGGCACCTCGGCGCACCGCCACGACCTTGCCGCGCTGAAGGAACCCTTGCGCAGCCACGGCGGGTTGACCGAACGGGAGGTGCCCTTCATCGTCAACCGCAGGCTCGACCTGCCGGGCGCGCCCGTCCTGCGCAACTTCGACGCCTTCCTCTACGCGACTACGGCGGCGGCGCTCTGAGATGGGAAACGACATGGCCAGGATCGAGCCCCGCCACGAAGGCATGCGGATCGGCGGCGAGAGGGTCTTCACCCAAAGGGTGATCGAGGTCCGCTATCCCTATACGGGCGAGGTGGTGGGGACGGTGCCGGCCGGCACCGCCGAACATGCGGCTCGCGCCTTCCGGATCGCGGCCGACTACCGGCCGAAGCTGACCCGTTACGAACGCAGCCAGATCCTGAAGCGCGCGGGCGAGCTGATCGGCGAGCGACGGGACTATCTGGCGAAATGGCTGGTGCTGGAGCTTGGCATCTGCTGGCAGCACGCGGTCTATGAGACCAAGCGCGCGCAGGATGTCTATACCTTCGCCGCCGCGCAGGCCTTGCAGGATGACGGGCAGATCTTCTCCTGCGACCTGACCCACAACGGCAAGGACCGCAAGATCTACACCAAGCGCGAGCCGGTGCGCGCGATTTCGGCGATCACGCCCTTCAACCATCCCCTGAACATGGTCAGCCACAAGATCGCGCCGTCGATCGCCACCAACAACTGCATGGTCTGCAAGCCGACCGAACTGACGCCGCTGACCGCCATTGCGCTGGCCGACATTCTTTACGAGGCCGGCCTGCCGCCCGAGATGTTCCAGATCGTTACCGGCTTGCCGGCGGATATCGGCGACGAGATGATCACCAATGAAAACATCGACATCATCACCTTCACCGGCGGCGTGCCGGTGGGCAAGATGATCGCGGCGAAAGCCGTCTACAAGCGCCAGGCGCTGGAACTGGGCGGCAACGATCCGATCATCATCCTCAATGACCTCGACGATGCTGATCTGGAAAGGGCCGCGACAATCGCGGTGGCCGGCGCCACCGGCAATTCGGGCCAGCGCTGCACGGCGGTCAAGCGCATCCTGGTGCAGGAAAGCGTCGCCGACCGCTTCGTGCCGATGGTGCTGGCCAAAGCCAAGGCCATCCGCTTCGGCGACCCGATGGACCCCGAGACCGAGCTTGGCTGCGTGATTCACGACAAGGCCGCGGCGCTCTTTGAGAAGCGCGTCTACATGGCCGTCGATCAGGGGGCGAAAGTGCTTTACGACCCCGGCCGCAAGGGCGCGCTGCTGCCGCCGATCGTCGTCGACCATGTGCCGCACGACAGCGAGCTGGTGATGGAAGAAACCTTCGGCCCGATCATCCCCATCGTGCGCGTCCCCGACGACGATGCCGAGGTGATGCGGATCTCGAATTCCACCCCCTTCGGCCTGTCCTCGGGCGTCTGCACCAACGATTTCCGCCGGATGCAGGCTTTCATCGAGGGGCTGGACGTGGGCACGGTCAACATCTGGGAACAGCCCGGCTACCGGATCGAAACCTCGCCCTTCGGCGGCATCAAGGACAGCGGCAACGGCGTCAAGGAAGGCGTCACGGAAGCCATGAGGTTCTTCACCAACGTCAAGACCTACTCGCTGCCCTGGCCGTGCTGACCGCCCGGCCTGGCCGGGCTTGACGGCGGATCAGCCGCGCGCGGCGGCGAGTGCCTGCGGCAGGGCCTCGGCGAAGCGGGCGAGGTCCTCGGCGCGGCCGCAGCTCACCCGGATGCAGCGGTCGTGCGGAGCGACGAAGGGCATGCGGACGAACATGTCGCGCCGGCCGAGCTCGGCCAGCACGCGGCGGGCGAAGTTGCCGTCAGCGCCGCAGTCGATGGTGACGAAATTGGTGGCAGAGGGCAGGGCGACCAGCCCGTTCGCCGCCGCGATCCGGGCAAGTTCCACGCGCGCCGCGGCGACCCCGGTCTTCACGCCGGCGAGCCAGGCCTGGTCGGCGAGGGCGGCGCGCGCGCCGGCCTGGGCGATCCGGCCCGTGCCGAAATGGTTGCGGATGCGGTCGAAGGTGGCGATCAGCGGCGCTGCGGCAATGGCATACCCCACGCGAAGCCCGGCCATGCCGTAGCCCTTGGAAAAGGTCCGCAGCCGGATCACCCGCGGGTCTTCGGGCTCGATCTCGGGCGCGGTGCCTTCGGGGGCGAGGTCGATGTAGGCCTCGTCGAGGGCGACAAGCGTGCCCTCGGGCACCGCCTCGATCATCCGCCGGATGGTCTCGGCCGGATGGGCCGAGCCCATCGGATTGTCGGGATTGGCGAGATAGAGAAGCTTCGCCCCGGTCCCGGCGGCCTTCGCAAGAAGCGCGTCGGGGTCCTCGAAATCGCCCCGGTAGGGCACCTTGTGGAGCGCCCCGCCGAAGCCCGCGACGTGGAAGTTGAAGGTCGGGTAGGCGCCGTCCGAGGTCACCACGGGATCGCCGGGGCCGACAAGCATCCGCACGAGATAGCCGAGCAGCCCGTCGATCCCCTCGCCGACGACGATGTTGCCCGGCCCGACCCGGTGATGGGCGGCAAGGGCCGCGCGGAGGTCGTGGCATTCCGGGTCGCCATACATCCAGACCTCGCGGGCGGCGCGGGCCATCGCCTCCACGGCGCGGGGCGAGGGGCCGAAGAGGCTTTCGTTGGCGCCGAGGCGGGCGGTAAAGGGGCGGCCGCGGGCGCGTTCCTGGGCCTCGGGGCCCACGAAGGGGACGGCGGCAGGAAGGCTTTCGACAAGCGGGGTGTAACGCGGTCCGGTCATGGCGCGAGGAGAAGCAGAAAGCGGGGCGTCCGGCAAGCGCCTTCGGGGGTTGCCCTTCCCGCGGGCGCGGCGCAGAAAAGGCCAAGTCAGATCCAGCGCCGGGAGAAGACCCATCGCCGCCTCCGCCACTCTCGCGCCGCTTCGTAACCGGACCTTCCGCGAGCTCTGGCTGGCCAGCCAGGTGTCGAACCTCGGCTCGCTGATCCAGGCGGTGGGCGCGGCCTGGGCGATGGGAAGCCTGACCGCGAGCCATTCGATGGTGGCGCTGGTGCAGTCGTCGAACACGCTGCCGATCATGGTCTTCTCGCTCGTCTCGGGGGCGCTTGCCGACAATTTCGACCGCCGGCGGATCATGCTGACGGCACAGGTCTTCATGTTCGCGGTCTCGGTCGCGCTGGCGGTGGTGGCCTGGGGCGGGGGCCTGACGCCTTGGCTGCTGCTGTCGTTCACCTTCCTCATCGGCTGCGGCGGGGCGCTGTTCAACCCGTCCTGGCAGGCCTCGATCGGCGACATCGTCCCGCGCGATGAGGTGCCGGGCGCGGTGGGGTTGAACTCGATGGGCTTCAACCTCGCGCGCTCGGTCGGGCCCGCGATCGGCGGCGCCATCGTCGCGGCGGCCGGCGTCGCCGCGGCCTTCGCGGTGAATGCCGCGAGCTACGTGGCCTTCATCTTCGGCATCGCCCGCCTTCCGCCGGTGGAGCGCGACCTGTCGCTGCCGCGCGAAGGCGTGGCGCCGGCGATCGGCGCGGGGTTCCGCTACATGGTGATGTCGCCGGCGC
>ERZ1645187.4343-NODE-4343-length-11483-cov-5.937522_pt1 | contig 11483 bp, 11 predicted proteins | sample MGYA00575352_ERZ1645187 | MGnify/ENA primary metagenome ERZ1645187 (study PRJEB40837, sample SAMN11349314) | freshwater sediment metagenome | isolation source: river sediment | host: Sediment | place: India: Wazaribad , New Delhi | collected 2017-02-21 ... | reverse complement strand
CAGCGCGCGGTTCGACGGGTTGCGCGACCCGGCGGCCTTCAACGCGGCAGTCGCGGCGGCGCGGGCCGAGGCGGCGCGCGGCGTCCTGCCCGCCCCCTTCCGCATCATCGACTGCGTCGAGGCGGCGCTGGTGCTGCCCTTCGAGAACGGCCTGGCGATGGAGGCGGTGGCGCGCGAGGACCTTGAGGAAGGCCCCGAGGCGCAGGGCCTGGCCGCCGCGGCGCGGGCCGAGCGGCGGGCGGCGGCTTTGCCAGCGGCGGTGCAGCGGGTGCGGCCCAAGGCGGTGCAGCACCTGGGTCTGGCGGGTCAGGCGCCGCACATGGCGCCGCTGGCGCTGGTGGCCCTTGGCCACGGCCTGCGGGTGACCTGGGCCGAACCCGATGCCGCGCGGCGGGCGGTTGCGGTGCAGTGGATCGCAGACCGGCAAGAGGAAGAAGTGCGCGCCGGCCGCCTGTCGGCGGTGCAGCGCGACGCCGACCGGGCGCGGCTGACTGACACGGCCGATCCGCGCGGCCTGGGGGCTTGCGACCTGGTGGTGCATGCCGCCGCGGGCGCCGGGCTGGCGGCCTTGCGCCGGCTGCTGCCGGGGGTGCCGCATCTGGTGCTTGGCGGCGCCGAGGGGGCGATGGGTCTGGCGCTGGCGCCCTCGGCCCGGATGACAGAGCTGGCGCTGCCCGAGGACGCCGCGCCCGAACAGGTGGCGGTGGCGGTGCAGATGCTGCGCCGGCTGGCCCTGCCGCCTGTGCTGGAGGGCAAGATGCCGATCGTCGGGCGCCGGGTGCAGGGCGCGGGCCGTGCGGCGCTGGCGCGGCTGATGGCGATGGGCGTGCCGCGGCGTGTGCTGGCGCAGGCGCTGGACGATTTCGGCCATGCGATGCCAGACCTGCCCGACCCCGCATCTCCGCCCGCGATGCGCGAGATGGCGGCGGACGAGATCCTGCGCCGCTGGCAGGGCGCGATGGCGAACGAAGGTTTGCGGATGCTGGATGCGCGGGTGGCGCTGCGGCCCTCGGACATCGACCTGGTGCTGGTGGCGGGTTTCGGCTTTCCGCGCTGGCGCGGCGGGCCGATGCACCATGCCGGCCAGCGCGGTCTGATGGTGCTGCGCCGCGACCTGCGGGCCTGGAGCCGTGACGAGGAAGCGCCCGCGGTCTGGGCGCCGCATCCGCTGTTGGACCGGCTGATCGCCGAGGGCCGGACGCTGGCGCAACTGGACGGCTGAGGGGCGGGTGGCCGGGGGCAGCGTACGCTGACGCAGGTGATGGTTAACCTTCCGTCCATAGTTTCCGCTCCTGCGACAATCAAGCCGGAGCTGAGCCATGACCAATCCGTTCGACAACCGTGAAAGCCCGCTTTCCGGGCCCGCCCACGACATCATGCCAGTGACGCCGTCCGATTTTTCCGATCTGACCGTGGTCGCGCTGGCGCTTTATGTGCAGACCGGCGGCAGCCTGTCGATCGTGACCGAGGCGGGCAACACCCGCAGCGTGACGGTCGCCGATTTCTCGATCCTGCCGGTGGGCGTGCGCCGGGTGCGCCAGACCGGCACCACCGCCACCGGCATCCATGCGATGGTCCTGGCATGAAACTGGTCTGCGATCTGACGGCCACAAGCCGGCCGATCCGCCCTCGCTCTGCCCTGCCGCCGTCGGCGCTGCGGCTGGACTTCGTGAACGATGTGTTCACGCCTGGAGGGTTCGGGTCGGTCATCACCTTTACCCGCGCCAGCACGGCGACCCATTTCGACGCCACTGGCGCTCTTCAGACCGCGGCAATCGACACGCCGCGGATCGACCATGATCCGGTAACACTGGCCCGCCGCGGTCTCTTGATCGAGGCCGCCCGCACCAACCTGTTTCTCAACAGCGCCGCCCCGGCCACCCAGTCGATCGCCGTCACCGCGCAATCCTACGCGCTGTCGTTCCGCGGCACCGGCAGCATCACGCTGTCGGGCGCCCATTCGGCAGCGCTGCGCGGGACAGGCGCCACCGCGAAAACCGTCCTGGTCTTCACGCCCGCGGCCGGCACCCTGACGCTGACCCTTTCGGGCAGCGTGACCGAACCGCAGCTGGAAGTCGGCAACTGCGCCACCAGCCACATCGTGACGGCTGGTGCGCCGGTTGACCGATCCGAAGACCGGGTCAGCGTTGCTGTCGGAGCCTGGTGGAATGCGGCCGAAGGCACCTTCGCCGTCGAGTGGCAAGACATCAACGCCGAAATCAACAATGGCCGTATCGTCGGGTTGAACAACTCGCAGGCGGTGCTGAACCTGTCGGCGCGCGTGGCCCCGAACAATGCCACCGGCCTGCAAGCCTACAACGGGTCGAATGCGCTGAGCCTTGCGGTCGGGAGCGATGTGACCAAGGGCACCCGTCGCGCGGTTTCGGCCTATTCGGCGGCCGGACGGGTGGTCGGCTTTGGCGGGGCGCTGGTCACGGATGCCAATCCGCTGGCTCTGACGGCGGTCACGACGCTGTTCCTGGGGCATTCGACCGGGTTCACCCAGCAGATCAACGGCTATCTGCGGTCTCTGACCTACTATCCCTCTCGGCTGAAGGACGCGCAACTTCTGTCGCTGCTGTGAAGCGCGCTGCCGGGTGCGATTGACCTTCCGGGCTGACGTGGTCAAACTTGCCCGATGCCTGGACACAGGCGGAATCGGAACACCCGGGGCAAGATGTCGAAAGTGCTGCGCCAGCAAGCATCCCTGAAAGGCGCGGCCTTCCTGGCCTGCGTCCTTTCCGGTCCAGCGATGGCCGAGATCGGCGCGCCGGCCTGGGGATACAACAGCTTTGGCATCCCGGGCATGATCGACATGCCCACGGCCTTTGGCCGCGAGGATGCCGAACTGGGCTTCATGGTCAGCCATTTCCGCAACACCACGCGGACCACGCTGACCTTCCAGATTTCCGACCGGTTTTCGGCATCGTTCCGATATTCGTTCCTGTACGATCTGCTGTCGCGCCCGAACACGACCAAGGTCTTTCCCTATATCTTCGACCGCAGTTTCTCGGTTCAGTATCGCTTCATCGACGAGGGCCGGGTCCGCCCGGCCTTTTCGGTGGGCATCAACGACCTGGTCGGCACCGGCATCTATGCCGGGGAATATGTCGTCGCCTCGAAGACGCTGACGCCGCGGCTGCGCGCTTCGCTGGGGATCGGCTGGGGGCGGCTGGGGTCCTTTGGCAGCTTCAAGAATCCGCTGTCTCTGATCAGCGACAGCTTCACCACCCGGTCCACCGACCGCGGCGACCAGGGCGGCACATTCGAGCCGCAGACCTGGTTCCACGGCCCGGCCGCGATGTTCGGCGGTATCGAATGGCAGGCGACGGACCGGCTGCGCGTGGTGATGGAATATTCCTCGGACGACTACGGGCGCGAGGACGGCTATGCCTTCGACCGCAAGTCGCCGCTGAACTTCGGGGTGACCTATCAGGTCAACGATCGGGTTTCGGTGGCGGCCACCTACATGTACGGCTCGGAGGCGGGGGTGCAGCTGACCTATGCGCTGAACCCCAAGGCGCCGCGCTATGGATCGGGGCTGGACCCAGCACCGCCACCCGTCTTCCGGCGCACCGCCGAAAGCATCGGTGGCCAGCCCTGGCTGGCGCTGGACGACGCAGCAATGCCCGAAGAGATCGGCGCGGCGCTGGCCGCCGAGGGGCTGGCGCTGGACGGGTTCGAGGTGTCGGGCAAGACCCTGCGCATCCAGATCCGCAACGACCGGTACGGCATCGCGGCCCAGGCGACAGGCCGCGCGGCGCGGGTGCTGACGCGGCTGGCCCCGGTCGGGGTCGAGACCTTCGAGATCCGGCTTGCGGCACAGGGCGCGCCGGTCACCTCGGTCACCCTGCGCCGGACCGACCTGGAAGAGCTGGAGTTCCACCCCGTCGCCCCCGACCTGCTGCGCTCGCGCACGATGATCCGCGACCAGACCGCCAGCCTGCCGCCGGTCGACGGGCGCTATCCGATCCTGTCCTATGGCATCGGACCCTATTTCACGCCCAGCCTGTTCGACCCCGACGACCCGCTGCGCGCCGATCTGGGCGCCGTCCTGTGGGGGAGGTTCGAGCCGATGCCGGGGCTGGTGCTGTCGGGCCGGGTGCAACAAAAGCTGGTCGGCAACCTGGACAGCGCGACGCGGGTGTCGGATTCGGTGCTGCCGCATGTGCGCAGCGACGCCAACCTGTATTTCAAGGGCGGCAGCACGACGATTCCCGAACTGACCGCCAGCTACTTCTTCCGCCCCGGCAAGGACCTGTTCGGCCGCGTCACCCTGGGCTACCTGGAGACGATGTTCGGCGGCGTCTCGACCGAACTTCTGTGGAAGCCGCAAAACAGCCGCATCGCCCTTGGCGCCGAGCTGAACTATGTGAAGCAGCGCGATTTCGACCAGCTGTTCGGGTTCCAGGATTACTCCGTGGCGACAGGGCACCTGTCGGCCTACTACGATTTCGGCCGTGGCTATACCGGGCAGCTGGATGTCGGCCGCTACCTGGCCGGCGACCGCGGCGCGACGCTGACGCTGGCGCGCGAATTCGACAACGGCTGGAAGATCGGCGCCTATGCCACGATCACCGATGTCTCGGCCGCAGATTTCGGCGAGGGCTCGTTCGACAAGGGCATCGTGATCACAGTGCCGATCGACTGGGTCACCGGCAAGCCGCTGACGACGCGCTACAGCACGGTGATCCGGCCGATCCAGCGTGACGGCGGCGCGCGGCTGTACGTCTCGGACCGGCTTTACGACACGGTCCGCGGCTTGCAGGCGACCGAGATGGACGGCACCTGGGGGCGGTTCTGGAAATGAGGCGTCTTGCGCTTTCCCTTGCCGTGGCGGCGCTGGCCGGGTGCCAGCCCACCGTCGACAGGCTGATCAGATCGGCGCCCGAGGCCCAAGCGGTTGCCGCGCAGCCGGGTGTTTCGGGGCCGGTGATGCGGGTCGTGGTGCCCTCGCGCGGGGCCGATGCGGTCCTGACGCGCAGCGCGATCAACGGCGACATCGAGACCTGGATGGCGATCGACCGGATCTCGGTCTCGTTCCGGCGCGGCGTGCTGGTGGGGACGCGCGGGCTGGGGTTCGACCTGATGGGGGCGGATGCGCAGCCGGCGCTGGACGCGATGGCGGGGACGGGGGGCGGGTTGTACCGCCGGCAGATGCGCTACCTGTCGGGCGAGAACCACGCCGCCTATCTGAACGCCGGCTGCCGGATCGAGCGGGTGGGCCGCGAAACCGTGCGCGGTCTGTCCTATCTGCGGATCGAAGAACATTGCGGCGCCCGGGTCGACAGCTTCGTCAACGTGTTCTGGCTGGACGATTCGGGCCGGGTGGCGCGGTCGCGGCAGTGGGTGTCGCCCGAGATCGGCTATATCGAGACGGCCCTGCTGGACTGACGGGCACCGGCCCGGCGCCTTGCCGCCGATCCGGGCATAGCGGCAGGTGATGGCTCGGAAAGCCTAGGCAAGGCTGGCGCGTCCGTGCTATGAAAAGGCGTCGTCTCCGGAGGTTGGACCATGAAGCTGCGCGCCATTGCCCTTGTTGCCCTGACTGCCCTGGCCCCGGTGGGTGCCTTTGCACAACAGCGGCTGAACGAAGAGCAGCTGATCGCCCTGTTGACCGAGCGCAAGGCCTGCGGCGAGGACCGTGTCGTGGTCTCGGCCCGTTACGTCAACGAGACCGACAACAAGGTCGAGGTGCAGTGCGAGGACGCCGAGGGCTTTGTGCCGCTGGCGGCGGGTCTGGGCGGTCTGGGCGGCGTGGGTGCCGCGGCGGCGGGTCTGGCGCTGGTCGCCGGCGCCGGCGGCGGCGGCGGTGGTACGCCGTCGACCACGGGGACCGGCCCCTGATCGGGCAACCTCTCTGATTTCAGAATTCGTGCGGGCCAGGCGACATCCGTTGTCTGGCCTTTCCGTTGGCATCCTGCCCGACCCAGGCGAATTCGGCGCGCCATGGACCGCCATGGCGGCTTGATTCGTGACGGTGCCAGGCGCCGGGGCAGGTGACGCGGCCTGCGAATGGGCCGATGCCGGTCTTTTCGGCCGGCGACCGCCTTGCCGGGGCCGGGCCGCATGCGGTTGCGCGGGCAACGCCGGACCGCGCAAGGAGAGGGTCGCACGCCCGTCCGGTCGCGCCAGTGGCCATTGGCCCGGAATCAGGCCGGAGTCCGGCCCATATGGCTTTACCGTGGGCAGGATACGGGTTACTCAGGCGAAAGATTGACGAAGCCCGTGGCGCTGGTCGTAGCGTGGGATGCGGCGATCTGGCGCTGCCAGGGGCCCGACTTGGAAACCGGGTGCGCGGCTGATCGGAAAACGGGGCAGAACGCCTGTTCCAGTTCTGCGGGTCGCTCGGTCCTGGTCGGGAGGCGGTTCGCATCATCGGAGTGAGAGCGACTGCATGAGACGACATCGTTTGCCGCCCCCTCCCTGGCCAGGAAGGCCAGGCCTTGATCACCGGTCCCGGATGATCGTCACGGGCGGCGCGACGAACGGGCAGGCCCGTGGCGGGGCCGGGTGTCCCGCCCGGAATTCCTTGCGGACGGCGCCGCCGTCGCGGGCCGGCCGCACGCCGTGCCGACGGTCGCCCCGTGCGAACCGTCTGCGCGAAGAGGGCGCGGCAGTGGCACCGAAGGCGGCGTGCTTGCCGGACGTGGGCCGGCATCGCCGTTGCAGCCTGTCGCAGGCATGGGCCATAGTCTTCCGGCCAGGATTTCCGTGAATCGACGATGCCCTATTTTCCCGATCGCAATGCCCTGTTCGTGCATATTCCGAAGAATGCCGGACGCTCGATTGAGGCCATGCTGCTGCCTCCGCCACTGACCCCGGATTCCGGGCGCCGGCCGGTGCTGAACCGGATCGCGCATCTGTTGCAGACCCTGACGGCCGACAGGACGCCCGCGCGATTCCTGCTGGGCAGCCTCGACGTCGTCGTGGCCTCTCAGCACCTCACCCATCAGGAGATCCGGCTTCTCGGCCTGCTGCCGGCATCGACGCTGGCCTCTGCCTATTCGTTCTGCGTGGTGCGCAACCCGTATGACCGGATCCTGTCGACGTTGAAGCATTTTCCAGACGCTTCCAGGCGCACTACAGCCTTGGGACGCCGTCCGAAATTGCGCGGGCGGTGGATTTCTGGCTGGACCTGGAGCCGGCGGACCATAACCTTCGCGCCCACAGGCGCCCGCAGTCCGACTATGTGATCACGCCCCGCGGCGAGATTGCCGTGACAGATGTGCTCAGGTTCGAGACGCTGGCACAAGACATCGACCGCGTGCGCGACCGGCTGGGCCTGTCCGGGTCCGCTCTGCCATGGGTCGGGCAGGGACGCGAGACGACGGGTGAGGGCGCCTATCGGCTGGCCTTGACGCCCGAAGCGCGCAAGGCAGTGGCGCGTGCCTTCGAGCCGGACCTGGAGATGTTCAAGTATGTCTTCTGACGCCGGCGAGAAGGCACCGGGCAAGAGGGCCGCGACCGGGGCACGCGCCTTTGCCCGGGCTGGGCTGACATCGATCCTGGTCATGGCGCTTGGTGTGATCACGGGCGTTCTTGTCGCCCGCGTGCTGGGGGCAGAGAACCGCGGCTACCTGGCGGCCATCGTGTTCTGGCCGCAGCTTCTGTCGACCGTCCTGCGGATCCCGTTTTCCAACGTCATCGTCGTGCTGAAGGACCGCGGCCACGACGTCGAGGCGCTGGCGCGGCAGGCCCTGAGGATCGCGATGATCGGGATCGTGATCTCGACCCCGGTGATCGTGCTGGCAGCCCTTTTCCTGGTGGGTGACACGGGGGGCGACCATGCGCTGCTGACGTCGGTCTTTGCCGTTGTTCTGGTGTTCTGCTCGCAGCAGACCCAGGTCTTCGAAGGCGTGCTGCGGGCCACCGGACGGTTCGATCTGGTGAATGCGCTGCGGATCAGCGTTCCGCTGGGATACCTGGTGTTCGGCACGGTCTTTGCGCTGCTGGGCCTGGACCTGGCCGGATTTGTCATCGCGCATGTCCTGGCGATGATCTTCTCGTACGGATTCCGGCTGTTCCTGCGGCGCGGATCGGGCAGCGGGGGCGCCGAAGATGCCCCCTCCACGCGCGTTCTTTTGCAGTCTGCGGCGTCGTTCTACGGTGTGTCGATCTCGGTCTACCTGACGTCGAATGTCGATCGCATGCTGGTGCTTCTGGCTGCCACGCCGGCCATGGTCGGACAGTATTTCGTCGCCATGACCGTGGCGCAGCCTGTCAACTCGATCGTGATCACGATGCTGCAATCGGTGGGGCTGCCGCAGCTTGTCCAGATGACGGGCCAGCGGCAGGTCATGGCGTTCGGCAGGCTGATGCGGGCGACCGTGCTGTTGTCGGGCGCCTCGGCGATTGTCGTTGCGATCCTTGCGCCCTTTGTGGTTTCGGTCGTCTTCGGAGCCGAGTTCGCGCCCGCCGGCGTCCTGGCGGCGCAGCTTTCGCTGGCGCTGCTGCTTGGCCCGGTCCGTCATGCAGCCGGGCAACTCCTGATGGCCATCGGGCAGCAGCGGGTGGTGACGCTGTCGAACATCGTCTTCGTCGCCCTTTTCTCGCTCAGCTTCCTGTCCGGGCAGGTGGTCGGTGTCGGCCCCGCCGCGGCCATCGGCTTTCTGGTCGGCAATGCGGCGGCGCTGGCCATGGTGATGGTGGCGATCCGAAAGCATGATCCGGTGATGGCGTCCTGGGCGACGCTGCTGCCGCGCGGCGCCGATGTCCGAGAGCTGTCAGGCATCCTTTCGCATGCGGCGCGGCGTTTTTCGGCCGCCTTCGGCCGTCGCCGCAAGTAACCCAGGAGAAGGACCACAATGACCCCCAATGCAGTGATGGACCCCGCCGCGGTCGCTCCGGGCGATGCCTTGCCCCGGGTCTATCTGGTGCAGCTGGGGGCGCGGCGGAACTATGAACTGCTGCGGCTGCTGGCGGGCGGCGCCGAGGTCGTGCGGTTCGCCACCTCGACAGCCTGGGAAGAGGGCAGCCCGAACACCCTGTTTCGGTCCCTGGTCGCCAAGAGGCGTCCGGGCGTGGCGCTGCGGCGCACGATCGCCGGGCTGGCGCGCGGTCGCCTGCTGGCCGCGCCGCTTGCGGATTTCGCCTTCGCCCTGGCCCGCCTTGCGGGGCGACCGATGCAGAGCCGGCGCGCGTTCGCCAGCTGGGTGCTGGGGCGCGCGGTGCGCCGCGACGGCTGGCACGGGGCCGAGGTGCTGTTCACCGTCGACGGCAATGGCGGTCCGGCGATGATCGAAGCGGCGCGGCAGGCCGGGCTGAAGGTCGTCTCGGATTTCGTGGTGACCCCCAAGGCATTTCACCGGATGCGCGAGGAAGATCTCCGTTGGCCGGGATTTACCCGGCGCAAGCTGTCCGAGGGTGACGTGCGTCGGTTCGAAGCGGGCTATCGGCGTCTGGCACAGCTGTCCGACCTGATGATCTGCCCCTCTGAAACGGTGATCGACGGCATCCGTGATATCGCGCCAGAGGCGGTTGGTCGCTGCGTGATGGTTCCCTATGGGCTAAGCGGGCATCGGATCCGCGCGGGCGAGCCGGTCGCGGGACGGGTGCTTTTTGCGGGCAGCGATGCCACCCGCAAGGGATTGCCCTATCTCGGCCTGGCGGCCACCCGTCTGAAGGCGCTTGGCTGCAACACAGAGGTCAGGGTTGCCGGCGGGTTTCCCAACTTCGTGCGTGAGCAGCCGGAATGCCGGGACCTGGTGTTTCTTGGTCACCTGGACCGCCGGACGATGGAGCAGGAGTACCAGAAGGCCGATGTCTTCTGCCTGCCGTCCCTGGCCGAAGGCAGCGCCAGCGTGGTCCTCGAGGCGATGGCCGCCGGCGTGCCCTGTGTGGTGACCCGCTCGGTCGGCAGCACGGTGGTGAACGGGTGCGAGGGTCTGCTGGTGCCAGAGCGGGATGCCGATGCCCTGGCCGCGGCAATCCGGGGCATCGTGGAGGACAGGGAGCTGCGCGCGCGGATGTCGCAGGCGGCGCTGCAGCGTGCGGCCAATCATGGCGTCGATCGGCTGGCGCCAGAGCTGACCGCCAAGATCGCCGCTATCGCTCGCCAAGCCGATGTCCTACGATAATCGGCGCGAACAGATGGCTGCCAAGTCATGACCATATTCGTGACCGTTCTCGTCGTTGCCGTTGCCGTGACCTACTTCTTCAAGCGCGGCGGCTACGCCGAGTTTCCCTTCCTGATGTCGTTGATCGTCATAGTCTGGCTGGTGCCGCAGATGTGGAAGCTGCCCGGGCCGGAAGACGGCGGCACCGACGATCTGTTTCCCTTTGCGTTCTTCGTTCTGGTCTGCCTTCTGGCCACCCTGCTGGGATATCTGCTGGGCAGGGGGCGGCTGGCGCGCGCGGCGGTTCCGGTACCGGGTCAGGTCGTGACGCGGTCGGTCCTGGTCAGCTACTGGCCGCTGATTGCCCTGACCCTGTTCGGCTATCTGATCCAGCTGGGGCTGTTCTCCATGCCTTCGGAACAGCTGATGCAGCGCACGCCGACCGGGACGGCGGCGATCCTGAAATTCTTCGGCCAGCTCAAGAACGTGTCCATGGCCCTGTCGGCGCTGATGTATTTCCGGTTCCGGTCGCGCGCCTTCCTGCTGCTCTTCCTGGCCAATTTCGCGCTGTTCCTTCCGGGAATGGTGCTTGAGGTCAAGCGGACGCAGATCCTGACCGTCTTCTTCGTCATCGCCGCCGCCTATTGGCTGAGCATCCGAAAAGAGGTGCCGAAGACGCTGATCGTGCTTGTTGCACCCGTGTTGCTGTTGCTGGCTCTGGCGGTCGGGCAGCTTCGCGCCGTAAGCGGGGTCAGTGTCGACCAGAACAATCAGCTGGTGTTCGACCTGCCGACGGTGTCCGAGATTCTGGCGATCGACTGGGCAGAGGTCGCCAGAGGCGATGACATGGATCCGTCGTTGGCCACGATCGAGCTGAGAAACGCCATAGCCTACAAGGAGATCATCGATCGCAAGCAGTCCTTTGACTTGGGCGCGCAGTTCTGGAACCGGCTTATCCAGATCTACGTTCCGGGGTCGCTGGTCGGGGCGGATACCAAGGAGGCGCTGAAGATCGGGACCGACCTTTACGATTTCGACTATGCCAGCGACGAAGGCTACAGCCGCCTTGTTGGCAGCACCCTGACGGGTTTCCTGCAGGCCTACGCCGACTTCTGGTTTCTGGGCGCGATGATCTATCTTGGTTCGGGGTTCATCCTGGGCCGCCTGTATCGGCGGGCCCATGCCGGGATGATCCTGCAGCAGGTCGTCTACCTGAGCATTACCATCATTTCTCTCAATATCCTGACGCATGATTCCTACCGGCTGCTCGTATTCCTTCCCATGCAGTATGCCGTGGCCTACGTTCTGGTCCGGTCCAGCTTTCGGGCGGTGCAGGTCGTTGTACCGTGATGCGCGACCCGGGGCCCCAGACGTGACAGAAGCGATCCTTCCTTGCCAACACCCCCGATGACAGAGCGGCCATGA
>ERZ1645187.4342-NODE-4342-length-11490-cov-5.275907_pt1 | contig 11490 bp, 13 predicted proteins | sample MGYA00575352_ERZ1645187 | MGnify/ENA primary metagenome ERZ1645187 (study PRJEB40837, sample SAMN11349314) | freshwater sediment metagenome | isolation source: river sediment | host: Sediment | place: India: Wazaribad , New Delhi | collected 2017-02-21 ... | reverse complement strand
TTCCGTCCTCGCTGCGCTTTATCGCGGTGGGTGGTGGCCGGGTGGCGCAGCCGCTGCTGGAACGCGCCGGTGCGCTGGGGTTGCCGGTATTCGAAGGTTATGGCCTGTCGGAATGCGCTTCGGTGGTCTGCCTTAATCGCCCCGAGGCCCGCCGTCCGGGAACAGTCGGCGAGCCGCTGGCGCACGTCGAAGTGCGCCTGGCCGATGATGGCGAGGTGCTGGTGCGCGGTGCGCAGATGCTGGGCTATCTCGGAGAGCCTTGTGTCCGCGAGGAATGGCTGGCGACGGGCGACCTGGGCCATTTCGAGGACTCGTTTCTGGTCCTGCATGGGCGCAAGAAGAACCAGTTCATCACGGCCTACGGGCGCAACGTCAACCCCGAGTGGGTGGAGGCTGAGCTGGTTCAGCAGTTACCGATTGCTCAGGCCTGGCTGCATGGCGAGGCGTTGCCGGCCAATGTGGCGGTGCTGGCGCTGCGCTTTCCCGCCACTTCCGATGCCGATGTGCAGGCCGCCGTCGATGCGGTCAATGCCGGCCTGCCGGATTACGCCCGGGTGCATCACTGGATCCGCGCCGAACAACCCTTTACTGCCGACAACGGCCTGGCCACCAGCAATGGCCGGCTGCGCCGTGTTGCCCTGTTTGCTCACTACCAGACCGCCATCGAAACCCTGATGGCTACTCACACTCTTTGAGGATTGAACATGAACTTCTTTGATCTGCTGCAACAAGAAACCGCTGCCGACCGTGAATACCTGCTGGGCGCGCCGATCATTCAGCAGGCGATGGCCGGTACGGTCAGCCTGCCCAGCTATGTGGCGTTCCTGACCGAGGCTTACCACCACGTCAAGCACACCGTGCCGCTACTGATGGCCTGTGGCGCGCGTCTGCCGGAGCGCCTGGAGTGGTTGCGCGAGGCGATTGCCGAATACATCGAGGAGGAGTACGGCCATCAGGAGTGGATTCTCAACGATATCCGCGCCTGCGGTGCTGACGCCGAAGCGGTCCGTCACGGACAGCCGCATCTGGCGACCGAGCTGATGGTCAGCTATGTCTACGACCGCATCAATCGCGGCAATCCAGTGAGCTTCTTCGGCATGGTCAACGTGCTTGAGGGCACCAGCATCGCCCTGGCTACTCAGGCGGCCGGTGTCATTCAGGGCAAGCTGGGGCTGCCGAACAAGGCTTTCAGCTACCTGACATCCCACGGCAGCCTGGATATCGAGCACATCAAGTTCTACGAGAACCTGATGAACAAGCTGGAAAGCGACGAAGACAAGCAGGCCGTGATCCATACCGCACGGGTGGTTTACCGCCTGTACGGCGACATGTTCCGCAGCCTGCCGTTGTCGGCCTGAGGAGATAAGCATGCAGCTCAATGAATGTCGGGCGGTGGTCACCGGTGCCAGTGGCGGCATCGGTCGGGCCCTGGTGCCAGTCCTGGCTGCCGGTGGCGCCCGCCTGCTGCTGGTCGGGCGCACGGCGGCCGCTCTGGAGCAGATGGCGGCGGCCTATCCGGGGCAGATCGAATGGGTGGTGGCGGACATCCGCGAGCGAGTCGGCCGCGAAGCCGTGCAGTCGGCGGCCCGGCGCTTCTCCGGCATCAATGCGCTGATCAATGCGGCCGGGGTCAATCAGTTCAGCCTGCTCGATCAGCAGGATGAGGAAGCCATTGCCGAGCTGGTGCAGCTCAATGTCACCGCAACCCTGCAGCTGACCCATCGTCTGTTGCCGATTCTGCGGCAGCAGGGGCGGGCGCTGGTGGTCAATATCGGCTCTACCTTCGGCTCCATCGGCTATCCGGGCTTTACCGCCTATTGCGCCAGCAAGTTCGCCATCCGCGGCTTTTCCGAGGCGCTGCGCCGCGAACTGGCCGATACCCAGGTCAAGGTGCTCTATCTGGCGCCCCGGGCTACACGCACCAGCATGAACAGCGACAGCGTGGTGGCCATGAACACCGAGCTGAAAGTGGCCATGGACGATCCGCAACTGGTGGCCCGTACCGTGCGCGCGGCGATCGAGTCCGAACGCGAAGAGCTGTATATGGGCTGGCCGGAGAAGCTCTTCGTGCGTCTTAACGGCCTGTTGCCACGGGTCGTCGATCAGGCGCTGCGCAAGCAGCTGCCCGTCATTCAACGCTTTGCCCGCAAGTAACCAAGACATTCCTGGGAGGAATCGCCATGCGCAAGATGAAAATGACCGCGGTATTGCTGGCCGGACTGCTGGCAGCGCCGCTGATGAGTTGGGCGGCTGACGTCAATGAGACTCTGGCTCGCCTGCAGAGCCGCTGGGCTGAGGTCAATTACCAGTTGCCGGAGAAACAGCGCGAAGCGGCTTTCGCCGAGCTGGCGGCGCAGGCCGAGACCGAGGTGCGCAACAACCCGGCGCCGGAGCTGCTGATCTGGCGCGGCATCATTCTGAGTACCTATGCCGGAGCCAAGGGCGGCCTGGGTGCGCTGGATCTGGTCAAGGCCTCCAAGGCCAGCCTGGAGCAGGCGCTGGCCAAGAATGACCAGGCCCTTGAAGGTTCGGCGTATACCAGTCTGGGCGCGCTGTATTATCAGGTGCCGGGCTGGCCGGTCGGCTTTGGCGATGACGACAAGGCCCAGGCCATGCTGAGCAAGGCGCTGACCCTGAATCCGGATGGCATCGACCCCAACTACTTCTATGGCGATTTCCTCTATCGTCAGGAGCGCTATGCTGACGCCCGCGTGGCCTTGCTCAAGGCTCAGGCCGCCAAGCCGCGTCCGGGGCGCGAGGTGGCCGATCAGGGCCGTCAGGCGGAAATCAAGGCGCTGCTGGACAAGGTAGCGGCTGAACTGAAGTAACCAGACTCTAAGGACTGTGCATGCGTTTGCTGCTGGTAGAAGATGATCCGGCCCTCGGCGAGGGTATTCGTGCCGCCCTCAAGCCCGAGGGCTATACGGTGGACTGGCTGCAGGATGGTTTGAGTGCCGTGCACGCCATCGAGCAGGAAAGTTTCGATCTGGTGATTCTCGACCTGGGGCTGCCGCGCCTGGATGGCCTGCAGGTGCTCAAGCGCGTGCGCAGCGGCAAGCACCAGTTGCCGGTACTGGTGCTCACGGCCCGCGATGCCACGGATGATCGTATTGCCGGGCTGGATGCGGGAGCTGACGACTATCTGGTCAAACCCTTCGATGTCGCCGAACTCAAGGCGCGCCTGCGCGCCTTGCTGCGGCGCAGCTTCAATCGCTCCGAGCCGCTGCTGGAGTACCGCGGCATTGTCCTCGATCCCTCCAGTCAGCTGGTGACCTGGCAGGGCCAGAGTCTCAGTCTGCCGCGCAAGGAGTTTCTGCTGCTGCACGAGCTGTTGGTGCAGCCGGGCCGCGTGCTGACCCGTGACCGCCTGCAGCAGGTGCTGTACGGCTGGGATGAGGAAGTCGAGAGCAACGCGCTGGAAGTGCATGTGCATCACCTGCGCAAGAAATTCTTCCCCGAATTGATCCGTACTGTGCGCGGCGTTGGCTACATGGCGGAGAAGGCCTGATGCGCTCGATTCGCGCGCGGATTCTCGGTCTGGTGCTGGGTGTGCTGGTGCTGTCGCTGACGGCCATCTCGCTGAAAAGCTACTTCGATGCACAGCATGAGATCGAGGAGCTGTTCGATGCCCAGCTGGCGCAGACCGCGCGCATTCTCCAGGGCATGGTCGGTGGCGACATGCCGCTGGCGACCCGGGAGTTGATGCAGCGTGCGCTCAATAGTGCCCTGCTCAGTCAGCGCGAGACGACCAGAGCATTGCCGGCGAACGGGCATCCCTATGAAGGCAAACTGGCCTTTCAGGTGCTCGACGATCACGGGCAGGTACTGCTGCAATCGGCCAGTGCTCCAGCCGATCTGCTGCGGCGGATGATCGTGGATTTCCACCAGCAGGCACCGCAACCTCACGCGCATGGTAGTGATGAGCCGCTGAGCAGTACCGGTGCCGATCTGCTCGGCTATCACACCGTTCCGCTCGGTCATTACCACTGGCGGGTGTTCATGCTGCATGACCAGCTGGCCGGCAAGTGGATCATGGTCGCCGAGCGTGATGATGTGCGTGGCGAACTGGTAGGTAAAATAGCCATGCGCAGCCTGCTGCCCGATCTGCTCGGCTTGCCACTGCTGGCGCTGCTGGTGTGGGTTGCGGTGGGTATGGGGCTGCTGCCGTTGCAGCAGATGGTCAATTTTCTCAAGAGTCGCGATCCGGACAATCTGGCGCCGCTGGTGCTGGCACCTCTGCCCAGTGAGCTGGAGCCGATGGCCGCCTCGCTCAATCGTCTGCTGCAGCAGGTCAATGTGTTGCTGGAGCGGGAAAAACGCTTTCTCGCCGATGCCGCTCATGAGTTGCGCACCCCGCTGGCGGTGCTGCGGATTCATGCGCAGAACGCCGTTTCTGCCGCTAGCGCCGACGAGCGTGATGCCGCCCTGGCGCAGTTGATCGGTGGCGTGGATCGCGCCACGCGGGTAGTGACCCAGTTGCTGACCCTGGCCCGCCTAGAACCCAATGCCGTGCAGCTGGCCATGCAGCCCTTTGATCTCGCGGCTTTTCTGCGTCAGGAACTGGCCGAGCTGATCCCGCTGGCGCTGGAGCGCGATCAGGAGCTGGCTCTGGAGCTTGATGAATCGGGCGATTTCCAGTTGCGTGGCGATGCGCCGAGCCTGGGTATTCTCCTGCAGAACCTGGTCGGCAATGCCTTGCAGTACACCCCGGAAGGTGGCCGTATCCAGCTCGGCCTGGTGGATCAGGACGGCAGTCTGCTGCTCAGCGTGCAGGACAGTGGCCCCGGGGTGCCGCAGGAACAGCGCGAGCGATTGTTCCAGCGATTCTATCGGCAGGGGCCGGGGCAGGGCGCCGGTCTGGGGCTGTCCATCGTGCAGCGTATTGTCGAGCTGCATCGCGGCGAGATCAGCCTGCACACGGCGACACTGGGCGGGCTTGAAGTGCGGGTGCGTCTGCCGCGCCAGTGAGTGGTGCGGTATTCTCTGCAGCACGTTGCCGCCCGCTGTGCGGCTACGCTGAATTCGACGGCCTTTGCGGAGAAACGCCATGTTCACCCTGGATCAACGCCTGCAGCAGGACACTGTGCTGCTGGGAGACTTCCCTCTCTGTCGCCTGTTGTTGATGAACGATGCCAACTACCCCTGGTTCATTCTGGTGCCGCGTCGCGACGAAGTGAGCGAACTGTTCCAGCTCGATGCCCAGGAGCAGCAGCAGCTGTGGCGGGAGAGCACGGAGCTGGCCGAAGTGCTCAAGGACACCTTCAAGGCCGACAAGATGAACGTGGCAACCCTGGGCAATGTGGTCAGCCAGTTGCACATGCATGTCATCGTTCGGCGCAAGGATGATCCGGCCTGGCCAGCGCCTGTCTGGGGCAAGCACCCGGCCAAAGCCTACAGCGACGAACAGGTGGCTGCCCTGCGGGACAAGTTGCGCATGGCACTGGACGATGACTTTCAGTTCGCCGGAGCGTCGGCATGAGCGTTGAACTGCGTTTGATGGAGCTGGAGACCCGGGTGGCCTTCCAGGATGACGCCCTGATGACCATGAGTGATGAGATTGCCCGTCAGCAGCGCGATATCGAGCGCCTGCAGCTGCAGCTACAGGCGCTGGCGCGGCGCCAGGAAGACCTGGCTGGCCAGGTCGGCGAGCCTATGGGCGATGAACCACCGCCGCCGCACTACTGAATGGCGCACATGAAAAAGCCCAGCATTGCTGGGCTTTTTTCTATCGCCTGCGTTTAGCGGCGATTGGGGGCAGCGGCAATCACATCTTCGGCCTGCAGGCCTTTGTCGCGCTGAATCACCGAGAATTCCACGCGCTGGCCTTCGATCAGGATGCGGTGGCCTTCGCCGCGGATGGCGCGAAAGTGCACGAAGATATCGTCGCCGGTATCGCGGGAGATGAAGCCAAAGCCCTTGGAAGTATTGAACCACTTGACCGTACCGGTCTCGCGGTTGCCCTGGGCGCTGCCGCTTTCACTGGAGCTGTAGGCAAAACTTTCGCCCTGGCGGGCTTCGCCGCGGAAGTTGTTGGCAACATGCAGCAGCGTGGCAACAGCGGCACTCAGCAGGCTGAGCAGGATCACCGGTTGGCCGCCCAGGGTGCTGAGCGGGGCGAGGACGCCCAGGCTTTGCAGTGCCACGGCGGCAACCAGCAGGGCAGAGCAGAAGCTTTGCAGCAGCTGGCGATTGCCTTGCCAATGCGGCAGCTGCGGTGCCAGCAGCAGGTTGAGCAGGCCCAGCAGGGTCAGGTAGATGGCGTCGGCCTGTTGCAGATAAGGAACCGCTTCGGCGCGCAGGGAGGGAATAAAGGACAACAGCAGGGCGGTAACGCCCGTCAGCAGATGGACGATTTTCAGCATTGATAATCAACTCGTGGCATGGAAGGTAAATACAAGAGCACGCAGCGTCAGCGGTGACGTTGCTTGCCTATATCGTCAGGAGGGAACTCGCTGCGACACGCGCGTTATTTAACCGCAAAGCGTAACGCCACTCAAATCAAGCGCTTAGCTGTGGTGTGTCGAGGGCCGGCTGGACCTGATTGCGGCCATTGCGCTTGGCCTGGTAGAGCGCATCGTCGGCACGTACCAGCAGGCTTTCCGGGGTGTCGTCGGGCTGGGCCATGGCGATGCCAAAGGAGGCGGTAATGGTGTTGAGCACCTTGTCGGTGCTGCGGACCTTGACCCGCAGAGCCTGCAGCTTGTGCCGCAACTGTTCGGCAAACTCGTGCGCGGTGCGCATGTCCGGGCAGTTGAGCAGTATGACGCTGAACTCTTCGCCGCCGTAGCGGGCCGCCAGGCCACCCGGCGGCAGCAGTTCGCGCAGCAGTTGGCCGACGTGCTGCAGCACGCGGTCGCCCAGGGGGTGACCGTACTGGTCGTTGAAATTCTTGAAGTGGTCGATATCCATCATCAGCAGCGCCAGGCCGTTGTGGCCCCGCTCGACGGCCTGATGCAGCAGGCGGTTGAAGGAGCTGCGGTTGAACACCTGAGTCAGGCCGTCGAGGGTGGCGGCCATGTGCGCGCGTTCCAGCTGGTCGCGCAGGTGCTGGATTTCCGATTGGGCAGCCTGCAGGCGATAGAGGAACTTTTCCTGCTGATCCTGCATGGCCTGGGTGCTGACTTGCAGATCGTTGAGGACGTTGGGTAGCTCGTCGACCACCGGCTCGCGCAGCGCCTCCAGACCGGCGACCAGGCTCTGCTGGTAGGCCTTGCTGCCCGCTACGCTGCTGACCACGCCACCTTCGATCTCATCGACCAGTTCGATTACCTGCTGCTGACCGGCGCGGGCTTCCTCCAGCTCGCCGCGAATGATGTGTTCGCGAAACAGTTTGCTGGCCGATTCCGGCGGAACAGAGTCGAAATCCTTGATCAGTTTGTCCAATCGCCGGTTCAGCTCCTGGTCGTTGCCGCGGCAATAGCTGTACCACAGGGCAAAATGCAGGGGCGTTGGTGCTATGTCGTGGCGCATCATTTGCGGCACGGCTTGCTTGAGTAGATCGGCGGCCTCCCGGGTATCTTCGGGGAAGAGATCAAGGATGCTGGATGCTTTTCCTGGCTGGGTCATGCACGTCACTGTGAACAGAGGGGCCAATGCGCCAAGCATAGAGCAGGGCGCAGAGCGTAACCAGTCAAAGGCCCGCTTTTGCGGGCCTTTGTGTGCTGGTTAGCTGTCCAAGAGGCTGCGCAGCATCCAGGCGGTCTTTTCATGCACCTGCATGCGCTGGGTCAGCAGGTCGGCGGTTGGCTCGTCACTGACCTGTTCGATCAGCGGAAAAATGCCGCGCGCGGTGCGTACGACCGACTCCTGGCCCTGCACCAGCTGACGAATCATGTCCTGGGCGTTGGGCACGCCTTCCTCTTCCTTGATCGACGACAGACGGGCGTAGGCCGCGTAGGTGCCCGGTGCCGGGAAACCCAGGGCGCGAATGCGCTCGGCGATCAGGTCGACGGCCAGTGCCAGCTCGGTGTACTGCGCCTCGAACATCAGGTGCAGGGTATTGAACATCGGTCCGGTGACGTTCCAGTGGAAGTTGTGGGTCTTCAGATACAGGGTGTAGGTGTCCGCCAGCAGCCGTGACAGGCCCTCGGCGATAGCGGCGCGGTCTGCCTGGGGTATGCCGATATTGATTTCCATGGGGTATGTCTCCTCCGGGGCGGTAATGTCTGGCGTCAGGTTAGCAGTGCTGCAGGGCAGCCTGACATGCGTTGTGTCAATTGAGTTGATGTGGAGCCTGCATATCTCCTCTCAGTTGCCACGACTGCCCGTCAGCTTGGCCAGGATGCGGCTGTAACTCACCGGCATCAGGCGTTGCAGGCGGTCGAGCAGGCGCGCGTCGGCGCCGATGAGAATGCGTGGATTGTTGCGCTTGATGCCGTCGATGATCACTCGCGCCGCTTCGGCTGGCGTGGTGCGGGCGATCTTGTCGAAGTTGGCCGCCGAGCGTGCGGCATCCTGATTGCCGCTCATGTCGCGGTAAAAACGTGCGGATTTGGCGATGTTGGTCTTGATGCCGCCCGGGTGCACGCAGCTGACCTTGACCTGGGTGCACTGCACCTCCTGGCGCAGCGCTTCGGTAAAGCCGCGCACGGCGAACTTGCTGGCGTTGTAGGCGCTCTGGGTGGGCACGCCGATGATGCCGAAAATGCTGGAAACGTTGACGATATGTCCGTCGTTGTTCTTCAGCAGGTGGGGCAGGAAGGCCTTGGTGCCGTGCACCACGCCCCAGAAATTGATGCCCATCAGCCATTCGAAGTCGTCATAACAGAGGTCGGCGACCGTCTGCGATACCGCGACGCCGGCGTTGTTGATGATGATCTGGGCGCTGCCGTGGTGGGCCAGCACTTCATCGGCAAAGGCGTAGACGGCGGCGCGATTGGCCACGTCCAGTACATGGCAGCTGACATCGACCTTGGCCAGACGCAGTTCGGCGGCCAGGCTTTCCAGGTTCTCCTGATTGATGTCGGCCAGCGCCAGGGCGCAGCCTTCCTTGGCCAGTTGTTCGGCCAGTGCACGGCCAATGCCTGAGCCTGCGCCGGTGATCACGGCAACCTTGCCATCGAGTACTTGCATCTGTGCGCCTCTTATTAATTGTTATCGGGAAAGACTGGCGCAGAGTAGTCAGCCCCGCCCCCGCAGGGCAACTGCTCAAAGCCGGGTGAGTTCCGGCTGCTGCTGCAGGGTGCGGTTGAACACCTCGACCCAATGGGCGCTGAACTGGCGTCCAGCCAGGTTGTTGATTTCCAGAATGGCGCGCAGCCGTGGGCGCTTGCTCAGGGTCTGGTGGGCGCGCTCGTGGGTTCGTGCATCGAAGGTGTCGGCAATGGCCAGGATCAGTGCGCCGGGCACGATTTCCGCTTCGCTGTTTCCTTTGGGATAACCATTGCCGTCGGCATGCTCCTGATGCTGCAGGATGATTTCGGCGGCCGCCTGCCACTGCGGCAGGCGCCGCAGCAGGTCGTAGCCCAGGCGTGGGTGGCTTTGCACCTGGCGGCGCTCTTCACGACTCAGTCGTTCCTGTTTGTGCAGCAGGCTAAGCGGAAGAAAGGCCATGCCCAGATCATGCAGGCAGATGGCGGCCGCCAGTTGCGCCGGCTGTGTCGGGTGTCCGCCGAGGTGATTCATCGCCAGGGCCAGGGCCAGCAGGCGCAGGCCGCGGCCCTGCCAGTAGTGCGAGCGCTTTTCACTGGCCTGCATCAGTTCGAGGAAAAAGGCCATGTCCTCGTCCAGCGGGATGTTGTGCCGAGCCAGAATCTGCAGGCAGTCGGGGGTGCTCTGGCTCGGGGCTGCCGGCTGCAAGCGGGTGCTGGGGTCAAGCTGTTGCAGCAGCAGACGGCGCAGTTCGTCCTGTCGTTCTGCCGGCGCGGCGGCAAGGGCATGCAGTGCCTGGCAGAAACTGCCGATCTGTGCGCTGGAGAGCCCGCTGGGCGCGCCTCCGAACGCTTCACGCAGCAGCGCGCGCAGTTGGTCGAGGCTGAGCAGGAGGATATCGCCCAGGATGCTGTCGAACTGCAGTTGGCCTTCGCGCAGGCCTGCCAGCACGTCTTCCATGGCTTGCGGCAGCGGCGTCAGTTGCGGCAGGCCGACCACGCCCAAATTGCCCTTGACCGTGTGCAGCAGGCGGAACAGCTCGCGCAGTCGCTCACGGTCCTGAGGGTGCTGCTCCAGCTCGATCAGCAGCTGCTCGCAGCGCGGCAGCTGTTCGGAGGACTCCAGGCGGAATTCCTCGAGCAGTTCGGCCGATGTGTCGACTGATGGATTCAGGGCCATGGCAGCGCTCCGGCGGCAGTGAAAACTGAGTATAGGAGAGCTGCCGTCCGGCGGCTGCAAGTGCCTGGCCTTTCAGTCTATAATCCGCAACTTTGTCCAGGCCGGTGGTCTGGGCATCAGGTATTTAGCGGGATTTGTGGGAAAGCAGTGATGCCAATCTACGAATATCAATGCAGCGCCTGCGGTCATCAACTGGAAGCCATTCAGAAATTCAGTGATGCGCCGCTGGTCGATTGCCCGGCCTGCCAGGCGGCAGGGTTGAAGAAACTGTTGTCCGTGCCTGGCTTTCGCCTGAAAGGTGGCGGCTGGTACGAGACCGACTTCAAGACCGGGGCGAAGAAAAACCTGGCTGGCAGCGATAGCGCGCCGGCCTGTCCGGCGGGTGGCTGTGGAGCCGCTGGCGGGTGTGGCGCCGGCGAATAAGCGGCCCTGACGACTTAAAGACTAACGAGAAGCGAACGACGATCATGATGCGCAGCCATTATTGCGGCCAGTTGAACGAGAGCCTGGACGGCCAGGAAATCACTCTTTGCGGTTGGGTTCACCGTCGCCGTGACCACGGTGGGGTGATCTTCCTCGACATCCGTGACCGCGAGGGTCTGGCCCAGGTGGTATTCGATCCGGATCGCGCCGAGACGTTCGCCAAGGCCGACCGTGTGCGCAGCGAGTATGTGGTCAAGATCACCGGCAAGGTGCGTCTGCGTCCGGCTGGTGCGGTGAACCCGAACATGGCCAGCGGCGCCATCGAGGTACTGGGCTACGAGCTGGACGTGCTCAACGAAGCCGAGACCCCGCCGTTCCCGCTCAACGAATACACCGACGTTGGCGAGGAAACCCGCCTGCGCTACCGCTTCATCGATCTGCGTCGCCCGGAAATGGCCGAGAAGCTCAAGCTGCGTTCGCGCATCACCTCGAGCATCCGCCGCTACCTGGACGAGAACGGCTTCCTCGACGTCGAGACGCCGATCCTGACCCGTGCCACCCCTGAAGGCGCGCGCGACTACCTGGTGCCGAGCCGTACCCACGCCGGCAGCTTCTTCGCCCTGCCGCAGTCGCCGCAGCTGTTCAAGCAACTGCTGATGGTGGCCGGCTTCGACCGCTACTACCAGATCGCCAAGTGCTTCCGCGACGAGGACCTGCGTGCCGACCGTCAGCCGGAATTCACTCAGATCGACATCGAGACCAGCTTCCTCGATGAGAAAGACATCATGGGCATCACCG
>ERZ1645187.4341-NODE-4341-length-11490-cov-27.127853_pt1 | contig 11490 bp, 8 predicted proteins | sample MGYA00575352_ERZ1645187 | MGnify/ENA primary metagenome ERZ1645187 (study PRJEB40837, sample SAMN11349314) | freshwater sediment metagenome | isolation source: river sediment | host: Sediment | place: India: Wazaribad , New Delhi | collected 2017-02-21 ... | reverse complement strand
TGCCCGCCCCGGTGGTGGTCACGCCCGCGGCCCCCGCCGCGCCGCGTCCGCCGCGCCCCGCCATCGCCGCTCCGCCGGCACCCGCCACCCCCAACTGACCTCGATCGCCCACGGGCCTGTCGGAGCCCGGATCGGCCATCGCTTCGTCCCGCCTCACGACGAGAGAGACACGATCGATGACGCTCTATTCGATGACCGGCTTCGCCCGCCTCGACGGTTCCACCGCCGGCCAGCGCTGGACCTGGGAACTGCGGACCGTCAACGGCAAGGGACTGGACGTTCGTCTGCGCCTGCCGCCCGGCCTCGACCGGCTCGAGGTGGCGGCGCGCGAGCGCCTGTCCAAGCGCCTTGCCCGCGGCAACGCGCAGGTGTCGCTGAACCTCACCCGTGAGGGGTCGGCCACCACGCTCCGCGTCAACGAGGAGGCGCTCGCCGCCGTGATCGCCGCGATGGATTCCATCGCCGGCCGCATCGAGGCGACCCCGCCGAGCCTCGAAGGCATCCTCGCCTTCAAGGGCGTGCTCGAGGTGACCGAGGTCGAAGAGGACGAGGCGACCCGCGCCGCCCTCGACACGGCCCTTCTCGCCGGCCTCGACACTGCCCTCGACGCCCTGCTCGCCGCCCGCGCCCGCGAGGGCGCGGCGCTGCAGGCGGTGCTGCTCGGCCACGTCGACGAGATCGCCCGTCTCTCCGGCCTCGCCGAGGCCCACCCCGCCCGCCGGCCCGAGGCGATCCGCGCCCGCTTGGCCGAGCAGGTCGAGGCCCTCTTCGGCGCCGTGCCCGCGCTGGACCCGCAGCGGCTGGCCCAGGAGGCGATGCTGCTCGCCACCCGTGCCGACATCCGCGAGGAGCTCGACCGGCTCGCCGCCCACTGCGCCGAGGCCCGTCGCCTGCTGACCGGCGGCGGCGCCGTCGGCCGCCGCCTCGATTTCCTCGCCCAGGAATTCAACCGCGAGACCAACACCCTCTGCTCGAAGTCGAACGACCGCGAGCTGACCGCCATCGGCCTCGACCTGAAGGCCGTGGTCGATCAGCTGCGCGAGCAGATCCAGAACGTCGAATGAGCCGAAAGGCCGGCGTCGCGCCGCCTGCGCCGGCCCGGAAGTGTTCAGTCGGAAGCGCCGCTCGGCTCCCGTCCCGTTCGGAAACGAAACCGTAGGCTCTTCATGGTGAGGTGTCCGCTCGGGACGAGCGCGCCTCGAACCCCGAGGAGCCGGCCCCCGTGATACGCCTGCCCATCGCATGAGGACCTCGGAATGACCCATCTGCCGACCAAGCGCCGCGGCCTCGGTTTCGTCCTCGCCTCGCCCTCCGGCGCCGGCAAGTCGACCCTGTCGCGCCTGTTGATCGAGCAGGATCGCGAGATCGAGCTGTCGGTGTCGGTGACCACGCGCCAGCGCCGCCCCTCCGAGATCGACGGCGTCCACTACCAGTTCATCTCCAAGAACCGCTTCCAGGCGCTGCGCGACCACGGCGAGCTGCTCGAATGGGCCGAGGTCCACGGCAATTTCTATGGCACCCCGCGCGAGGCGGTGGAGAAGGCCTTCGCCGACGGCCGCGACATCCTGTTCGACATCGATTGGCAGGGCACCGTCCAGGTCAAGGAGAAGCTGCCCGACGACGTGGTGGCGATCTTCATCCTGCCGCCGTCGATGGCCGAGCTGGAGGCCCGCCTCAAGCGCCGCGCCGAGGATGCGCCCGAGGTCATCGCCAAGCGCCTGACCAATGCGCGCACCGAGATCGCCGAATGGGGCCGGTTCGACTACGTGATCGTCAACGACGACCTCTCCCGCGCCTACGACGACATCCGCGCCATCCTGCGCACCGAGCGCCTGAAGCGCTTCCGTCAGACCGGGCTGGAAGGCTTCGTCGGGGCACTGCTGGGCGAGAGGTGAAAGGCCCATATGGTGGAAGGCGCCCGCCCGACGCGCGAAGCGCGTCTCCCTTTCTCCCCTTGAGGGACCTTTGCATAATTCCCACGAGGTCTGAATTGCCCGGATCACGAGCCGCAATCTCCGCCGTCATCCCCGGCGAGCGGAGCGAGGAAAGGGGATCCAATATGGCTTCAACTTATTGGAATCCATATTGGATTCCCTTCCCCTCCGCGCATCTGTCGATGCGCTACGGCCGGGAACGACGGGGATGGTCTTCTGCCCGAACACGTCGAACCGTTGGTCGGACAGAAGTATGCAGAGGTCCCCTTGCGGGAGAAGGTGGAGCCGAGTGGCGAGCCTTCGCTCACCCTCGCCCCGCCACCACGTTCGCCAGCCGTACGAACCCCGCCACGTCGATCTCCTCCGCCCGCCGGGTCGGCTCGATGCCGGCCGCTTCCAGCGCCGCCACGCCGCCGGGGATCGACTTGAGGCTCTGCCGCAGCATCTTGCGGCGCTGATTGAAGGCCGCCGCCACCACCCGCTCCAACACCGCCGCATCGACCGCCGCAGGCTTCTCGCGCGGCTCCAGCCGCACCACCGAGGACGTGACCTTGGGCGGCGGCGAGAACGCCTGTGGCGAGAGATCGAACAGGATGTGCGCCCGCGTGCGCCAGCCGGCCAGCACCCCGAGCCGCCCATAGGCGTCGTCGCCCGCCTCCGCCACGATCCTGAGCGCCACCTCGCGTTGGAACATCAGCGTCGCCGACTGCCACCACGCCGGCCACGGCTCCGCCTGCAGCCAGCCGACCAACAGCGGCGTGGCGACGTTGTAGGGCAGATTGGCGCAGAGCCGCGCCTTCGCCCCTTCCACGCCGCGGGCCGCGCCGTCCGCCGCCACGATCGCCGCGAAGTCGACCTCAAGCGCATCGCCCTCGATCACCTCGAGCCGGCCGGGGTAGTGCGCCGCGATTTCTGCGAGAGCCGCGAGACAGCGCCGGTCGCGCTCGATCGCCACCACCTTGCGCGCCCCCTCGGCCAGGAGCCCACGCGTCAGCCCGCCCGGCCCCGGCCCGATCTCGATGATCAGACTGTCGTCGAGCGGCCCACCCGCCCGCGCGATGCGCGAGGTCAGGTTGAGGTCGAGCAGGAAGTTCTGCCCCAGCGACTTCATCGCCGACAGCCCGTGCGTGGCGATCACCTCGCGCAGCGGCGGCAGGTCGTCGATCTGCGCCATCACGCGCCCCCCATCTCGGCCGCCATCTTCAGCGCCGCCATCAGACTGTCCGGCAACGCCCTGCCGCTGCCGGCGATGTCGAGCGCCGTGCCGTGGTCCGGCGAAGTGCGCACGAACGGCAGCCCCAGCGTCACGTTGACGGTCTCGTCGAAGGCCAGCGTCTTCACCGGGATCAAGGCCTGATCGTGATACATGCACAGCGCCGCGTCGTAGGTCGCCCGCGCCCGCGCATGGAACAGCGTATCGGCCGGCAGCGGCCCGCGCACGTCGAGCCCCTCGGCGCGCAACTGCGCCACCGCCGGCGCGATCACCTCGAGATCCTCGCGCCCCATCGCCCCGTCCTCGCCCGCATGCGGGTTGAGCCCGGCGACTACGAGGCGAGGGGAGGGGAGACCGAAGCGGGAAACGAGATCCGCCGCCACGATCCGCGCCGTCGCCACGATGGTCTCGGCCGAGAGGTCGCGCGCGGCCTGCGCCAGCGACACGTGGACGGTGACCGGCACGGTCCGGAGATCCGGCCCCGCCAGCATCATGATCGGCCGCCACGCGACCCCGTCGGGCGGGGCGGCGAAGTCCGCCGCCAGCGCCCCGAGGAATTCGGTGTGGCCGGGATGGGTGAAGCCGGCGCGATAGAGCGCGTGCTTGTGGATCGGGTTGGTGACGACCGCCGCGGCGCGACCCGCGCGTACGTCGGCGACCGCTCGCTCGATCGAGGCGACCACCGCACCCGCATCGCCGTCGTCGAGCCGCCCGGGATCACCCGCGACCGCCCGCCCGAGATCGACCACCGGCAGCGCCTCGGCGAAGAGTTCGGCAGCCGCCTCCGCCGTCGCCGCCGCGATCGGGACGCGAAGGCCGAGTCGTTCCGCCCGTCGAGCGTAGAGGAGAGGATCGCCGATCACGTAGAACGGCGAGAGCCCCGCCTCGGCCCGCCGCATCCAGGCGGCGAGCGTCACGTCCGGGCCGACGCCCGCCGGCTCGCCCATGGTCAGTGCCGATGGCAGCATGGAGCGCCGCGCCCGCATCGTCGCCTCGTCGGAAACGGTCACTTGCGGTAGTCGATCACCGCGATGCGACGCAGATCGTTGATGTAGCGGCGGGCGAACACCTCGCCCTCCTCGGCGCGCAGTTGCTCTTCCACCTTGGAACGCACCTGGAAATCGCCCTTGAGCTCGCGCTTGGTGCACACCGCCGCCATCTCGATGCCGAGCGGCGTCCGGTTCGGCTTGGACAGATGCCCGACCGGCACCGACGCCAGGAGGCCGCGGAAGGCTTCCGGCAGTTCGTCCTCGGTGCGCTTGCCGAGCGGCTTGACGATCGCCTCGCGCACCCCCTTGGTCGCCTCGACGAGCCCGTCGCACGAGGTCACCTTGGCCCTCAGCGCCTCCGCCTCGCGCATCCGCGCCTCGAGGCTGACGCCCTGCGGCAAGGCCAGAACCACCTGCTGCAGCGTGTATTCGGCGGTGGTGCCTTCCTTGTCCGGGGTGGTGGCGGCGGCGGCGTCCTTCGCGCTCGGCTGCTTCTTGGCGAGCGCGTCGACGATCTGCTGATCCGAGATGGCGACCGAGCGATTGAAGCGCCCGACCACCAGCTGTTGCCACAGGATCTGCGCGCGAATGCGCGTCTTGAGATTGTTGGCCGAGATGCCCTGCGACGCCAGCCCCTGCGCCAGCTGCGCCGGCGAGATCTTCAGCCGCGAGGCGATCGAGCCGAAGGCCTGGTCCACCTGCGCGTCCGAGACCTCGACACCGACGCGCTTGCCTTCCTGCAGCTTGAGCTTCTCGTCGATCAGCTCCTCCGTCGCCATGCGGTCGACCGAGGCGGTGGCCATGCGGTTGGTCATGCGCAGCAGCTTGGCGCGCTCGGTGACTTCGTTGGTGGTGATCGGTTCGCCGTTGACCACCACCTTGATGGTGGCGCCGGCGGCCTGCGCCGCACCGGCGACGAGGACCGGAGCGAGGAGCGCCGCGACGGTCGCGACGATCGGGCCGAGGCGGCGAAGACGATGCTGCATGGTCTCAAAGATCCCCGAGTGGCCGACGGCGGACGGAACCGTTCGGCGAAGGCCCGTCACCGACACCGACCGAACCGTGTTCTGCCGGCCCGGCGTGGCGAAAAAATGAATATCGCCGAAAACAACCCCGCTCGCCAGCCGTCCCCGGCCTCAGTGCGCGCCGGCCAGGGAGTTGGACAGCTGCCCGTCGCCCAGCGTGCGGAAGCCGAAGCGCAGATAGAGCGTCTGATCGTGAACGGTGCTGACCGTCGTGGCGTAGGACGTGTCGTTGTAGGACAGCGACAGCGAGAACGAGTCGTTGTCGTAACCGACGCCGGCGTTCTCGCCCGACAGGAAGCGATCCTTGATGTCGTAGCGGATGCCGCCGAACAGGCGCCAGTTCGGCGTCAGCCGCAGATTGGCGGCGGTCTGGATTTCGGAGCGCTCGTTGGCGAGCGCGTTGCGCAGCGCCGCCGCACCGGCGAACTGCACCAGACCGGTCGCCTGATAGGCCGTCAGCAGATCGTAATAGGTATGCGGCATCCGCCGATAGGCCCAGGTGACCGAGGCCGACAACGGCCCGGAGGTGCCGCTCGCCTGGATGTCGGCGCGGTTGAGCCGGAAGTCGTCGCCGCCGAACCGGCCCTGCGCACTGAGGCGGAAGCCCTGCGTGCTGTCGAGCGCGATGCGGCCGACCCAGTCGGAGGCGTTGTTCTCGAGGCCCGAGCCGAAGGCGCTGAGCGGCACCGGCCGCCCCAACTGGGCCTGCCGGATCAGCGCGTCGTAGCTCGGTGCCGCGAACGAATTGGTGCCGGCGATCAGGAACGAACGGCCGAACAGCGTCGACAGCGTGCCGCCCGAGGCCGCGTTGAAGGTGTAGCGCGTGCCCAGATTGAGCCGCGTGCCGCCTTCGGCGCGATCCCAACCGGAGAACTTGTCGGTGCGGAACAGGGTGGTGTCGTCGAACACCAGACTCTGCGCATCCTCGTTGGGCAGCCGCCCCGACCACTGCTCGTTCGGCCGCACCACCAGTTGCCCGATCGGCTCCAGCGTATGCGCCCCGATCCTGGTCGCGGCGACGAAGGGATAGGCGTAGTCGAGCGCCAGCGTCGGCGTCAGCCGGCCGACGGTCCCGTCGCGCACGAAGTCGACCAGCGAATCGTCGCGCGACTGGGTGTAGAACACGTCGCCGCGCAGGCTCGCCGAGGGCGTGAAGATCTGGCCGTAGTCGTCGATGAACTGCCGCCGCCAGCCGATCTGGGCGCTGACGCGGGTGAATGTCCCCGCGAGACCGTAGACCTGACCGAACGTGTCGATGTCGGACCGCGTACGCGACAGGCTGGTCGAGTTGAAGTGCCCCGACACCTCGCCGCCCGCCACCGGCTGCTGCGACACCAGATCGTAGTCGACCACCGGATGCACCACCGGCAGCTTGTCCTGCAGGTTCGACCCTGCCCGCCACATCAGCGTGTTGCCGGCGCGATCGACCGTGTTGTCGTCGCTGGTGGCCGAGAACTTGTAGAGCCGTGCATCGAACCACGACTTCTTGCCCTCACCGGTGAGGTGGAGCGTCGAAGCCGAGAGGTCGTCGGTGCTGCTGTTGAGGTGGTAGTCGCTGAGGAAGCGGCGATCGGTGGCGAGCGTGCCGTTCCAGCCCCAGCTCCAGTTGTTGTTGATGCGGAACGCGGCCGAGGAATTGAAGGCTCCGCGCCACGGCCGGTCACCCGAGGTGTTGACGAAGGCCTCCGGATGCAACTGGTTGATGGCGAAGCCGCGGATCGACGCCGAACCTGCGTCGAAGCGGTGGCGCACCTCGACGTCGCCGAGCACCCCCTGCCGCGACATCGCCACCGGCGAGAAGGTCGCATCCCAGTCCGCAGTCGGCGCCCAGTAGAACGGCACCTGGACACCCAACCCCAGCGAGGTCGAATCGATCACCCGCGGCAGCAGGAAGCCGGTCTTGCGCCGCTCCGACGGATCGGGGTGCATGAAGAACGGCACATAGGCGATCGGCACGCCCAGCATCTCGAGCTTGGCGTCCTCGTAGTAGACGGTCTTTTCCTGCTGATCGTGGATGATCCGGACCGCCTTGATCTGCCAGAACGGCGGCTTTTCCGGTTCGTTGACGCAGGTCTGACAGGCCGTGTAGACGCCCTTTTCGAACACCGTCTTGTTGCCGTCGGTGCGCTTGGCGCTCTCGGCGGCGAAACGCGAGCGGTCGATCGATTCGATGCGCAGCGAATCGACGAAGCCTTCGGCGAAACCGTCGGTGACGTCCATCCGCGGCGAGGTCAGCACGTTGCCCTCGCGGTCGGTCAGGCGCACGTCGCCCTCCGCCACCACCCGCTTGTTGCTGCGATGGTAGGTCACGGTGCGCGAGGTCAGCACGTTGCCCTGATAGTAGACGTGGACCTTGCCGATCGCCGTCACCGTCTGCGCCTTGTCGTCGTAGACGACCTGGTCGGCCTCGAGCACCATGTGATCGGTGCCGGTCGAGGCCGGCGCGGCGGCGGGCTGACCGGCGGTCGTCGACGCAGCGGTCGCAGCCGGCGTCGTCGCCTTCGCCGCGGGCGCCGCCATCGCCGTCTGAGCCGCCAGCATCATCGCCAACAGGGACACGCCGGCCCGACAGGCCGCCTTCAGGCCGCCCGTCGCGCGCACGCCCACACCGGGACCACGCGTCGCGCGGCCCGGGATCGGGCGGGTGTCGGCGCTGGTCGATGCGATCCGCGTCACGTGGCTACGGGGTCCCTTGCGAAGAATGGTCGTGAGGACGGTCGGGGTCATGACTAACCGTCCTCCTGATGCAGCAGAACCGTGAACCCGATCGACGACGCGATCACGGCAGGCGACCACGCCGCCAGAACCGGCGGCACGACCCCCGCACCCCCGAGACCTCTGGCGACCTCTCCGGCGACATAAAGCACGAAGCCGGCGCCGACGCCACCGAGAATCATCCGTCCTATGTTGCCGAAGCGGAACACTCTGAGAGAAACCGTCGCGGCGATCAGCACCATCGCCACCAGAAGCAGCGGTCGCGCCAGAAGTAGTTGATATTGAAGCTCGAACTGGAAAGCCGGTAGACCCGCGTTGCGCGCCGCCTCGATGAAGCTCGGCAGCGCCCAGAACGACACCGTGTCCGGCTCGGCGAGGCTCTCGCCCACCTGTTCGCGCTTCAGCCGGGTCGCCATCCGCCACGTCGGCTCGGCCCGCGGCGCCGCGCCGGCTTCGTGGATCAGAACTCGTTCCAGCTTCCAGTGGTCGCCTTCGTGATCGGCGCTCGCCGCCTCGATCCGTTGGCGGAACAGCCCGCGCTGGTCGAAGGTCTGGATCGTCACGCCCGCCAGATGCAGACCGCGATCGGCCGCCCGCAGCGCATGGATGATCGCCTCGCCCTCGTCCGAGCTCTGGCGCAGCCACACCTCGCGCGACCCGTCGACCGCACGCGGAGAATCGCCGATCAGCGACAGCGACAGCGCCTCCGAGTGCTCCTTCAGCGACGCGGCGACCGGATTGTAGACGAGGCTGGCGAAGAGCCCGATCGCCGCCGCCACCAGCGCCGCCGGAGCGAGAAACTGCCACGCCGAGATGCCCGCCGCCCGCGCCACCACCAGCTCGAGCTTGCGCGACAGACCGAGCAGCGCCGTCATCACCCCGAACAGGGTGGCGAACGGCAGGACCTGTTCGGAGAAGGCCGGGATGCGGCAGAACGACGCCAGGAAGGCGACCGTCCACTTGAAGCTCGGTCGATCGACGTTGGCGCGCACCATGTCGAGGAAGTCGAACAGCAGCACGATGGCGAAGGCGACCATGAAGATCGCCAGGATCGCCGTCAGCACGCGCCGTCCGAAGTAGCGTCCGAGGGTCGGCCCGATCATCACGCCTCCCTCTCCGGCACATAGCCGAATCGTCGCGCGATCCGCGCCGAGATCGCGCCCGCCCACTCGCCGACCGCCTCGAGGAAGCGGCCGATCGGCGCCGGCAGCGCCACCGAACGATCCGTGGCGATCAGGAACAGCGCCCCGCCGATGCCGACCCCGGCCAGCCCGTAGAGCAGGCCCACCGCCGCCGTCGACGTCGCCGCCGCGCTGGTGGCCCCGAACCACGCCCCGCGCATCGTCCCGGCCGCCACCACCGCACCGATGATCGGCAGCCCGCGGCTCTCGCGCGTGGTGCGCGCGTCACCCAGCGCCAGGAAGGCGATGAGGGTGAAGACGATCGGCAGCATCGGTTGGGCGAAACGGTCGTGCAGTTCGGAGCGCAGCCGTCCGGCATTGGTCTGGGCATAGGCGTCCGGATTGGGCCCGCCCGCCGCCCACAGCTCCGCGGTCGGCCGTTCGCTCGGCCGGAACACCGGCGCCGTCGACTGCGGCGTCATCGCCGACAGGTCGAAGGCATAGGACTGGAAGTCGATCAGCGACAGATTGCCGTCCTTCTGGGTCCGCCGCTGGATCACCCCGTCGCGCATGACCAGGAGCGTCTTGCCGAACATCTCGATGATCGACGCCTTGTCGGCGATGTAGGTGAAGGCGATCTCCGGATCGCGCGCATCGTCGACGAACAGCCCGCCGAGCGTCCCGTCACCGGCACGGTTGCGGATGTGGAAGGTCAGATCCTTCTCGATCTGGATGAAGCGGCCCGGCTGGACGATGTTGGCGACCAGATCGACGTTGATCTGGGTGAGGTTCTCGCGCAGCAGCCTGAGCGCCATCGGCGAGATCCACAGCGACAGCGCCAGCATCGTCACCGCCACCAGCCCCGCCAGCGTGGCGAGCGGTTTGAGCACCACGAATCGCGACGCGCCCGAGGCCGACAGCACCACCAGTTCGCTCTCGGAATTGAAGGCGTTGAGGGTCTGCAGCGCCGCGATCAGCAGGGCGAACGGCGCCACCACGATGGTCAGGAACGGCAGCGCCAGGGCGGTGATCTCGAGAAAGACCAGCAGCGCCGCGCCCTTCGCCGTGACGATGTTCATCTGGCGCAGGGCCTGCGTCGCCCACACGACGCCCACCAGGGCGCCGAGCGAAAGCAGGAAGGTCCCTGCCGCACGACGGAAGATGTAGCGCTCGATGAGCCTCATGCCGCTTCCGTCGCCCTCCTCGCGAGAGACGTCCCTTCGGCACGTCCCCTCCGTTTCGACCGCGCCGCCGACCCGCCCGAGCAGTGTCGCGGGGATCGCCCACCACGGTCGAAGCGCCTCGCGACAAACCGGAATCTTGTCTCACGGCGCCCCGCTCCATCCAAGTCACGAAATGCCTAACGGACTGCTCCCAAACATGGTTTACGAAAGGTTGATGCGTTCCTGCCACGGTTGGAAACCGCTCGCCGCCGCCGCGACTTCGCCCCGCGGCACGCACGCCGTCGCGGCGCCCGCACGCGCTCGCCGCCGGCTCGAATCAGCCCCTCGCCCGCGCCGCACCACCTTGCCGAGCGCCTGCGAACGTCCCATGTTGTCGGCCATGCTCGCCCGTGCCGTCGCGCCGCGACGCCGCGATCGGACCCGCTTCCCGGAGATCCCCGATGCCGCATCCCGCAATCGCCTTTTCCAAGCCCGTGGTTCCCGCCACCGGTGCCCTGGTCGTCCTGGTCGCCGAGGACCGGGCGCTCTCGCCCGCCGCCGCCGACCTCGATCGCACGACCGGCGGCGCGCTCGCCCGCGCCATGGAGAAGGCCGCCTTCAAGGCCAAGGGCTTCGCCACCCTCGACGTCCTCGCCCCCGCCGGCTGTGATCTCGACCGCGTCGTGATCGTCGGCCTCGGCAAGCCGGCCGACATGGTCGAGAAGGATTGGCTGCGTCTCGGCGGCGTCGTCGCCGGCAAGCTCGGCGAGGTCAAGGCGACCGCCGCCACCCTGCTGCTCGAGATCGCCGGTGCCGAGACCCCGACCGCCGATCAGGCCGCCGACGTCGCCCTCGGCGCCCGCCTGCGCGCCTATGCCTTCGATCGCTACAAGTCGAAGAAGAAGGACGAGGACGGCACCGACGAGAAGCTGAGGCTGACCCTCGCCTGCGATGCCCACGCCGCCGCCAAGAAGCTGTGGAACGCCGCCCGCGAGCCGATCGCCGACGGCGTGACGCTGACCCGCGATCTGATCTGCGAACCCGCCAACGTGCTCGGCACCGAGGAGTTCACCAAGAAGGCCGAGAAGCTGGAGAAGCTCGGCGTCGAGGTCGAGGTTCTCGGCGAAAAGGAGATGAAGAAGGCCGGCTGGAACGCGCTCCTCGGCGTCGCCCGCGGCTCCAAGCGCCCGCCGCGCGTGGTGATCATGCGCTGGAACGGCGGCGAGAAGGGTGCCGCGCCCATCGCCTTCGTCGGCAAGGGTGTGGTGTTCGACAGCGGCGGCATCTCGATCAAGCCCGCCGCCGGCATGGAGGACATGAAGGGCGACAT
>ERZ1645187.4340-NODE-4340-length-11492-cov-5.407100_pt1 | contig 11492 bp, 10 predicted proteins | sample MGYA00575352_ERZ1645187 | MGnify/ENA primary metagenome ERZ1645187 (study PRJEB40837, sample SAMN11349314) | freshwater sediment metagenome | isolation source: river sediment | host: Sediment | place: India: Wazaribad , New Delhi | collected 2017-02-21 ... | reverse complement strand
CATGTATAAACTCAATTTTTTCATAAATCTGTTTGATTTATTTTTTCTTGCATTTCTTTAATTTGAGAATCAAACATTGAAGCTGTTGTGTTTTTCATTTCAGACAAAGTTGAAACAATACTTGAAGAAGTATTATATCAAACTTTTGCTTCCATAGAATCTAGAGTCAAAAGCAAATCTCAAGCATTTACATAATCTCATTCTCTTACAAAAATATTTGTAACTTTTCATCAAACTTTTGTAGATAAATTTGTTGTATCTTTTCATTCTAAATATCAGACATGAGTATTAAAATTATCTATACTTCATGAAAAAACACTTCCAGTTCAAAAATATTTTTTTACTTCTAAATCACTTTCTTTTCAACAAGAAAATAAAAAAATAGTAAAAAATAAAAATATAATTAATTTTTTCATTTTGTTTATTTATTAAATATTATTTTCATAGATCATATAAGCTCCAAAACTTTTGGATCAGAAATCCTATAAAAAACTTCTTTTCATTTTTTTTCAGAATCAAGTATTCATTCCAATTTCATTTTTCATAAATATTGTGAAATTTGAGATTGTGAAATATTTGTACAAGTCATGATTTGAGATACATTTTTTTCTTCATTTCATAAAAAACATAAAATTGCCAATTTATCTTTATTTGAAAAACTTTTCATTAGTTCAGATATTTCTGAAACTCTTTTTATCATTTCATTCATTTTCTATATATTAATATATTATTATATGTTAATATATTATTTAACAAAAATAAAAAAGCAAATTATTTTTTTGCTTTTTATACTTTTTATTGTTTAATAATTCTAATTTTCTCTATTTTTTCACATTTTTTATCATTTCAAATTTCTACATAAACACCTGATACAAGATATGTATCATCAAGTGATTGCTCTATTTTTCATTTACTTATTCAGCTTAAAAATCTAGGTTTTACACTTTCATAATCAGCTCAAATTATAGAATAAAGTGGTCAATTCATACCTACATCACTTATAAATCAAGTTCATTTTTTAAGTATTATATCATCATTTGTTTGTACATGAGTATGAGTACCAAACATAAAACTTATATCTCAATCTAAATAATAAGCCAATCAATATGCTTCTGCTGTTGCCTCATTGTGAAAATCTAAGATTATTCAATCTAAGTTTTCTCATTTAAATTCATCAATTATTTCCCTTGCTTTTAAAAATGGATTTGTAACTTTATGTGTCATAAAAACTTCTCATTGTAAATGAATAACTAAAAGTTTTTTACCATTTTTTTCAAATATCTTATACCCTTTTCAAACTAAATCTTGCTCATAAAAATTTGCACATCTTACAAGGCGAGAATCTTTTTTTCATAAATAATCTTTGATTTTTTCAAAATTATCAAAAATATGATCACCTGAAGTCATTATATCAACTCATATTTTTTCCAATTCAACAATATGTTTTTCTATTGCTCATCTTCAAGAGCTTACATTATCTACATTTGCAATTACAAAATCTGGATTATATTTTTTTATAAGTCATGGTAATTCTTTTCTTAATCAATCTCTTCAAACTCTACCATAAACATCTCAAAATACTAGTATTTTCATTTCAAAATATATTAATAAAACCGGTAATTTTTTTAAAATAAAAGAGACCGGTCTCTTTTATTTTTTTATAATTGTAATTTTTATGACTTTTGTTCTAAATTTACTTCATCTGTAAAAATATTTCTTTTATAAAATGAAGTCAAAAACATAGTATAAACACCAAATATAAATATAAATTCAAATATTTTATATAATATTGAAAAAATATAATATCTAGTTTGCATTGATTCGATATTTGTTATATCTTTTCAAGCATATTTTTCTTCTAATCATTCATAATAATATGTATTTATACCTTTTAAAGTAGCTCTATCTTCTTCTTTTAAACTTAAATATCAATAATAACCTTCTAAATCACTATAATTTCAATTTATATATGTAGAAATTATTGAAAATGGTAAATATGCTAATCAAACTAAAATTAAAGAAATAGTAAAAACAATAAATTTTTTAAATCATATAGTTTTATGAAATGATTTTTTAAGTAATCATACTATAGAAGTAGATTTTTCATTTTCTTCTAATAATAAAAAATAAGAAAAAACAAATCTATAAAAAAGATAATATAATTTTATAAGCAATATCACAAATAAAATAAGTGACAATACTGAAAATGCATTTGTTCTACTAGAAACAACCATAAGAGAAACCTCTTCAATTCATCATAATGCAATTATAGAAATACTTAAAATCAATATAAATAACAATACTGGAACCAAAAAAATAATTAAATTTAAAAGTGTTAATTTTAAATATCTAAAATATAATTTATAATTTAAATATTCATTTTTAATAAATTCAATTTTATTTCATTCTAAATATCAATTACTTAATTTTATAAATAATATAAATGTAAAAAAGTAACTAAGAGTATATGCTCATAGAGATAATACATATATAAAATTTCACAATAAATCAGTCATATAAACGCTATTTAAAAGTGAATTTGTAAAATCTCCAAAAGGAACTCAAGATGAAAATGAATAAATATAAAACAATATTGCAAAAGGTATTATTGCAACTACTCATAATAAAATTCACCATAAAAATATAATAACTTTAGATATATTCCAATGTAATAAATTTTTATATAATAAAGAAATATCTGTATAAATAGTTTTTACTGCGATTTTCATATTTAATTTTTAATATATAATTTGAGTATATTTTAATAAAATACATACAATTTGCAAAATAAAAACAAAAAAGTAAAATACTACAAAATTAATTTTCCAAATGCTTATGAAAAAACACGATATTATATTTGGTGCAATTAGACTACCACTTGATTTTTTAATTATTTTTTCAAGTTTTTATATATCTAGGGAGCTTAGACTTGTTCCTGATTTTTTACCATGGCTAAATTTACCTGTAAAAACAATAACAAATGAAGCATTGTTTAACTTTGCTATATTTTGAAGTTTGTTATACATTTTTATATTGGCAACTCATTGATTATATCTAATAAAACTTACATCATCTAAAATTCAAGAATTTTTTCAAATAATTAGGTATTCTTTTTATACTATGGTATTTTTTTCATTTTTCATATTTCTTTGAAAATGAATTATTTATAATACAGATATACCTAGACTTATCATTTTTTATACATTTACGATATGAACTTTTGCAGTAATATTAGAAAGAGTATTTTTAAATAATTTAGAATATTTTTTATTAAAAAAATGAATTTTATCAAAAAAGAAATTACTTTTAATTACAAATAAATCTAGTGAAAGAATAATTGAAATTGTAGAAGATATAAATGAATCAAAAATTTACAAAATAATAGGATATTCTAATAAAGAAAAATTAGAAAATCAAGATATAAGATATAAATGAAATTTAGAAAAAATTAAAACTTTATTTGAAAAGAAAAAATGTGATGAAGTTTTATATATTGATAGTGACTATAACAAAAAAGATTTACATGAACTTTGGGAGTTAACAAGAATATTTGGTATAAGATATAGATATATAACAAATTCATTTGATGTTACTAAAACAAACACAACTCTATCACTTATAAATAAAATTCCCGTAATAGAAATAAATAACACTTCCCTTGATAATTGGGCAAAAATCTTTAAAAGATTATTTGATTTTATTGCATGAATTATATGAGTAATCATTTTTTCTCCTGTTTTAATTATAGTTTGAATAATGATAAAAATAGAAGATCCTAGTGGACCAATTTTTTATAAAAATAAAAGAATTGGACAATGATGAAAAAAATTTAATTTATACAAATTCAGATATATGAAATGGGAATATTGTATAAAAGATGCTTATTCTAAGCTAAAAAAAGACGATGAAGCACTACTTTTAGAAAAAGAATTAATTGAAAAAAGTTCAACTAGAAATGGACCATTATATAAAATAAAAGATGATCCTAGAAAAACAAAAATTTGAACATTTATAGAAAAATATTCTATTGATGAAATACCTCAATTTTTTAATCTAATTATTTGAAACATGAGTCTTGTTTGACCAAGACCACACCAACCAAGAGAAGTAGAAAAATATAGTATAGACCAAAAAAGATTACTTACAATAAAACCTTGAATTACATGAATGGCACAAGTAAATGGTAGAGATGATAATGATTTTAAAAAAGAAGCAGAACTTGATATATTTTATATAGAAAATTGGAGTATGCTACTTGATTTAAAAATAATTTTAAAAACATTTAGTGTTGTATTAAAAAGAAAATAAAAAACAAATCCGAACTTTTTAGAGTTCGGATTTGTTTTTTATTTTGTAATTATTTCAAGTTCCCTTTCATTTTCATTTTCTGTTTTTTTAATATTTATAACAAAATCAGCTTTATAATAAGGTTCTATTATTTCTGGCCACTCTACAATTATAATTCAAGTATTATTATCCATTATATCTTCTCATCATATAGCAAAAAATTCATCATAATTTGTAAGTCTATATAAATCAAAATGAAAATTATCATCATATTTATTGTAATATGTGTAAGTTGGTGATATAATATCTTGAGTTATTCATATCAAATTATTTAAAATATGCTTACTAATAGTAGTTTTACCTGCTCATAAATCTCATTTTAGGAATATAATACAAGGTTTTTTTATAGGTAAATCTAGTGATTTAATATTATCTATGGTATATTTTTTAATCATATCAAGAAAAAAATGTGTTAAAATTTGATTTAAATAATTTTTTGTATTATAATAAATATATAAATTTAATAAAATAACTTAAAAACATTTTATGGAAACATTAATAGAAGTAAATAAAAAAGAAGAAAATGGTATTATCATTTTTGAATTTTCTTGAGAATTAGATGAGACAAATGCAGATAAAACATTTAAAAGTATTTATGATGCAATTGGTGATTTTTCATGAAAAAAAATCATTTTAAATATGTCTGGATTAAAATATCTAAACTCAAAATCAATTGGTTATATTGCTGATGTATTTTCAAATATTGAAGATAATGATGGTCAAATGCAAATATCAAATTGTTCTGATGGAGTAAAAGATATATTAGAACTTGTAGGTATTACAACTATTGTTCCAACTGTTGATACTGAAAGAGATGCTATTGCAGCAATGAGTTAATAAATATTAAAAGAGACTTAAAAGTCTCTTTTTTTGAAAAAAAATTAAAAGAATATGTTTTTAAACATATTCTTTTAATTTTTTTTCAAATTGCACAAGAGAAAAATCTTTAGCTCTTTCGATACAATCATCTTTCATTTCTATACAAGATTCTACTGTTAATTTATTTACTGAATCAATTATATCTTGTATATTTGCTTCTTTTGGAATCAAATATCAAGTTTTACCATCAATAATTGTTTCTTTTAATCATCAATCATCAACTCATAATACAGGTTTTCATGCAGACATACTTTCAACTGGACTCATACCAAAATCTTCATCAATAGGTATATAAATAGTTGCTATACATTTACCAACATAATCTGTAAAACCTCTATTTCAAGGAAGAGTTTTAAAATTTATATTATTATATCAACTTGCAATAGTAAATATTTTTTGTTTTTGAGGATCATTTTCTCAATAAATTACAAGTAATTTTTTATCAGGCATTTGTTTAAATGCTTCAACTATTTTATCTACCCTTTTTGCATCAGATAATCTAGCAAATGATAAATAATAATCACTTGTTTCTATATATTTAAATTCTTCTAAATTTACAGGTGGATACAATACAACACTATCAAGTCAAAGAAATTTTTTTATTCTTTTTTGAGTATTTATAGAATTTGTTAAAATTAAATCCATTTTTTTAACATCTCTTTCATACATTTTTTTAAAAACAAAACTAAAGACTTTGAAAGCAGTTTTCAAAAAATATGGTACTTTTTTAAGATATAAATCATGTAAATCATAAATATATCTAGGTGGAGTATGACAATAATATACTTTTTTCTGATTTTTATTACAATTTCTAACTGCACTTATACTATCTCAAGAAAAAATAACAGTATCATATTTTTTTAAAAAACCAGTTTTAAACAAAAAAGCAAATTTCAATTTTATGTGTCTAAATCACTTTTTAAATATTTCACTTGAAACACTTATCATTTTTCACTTAAATCATTCTTTTCTTAAATTAAAACTCCCCTTACTAAAAAATCATGATGCTAAATCAGCATTTAATGCTTTTGCCATCATAAGAATTAACCTTTCTCAACCTCATTTATACAAAAATGTATCATGCATTATTATTATTTTATTTTTCATTTCAATTCATTTAATTTACTTAAAGCTTCTATTGGTGTTAGATTATTTATATCCAATTTTTTTAATTCTTGTTCTACTTCACTTACACAAAATACTTCTTTTTCTATATATTCAACTATAGGCTCAGTTCATAAAGTAAGTTGTCATCAAAATACTCTGTTATGCTCTATTTCCAATTTTTTAAGCATTTTCTTTGCTTCTGTAATAGTTGAGTTAGACAATCAAGCAATTTTTGCAACTTCAAGTCAAAATGATTTCTTAATTCATCCTGGGATTATTTTTCTAAGAAAAACTAGATTTTCTTCATTTTCTCAAACTGCAACAGAAAAATTTGAAACTCAGCTTAGGTTTTTTGATTCATCAATTAATTCATGATAATGAGTTGCAAAAAGAGTTTTTGCTTTTATGTTATCATGATTTTCTTTTAATATAGCCCAAGCTAAACTCATACCATCATATGTACTTGTTCATCTTCATACTTCATCAATTATTACAAAACTATTTTTTGTAGAATTATTTAATATGTTTGCAACTTCTTGCATCTCTACCATAAAAGTAGATTGACCTAAAAATAAATTATCATTTGCTCATATTCTAGAAAATATTTTGTCAGTAATAGGAATATTTGCTGATTTAGCAGGTACATAACTACCTATATGAGCAAGTAATATTATAAGTGCATTTTGTCTCAAAAATGTTGATTTTCATCACATATTTGGACCAGTAATAATATGTATAAATTTATTATTATTTAAATCCAAATTATTACTTATAAAATCAATAGATTTTTTTTCAATTATAGGATGTCTTCAAGAAACTATATTTAAATCATAACTATTAACTATATTTGGTTTAACATAGTTATTCTCATATGCAACTTGTGATAAAGAAGATATAAAATCTATATTTGCTGATAAGTCTGATCATTTTTTAATATTAGAATAATTACCCAAAATTTTTTCTCTTATATCAAGAAAAATTTCATATTCTCTTAGTGCTTTTTCATTTTGTGCTTCCAAAAATTTTTGTTCAAATTCTTTTAATTCAATAGTTATATATCTAGAAGCATTAACCAAAGTTTGTTTATGGATAAATGTATCTGGAATTTTTGAAGTTTGAGATTTAGGTATTTCTATAAAATAACCTGATATATTTGTATATTTTACTTTTAAATTATTAATTTGAGTTTCATTAATTAATCTAGATTGATAAGATGTAAGCCAATCTTTTGAATTATTTAATATATTTCTATAATCATCAACAACAGAATCATAACCATCAGCTATTATTTCTCAAGAAGTTAGAGAATTTTCTCAGTTTTCTTTTATAGATTTTTCAAGTAATTCAATAATGTTTTCAATTTCTATCAAAATAATTTATTTAGTTTTTAAATATGTTATGATTTTAGTTATAATAAAAGTTTTGTAAAGAAAATATTTACTTGAAAAATAATGTTATTTATATATTCTCTATATAGTTAAAAATAAAAAAAGTTCCATGATAAAAATACACAAAAATGATTCTATCGTAGATATAATTATAAAAATAAAAAACAACACTGAAAAAGAGCTAATTATAGAGTTTCCTTTTGGTCATCCTGTTTTACATAATTATACTTCTTTAAAAATAATAAAAACAAAAGCAGCAAAAAGAGAACTAATTATAATAACAAATGATAAAACTGCTAAAAAAATATGAAAAAATTTAGGTATAAAATATTCTATAACAGATAATCCTGATTTAGTAGAATATAATTATACTTTTTTAGAGTATTTCTTATACACATTTAAAAATTATTTTAGAGAAATAAAAGATGTATTTTTACAAAAAAATCATGACAATGTTTTATCTAGATATAATAAAAGGTATTGAAATTGAAAAATATGATATTTTATAACTTTTATATTTTTCTCTTTATTTCTTTTAATATTTATATTTTATTTTGCAGTAAATAAAACATATATATATATAAGTCCTGAAATTGAAGTAAAAACAAAAGCAAAAAATTTCGTTTTTACAGAAATGAAAGAAGATGAATATGTACTTGATGAAAACACAATAAAACTTAAAAAAATAGAAAAAGTAGTTTCAATAAATGAAAAATTTTGAACATCTGGAATTTCTGAAAAAACAGTTTCAAATTCAAGATGAAAAATAACTCTATACAATAAATTTAGTGATGAAATAGATTTAAGAGAAAACACAAGAGTTGAAAGTGCATCATGAGTTACATTTTTAATAGAATGAGATGTTACAATACCAGCTAGTAGTGTAAGCTGAAGTTGAGAGGTTATTCCTGGTAAAATAGATGCTTATGCAATATCTAGAAGTCATGATAATACTTGAAAAATTTCTGGTAGTAAAGCAAATATTTGATCTTGAACTATTTTAACACTACCATGATTAAAAGAAGATAAAGATAAAATATATGCTATATCAATTACTGATTTTAAATGAGCAAATGATAACTATACAAAAATATTAACAACAGAAGATATAGAAAATGCTAAATTGTTACTTAGATGAAAAATTGAAACTGAAGCATTAAAACAAATTAAAAATGATATAAACGAATCAAATAAAATAAATAATGTAGAGTTTGAAATTTTATGAATAGATGATATTATTAAATTTTCTAATTTTGAAATTTTTTGACTTGAAAACTTAAAACCAGGTCAAGAAACTGAAAAGTTTGAATTATGAGCGACAATAAAAATATCAACATATTCATACAATAAAGAGCTTCTTATAAGTAAAATGAGAAATGATATAAGCAATAATATAATTGAAGATGTAGAAGAAATATTGGAAATAAATTCTTCATCTCTTAGAATTGCAAATATACTTTGGACTGAAAATTATCCTTATTCTATAAAAGCAACAGCTCAAGTTGAAGTTCTTTTTATTCATAATTTTTTAAGCAAAACAAATAGTTATGTAGAAAGACTAAAAACTATTGTAGCTTGAATGGATAAAGAAGAAGCTGAAAAAATACTATTAAATAATAGTAAAATAAGTAACGTAAAAATAGAAACTAAACCATTTTTTATTGATAATATATCAAAAATTACTGATAATATAATATTTAAAGTTGTTAGAGACTAAAAAAAGATTGCAAATGCAATCTTTTTTTTAATATTTTAAATTAGTCTCTTTTTTTGAAACCTCATCTTGATGAACTTGATCTAGAAGAAGAACCTCATCTATATCATCCTCTTGAACCTCCTCTACTAGAAGAACCTCATCTATATCATCCTGAACTAGAAGATGAACTTGATGCTCAATCTCTTTTTGCTTCAACGATAAGTGGTTTTTGAGTATTTAATTCTTTAAATTTTTTAAGTACAAATGATGAATCTTCATCACTTAAATTTATAAAAGAAAATTCTCTCATTATATCTATATTACCTACATCTCATAATTTACATCCTGCTTCTCTTTCAATAAATTGAATTAATGAACCTGGTGAAAATCAATCAAGTTTTCATTTAGCAACAAATAATCTTCTTTGACCTGGAACTGGTGCAAAACCTCTTTCACCTCTCTCTCATCTATCACCTCTTTCTCATCTACTATCAGAAGAAAAACTATCTTCTCTTAATTCACTATAATGAGTTGTAGAAAATTCTTTTCAGTAACCTTCTTTTAATATAGCTGCAATTATTTCTTCAGGAGGATTTCCTAAATCAAGTAAATCTTTTGCTAAATCAATATAATGTAATTCTTCTTTATCTTTTAATAATTCTCTTGTATTATCTATTAATCTTTTTTTCTTAAATTCAATTACATCAGAAACTTCTGGTAATTTTTCTACTTTAATTTTTGATTTAATAGCAGTTTCAATCCAAGATAACATTCTAGAATCTTTTCTTGATACAAATGAAATAGCTTCTCATTTATTTCATGCTCTACCAGTTCTACCAATTCTATGTGTATATGTTTCTGGATTATCTGGAAGTGAGTAATTAACTACATGTGTTAAGTTATTTACATCAATTCATCTAGCAGCAACATCAGTAGCAACAAGGATTTTTATAGAACCATTTTTAAATCTAGCAAGAGTTTTTTCTCTCATTTTTTGTTCTATATCACCATGAATTCATTCTACTTTGTATCATCTACTCATTAATTTTGCAGCAACTTCATCAACATCTGCTTTTGTTCTACAAAAAAGTATTCAATAAAAATCAAATTCTACTTCTATTACTCTACAAAGAGCTTCAAATTTATCTCTTTCATTGATTTTATAACATTTTTGTTCTATATTAGAATTTGTTAATTCTTTTCTTTCAATACTAACTTTATCATGATCTTTGATATATTTATGAACTATATCTTGAATTCATCTAGGCATTGTAGCAGAAAAAAGTAAAACTTTTTTATCTTTTGGAGTATATGTAATTATTTCTTCTATTTCTTCTTTAAAACCAATATTTAACATTTCATCAGCTTCATCTAAAATAAAATATTTAATTTTATCTATATTTAAAGTTCATCTTTTTGTTAAATGGTCTATAACTCTACCTGGAGTACCTACAACTATTTGTGGTCCTGCTCTTAAACCTGATAATTCATCTCTAATATTTTGCCCTCAATAAAGCAATTGAATTTTTATTCCTGAATCAGCAAATGATTTAATTTCTTCTGCAACTTGAATAGCTAACTCTCTAGTAGGAGTTAAAATAAGTGTTTGAATATCTCTAGAATGAGCATCAATTCTTTCTAAAACAGGAATTGCAAAAGCAGCAGTTTTACCAGTACCAGTTTGTGCTTGCCCTATAATATCTTTATTACCATTTAAAAGTAATGGTATAACTCATGATTGAATTGCACTTGGATATTCATAACCTTTTGCTGTAATTTTTGCTAGCATTTTGTCTGATAAACCTAAATCAGAAAATCTGATTTTTGTATTAGTATCCATTGCATCTATTTTTTTATCTAATTCTGACATTTTTTTTATATAAAAAATTAAAACAATTAAAAAAAGAACCGCAAATATAGCAAGTCCTTCTTTTATAAAAGAGAACTTCCAATAAAAACAAAAAATGAGTATAATTAATTTTTTTCGCGTGTGGTTTCCAGTAACCCAAATTAATTATATTCCATTATATTGAGTCTTTCGGAAATTGTATTTTTTTAATCGAGTGGGAGTATAT
>ERZ1645187.4339-NODE-4339-length-11493-cov-286.341668_pt1 | contig 11493 bp, 12 predicted proteins | sample MGYA00575352_ERZ1645187 | MGnify/ENA primary metagenome ERZ1645187 (study PRJEB40837, sample SAMN11349314) | freshwater sediment metagenome | isolation source: river sediment | host: Sediment | place: India: Wazaribad , New Delhi | collected 2017-02-21 ... | reverse complement strand
TGACGCAACTGGCCATCTCCGCGACCCGCATCCGTGGTCTGGTTGCCCAGGGGCTTAGTCCGCGCTATCTGCTTCCCGACCCCGTGTTGGATTACATCCTCCAGCAGCGTCTCTACCGCCCGCAGTGATCCCGGGCCCTTTCCGCCATGTCAGCGGACCGAGGCCAGGGGGGATTGGCGAAATCGATTAATTGTTCGGAGTGTCGCCGTGCTCAGGATGCGAAACGGGACTTCCCAGTCCCCCTTTCGCCTTGCGCTCGGCGACAACCCTTGTGCCCCGGTTCGCCCCGCTCCGGGCCACGGCTACGTCACGACGTGCCCCCAAGGGGGCGGTCGGACTTCGCCATGGCCCTACGTCGAATGGCTTGACGGCGTATCGGATGCGCTTGCATCTGGCCTCTGCGGCTTCGGGACTTCGCCCCTCCGCCACGCCGGCCAGACGCCCGCGCCGACGCCTACCGGGGACTACCGGCCTTCGCTTCGCTCTCCATGGCCGGCAGCGCACGAGAGTAAAGATAAGCTAATGAAAATTAAATAATTCAGTGGGATATTGCACGCTACCTGTCATGTGGTCAATCAGCACCCCGGACGCTGGAAGATCCCACTGGAATCTCCCACGTTCGGCTAGCACCAAGGATAGCTTGTGGAGACCTGGATGAGGTTGTCGACCAGTTCCATCATGTCGGCCAGTTCGTCGATGTGAATGTCGGGCAGAAAGAAGATATCGTCAAAAATCTCCTTGAGTTCATGGATGTCGAAGTCAGCGAGATCGATGTCGGTCATCCGTTTTTCTCCCCGGGACTCGCCCGCCCCAATTCAAGTGAATTTCACGGCAAGGACTTTCATTTTTCAGGGGTGTGGCGCGCCGCCTCAAGACGGTTAGCCAGTAGCCATGACATTTTTGATTATGACCTTTCCGGTAGGGGATACGTTCTGGGCTGAGCGGCGAACCTCAATCTTTTCATAATCAGGCTACAATGACCGTCCTTGCGGACCGTCAGACCAGCATGGCCGTTCATACCTCGGGAGCGAGGGCAATCGCCCATCAGATCCAAAACTTGATAGGCGACGGGTCCATTCGGCGTGCTTTCGTTTTCGGCGCCGCCTCGCCGGCGCAAATCGCCAGCCGCGCCCTGACCTGGATATCGACTCAACCTAAAGATAGTTAACGGAGTCTCAGTTGGAGCTAGAACAACTCAAGCAACTGGTTCTGGATGCCTTGGACGATATGAAGGCCAAGGATGTGCAGATCCTGGATGTGCGCGGTAAGACCGCCATCACCGATCTGATGATCATCGCTTCCGGTACCTCCGAGCGCCATGTCAAGGCTATTGCCGAAACAGTGGCCTTCCGGGCCAAGGAGGGGGGAGAGCCCCCGCTGGGGTCTGAAGGACTGAGCGAGGGCGAGTGGGCCCTGGTCGACCTCAACATCATCGTCGTGCATGTCATGCTGCCGAAGGTGCGGGACTTTTATGCCCTGGAGCGCCTCTGGTCCGCCACGGAGGTCAACCGTAAGGCGGCGGGCGTGGGTGCGGGACAGGCCTCCCCGCCGAACTTGTCCCCGGCCACTGAGGAAGCGCCGAAGTACACCGTTAGCGCGGCATGAGTGAGCCGGGACCGCTGATCGCGCTGATTGCCGCCCTGGCGGAGAATCGGGTCATCGGTCGCGCCAATCGGTTGCCCTGGCATCTCCCCGCCGATCTGGCGCATTTCAAGCGCCTGACCCTCGACAAGCCGATCCTGATGGGCCGCCGTACCTGGGAGTCCCTGCCGGGTCTGCTGCCTCGACGCCGGCACATCGTCATCACCGCCAATCCGGCGTATCGCGCCCCCGGCTGTGAACTGGCGTCGTCCCCCGCCGCGGCGCTGGCCCTGGTTCAGGAGGAACCCGAGGTCCTGATCATTGGTGGCGAAATGCTCTACCGCGCCTTCCTCCCGGTCGCGGGGCGCTTGTACCTGACCTTGGTCGCCACCCGGATCGAGGACGGTGATGCCTTCTTTCCCACCTGGGCGCCGGACGAGTGGGTCGAGACCGGGCGGGAAACGCGGGCCAGGGACGAACGCAATCCCTACGACCTGACCTTCCTCAGGCTCGATCGAGCCGCGGCGAGTGGCGATGAGGGGATAGAGGGAATCCCCGCGACCTGACCATCCTCAACTCCCGTCAATCCCTGAGGGCGCCGGTCGGGCAGTCCAGGCTGATGGGCTCGATGTCCTTCTTCTTGCGGATGGGGATGGCGGTCAGGGCACGCCCCCAGAGACAACCCGTGTCCAGGGCCCAGACGTTGTCCTTGGCCATGTAGCCCAGGGTGGACCAGTGGCCGATGACCAGCCGGAAATCGCTGCTGGCACGCCAGGGGATCTCGAACCAGGGGATGTAGGGCTTGGATTGGGTACCGACCGGGCCCTTTTCCTTGAGACCCAGGGTGCCGTCGGGCAGGCAGTAGCGCATGCGGGTCATGCAATTGGTGATGAAGCGCAGGCGGTCCATGCCCTTGAGGTTAGGAGCCCATTTAGCGGGCTGGTTGCCGTACATGGCATGCAGGAAGCCCCGATACTCGGGGCCCTGCAGGACCTCCTCGACCTCGCGGGCACAGGAGAGGGCCTGTAACAGATCCCACTGGGGCGCCAACCCAGCGTGGACCATGGCGAAATCCTTGCTGGCGTCATAGTGCATGAGGGGGCGGTGGCGCAGCCAGTGCAGGAGTTCGTCCCGGTCCGGTGCCATCAGCACATCATGGAGGCTGCTCATGGCGGCGGTCTTGACGTTGCCCGCCCCCAAGGCCAGGAGATGAAGGTCGTGATTACCCAGGACGACGACCGCCGTATCACCCAGGCTACGGACATAGCGCAAGACACCCAAGGAATCGGGGCCACGATTGACGAGGTCGCCAACCAGCCATAGATCGTCCTTGCCTGGGTCAAATTCCAGCTTGTCCAGCAGGCGGCGGAAAGGGTCGTAGCAACCTTGGATATCACCTATTGCGTAAGTGGTCATGGGTCCGGCGGGTTATCGAGCGGGGGAATGGGAGGGAAGGCTGGTTCAGTGCAACTGCATGGGCACGGCCAGGGTGAAAGGGTCGATGGGAGCGGTAAATCGGGTGCCATCATCGGCGATCATACCGTAACTGCCCTGCATGCTGCCCACCGGCGTCGCGATGATGGTCCCGCTGGTGTAGCGGAAACGCTCGCCGGGGAGCAGGTAGGGCTGTTCACCCACCACGCCGTCACCCCGGACCTCCTGGACCTGGCCATTGGCGTCCGTGATGATCCAGTGCCGGTCGATGAGGCGCGCCGCGGCGTCACCAGTATTCTGGATGGTAATGGTGTAAGCGAAGGCGTAGCGCCCCGCCTCGGGATGGGATTGCTGGGGGATGTAGAGGCTCTGGGCGAGGACTTGGATCCGGTAGCGGGGATCTTCGGCGCGGGGCATGGCGGGTACCTGACGATCGGGAACGCAGCATAAGAGGCCTGACGGGGAATTACAACGGTCGACGGGGCACGGTCGATAGGGCAGCAGCCTACCAGATCGCTGATCGGGGATGATCACGCCAACCCAGACGGCCCATGCCCAACCGGCACATCATCGGCAAATGGGGGATAATGCCCGGGGCGCAAGCCCCCCTCCCATTCCTCCAACCCGGCTGTCCCCTGGTCCCATGAGTTTCAAACACCGTCGTCCCCGGCGCGACCCCTTCTTTTTGCTGATCATCGCCGTGACGATCGGCATGGCCATCACCTTGTTTTACCAGGTTCAGGTCTATTATGGTGGCGCCGCCTCACCGCTGGCTGGGCAAGGGCCTGATGACCGGTCCGTCGGCGGCTAGGGCCGGTTTTGATCGCGAGCGAGGACCACGTCATGGGTGAGCAACTCCGGGTTGCCGTTATCGGTGTCGGCTATTTGGGCCGTTTTCATGCCCTGATTTATTCGCGTCTGCCGCAAGTCAGGCTGGTGGGCGTGGTCGATGCCGATGCCGCCCGGGCCAGCGCCGTGGCCAAGGAGGCGGGTTGCGCGGCCTTTACCGACCTGGCGGCCATCATCGACCAAGTCGATGCCGTTTCCGTCGTCGTGCCCACCACGGCCCACCTGGCGGTGGCCGAGCCCCTGCTGAGCCGTGGCATTCATCTGCTGCTGGAGAAGCCCATCGCCGCGACCCGCGGGGAGGGCGAGCGGATCGTCGCCCTGGCCGATCAGGCCGGGGCCATTCTTCAGATCGGCCATCTGGAGCGTTTCAACGCCGGCGTCATGGCCCTGGCGGAGCACATCGACCGACCGCGCTTCGTCGAGACCCAGCGCCTGGGGGAATTCGTCGAACGGGCGACCGACGTGGACGTGGTCTCGGACCTCATGATCCACGACCTGGACATCATCCTCTCCCTGATGGGCTCAGAACTGCGGTCGGTCTCGGCCGTGGGCACGCCGGTGCTGACGGATCAGGTGGATATCGCCAATGCCCGCCTGGAGTTCGCCAATGGCGCCGTCGCCAACGCCGTGGCGAGCCGGGTCTCGGACCGCCGTATCCGCCACATCCGCGTCTTCCAGGAGCATAAATACCTGTCCCTGGATTTCATCGCCCAGACCATCGACATTGCCTATCCCCGGCTCGTCCCCGGGGCGAGCCGTCCGGAGATCGTGCGCGAGCGGATTCAGGTGGAGCCGGTCAAACCACTGGACCGAGAGATCGAGGCCTTCGTCGCCTGCGTGTGCGAGGGTCATCGCCCCCTGGTCGATGGTCGTGTCGGCCTCGAGGCCCTGGATCTGGCCCTGCGCGTCCGGGACTGCATGGCCCGTTAGCGCCCTCGAGGTTACCCCGGGGGCCGGGAACGGCTGGCAGTCATCCGCAGGGCCAGGTCCAGGGCTGCCTGCAGGCTTCCCGCATCGGCCCGGCCGGTACCAGCCAGGTCCAGGGCTGTGCCATGATCCACGGAGACGCGGATGATCGGCAGGCCCAGGGTGACATTGACCGCCTGGCCGAACCCCAGGTGTTTGAGGACCGGCAGACCCTGATCGTGATACATGGCCAGGACAGCGTCGACCCGGGCCAACTGCTCGGGCACGAAGGCGCTGTCCGCCGGCACCGGACCCACCAGGTCCAGGCCCGCCGCGCGTAGTTCGTCGAGCAGGGGGGCGATGATGTCCCGCTCCTCCCGCCCCAGGTGCCCGCCTTCCCCGGCATGGGGATTGAGACCACAGACCAGCAGCCGGGGCCGGGGAATGCCAAAGCGGCGGCGCAGGTCAGCGTCCAGGATGTGGATGACCCGCTCCAGGGTCGGCCGGGTGATCTGGTCCGCCACCGCCCTGAGGGGGAGGTGGGTGGTGGCGAGGGCCACCCGCAGGCCAGGGGCGACCAGCATCATCACCGGCTCGGCCCCGCAGCGCACGGCGAGAAATTCCGTATGGCCGCTGAAGGGGATGCCGGCGTCATTGATGATGCCCTTGTGGACCGGGCCCGTGACCAGGGCGTCGAACTCCCCCGCCAGGCAGCCGTCGCAGGCCCTGGCCAGGGTGGCGAGGACATAGGGGGCATTGGCGGGGTCGAGCTGGCCCGGCGGCTGGAGCCGGGCCATGGGCAGTGGCAGGATGCTCAGGCTACCCGCCCGCTGGGCCAGGGGCGGGATGCCGGGGGTGTAGGGGAGCAGCTCCAGGGGGAGACGCAGGCGCCGGGCCCGATCCCGCAGCAGGTCCGGGGCGGCGATGGCGACCAGTTGGGCGGGAAAAGCCCGTTGCGCCAACTGGACGCATAGATCAGGCCCGATGCCCGCCGGCTCGCCGGGGGTCAGGACTAGGCGGGGCAGAATGGCGGGCGTCACGGGTTGTTAACCCTCTCGTTCCCGGGCCTTGGCGAGACGGTCCTCGAGATAGGCCTCATCCCGCAGGCGGTGCAGCCACTGCTTCACCGCCTCGTCGGCCTTGCGCTCCTTGAGCTTCTGCTTGGCCTTGAGGGCCATCAGTTCCTCGGTGGTGTCCTGGGTGCGGCGCTCCAGGACCTGGAGGATGTGCCAGCCAAAGCTGGACTTGAAGGGCTGGCTGATCTGATTGGGGGCCAATTCGTTCATCACCGCCTCGAACTGCGGCACGGTGTCCCCCGGGCTCACCCAACCCAGGTCCCCGCCCTTGAGGGCCGAACCGGTATCGTCGGAATTGGCCCGGGCCAGGTTGGCGAAATCGTCGCCCCCGGCGAGGCGCATCCGCAATTGCTCCAGACGGATGCGGGCATCGTCATCGGAGACCACCTCGTTGGTGCGGATGAGGATATGCCGGGCCTTGGTCTGGGTGAGCACCGCCGGTCCCGTGCCCTTGAGGTCGGTGACCTTGATGATGTGGAACCCGCTGGGGCTGCGCAGGGGGTTGCTGATCTCCCCCTTGTTGAGGGTGCGGGCCGGCTCCTGGGCCAGGGAGGGGACATCGGCGAGGGGGAACCAGCCAAGATCACCGCCCTCCTGGGCCTGCTGGGTCTGCTGGCCCTGAGACTCCGCCCGGGCCACCTGGGCGAAGTCCGCCCCGGCGCGCAGCTTGGCTACCAGGGCCTGGGCCCGTTGGCGGGCCTGCTCCACCTCCTCGGGGCTGGCCGTTTCGGGGACGGCGATGAGAATGTGGGAGAGACGGACGTCGGTGCGCTCGATGAGGCTGTCCGCCTCCCGGGCGAGGAAGCGCTTGACCTCGGGGTCGGTGACCTGGATGTTCTTGATCACCTCCCGCGCCTGGAGCTGGCTCATGATCATCTGGGCGCGGGTGTCCTCGCGAAAGTCCTCAAACTGGATGCCGCTGGCGACCAGGGCGGTCTGGAGCTCCTCGAGGGTCAGGTTGTTGCGCTCCGCGATGCTGGTCATGGCCTGGGTCAGGGCGCCGTCCTCGACCTTGATCCCCAACCGCGACGCCTCCTGGAGTTGCAGGCGCTTGTCGATCATCCGGTCCAGGACCTGCCGCTCCAGCTCGGCGCGGGAGGGCGGGTCCGCCCCCTGCTCGCGCAGTTGGGGCAGGGCTAGGGTGATCTCGCGCTCCAGTTCGCTGCGCACGATCACGTCCTTGTTGACGACGGCGACGATGGAGTCCAGTTCCTGGAGGGTCGCCCCCCAAGTGGTCCCTGGGGCAATGCCCAGGATCAGCAGGAACAGGCCGACGAGCCCTGAGGCTGGGCCCCAGGGCCGGATCCTGGTTCGACGGCGGGTCAAAGCGGCGGTCTGCATACCGGCCGGCTGCCTTGGCCACCAGCCCCCGAGACAACCTTCAGTCGCCGTTCCCGTACCCACCGCGGCTTCCGGGTAGCTGACGCTTCGCCCGGAAGAGTCCAAAGGAATTACCGGGCCGACCGTTGGGCCGCCTTCCCCGGGGGGGAGATGACCGGGGTGGCGGCAAAGCAGGCTCAGCTGCACGCTATTCCTCGGTGTACCCATAGATTCCACGCTCCAGATGTTCGCCGATTTTGTCGCCGAGTTTGGCCAGGCCGGCCAGTTCGAGCTGGACCATGATACTGGTCTCGCCGTCGCTGCCCGGCTGATTGTTGATGTGGCGGCCGAGCAGATACAGCTTCCAGCAGCACTTGCCGTAGGAGATGCCGGCGAAGGCCTCGTTCACCTTCTCGTTGTACAGGGAGTAATACCAGCGCCCGACCAATTGTAATTCCGGGTTGATGGGCCAGCTCCCTGCCAGGTCCAGATCGCGGTAGCGGGTGGCCTCGGTCTCGCCGACATCCCAGCGATAGGCCAGGTTCAGGAGATGCCGTTGGGGGGAGCGGTAGCGGAGCTCGACGACCAGCTTTTCCAGGGCGTCCTGCTCATCCTCGGGATTCGGGTCCCAGCGCAGGGTGGTGCGACCGGTCAGGTCCGGCAGCAGGGCGGCGGCCAGTTCGCCCACCAGGGCCTCGGATTGCTGGCGGGACTCAGGATTGGGAGATAGCCAGACCCGCGGGGTCTCGAAGTAGACCGGTTTGCCCAGGCTGGCGCGCAGCAGTTCCTGACCGGTGTTGGCCTGGAGGAGCCGGGTGCTGAGCCCGAGGGTGAGCAGGTTGGCGTCCCCCACCCGGTCATAGCCGGCGAAACGGTTGGGCAGGAAGAGGGTGCCGTAACTGAAGCTCAGATCGGTGGTGTCGAAGACCGGGATGTCCGACTGATCCCGGTAAGGGGTATAAAGGTAGGACAGTCGCGGCTCCAGGGTGTGGAGGGCCGACTGCCCGAACCAGGCGGTGTCGCGCTCGAAGACCAGTTCGCTATCCAGGTTGAAGCTCGGGATGACATAGCTGGGGTCCTCGGGCTGTCCCTGGGCGGTGTCCTGCAAGCCATAGGCGGCCCCCCAGAGGTTGAGGCTGGGGGTCAGGTGACCATAAGTGCGGCGCAGGGGCCAGGAGAGGCTGGGCTGGATGGTGGCGCGGCCGCCGTGGACCTTGGCGTCGTGATCGAAATAGTTGTACTGGCTGGGCAGCTTGAGTTGCAGCCCGGAGGCGTGCCGCCAGGGGGCCAGGTTGACCTCGAGCTGGGGCAGCCGGGCGTAAGGATAGGACTCCGGCGGCATGCTGACGTCGACGTTACGGAACTGCTGCAGCGTCAGGCGGGCGTTCCAGCCCTGACCCTGATAATTGAGATCGGCGCGGCGCTCGATATTGCGCAGACTGGTCAGCTCCAGGCTATTGCCGAAGTCCTCCAGATATTGCTTGTCGGACACATCCTGGAAGCGAATGAAGGAGGACCAGCCTCCCCCATAATTGCCCTGGTGGAGCAGGCGCAGGGCGCCCCGGGCCTCGTTATCGTATTCATGATCGCTGGGGATACCCTCGGCGTAGACGTTGAGGGATTGGCCCGGCGCCAGGTACCGGAACTCCCCGCCGATCAAAACCCCGCGCTTGCTCATCACCGTTGGGGTCAGGGTCGCGTCCATATTGGGGGCGATATTGAAATAGTAAGGGGTGCTGAGCTGGAAACCGGAGCGGTTGGAACTGCCGATGGTCGGCATGAGAAAGCCGCTCTTGCGCCGGTCGTCGATGGGAAAGGAGAGGTAAGGCGAATAGAGCACGGGCACGCCCAGGACCCGCAGTTTGGCATCCCGGGCAATGCCTTGGCCTTCTACCTGGTCGATATCGAGCTTGGCCGCCGCCAGTTCCCAGTCACGTCGTCCCGGGGGGCAGGGGGTGAAGACGATGTCCTCGTAGTGGGTCTTGCCCTCCGTTAGCAGGTCTGCCCGGGCGGCGGTGCCCCGGGCGTTGAGGGGGCCGGTGAAACGGTAGCGGGGGGCCTGGATCTGGCCCTCGTTGGTCTTGAGATTGAGGGTGCCGCTGGTGCCGAGGACGCGCACTCCCGGTTGCGACAGAAACAAATCCCCCGTGGCCGAGAGCTCCTCGCTGGGGACGGCATAGCTCATTGACTCGGCCCGCACCTGGCGGCTCCCCTGGCGCAGATCGATCTGGCCCTCCAGGCGCAACACCTCGGTGTTGCGGTCGTAGCCCAGATCGTCGGCCTCGATGGCCACAGGCTCCTGATTGCCCGGCGGGGGGGGCAAGGGGGCGGGACCAAGTCGGGCGGGCCGCAGGCCGCAATAGTCCCAGTCCAGGCCCGCTTCCAGGGGATCGGTCGCCGCCGCGAGGCCAGGTCTAGCCACCAGCGATAGAAAGAGCAGGACAAAGGGGCGGAAGTTGGGCACGATACCGATTCTTGGGGAGGGACCTGGGGGCTGATCGCTGGCGGTGGCGGCGTGACGGGCCGTTAGAGCTAGCGCTGGCTCTGGCGCCGGGATTGACAGGGAGAGGGCGAAGAAACCCGGGAATGAGCCATTCTAACGGCTTAGCCTTCGGGTCGGAAATTCCCTTTGGTCCCCCCTTCACCTTGGCCCACAATGCGCCCGTCCCAAGCCCCGCCGGCAGCGGCGGGGGCTCCAACCTTCAGGAGAGCGTCATGTCCGCGCGGCGTGCCTTATTGGAGGAATGGCTCAAGGCCGTCCTCGACCTTAGTGAAATCAACATGACGCCGGCCTCCGGCGATGCCAGTTTTCGCCATTACTGGCGGCTGGCCCTGGACGGCCAGACCTTGATCGCCATGGATGCCCCTCCCGAGACCGAGGACACCGAACGCTTTGTGCGCATCGCCGGGGACTGGCGCGCCCTGGGGTTGCGCACCCCGGCGATTCATGCGCGGGATGCCAACCAGGGCTTTGTCCTGCTCGAGGATTTTGGCCGGCGGCATTACCTGGATGCCCTGCATGAGGCCAGTGCCGATCGGCTCTATGGGGATGCCCTCGGTGCCCTGGCCATCATCCAGGCCTGCGCCCCCACCGCGGACCTGCCCGTCTATGACGCCCCTTTCCTGCGCCGGGAGCTGGACCTCTTCCGCCACTGGCTGGTGGAGCGCTATCTGGGCCTGACCTTGTCATCCGACGAGGAGGCGGACCTGGAGGAAGGCCTGGCGCTGTTGATCGCCAGCGCCCTGGAACAGCCCCGGGTCTGTGTTCATCGCGATTTTCACTCCCGCAACCTGATGATCACCCCCTCGCCCTCGCCGGGGATCCTCGATTTTCAGGACGCGGTGGCGGGGCCGGTGACCTACGACCTGGTATCCCTGCTGCGGGACTGTTACATCGCCTGGCCCCGGGCCCGGGTGGAGGAATGGGCCTGGGGTTACTATGGCCTGGCGGTCCAGTCCGGGATTCTAAGACCGGAACAGGAGGTCGACTTCCTCCGCTGGTTCGACCTCATGGGTGTGCAGCGTCACCTCAAGGCCAGCGGCATCTTCGCCCGGCTCCTGATCCGGGACGGCAAAACCGGCTACCTGGGGGATATCCCCCGTACCCTGAATTACGTGCTGGAGGTGGCCCCGGCCTATGCCCCCCTGCGCGGGTTGGCGGAACTCATCGCCGGACGGGTCCTGCCGGCCCTCAGCGTGGCGACCAGTCGCGCCGCGACGACATAGAGTCCGATACCGGCCCCATCCGCCAGCAGGTCCCAGCCCGAGGCCTCGCGATAGGGCAGAAAGGACTGGACGCCCTCGATCAGCAGGCCATAAGCCATTAGGCTAACCCATTTTACCCATCCCTTACCGGGGCCCGGGCCGGGAAAGGAACGATCGGCCAGGGCGGCGAGGACCCCAAAGGCGAGGAGATGATTGAGCTTGTCATTGCCCGTGCCCGGGTCGCTGGCGAGGGGGGCGAAGGCCAGCACGCCGATGCCCACCAGGCAGCTGGCCAGGGCCAGCCGCGGCAGCACCAGCCGGGTCAACCCCGCTCCCGGGCGATGGCGCGGTGGCCGATGTCGCGCCGGCAAAAGCCATCCGCCCACTGGATCAGGTCCACGGCCTGGTAGGCCCGGGCCTGGGCCGCGCCGACTGTATCGCCCAGGGCGGTGACGCACAGGACCCGGCCGCCGCTGGTGAGGGTCTGGCCGTCCAACCGGGTGGTGCCGGCATGAAAGACCTTGGTGTCGGGGACCTGGGCCGCCGCCTCCAGGCCACTGATGACCTGGCCCTTCGCATAGGCGTCGGGATAGCCCCCGGCCGCCATCACCACCCCCAGGGC
>ERZ1645187.4338-NODE-4338-length-11496-cov-4.220173_pt1 | contig 11496 bp, 14 predicted proteins | sample MGYA00575352_ERZ1645187 | MGnify/ENA primary metagenome ERZ1645187 (study PRJEB40837, sample SAMN11349314) | freshwater sediment metagenome | isolation source: river sediment | host: Sediment | place: India: Wazaribad , New Delhi | collected 2017-02-21 ... | reverse complement strand
ACGCTTTTCCAGCCGGATGAAGGGGGCCATTAATGTCATCAACCACCCATCCCGTGACGGATTATTCGCATAAACTGGCGACCAACCGGCTGGGGCTGTGGCTCTTCATCGTGTCAGATGCCTTTGTATTCGGCGGTTTGATGGTGTCGCGGTTTTACCTGTTGGGCGACCGCCGGCCGGACCTGGATTCAACCCTGGGATTGATTGTCACGGCGGTGCTGCTCATCAGCAGTTTCTTTATGAACCGGGCTGAGGTTTCGATTGCGCACGGCGACCGCAAGGGCATGGTCATCAACGCTCTCGTTACGCTGGTACTGGGGGTGGGCTTCCTGGCCGGCGTCGTTGGTGTGGAATGGCAACTGGCGCCGTTTGGCCCGGCGGACGGCCCGGAAGGGGCGGTTTTCTACATGATGACCGGCATGCATGCTTTTCATGTGCTGACCGGTGTGCTGTTCCTGATTGTAATCGTGCGCAACGGATTGAAGGGCAAATACACCGCCGAACGCCACTGGGGGGTCGAAGCTGCGGCCAACTACTGGCACTTCGTCGATGTGGTGTGGATCTTCTTCTATCCGGCGTTGTATTTGATCGGTACGGTTTAAAGCGGCAGGCATGAAAAAGAACTGGTTCTGGCTTGCTTTGCTCTTGCTCATCGGGTTAATCAGCGTGTGGGGCATTGTGTTCGCCCGCCCCTACGCGCTGCGCGGCTCCGAGTTGCTGCCGGCTGCCCCCGCGCCCGAGATCGATTTACCGCAGGCCGGCGGCGGGCATTACCAGTTGAGCGAGCGGGGCGACCGGCCGGCGGTGATATTCTTCGGGTACACCAATTGCCCGGATGTCTGCCCGGCGACCATGGCCGAGTTCAAGCAGGTGCGCGCCGAGTTAAAGAGTTCCGCGGAGAGCATCGACTTCCTGTTCATTACCGTGGATCCACAACGCGACACGGTTGAGCGCATGGCCGCCTACTTGAAGGGCTTTGACCCGGGCATCATCGGTCTGACCGGGAGCGAAGAAGACCTCGCGGAAGTCTGGCAGGCCTACGGCGTGTACCGACAGGTCGTACCGGGAGAAAACCCCGAATTTTACACGGTGGATCACACCAGCCGGCTGTACGTGATCGATTCACACGGCAACCTGCGCCTGACTTACCCGTTCGGCACGCCGGTGACCGACATTGCTGCTGACTTGCGCTATCTGCTGCGGGAGAAGTAAAATGACCCCTTTTGGCAAGGCCATCTTGCAACGGGTTCTGCTTTCGCTGGGCATTGCGCTCCTGCTGGGGATAATCATCTCGGAAGGTTCGTTTTTCCTGCAGCGCACGCAACTCGACCGCATGCCGGACCAATTTGAATTGCTGGTTCCGGTGGGAACCGCTGAACGCATTCAGGCCGGCTTGCCGGTGCCTTCGCTGCCGGATAACATGACCTTTGTGGAAGGGGATGTCATCCTGGTTAAAAATGAAGACCTGGTCAGCCACCAACTGGGACCGATCTGGGTGCCGGCGGGCTCCACCGGCAAATTGACCCTGGAGAATCCAAACAGTTACACGCTGACCTGCTCCTTTCAACCCAGTCAGCGGCTTGGGCTGGAGGTGCGCCCGCGCGTGACCGGTGAAATTCGCGTACAGGGTCTGCTGGCGGTGGCTGCGCCGACCAGCGTGCTTGTAATGTTGTACCTTTTGGTGCTCAAACCGCTGCCGAAAGCCGATCGACCGGAAGGGTTAGAAGAATGAAATCCAACAGTTTCTGGTCTGTGCGTTGGATTTTGACCACCCTGTTGGCGATTGCCGGGGTGGCGGTGCTGGCACGGTTGGGTATCTGGCAGTTGGACCGGCTGGCGGAGCGGCGCGTATTTAATGAACGCGTACTGTCACAATTGCAGGCCAGCCCGCTGGATTTGAACCAGGCGGAAAATCAGGCGGCGGATTTGTACAATATGGAATACCGCTCCGTGAGCGTGAGCGGGGAGTATGACTTCAGCCAGGAAGTGCTGCTGCGCAACCAGGCGCTGGATGGGCAGCTAGGTTTCCACGTACTCACTCCGTTGCGCATAGCCAATTCAGATCGGGCGGTGCTGGTGGACCGCGGATGGATTCCATTTGACCAGTCCGCTCCGGACCTGCGCGCGCAATATCAGGAGCCGGGGATGGTGGTTGTGAATGGCGTGATTCGCCGTCCGCAGTCGAAACCGGATTTCGGCGGCATTCCCGACCCGCCGCTGGCAGACGGTGAGACCCGCCTGGACGCGTGGAATATTGTTAACCTGGAGCGGATTCAACTCCAGGTGGACTTGCCGCTGCTACCGGCGTATATCGTTCAGTCGCCGGATCCAGGCTGGAGTGGACTGCCCGCCCGGCAACAGGTATTGCCTGAAATCACCGAAGGGTCGCATTTTGGGTACGCGCTGCAATGGTTCACCTTCGCGAGCATTCTGGCCCTGGGCTATCCCTTTTTTGTGCGCCGGCAATTACGCCAGTCTGCCGGTCCTGAACCGCAATGATCCGCGGCTCGGGTCGGATGATCTGTGGGGAGGAATAATTTTATGAAGATGCAACAGAATCAGGACAGCGAACGGTTGGGTGGCCGCTACTGGATCCTGGCGGCGGCGGTATTGGTGTTTTTGACGATTGTGCTTGGAAATGTCACTCGGAGCAGCAGCGCCGCGGAAGCCTGCCCGGATTGGCCGACCTGTTACGGCCAGTTGGCGCTGCCTGTTGACCAGCTTGGCAGGATATCCATGCTGCACCGCCTGTTATCAGCAGCCGCGCTGGTTGTCACCGTGGTTGCCTGGGCGCGGATCTCCATTCGAAGAGCTTCCAGTCATTGGGTCCGGCGGCCGCTGGCTGCTGCGGCGTCCATGCTGCTGGTGCAAACCGGCCTGGGCGCCGGAATGGCCCAGGGCGACGCGCCGCCGTCAGTTAGCGGGTTGCACCTGGGGCTGGCTTTGCTGTCATTGGGTTGTCTCCTCACGGCATTAATGGCCGCGTTTGCCCAGCCCAATGAAACAGCGCGTCTGCCTCAAAGTGCAAAGGTGCCGTTCAACCGGCTTTCGGCGATCACAACAGCATTGATCTTTTTGCTGCTGCTCAGCGGCGCGCTGGTCACGGCCACAGAAGGCGGTGCAGCCTGCCCCGGTTGGCCGTTATGCGGCGGTCTGTTGCCCTCCAATGGCGCAGCCTGGCTGGCTTTCGGCCACCGTCTGATCACGCTGGCGGCAGGCTTTTTGATCACTTACCAGTTTTTTCGCGCCTGGCGCGGACAGCGCAGCCAGCCGGTTCAACTCAGCGCAGCCACCGGCGCGATGATCTTGCTGCTTGGTCAGGTGCTGGTCGGAGCGCTCAAAGTGCAGCGCGGTTTTCCGGCGGAGCTGATGGGGTTGCACGCAGCCAGCGCAGCGGCCCTGTGGGGTGTGCAGGTGGTGCTGGTTGCCTCGGCCTGGTTTTCCGGGCGGACCTCCGCGGAAGAGCGTGAGGAGAGCCTTCAACCGCTTCCCCCGTTTGGCCAGCGGGCGCGCGATTTCCTGATGTTGAACAAGCCCATTATCGTGTTGCTGCTGCTGGTCACCACCTACGCGGGCATGGTGGTCGGTGCGAAACAACTGCCCGGTTTGGGATTGACCTTTTGGACGATGCTGGGCGGCGCGCTGGCCGCCGGCGGCTCGAGCGCGCTCAACCAGTATATTGACCGCGAACTGGACAAGCGCATGCAGCGCACGGCCAAACGTCCGCTGCCGGCAGGCCGGCTCACCCCCGCGGAAGGCCTGGCCTATGGATTAGGCGCATGCCTGCTCGCCTTCTTCCTGATGGCCGGATTTGTCAATCTGCTGGCTGCCCTGCTCTCGCTGGCAGGGATGATCTATTACGTGCTGCTGTACAGCATCTGGTTGAAACATGTCACCGTGCAGAACATTGTCATCGGCGGCGGCGCCGGCGCCATTCCGCCGCTGGTTGGATGGGCGGCTGCCACCGGCAGCCTGAACATCCCGTCGATGTTTCTGTTTGCGCTGGTATTTCTGTGGACGCCCGCACACTTTTGGTCGCTGGCACTGGTTCGGGAAAAGGATTATGCGCGCGGCGGCGTGCCCATGCTGCCGGTGGTGCGCGGCGAGCGGGAAACGCGCAAACAAATCTTCATATACACCTTGCAACTGGTTGCCCTGACGCTATTAATGCCGGCGTTACAGATCACCGGCAGCATCTTCCTGGTTTCGGCTGTGGTGCTCGGATTGTGGCTGCTACACGCGGCTTACCGCGTGCTGCGCAATGGCGGCAACAAAAACGCGCACCTGATGTACCGATATTCCAGCATGTACCTGGCTTTCATCTTTCTGGCGATGATGATCGACGCACTGGCGTAGCCTGTCAAAAGCAAACCGCCGTGGGGGAACCCTGCGGCGGTAAATTTTTTGGAATGCATTTACTGCAAGCGCAGTAAAGTTTTTCCTTTGCTCCACAGGTCTTCCAGGCGGTAATACTCGCGTTGTTGGGCGGAAAACAGGTGCACAACGGTATCACCGAGGTCAACCACGATCCAGCCGGTCTGCGAGGCGCCTTCTATTTTGCTGTTCAGGTCAAACTGCGCATCGATGCCATCCGAAATGGCCCTGGCGAGAGCATCCAACATGCGGTCGCTCGTGCCGGTGGCAAAGATGAAATAATCGGTAAAACTGGAAATGTCGTGCACATCCAACAAAACGATATTTTCGCCTTTTTTATCTTCCAGAATGTTCACGACGGAGCGTGCAACTTCAATAGTGTTCAGAACTCACCTCATGAAATTGGATTTGGACAATTCTAGCATAACTCGGTCCCATATTGCAACTTGACGGTCGTCAGGTTCGGAAGGCCGCGACGTGAATGGGCGTATAGACCGCGCCGCCGGGCAGCAGGTCGCTGCGGAAGAGGGTCACGGTTTTGACTGTGACGGCAGCATTGAGCGCCGCCGGGAAACGCACGAGAAGCTCGCCGATTTTACGGATTTCGTCCGGGGAGGCATTGTGCGACAGCCTTCCCAGGGTGAGGTGGGGTGAGGAGGGGCGGTCTTCGGCCGCGTACCCCAGCCGCAGCGTTTCGGCTTCAATGCTGCGCTGAATGGCAGCCAGCGCAGGCGGCGCTTCGACGCCTACCCAGATCACGCGCGGGCGTCGCAGGTTGGGAAATGCCCCCAGGGACGTCAGGGTGAGTTCCATCGGGGCGTACCGGGCTGCTTCGCTGGTGATGACCTTCTTGAGGATTTCCAGGTTCGCCGGAGAGGTATCGCCCAGGAATTTCAGGGTGACGTGGATATTGTGTTCGGGCACCCAACGGACGGCATCGCCGGCCAGCGGTTTTAGCTGGCGGATGACATCCCCCAGTTTTTTCTGGACGTCACTGTTTAAATCGATTGCAATGAAGGCGCGGATGGCAGTCATGGTTCACGCGGGAGGGAGCTATGGGGCGGATTCTTGAATGGGAATTTCCAGCGTCAACGGGTCGGCTTTTTCAAACTGCAACGTCACGGTGATCGTACCGCCGGTGTTCAGGTCATCCTTCAGGCCGATCAGCATAATGTGCAAGCCGCCGGGTTTCAACTCCACGGAGGATTGCGCCGGAAGCTCCACCGGCCCGGCCGGACGCATCATCATGGTGCCGTTTGCATCCATCGAGCTCATATGGATTTCGACTGAATCGGCGGAATCGCTGCTGGCGCTTACCAGCGCATCCGGGCTGTCCAGCGAATTTTGCAGGATCATGTACGCCGCCGAGTTGCCGCCGGCGCTGCCGGGACGCGCCCAGGCCGCCTTTGCCGACAGGCTGGCGGTTTTTGGCTGACAGGCCGCCGTGATCCCAAGCAAAAGTAGAAGAACAAAGATTTTCCAAAGTTTTTTCTTCATGCGCGCTCCACAGGTCTAAGGATAAAAAAGGGGTCATTCCCCTGCCAAGCACCAGTATATAACAAGGAAAATTCATGTCAAGCGATCTCGCGGTTGACAACCGGTTGCAAACCGCAAACCGATGCCTACTTTCATTTTGTTTTGAAATGTGGTATAAGGGAATTGCCCTGCTGTGTTCGTGATGCGGCAAGACCGGTTTTGAGCCAACACGTTTTAAATGGGATCCATGATCACGGTTGTGACGCGATAGGCTTCGGCCAAGGCAGATCCCCCGTGGAGGTTCCCAACCTGCGTTAGCAGGTTCAAAACTATGCAGCACACGGCGCGGCGGGGTCTTGTTGTTAACCAGTGGTTGGTCTGATGGGTTGCCAATTGTCAATGTGACTTGAGTCACATACCCGAATCCCCGGCTTACATTAAAATAGAATAAGAATTTATCCTTCGGCGCAAAGAGGATTTCATGAAACTTCCCCTGGTCGTTGGAATCGTGGCGCTGATTGCGGTCCTCGGCGTTGGCCTGTATGCCACCAACTTTACAGCCTACCTGGGCGACAACCCCACTACCTGTAACAATTGCCACGTCATGGATTATGTCTATGAAGGCTGGTATCACGCCAGTCACCAGAATTTTACAACCTGCAACGACTGCCACACGCCGCACGCATTGATCCAAAAATATTTTATCAAGGCGCGTTCAGGCGTCAACCACGTCACCCACTTCACGCTCGGCAACATCCCGGAGCCGCTGCGCGCCAAACCCGATACAGACAACATCATCCAGGGCAATTGCCTGCGCTGCCACGAAACCACCGTTTCGGCAATCGCGGATGGAACCATGGATTCGGGTCGCTATTGTTTTGATTGTCACCGCAACACTGCCCACGGCCCGCGGGGCATCACCATTTTGCCTTACCAGGATCAAGGATTGTACGCACCTGAAATTACGAACAAGGAGTGAACCATGCTGAAGAAATTTACCCCCATTCAAATCATCGTTTCAGTAATCATCCTTGTCCTGGCGGCGGTCATTATTGCGCTGCTGATCTTCATGAAGAACCAACCCGCCCAAACGCGCGGCATTCCGCCGTTGATTGAGATCAGCGCGATGGAGCCCGACAGCAGCAAGTGGGGACAAAATTTTGCCAACCAGTACTCTTCGCTGCAGAAGACCCTGACGAACAACACGCGCACAACCTTTGGCGGATCGGAGCCGTTTGAAAAACTGGATGTGGATCCGATGCTGCGGACATTGTTTGCTGGGTATTCCTTCAGTAAGGGTTATGGGGAAGACCGCGGCCATCTGAATGCGCTGGCAGATGTCCGCAATACCCCGCGCTTGAGCGATACCACACCCGGCACGTGTTATTCATGCAAGAGTTCCAACAATCCCGAGTTGTGGGCCGAAATGGGCATGCGCCAGTACGATTCGCTCAAATTCTCGCAACTTACCGAAAAGATCACCGAGCCGATCGGATGCGCGAATTGCCATGAAGCCAATACCATGCGCCTGATCGTCACCAATCCCGCGCTCGATGAAGCCCTGAAAGCGCAAGGCAAGGATTGGCAGACCTTCACGCGCCAGGAAATGCGCACCGTCGTGTGCGCCAACTGCCATGTCGAGTACTACTTCGAAGGGGACGATAAATACCTGACTCTGCCCTGGGCAAACGGCACTTCGATTGATGAAATCGACGCGTACTACGATGAAGAAGGCTTCACCGACTGGACACACCCCGACAGCGGCGCGGCCATGATCAAGATGCAGCACCCCGATTACGAACTGTTCAGCTACGGCAGCACGCATTACAACGCCGGAGTTTCGTGCGCCGACTGCCACATGCCCTACACGCGCGACGGCGCGGTCAAATACTCGTCGCATGATGTGCATTCGCCGCTGCTCAACCCCTCGCAGGCATGCGGGCAATGCCATACCGATGTGCCCTATGTGGTCGAGCGCGTGACCACCATCCAGAACCAGGTCAACGAGACCATGCTGGCGACCGAACAGGCAATCGTGGATGCCATCGCGGCCATCAAAGCGGCAGCCGCGCTGAAGACGGCGGATGCCGGCTTGCTGGAGGAAGCGCGCGTTCTCCACCGCAAGGCGCAGTTGCGCTGGGATTTCATTGCCGCTGAGAACAGCATGGGCTTTCACAATCCTGAAGAGGCGTTACGCATCCTGGCGGATGCCACCAATCTGGCCCGGCAGGCACAGTTGAAGGCGCTCCAGGCGGCGCCTTCGGCTGCCAGGGTCGCCCAACAATAAATCCAACCTGCGCAATTCATGAAACGGCGGGGAATGTCTCGCCGTTTCATTGATTAACGGTTGGGAGGATTGGCCCAGCTATCCAGGATCGCGCGGTCCAGGATCTCGATCCGGCGGCGCCGGCAGCGGATGGCGCCGGCTTCCTCCAGTTCGGTCAGCGCGCGCGAGACTACCTCGCGCACGGTGCCCAGGCGCGCGGCCAACTGCTCCTGTGTGTACGAGTGGTCCTCCGGCAGGCGCAGCAGCAGGCGTGCCAGGCGGTTGGGGACTTGCATAAACGCCAGTTGCTCGATCAGTTCGAGCATGTTCCGCAAATTCTCCGCCAACCGTTGGATGACTGCGAAGCCTTGCTCCGGGTGCCGCTGGATGGTGCGGGTCATCACATCCCGCGGGATCAGCAGCAGCGTGCAGTCTTCCAAGGCGTCCACGTTGATCGGGTTGCGACCGCCGTCAAAAACGGGCACTTCATTAAACGACATGCCTTTTTCAAAAACAGTGAGGATCAATTCCCGGCCGGTGGGTGATAATTTGAATAATTTGACGCTGCCGTCGATCAGGCTGAACAGGCCATCACAGGGATCGCCTTCCACCAAAATGGTCTCGCCGGCGCTGTACTTTTGGATCACCACGCCGCGCTGCAACTCGGCCAGGACCGCGGGGGCAAAACCGGCACAGAAGCGGCAGTTTTGCAGGTGAGCCAGTTTGGCATCAGCCGGAACGTTCAGTACGACCATCGTGGATCCTGAAGAGTGAATGATTGGATTCTATGCTTGATTATAGCGAAAACGGTTTTCTCAAATATCTTTTGGGGCAAGCAGGATGCAGACCGGGGCTGTTCCCCCAGTATTTTTCATTGACAGGCTTTCTCAAAGTCAGTAAACTTTAATCGAAGGGCACAAAGGAGGCGGGCAATGATTGTATACCGGTTGGTGATGCGCTCAGGTCCAAACGCGGGCCAGGTTTACCCGCTCGAAAAAACCGAATTATCCATCGGACGCGATCTGAGCAACGATATCATCGTCAACGATCCTGAGGTTTCGCGACGGCATTTGCGATTGTTCCTGCAGGGCAACCAGTACGGCGTCGAGGACCTGGGTTCGACCAATGGCACCTTTGTGAACGGACAGCGCCTGGCCGGGCCGTACGTCCTTCATCCGGGCGAGTTTCTGACGCTGGGCGAGCGCATCAATTTCGTTTACGAGATGGTTGACACGGATGCTACCGTGGCCTCCATTGGCACGCAATTGCGCCAGGAGGCTCCCGCGCAGGTTGAACAGCCCAAACTTCCCGTAGCGCCGCCGCCATTTTCCATGCCCTCCTATTCCACCCCGCAACCGGCCAACGTCTATGAACCGGTGGTGCCGCCGGATCAAGGTTCCTGGTTGGACCAGGCGGAGGATCAAAATCCCAACCTTTACCAGCATCCGGCGGCTGCACCCGTTGCCGGCGGCTACGCCGGACAGATGCCAGACCAGCCGGCTGCGCCAGCTCCCGCGAAAAAGAAATTATCCAACTGGGCTTTAATCACCATCATTGTGGTTGCCTTGCTGGTGGTGCTCTGCCTGGTGTTTGTGGTGGTGGATGCGTTGAATCTGTACTGTGCGCTCTTCCCGAAACTGGTGAACCTGTTCGTGCCCGGCTATTGCCGGTGATGTTGAACACCAAACGGGCAGGTTCGCTGCCCGTTTTTTTAATGACTTCTAATTTCTGGTCAACTGATTTTGTGGGATAATGGATGCAACCTCATGAAAAAGGAGTATGAAGATGGCTAACCCGGCAGAACCCAAAACCGATACGATTGCTGAAACCGAGAATTACCTGGCCTGGAAAGCGGACGAACCCGACGGCGAGACCACATATCACCTGGAACTCAACAACGTCACGCTGCACTTCTTCACTGAAGAATGGGTGGAATTGCTCGAACTGGCCCGCGCCCTGGTGAAAGAAGCTGACCGCAGATAACCCCCCTGCCTTTCGAACGGTTAACTAAAACCGGGATGGCGATCTCTTTTTCCATCCCGGTTTTTGTGTTAATGATCGGGATGCGTCAGGAACGAGTAACAAACGCGCCGCGGATCATCTCCTCGTCGAAGAACCCGGTGCGTTCCGCTATGGCATACTGATAAATCGCCGCGGAATAAATGGCGTTGAGCGTGGAGTGGACCAGACCTATCAAAACAAAGGCCAGCACCAGGCTCACAGCCAGCACGATGACGCCCCAGATGATTTCGGCGGTGATGAGCAAATAAAAGACGGGCAGGCTAATCAGGATGAGGCCAAAAACGATCAGGCCGAAAATCGCGCCGACGCCGAAGTTCGCAATGATCTGCTCGCCCCAGGTCTTCTTGAGCAGCGCCGTGCTGCGCTGGATGGCCTGAACGGGGCCGATGCCTTCGACGGCCAGGATGGGAACGACCAGGAAGGTGGCGATGTTCCAGGCGAAGCCGAGCAGCGAGACGACCAGTCTTCCCAGGCCGCGGCTGCGTTCAGAAACGAGCCGCAGCAGCATACCCACTGTGGCGGCGATGGCGGCGTATCCCAAGATGGGTCCTAAATGGCTGAATGCAATGCGGAAACCGTCGCCCACCGTCGGATCGCCACCTTTCAGGCGGATGGTTGCCGCACCCACCAGCGCAGTATTGGCAAAAAAGATCACAAAATATTGCACGATGTAAAAGAGAAACAGGGTCAGGTAATCAATCGCCGGGAATCCATTTTCCGCGCCCAGGCTGATGCCGCCGCTCAGGAATAACGGAATGGCGAAAGCGGCGGTGACGAACAACGAGGCAATGGCTGAAATTATTGGGAAGACCAGCAGTTCCTTGTCGGCCGCCAGCACGCGAGCGCTGGCTTTGATCAGTTCCCAACTTCGTGAAAACCGGTTCATGCCTTCCTCCTAAGAATTTTCTTTCAGGTGGCTGGAAGGTTTCCCCTTACCCAGTTCTTGCGAGCGTTCATATGCAGCCCAGATGGCGCGGGAAATGGCAGTACGGAATCCGGCTTTTTCCAGGTAATAAATGGCTTCCGCCGAGGTGCCGCCGGGTGAGGTGACTTCATTGCGCAGCGCCGCGGGGTGAGACTTCTTGCGGCGCGAGTATTCCACCGAGCCGCTGACCGTTTGCAGCACCAATTGCTCGGCGATGCGGCGCGGAAAGCCCAGGTGGACGCCGGCGTCGATCATGGCCTCCAGGAACATGAATACATAGGCCGGCCCGGTGCCTGAAAGCGCGGTGGCCATGTCAAGGTAGTTTTCCTCTTCAACGAACACCTCCTGGCCGAGCGCGCCCAGGACCTGGCGGGCCAGTTCCTGCTGCGCGGGCGAGCTGCCGGACGAGGCTGTCCAGACGGTGATGCCCTCG
>ERZ1645187.4337-NODE-4337-length-11497-cov-9.077347_pt1 | contig 11497 bp, 7 predicted proteins | sample MGYA00575352_ERZ1645187 | MGnify/ENA primary metagenome ERZ1645187 (study PRJEB40837, sample SAMN11349314) | freshwater sediment metagenome | isolation source: river sediment | host: Sediment | place: India: Wazaribad , New Delhi | collected 2017-02-21 ... | reverse complement strand
CTGGGCCTCGTGCAACATCTTCTCGACCCAGGACCACGCCGCCGCCGCCATCGCCAAGGCCGGCACCCCGGTTTTCGCCATCAAGGGCGAAACGCTTGAGGAATACTGGGACTACACCGACCGCATCTTCCAGTTCGGCGGCGAAGGCGGCACCTGCAACATGATCCTCGACGATGGCGGCGACGCCACGCTGTACATCCTGATGGGCGCCCGGGTTGAGGCCGGCGAGACCGACCTGATCGCCGTGCCGACCAGCGACGAAGAGGTCTGCCTGTTCAACCAGATCAAGAAGCGCCTGAAAGCCTCGCCCGGCTGGTTCACCAAGCAGCGCGCCGCGATCAAGGGCGTCTCGGAGGAAACCACCACCGGCGTCCACCGCCTGTACGAACTGCACAAGAAGGGCCAGCTGCCCTTCCCGGCGATCAACGTCAACGACAGCGTGACGAAGTCGAAGTTCGACAACAAGTACGGCTGCAAGGAATCGCTGGTGGACGGCATCCGCCGCGCGACCGACACCATGATGGCCGGCAAGGTCGCCGTGGTCTGCGGCTATGGCGATGTGGGCAAGGGCTCGGCCGCCAGCTTGCGCGGCGCCGGCGCCCGGGTGAAGGTGACGGAAGTCGACCCGATCTGCGCGCTGCAAGCGGCGATGGACGGCTACGAGGTCACGATCCTGGAAGATGAGGTCGCCACGGCGGACATCTTCATCACCACCACCGGCAACAAGGACGTGATCCGCATCGAGCACATGCGCGAGATGAAGGACATGGCCATCGTCGGCAACATCGGCCACTTCGACAACGAAATCCAGGTCGCCGCCCTGCGCAACCACAAGTGGACGAACATCAAGGAACAGGTGGACATGATCGAGATGCCCTCGGGCAGCCGCATCATCCTTCTGTCCGAAGGCCGCCTGTTGAACCTGGGCAACGCCACCGGCCACCCGTCCTTCGTGATGTCGGCCAGCTTCACCAACCAGACGCTGGCGCAGATCGAGCTGTGGACCAAGGGCCAGGATTACGCCCCCGGCGTCTACATCCTGCCCAAGGCGCTGGATGAAAAGGTCGCCCGCCTGCACCTGAAGAAGATCGGCGTGAAACTGACCGAGCTGCGCGCCGATCAGGCCGCCTATATCGGCGTGAAACCCGAAGGCCCCTACAAGGCCGATCACTACCGCTACTGATCCTGCATCGGCAGGAAAAGGGGCCGGGGCGCGCAGGCACCCCGGCCCTTTTTCCTGGCTCAGCCGCCGGCGATCTGGCGGGCCTTCTGCACCAGCACCTCGGCCTGCCGGATCGAGGCATAGTCGATCAGCCGTCCGTCCAGCGACACCGCGCCCTTGCCCTCGGCCGCCGCCTGCGCCATCGCCTCAAGGATGCGCTTGGCCCGGGTGACTTCGGCGTCGGACGGGCTCATCACCTCGTTCGCCAGCGCGATCTGGCTGGGGTGGATCGCCCATTTCCCCTCGCAGCCCAGCACCGCCGCCCGCTTGGCCGCCGCGCGATAGCCATCGGGGTCCGAGAAATCGCCGAACGGCCCGTCCACCGGGCGCAGCCCATTCGCCCGGGCCGCGACCACCATCCGCGCCAGCGCATAGTGCCACATGTCGCCCCAGTGGACGGCGCGCGAGCCATCCTCCAGCTTGTCGGTCAGCACCGAATAATCCGGGTTCACGCCCCCGATGATCGTCGTCCGCGCCCGGGTCGAGGCCGCATAATCCGCCACCCCGAAATGCAGCGATTCATTCCGCTTCGACGCCCCCGCGATCTCGGTGACGTTCTGCATTCCCAGGGCCGTCTCGATGATATGCTCGAACCCGATCCGCTTCTTCAGGCCCTTCGCGTCCTCGATCTGCGTGACCATCATGTCGACCGCATAGACATCCGCCGCCGTGCCGACCTTGGGGATCATGATCAGGTCCAGCCGTTCACCGGCCTGCTCCACCACATCCACCACGTCGCGGTACATGTAGTGGGTGTCGAGGCCATTGATCCGCACCGACATGGTCTTCTTGCCCCAGTCGATCTCGTTCAGCGCCTTGATGATGTTGCGGCGGGCCTGCGCCTTGTCGTCCGGCGCGACGGCGTCCTCCAGGTCCAGAAAGATCACGTCCGCATCCGACGCGGCGGCCTTCTCGAACATCTGGGGGGCGCTGCCCGGAACGGCCAGCTCGCTGCGGTTCAGGCGCGCGGGGGCCTGGGTGATGACGTGGAAAGACATGTTTGGGCTCCTGCCAAGGACGTAGGAGCTGCACCCGCCCTAGGCATCGACCAAGGCGGCCCGCTTCGTCAAGCCCGAAAATGCAAGGGCTTACATCTCGCCGCGCGAGGCGCGGTTGGCATAGTAGAAGGCGATCGCCTGCGCGCGGTTCTTGACCGACAGCTTTTCGAACAGGTTCGACAGGTGAAACTTGACCGTGTTCTCGCTGATGTCCAGGTCGCGCGACAGTTCGCGGTTGGTCAGGCCCTTGGACAGCGCCTCCAGCAAGGTCCGCTCGCGCGGGGAGAGCGATTCGATCGGGTCCTGCTTCAGGCTGCGCACATCCAGGAAGGGAAACACCATCTGCCCCTTGGCCACCGCGGCGCAGGTGTCCAGCAGACGCTCGACCGACTCCGACCGCGCGACGAAGCCCGCCGCCCCCGCCGCCATCGCCTTGCGCGGAATGTCCCCGGTATCCTCGGCATAGACCACCAGCCGCGGCGCATTGGCCTGCGCGCGCAAGACGTCGATCAGCCGGGCGCCGCCAAGCGCGGGCAGGTTCCAGTCGATCACGCCCACCTGCACCGGCATCCGCATCACCATGCCCAGGAACCCCTCGGCCGTCGCCGCCGTCGCAACCAGCGAGAATCGGCGGTCCTTCTCGAAGATCTCGGACATCGCGGTCAGCATCAGCGGATTGCTGTCGGCCAGCATCAGGGTTACCGCTACCACCTTTTGCTGTTCGTCCCAAAGCGCCATCAATCCGCTCCTCCCTACCCATTTAGGTGGGGCTTTGTTTGTATACTACCGCATATCCACCATTTCGGGTGGGAATATAACCGCCCAAATAGATGCCCAAAAGCAGGATATAGGAATGTTGTGAGCCGAGTCGAGTGCCGCTTTCCTAAGCGTCAAGGACCGACGTCCCCGGCAGACCCCGCGACCTTTCTTCCGCTGCACCCGGAAGCGTCGCTGGCCCCGCCGAAACGAAGGTCCAGACCGTCATCGCCTTGGGAGGGGCGCCGCATGACCGACACCGAGATTTTCCCGCAGCTCAGCATCCCCGAGACCCTGGCCGCCGGCCCGGGCCCCGGCAACACCGATGCGCGGGTGCTGGCCGCCTTTGCCCACGCCGGCCTGGCGGACCACATGCAGGCCGACGTCCTGCGCGGCATGATCGAATGCAAGCACATGCTGCGCCGGGTCTGGGGCACCAGGAACACCTACACCTTCGGCGTTGCCGGCACGGGGTGGAGCGGGCTGGACGCGCTGTTCAGCGCCATCCTGCCGGGCGACAGCGCCGTGGTCTTCGTCAACGGCACCTTCTCCGGCATCGACGCGCTGACTGTCCGCACCCGCGCCGCCAGCCGCGAGGACCTGAAGGCCAACGCGCTGGACCCCAAGCCTGCGAACGTCACCGTGATCCAGGTTCCGCACGGCCAGTCCGTCACTGGCGTCGTGATCGAAAAGGCCCTGGCCGACCACAAGCCCACCTGGGCCGTGATGGCGCATTGGGAAACCGGCTCGGGCCGGATCAACGACCTGCGGGGCTTTTCCGACGCCTGCCTTCGCCATAACGTGATGGGCCTGGTCGACGCGGTCTCGTCGCTGGGGATCGAGGATTTCGCCATCGACGACTTCCCCGGCGTGGTCGGCTGGGCCTCCTGCCCGCAGAAGGGCGTCCTTTGCCTGCCCTTGACCTACGCCCCCGTCAGCTTTGCCGATCGCTACATCGCCCACCTGCGCGAGAACGGTTGCTACACATTCGTCCACAACCCGATCTTCGAGGCCCGGCATTGGGGTATCGTCGACGGCAAGGATACCGCGGCAGGCACCTATCACCGCACCCACTCGGGCTATGCGGTCGCCGCCTTCCACGAGGCACTGCGGATCAACCTGCAGCACGGCAAGGCGCAAAAGGCCGCCGATTACGCCCACCACGAGGCCGCGCTGCGCGCCGCGGTCACGGCGCTTGGCTGCGAGGTCACCTCGAACATGACCAGCCTGGTCGTGCTGAACCTGCCCGGTGCGCTGGCCGGCCGCGAAAAGGAACTGGTGGCCGCGGCCCGCGCCAAGGGCTTTGGCATCTGGCCGACGCTGTCGGAGCCCGTCCAGGTCCGCATCGGCATCCTGAACCAGCTGAGCGAATCCGCGATCACCGAGATCGTGACCCGCTTTGCCGCCGAGATGAACGCGATGGGCGCGAATGTCGATGTGGGGCTCGCGCTGCAAGCGCTGGAAACCCACTACGCCGCCGCCATGGCCGCCGAATAAAGGGAGGAACAGATGGACATCCACGAATACCAGGCCAAGGAAATCCTGGCCAAGTTCGGGGTCGCGGTGCCCGCCGGCGCCCTGGCCTACAGCCCCGAACAGGCGGCTTACCGCGCCCGCGAACTGGGCGGAGACCGCTGGATCGTCAAGGCCCAGGTCCACGCCGGGGGCCGCGGCAAGGCCGGCGGCGTCAAGCTGTGCAAGTCGGAACATGAAATCCAGGACGCGACCAACGGCATGTTCGGCCGCAAGCTGGTGACGCATCAGACCGGGCCCGAGGGCAAGGGCATCTACCGCGTCTACGTCGAAAGCGCGGTCGACTTTGGCCGCGAGATCTATCTGGGCTTCGTGCTGGACCGCACCTCGCAGCGGGTGATGATCGTCGCCTCGTCCGAAGGCGGGATGGAGATCGAGGAGATCTCGGCCACCAAGCCCGACTCGATCGTGCGCTCGACCGTCGAACCCGCGGTTGGTCTGCAGGAATTCCAGGCCCGCGAGATCGCCTATGCCCTGGGCATCCCCGCTGCGCTGACGCAGCAGATGGTCCGCACGCTGCAGGGCTGCTACCGCGCCTTCCGCGACCTTGACGCGACGATGGTCGAAATCAACCCGCTGGTGATCACCGCCGACAACCGCATCCTGGCGCTGGACGCCAAGATGACCTTTGACAGCAACGCGCTGTTCCGCCACCCGCAGATCGCCGAACTGCGCGACAAATCCCAGGAAGACCCGCGCGAGGCGCGCGCCGCCGACCGGGGCCTGGCCTACATCGGCCTGTCGGGCAACATCGGCTGCATCGTGAACGGCGCCGGTCTGGCGATGGCCACGATGGACACCATCAAGCTGGCCGGGGGAGAGCCCGCCAACTTCCTCGACATCGGCGGCGGCGCCACGCCGGAACGGGTGGCCAAGGCCTTCCGGCTGGTGATGTCGGACGAGAACGTGCAGGCGATCTTGGTCAACATCTTTGCCGGCATCAACCGCTGCGACTGGGTGGCCGAAGGCGTGGTGCAGGCCCTGACGGCGAACCCGGTGGACGTGCCGGTGATCGTACGGCTGTCGGGCACCAACGTGGAAGAGGGGCAGAAGATCCTGGCCAAATCGGGCCTGCCGATCATCCGCGCCAATACCCTGATGGAAGCCGCCGAACGCGCCGTGACCGCCTGGAAGAACGACCGCAAGCAGAACACCAAGATGAGGGCCGTGTGATGAGCATTTTCCTGGACCGCAGCAGCCGCGTCGTCGTGCAGGGCATCACCGGCCGCATGGCGCAATTCCACACCAAGGAAATGCTGGATTACGGCACCAACGTGGTGGCCGGCGTGGTGCCCGGCAAGGGCGGCGAAACCGTCATGGGCGTGCCGGTCTTCAACACCATGAAAGAGGCCGCGGCCGCCACCGGCTGCGACACCAGCCTGGTCTTCGTGCCGCCGCCCTTTGCCGCCGACAGCATCATGGAAGCGGCCGATGGCGGCATCCGCTATTGCGTCTGCATCACCGACGGCATCCCCGCGCAGGACATGATCCGGGTCAAGCGCTACATGATGCGCTACCCCCGCGAACGCCGCATGGTGCTGACCGGGCCGAACTGCGCCGGCACCATCAGCCCCGGCAAGGCGCTTCTGGGCATCATGCCGGGCCACATCTACCTGCCGGGCAACGTCGGCATCGTCAGCCGGTCCGGCACGCTGGGGTACGAGGCGGCGCAGCAGCTGAAGGACCGCGGCATCGGGGTTTCCACCAGCGTCGGCATCGGCGGCGACCCGATCAACGGGTCGTCCTTCCGCGACATCCTGGAGCGGTTCGAGGCCGACCCCGACACCCACATCGTCTGCATGATCGGCGAGATCGGCGGCCCGCAAGAGGCCGAGGCCGCCGCCTATATCCAGGAACACATGACCAAGCCGGTCATCGCCTATATCGCCGGCCTGACCGCACCCAAGGGCCGCACCATGGGCCACGCGGGGGCGATCATCTCGGCCTTTGGCGAAAGCGCCTCGGAAAAGGTGGAAATCCTGACCGCCGCCGGCGTCACCGTGGCCGAAAACCCCAGCGTCATCGGCGAGACCGTGGCGCGGGTGCTGAACAAGCGCGCAGCCTGAGGGGGGATGCGATGACAAGACCCAGAGTCCTTGTGACGCGGCGCTGGCCTGCGGCGGTCGAGACGAAGATGGCGCAGGTCTTCGACCTGTCGCTGAACACCGCCGACCAACCGCTGTCTCAGGCCGACCTGCGCGACGCGATGGGCCAATACGACGCGATCTTGCCGACCGTGACAGACCGCCTTCCTGCGGCGGTGTTTGACGGATCGTCGACGCGCACAAGGATTCTGGCCAACTACGGGGTGGGCTTTGCCCATATCGACACCGATGCCGCGAAATCGCGCGGCATCGCCGTGACCAACACGCCCGACGTGCTGTCGGAATGCACCGCCGACATCGCCATGACGCTGATGCTGATGGTGGCCCGCCGTGCCGGCGAGGGCGAGCGCGAGCTGCGCGAAGGCCGCTGGACCGGCTGGCGGCCGACCCACCTGATCGGCACCAAGGTCTCGGGGGCCACGCTGGGCATCATCGGCTTTGGCCGGATCGGCCAGGCGATGGCGCAGCGGGCGCATTTCGGGTTCGGCATGAAGATCGTGGTGCAGAACCGCTCTGCCATCGCGCCCGAGGTGCTGGCGCGCTACAACGCCACCCAGGCGGCCAGCATCGAAGACCTGCTGCCGCAATGCGATTTCGTCTCGTTGCACTGCCCCGGCGGGGCGGCGAACCGGCACCTGATCAACGCCCGCAGGCTGGACCTGATGCGCCCTGGCGCCTTCCTGATCAACACCGCCCGCGGCGAGGTGGTCGACGAACATGCCCTGGCCCAGGCGCTGTGGTTCGGCACCATCGCCGGCGCCGGGCTGGACGTGTTCGAGCGCGAGCCCCGGATCCCCGATGACCTGCTGGGCGCCGACAACCTGGTGCTGCTGCCGCACCTTGGCTCGGCCACCCGGGAAACCCGCGAGGCGATGGGGCTCCGCGTGTTGCAGAACCTGACCGACTTCTTCGACGGCCGCCAACCCCGCGACCGCGTGGCCTGAGCGATGCCCGCCGCGCCCCAGCCCTCGGCCACCCTGCCGCCCGATGAAGACCCCGCCGCCCGGCTGCGCGCCGAGGTGCTGCCGCTGTGGCGCCGCGTGATCGAACGCCGCGCGCCGCTGGTTCTGGACCTGATCCTGGACCCCCTGGCCCCGATCCTCGCGGCCGAAGCGGCCACCCCCTGCCTGCAAGCCGTGTCGATCTGGTTCCAGCTGACCCGCATCATCGACGAGAACGCCGCCATGCGCGCCCGCCGCGCCACCGAGGCCGCCCTTGGCCCCGCGGCCGTCGAGGGCAGCTTTGCCCGCGCCCTGGCCGAGATGGACCCGGCGATGACCGCCGCCGAGTTTTCGGACCTGACCGCGCGCCTGTCGGTCGGCCCCACCCTGACCGCCCACCCGACCGAGGCCAAGCGGGTGACGGTGCTGGAGATTCACCGCCGCATCTATCGCCATCTGGTATCGCTGGAAACGCAGCGCTGGACCCCGCGCGAACGCGACGACATCCTGGCCGACATCGAAGGCGAAATCGACCTTCTGTGGATGACCGGAGAGCTGCGGATCGAACGCCCGACGCCGCGGGCGGAAATCGAATGGGGCCTGCAGTTCTTTCGCGATTCCGTGTTCGACGCCGCGCCGCAACTGTTCGAACGTTTCATCGCCGCCGGCACCGCCCGCTTTGGCGACGGGCTGCGCGTTACCCCCTGCCTGCGGTTCCATTCCTGGATCGGCGGCGACCGCGACGGCAACCCCAACGTCACCGCCGACATCACCCGCGAGGCGCTGGCCCGCGCCCGCCACGCCATCCTGTCGCGCTACCTTGACGCCGTCACCACCGCCGCCGCGCGGTTGAGCGTCACCGCCCGCATCGTCCGCTTTCCGGCCGACCTGCTGACCCGGATCGAGGCCATCACCGCCACCAGCCCGCGCGCCCCGGACCTGGCCGCGCGCCACCCCGGAGAGCTGTTCCGCCAGGCGCTGACCGCCATCGGCGACCGCCTGCGCGCCATGATCGACGGCGGCACCGGGGGGTATCCCTCGGTCGGTCACTTCCTGGCCGACCTGCGCGTGCTGGAAGACGGCCTGCACGCCATCGACGCCCACCGACTGGCGGCGCGCTACCTGACGCCGCTGCGCTGGCAGGCCGAGGTCTTCGGTTTTCGCACCCACACGCTGGACATCCGGCAGAACTCGACCGTCACCACGGCGGTGATCGCCGAACTCTGGGCCCTTGCCGGAACTGCCCCGGCCTACGGCACCCCCGACTGGTCCCGCCGCCTGCGCGACGAACTGGGCCGCGCCGAGCTGGCCCACGCCGACCGCGCCCGCCTGTCACCGCAGGCGCGCGAACTGCTGGACCTGCTGGCCCTGATGCGCCAGGCCCGCATCTCGGACGACCCCGAGGCGATCGGCCCCTTCATCCTGTCGATGACCCGCACCGCCGACGATATCCTGGGCGTCTACCTCTTGGCCCGCCACGCCGGCTTTGGCGCCGAGAAGCTGGACCTGCAAGTTGTGCCGCTGTTCGAGACCATCGACGACCTGCGCCGCGCGCCCGAGGTCTTCGATGCCGTCCTGAAGGTGCCGCTGGCCGAACGCTCTCTCCGCTCGCGCGACGCCACCGTCGAGGTGATGCTGGGCTATTCCGACAGCAACAAGGACGGCGGCTTTCTCTGTTCCACCTGGGAGCTGGACAAGGCGCAGCGCCGCCTGACCCAGTCGCTGGCCCGCCACCGCCTGCGCCCGGTGTTCTTCCACGGCCGCGGCGGATCGGTCAGCCGTGGCGGCGCCCCCACCGGCCGCGCCATCGCCGCCCAGCCGGTCGGCACCGTCGCCGGCCGCCTGCGCCTGACCGAACAGGGCGAGGTGGTGTCGTCGAAATACGCCAACCGCGGCACTGCGGTCAGCCAGCTGGAGCTGCTGGCGGCCTCGGTCCTCAGCCACCTGCCGGTCAAGGTGCAGCCCGCCGCCGACCCCGAACATATCGACGCGCTCGAGGCGCTTTCGGGCCTGTCGCAGACGGCCTACTGCGGCCTTCTGGCGATGCCTGGCTTCATCGACTATTTCCAGCAGGCCAGCCCGGTCGAGGAACTGGCGATGCTCAAGATCGGCTCGCGCCCCGCCCGCCGCTTTGGCGCGCGCAGCCTGTCCGACCTGCGCGCCATCCCCTGGGTCTTCGCCTGGTCGCAGAACCGCCACATGATCACCGGCTGGTACGGCTTCGGCTCGGCCATCCGGGCCTTTCGCCAGGTGCGGGGCGCCACGGCCGACCGGCTGCTGGCCGAGATGTTCGCCCGCCACCGGCTGTTCCGGCTGATGGTCGACGAGGTCGAGAAATCGCTGATGCTGACCGACATGGACATCGCCGCCGCCTATGCCGGCCTGGTCGAGGATGCCGGCATCCGCGACGCGGTGCTGGGGCGGATCCGCGACGAACACGCCCTGGCGCTGGCGGCGCTGCGCGACCTGACCGACAGCGCCGCCCCCGGCGCGCGCTTTCCGATGATGCAGGACCGCTGCCGCGCCCTGCGCCCGCAACTGGACCGGATCAACCGCTTGCAGGTCGACCTTCTGCGCCGGTCGCGGACGGAACCCCGGGCGCCGACCTCGGTGCCCCTGATGCAAACCATGAACTGCATTGCCGCCGGCCTTGGCTGGACCGGCTGAACGAAAGGACGACCCTATGAACGCCCCCCACCGCGACACCGGCTTTTTCAGCGAACCGCTTTCCTCGCGCGACCCCGAGCTTTTCGGGGCGGTGACGCAAGAGCTGGGCCGGCAGCGTCATGAGATCGAGCTGATCGCCAGCGAAAACATCGTCTCGGCCGCCGTGATGGAGGCGCAAGGGTCGGTGATGACCAACAAATATGCCGAGGGCTATCCCGGCAAGCGCTATTACGGTGGCTGCCAATACGTTGATATCGCTGAAAACCTGGCGATCGAGCGGGCCTGCAAGCTGTTCTCCTGCGGCCATGCCAACGTGCAGCCGAACTCCGGCAGCCAGGCCAACCAGGGCGTGTTCCAGGCCCTGCTGAAGCCCGGCGACACTATCCTGGGCATGTCCCTGGACGCCGGCGGCCACCTGACCCATGGCGCGGCGCCGAACCAGTCGGGCAAGTGGTTCCATGCGGTGCAGTATGGCGTGCGCAAGCAGGACCTGCGGCTGGATTACGACCAGGTCCAGGCCCTGGCCACCGAGCACAAGCCGAAGATGATCATCGCCGGCGGCTCGGCCATCCCGCGCATCATCGACTTTGCGAAGATGCGGGAAATCGCTGATTCCGTGGGGGCTTACCTTCTGGTCGACATGGCGCACTTCGCCGGCTTGGTGGCCGCGGGCCTCTACCCCAGCCCCTTCCCGCATGCCCATGTGGCGACGACGACCACGCATAAAACCCTGCGCGGGCCGCGCGGCGGCATGATCCTGACCAATGACGACGAGATCGCGAAAAAGGTGAACTCGGCGATCTTCCCGGGCATCCAGGGCGGCCCGCTGATGCATGTGATCGCGGCCAAGGCGGTGGCCTTCGGCGAGGCGCTGCGGCCCGATTTCGCGGATTACCAGCGCCAGGTGGTGAAGAACGCGCAGGCGCTGGCCGACCAGCTGATGAAGGGCGGCCTCGACATCGTCACCGGGGGCACCGACACGCATCTGATGCTGGTCGACCTGCGGCCGAAGGGGGTGAAGGGCAACGCCACCGAAAAGGCGTTGGGCCGGGCGCATATCACCTGCAACAAGAACGGCATCCCGTTCGACAGCGAAAAGCCGACGATCACCTCGGGCGTGCGCCTGGGCACCCCCGCCGGCACCACCCGCGGCTTCGGCGAGCCCGAGTTCCGCCAGATCGGCCAGTGGATCACCGAGGCCGTCGACGGCCTGGCCGCCCACGGCGAAGACGGCAACGCCGCCGTCGAGGCCAAGGTGAGGGCCGAAGTCGAAGC
>ERZ1645187.4336-NODE-4336-length-11497-cov-16.131970_pt1 | contig 11497 bp, 7 predicted proteins | sample MGYA00575352_ERZ1645187 | MGnify/ENA primary metagenome ERZ1645187 (study PRJEB40837, sample SAMN11349314) | freshwater sediment metagenome | isolation source: river sediment | host: Sediment | place: India: Wazaribad , New Delhi | collected 2017-02-21 ... | reverse complement strand
GAGAACGCGACATGCTGGCCTACGCCGCGTTGCGCGCCAACGGCGATTTCGAAGGACTGCTGGCGATCGACGACATCGTCGACGAGGACGAGGACCGGGAATGAAGACGCCGGCGTGCTCGCCGGCGTCTTCGGTGCGAAAACAAACGCTCGACGTCCCTTCTTGGCCGATCAGAACGGCGTCATGGCGGCCGCCGAGGTCTCCGGCGAATGGCGCTGCGCCCGCGCCATCCGACGCTTCTCCGCAATCGCCGTGCGTTCGACGTCCAACGCCCGGGCGACCGGCTCCAGATCGATCAGCAGCTTGTTCGGCGCGAGCATCATGCGTGCGCGCGTCGCGCCGACATAGAGCAGATTGATCTCCTGCTGGAGATCCTGCGGAATCGACCGTCCCGAACGAACGGCGAGCGAGATCTCCTCGTAGACATCCTCCGCGTCGAGCTTGAAGTCGCCGAGGATGACGTTGTCCCATTCCAGCCCTTTCGCTTTATGAACGGTCGAAAAAATCGAATGCGCGAAAGCAGGGTTGTTGACTTCGCGCTCCTTGATGCTCTGCAACGCCTCCAGCGTCTGTTTGCCGGTCTTCTCGACAAATTCGATCGACGACAGCAATTCAATATCGGAGACGTCCTGTGCGTATGTCTTCAACTCTTCGTAGGAGCCGGCGAAGCGCACATCGGGATTGCGGATATTCCCGACATCTTCGCAATAACGACGACGAAACACGTCGGCGATCAACTCGCCACGATACTTGTCGATGCCGCCGCCGGCGAAATGCACGAGGCCGGGGGTTTCGAGAGCCAGCACGATGGCGGCGATGTTGCCTCGGGTCAGGATGGCTGTCGTGCCGGGCGCGTCGCGCCCCAGCGAGACGATGTCCTTCGGCTCGACAAGTCGCCCGGAGGGGCCGGAGCCGACCAGCGGCGCCGTCTCGCCGCACACCCGAAGGGCGCGGTTCGCCATGCCGGCGATCTCCGGCCCAAAACGCCATGTCTGGGTCAGGCTGATCGTGCGCGCGCCCTCCTGGGCCGACAGCGCGGAAAGCGCGTTGACCGATCCGCGAAACGCGTAGATCGCCTGGTAATTGTCGCCGACCGACACGCGATAGGGCGCCCGCGCCTTGTTGAGGATCTCCAGCGTCGCCGGATTGGCGTCCTGGGCCTCGTCGAACATGATGCAGTCATAGCCCGAGATCGGTTTGCCCTCGATCGAGAAGACCTTGAGATAGCCGTCATGCGTCATCTGCGCGGCGCCGTTGGGGTCGCGCATCGACGCCCACAGCCGCTTGGCGAGCGGGCGCGCCTCTTCCAGTTGCCGTTCCTTGGCTTCGATCACCCGCTTCTGACGCAGCATGCCTTGCGTCGGCCGATCGCCAAGCCGACGCATCGTCTCCATCCGTTGCGCGAGCGCCGCCGACCCCAGATCGATGCGAAGATCCTCGATGCGAACGGCAGGGCTGGCGCAGAATTGCGCGACGACGTCCATCGCGGCGCGCGCCCGCGACATGCTCACGCCGTCGGCGCGAAAAAGTTCGGCGACCTCGCGCGGGCGCGGCTTGTCGGACATCTTTTTCTGATAGAGCTGCCGCATCCCGCCCTTGCTCCAGGCGAAGGAATGGCTTGTGCTCGTCTCGACATTATAGCTGAAGCGCTTCTGCGCCTCCACCTGGTTGGCCTTGTTGAAGACGATGTAGAGAAACCGGCCCTTCTCGCGGATGGCGGAAAATTCCTGCAACGTGGAGGTCTTGCCCGTGCCCGCGTAAGCCAGCCCGACGATGTTGCGGTCGGGGGCCAGGATGAAGGATTTCTGTTCGGCGCTGGGAGTGAAAGCGCCGCTCTTCGCCACGGTGGTCATGCCAAGATTCCTGGATGCGGTGGGTTCAAACACGTCGCGGAAGATTATCACGGAGGATGCGAAAATGGCGAATGGACGCACCGGCGAGAGGGTGGACGCTCCGCCATTTTCGCAAATGTTCCTTGATGTTTAGCGGGCGAAAACGATCTTTTACGGTTGCGTTCGATCATCGCCATGTTATCCATAGCTGAAAATGACGATCTCCCCCGGCGTTCGTCGCCTCGTCGAAAAGCGGCTCGCTTTTGCGCATCGTTGGTTTGATCAACGCACGTCATCAGGATCCACCATGACATCACCAATCACGGACTCGGCCCCGCCGGCGCTGGCGCCGGACATGATGGGGCGTGGCGAATATCTCGGGCAAGGCCTGTCCTGGGAGCGGTATGAAATTACGCCGGATTGGGCGCGCACCCTTCTCGGGATGGAGAACGAGTCGAACGACAGGCGCGACCAGCCTGCCGTCAACGAATATGCGGCGGTGATGCGCAACGGCGGCTGGGTCTTCAACGGCCAGCCGATCGTCTTCTCCGACAAGGGCCACCTGATCGACGGCTTTCAGCGGCTGTTCGCCTGCATCCAGGCCGACACGCCTTTCGACACCGCGATCGTCTATGGCGTCGATCCGGCCGCCGCGCATACGATCGACCAGCACGCGCGCCGCAGCTATCAGAACGTGCTCGAAAGCCGGGGATGGCGCAATGTCGGCGCCATCGTGCGTGTCGCCGCCTGGCTGCTGCGCTACCGTCGCGGCGACGTCGGCATGCCGCCCTCCAAGGCGCGCTCGATCTCCTGGGTGCGGCTCGATCGGTTCATCGCCGACCATCCCGCCATTCGCGAAGGCGTCGATCTGGCGATCCGGATCACCCATTCCTCGCCCGTGCCCGCCTTCGCCCGCGAGATCGTCGCCGTGATCGGTTGCGCGCTCGGACGCAAGGAAGACACGATCCAGTTCCTGAAGGACCTGACGCCGCATGAAGAATTGTCGCTGAGCGGCAATTTGCGTCCAGGACAGGCTCTGACGCTGCAAGCGCGCATGATGCGCTCAAACGGCCTGCCCTTGCCGACGCTGCATGCGATCGCGCTTACGCTCCTGGCGTTCGACGATCATCTTTGTCAGAGGCCGGCCGTCACCTATGAATGGAAGGCCGATTTCGGCGACGCGCCTTTGCGCGACGATGGACGTCCATCGAGCTGGGTCGGCGCCAACGTCACCCAGAACATCGGATTGCCGACGCCCGAGAGTTTCCCCGCCGAGCTGCGTCCGCTGCCCACCACGTCAAAGACATCGAAGACGGGCATCCGGATTTCAAGCTTCACCGTGGACGCCGGCGCTTTATCGAAATCGGCGACGGCGAGCCCGCGCGTCTCCTACGAACAATCCGAACGCGCGCCGATGGACGAAACCGCGCTGTTCGACGACCAGCCCGGAACGCTCGCCTCGAATCTGCGCCGGCTGGCCGCGGAAAGTCCTTCGACCGTGAGCATGAAGATCGTCACCGTGTCGCCCGCCAAGGCGCAGGAATGGCTGTCAAGCTTCAACTACAAGAACCGCCGCCTGCAGAAGACCAACGTGTCGAGCTTCGTGCGCGACATGCGCGCGGGCGAATGGCGTTTGAACGGCCAGCCGATCTGTTTCTCCACCGAGAACCGATTGATCAACGGTCAGCACCGCCTCGAAGCGGTGAGCGAAGCCGGCGTCGACATCGACGTCCTGGTGATGACCGGCCTCGCGGACGAGGCGTTCGCCACCTACGACATGCAGGCGCGCAAACCCGTCGCGCTCAATCTGCCCGGGGATGAAGCGGACGACGCCGAGGACGGAAAGTCCGCCAGAAGAAGCCTTGCGCGCACCTACGAGCCGGTGATCGAAGCCGCGGCGAAGATGCTCTGGCGGGACGAGAACGACGGCTATCGTTCGGGCATGCGGGTCACCGCCAGCGAAGTGCGCGACACGCTGAAGCGTCATCCCAAGCTCGTGGACGGCTACCAGCAGGCGCGGCGCATGTTCCACATCGCCTCGAACGGTGTGATGACCTATCTCATCTACGTCGTGACGAAAGAAGATCCGGTGATCGGCCAGGAGTTCCTGGACTCCCTCGACAGCGGCGCGAACCTGTCGGCCAACAACCCTTTGCTCAAGGCGCGCGACACCATCATCGCCGCGCGCGCCAAGCGCTCGCGCCTCGACGCCTCGAAGAACCTCAAGGAGGTCTGGCGCACCTATTACGCCTGGCGCAAGAAGCAGCCGCCAGCGCAAAAGGCGATCTTCGACGACGAAGCGGCGCCAGAGGGCGAACAATCGAACTGACGCGCTTCGGCGAGGCGTTCGCCATCAAACAGGAACAGGCGCGCCGTCCGCTTCGCGGGCGGCGCGTTCGTCTTCGTCGACGCTGTCGCGCGCGCCATCATGGAATTGCGCGTCGTCGAGCGGAATTTCGGTCGCCATCTTGGCGCCGATGCTCTTCTCGATGTTCTTGAGCTTGGCGACGACGTTGCGCGCGGTGTCGACCTCCGGCGATTCCGCGGCCGCCCAGAACCGCACCAGCAGCGAGGCCTTCTGTCCGAAGCGATACGGGCGATCCTCGATCTGCAGCATCTGGTCGGGCCGGTCATCGAATTCGACCATCTCAACGCGGCACGCCGCCGTCAGCTTGATGCCGGTCGCCATCGCCGTCGTGCCGATGATGACCTTGATGTTGGGGTCGTTCTGAAAGCCGTCGACGGCTTTCTGACGCGCGTTGGTCGACAGACCGCCATGATAGACGACGACCTGGCGCGGGCCGCCCTCGCGATCGACGTCGGCCTTGGCGAAGCGCGCCTTGGCGACCTCCTCGACCAGCCGCATGGCGTCGAGATGGGCGCAGAACACCATGATCTTGTCGTCGGTGTCGATCAGGTCGTCCATCATCGCCTGCGCCACGATCGGCGCCTTGACGCGCCCGAAATTGGCCATGACGCGCGAGCGTTCCTCGAACGGGATGCGTAGCTCCGACCGTTTGAGCCGCGCGGCCTCCTCGTAGCCGGCATGCGCGGTTTCGCGCGACACGATGGTGCGGTCCTGTTCGCCGATATCGCCGTGATAGGCGTCCGCGCCCATACGTCCGAGGTCGGCCAGTTTCTCGACGTTGCGGTCGCTCTCGTCCTTCATGTCGGCGAGCGCCGCAAGCATCTCCTTGGTGAGCTTCAATGGGATCTCATACACCGTGCGCCGCTTGGGCGGCAGATCCATCGCCACCCGCGGATCGCTCTTGACGCGGCGCACCATCACCGTCGACTCCAGCGCGACGCGCATCTCGTCGAGCCGACGCGCGTTCCTGGTGATCGACCGGACGATTTTCTTCGGCCCCCTGGGCGGATGAACCTCGAAAAAGGCGGGATCGCAATAGCGATCCTCGAACGCGGTGCGGTCCTGGGCGCGCGTGCCCCAGCGCACCGGGTCGATCAACCGTCCGATCCCCCAGAAGTTGCGCGGACCGTTCGGGGTCGGCGTGCCGCTAAGGAAGCAGAAGGCGTCGGCGAGAGCGAGCAAGCCGCCGCGCTCGAAGCGCACGGTCTCGTAATCCGGCGCGGGGCCGGCGAGCGCCATGGTGCGTTTGGCGTCCGGATTCGAGAAATTCTGCAACTCGTCGACGATCAGGTAATCGAAACGTCGCTCGGCCAACGCCGGCGCGTGGCGTTCGAGAATGTCCTGATTGATGATCACGATCGGCGTCTTCGGCAGGAAGCCGCCCTCGGCGACGTCGATGTAATCGCCACGTTCGCCCGTCCAGGCGAACCATTCCCGCTTCCAGTTGATCTTGTTGTTGGCCTGGGCGACGACAAGAATGTTCCGCGCGCCACGCAAACGCGCCGCGGCGATCCCCTGCACCGTTTTGCCCAACCCCATTTCGTCGGCGATCATGATCTCGTCGAGCTGGGCGGCGCGGGTGGCGCCGAAGCCCTGATAGCCGGCGAGTTCGCCGGGCGCGTCGTCGGCGAGCCCCGCCTGCGCCATCACCATCCGGGCGTCTTCCTTCGAAAGAATGCCTGCAGACGTCGCTTTGGCCTCTCGCGCCTGCGTCATCGCCGATCCCCATGCGGCGGCCGCGGGAGCATCCATGTAAGGACGCAGAGCGTTGGCCTGCATCGGGTCGACGGTGTAGTAGCCCTGCCGCCACCGCAGCGCGCCGGGAATTCTCAGGAAGCCGCAATTGGCGAGAGTGGCGGCGCGCTCCTCCGCGAGATCCGGATCCATCCGCACGCCTTCGCCGGGATCGACCCAGAACACCGGGCGGCCGCGTTGTCCGGAAGGAAAGACCTCGCGCGTCTCGACATGCACCACCATCCGGTTGATGGCGTCGAGATCGCCTTTCGCGCCGCGCGCTTCGAGCCGCGATACGATTCCCCGGATGACGCCGTCGTTCCGGTCCAGATTCAGTCCGCCTTGCGACGACAGCACCAGAATGGCGTCATCGGGCCGCTGCAAGGTCGCCTTCGTCGACCAGACCTCGGCGCCGCCGCTCAATTCCCCCTTCCGGGTGAAGTCGAACCATTTGAGCAGCGAGATCAACCGGCGATCCGACATCCGTCGTTCGTCGAGGATCGCGACCAGCATGTGACGCGTCTTGTCGCCCTGGAACCTGGGAGCGAATTCCTTCAGACGCAGCATGATCGCAAACCTCGGGTGGCGGAACGTCGCGTTGGCGTTTTCGCTCCCGAAAGATAAACTACGCGTTGCGAAAATCCCAACTTGTTCCGCTTCGAACGCCCCCACGAGGCCCACCATGCCGATCGTCATCCTGAAAAATCGCTCCGGCGAGACGATCTACGAGACCGACCTTGCGGGCGTCCCGCCGGGATGGTCTGAAGCGCGTATGCGCGGGCTCGCCGCTCGCAACGCGGTGGCGGCCGGCGTGTCGCTCGAAAACGTCGATCTCGCCGGCGCCGATATGAGCGGGCTCAATTTTCCGGAAGGCGTTCTCAACCTTTCGGGCGCCGATTTGCGCAAGGCTATGATGGCCTGGATGAACGCGCCAAAAGCCCGGTTCCAGGACGCGCTGTTCGATGAAGGCCTGCTCGCCAACGCCAATTTTCCGGAAAGCGATTTCAGAGGGGCGAGCCTTCGCCTGGCCGACGCCTCTAACGTCAATTTCACGCAGTCCGACTGCCGCGGCGCGCTCTTCGACCAGACGCATCTGACGCGCGCCAACCTGCGACGCGTCGACTTGCGCGGCGCGCGGTTCCCCCACGCCCGTTACGACCAGGCCGTTCTGGAAGGCGCCAAGGTGACGCGCGAGGACATTCAGATCCTCGCGGCGCAAGGCGCCCGCGTGAACGTCGCCGCCCTTCATGTCATCGAGCCGGAGCCGGAGATCGCCGCAAGCACGGCGTCCGTCGTGGAGCGCTCGATGATGGAGCTGGCCAAGGCGGCCGCGCCGCCGACGGCGCGGCCGCCTGACGCCGCCGGCGCCGATCTGTCGGCGATCGCCATGCGCATGACGCCCGGGCGCATGCCCCCCGAAGGCGTGGCCGCCACGCCGAACGTCGGCGGCTCGCCGGCGACCGCCCCGGTCGCCGGCGCGTCGGACCAGACAGCCAGCCCCGGCGCGGGCGGCGCGATCTATCACTCCCAGGCCGACGCCGAGCGGCTGGAGGCGCTGCGGGAGGATTATCGCAGAACGGTAGGACTCGAACGCTCCGGCGATCTGGAAGGCGAAATCTTGCCGCCCGGCTCGCCTGTCGACGCGCCCGCCGAGGTGGCCGCGGATGGCGCGGCGCGGGACGCGACGGGCCGGCTTTATCTTCCCGACGAAGGGGTCGCCCTGTTCCAGCGCCCGTCCGGCTGGCCGCAGATCATGATCTGGCCGCCCAAGGCCCTGACCATAAGAATCAACGAAATCGCCAACGACGCCGGCGTGGCGTCGGTCCTGCGCCGGGTCGCCAAGGGCGAGGCGGTCTCCGACGGCGAGTGGGTCGCCGCGCGCGATTCTTTCACGAACGACGACGTGTTGAAGCAGATCGCCAGAGCGATCAAGGCCAACATCGCCGCCGCCGCCGCGATGACTTTGTTCCTTCACCGCGTCGACGCGCCGACCATCGACACCATGCGTCGGCCTGGATTCGCCTTCCTCTATGCCGGCGACTTCAGGTCCATCGACGGCGCGCTCAATCCGCGTCTCGCCAGAGATGCCGTCGATCAGGTCTCCGCGCGCAGGGATTCTCCGGAAGCCATCGAGGCGGCGCGCCAGCAGTTCTTTCGGACCGCGGTGAAGGCCGTGACGCCCGACTCTATCTATTTGGCCGACGGCGGCGTCGTGAAGGCGCGCGGCGACGGATCGCTGCGCACGCCCGAAATCACGCCCCAGGCGGCGCGCATGTTCGTCGAGGAGGCGAAGGCGCGCGGTTGGACCCAGATCGTCGTTCGTGGCGGGCCTGATTTCGTGCGCGCGGTGCAGCAAGCCGCGGCCAACGATCCTGACGCCCCGCCGGTGATGACCGCGCCGAAAATGTCGGCCCTGGCCCGTTTCCGGCAGGCGACCATGGACAGATTCACGTCGGCGCCGGCCGGGCGCTCGATGGACGAGCTGCGCGGCGCGCCGACCAGCGATTATGTCCGCTTGCGGCCTGCGATCGTGCGGTCGGCGTCGATCATGCCGCAGGCGGCTTCGCCCACGCCGCCGCCCGTTGCGCCGCCGCCTTTTCCCACGTCGCCCACGCCTCCGCCGCCGCGCGACGTCATCAAGGAGGACGAAGCGCCGGGCTCGGAACCGAAAGAGGCGGCGCAGCCTCAAGCCCCTGCGGAGGCGCCGGCGGCGGTTCAACCCGACTCGACCAGGATCGCCATGACCGCCGCGGCGGCGGACGAAGCGCGACGCAAAAAGGCGGAATGGGATGACGCGGAGCGACGCGCCGATCAGGCCGACCTGTTCCGGCAAACACAACTTCGCGAGGAGGCGATCAGAGCGGCCGAGGAAGACGAACGCTTCCCTTCTCCTTCCCCGTTCCGTTCGTGAGCGATGCGATGCAACCTCAATCGTCGCTCGATTCCGCCGGCGCGACCATGCGGTCCGTGCTGTTCGTCAACGGGCCGCCTGGCGCGGGCAAAGACACGTTCGCCCGGCATTTCCAGGCGTGGCTGGAGCAATACGGGTTGCAGGCCTCGATTTTCGTGCTGTCCGACGCGATCAAGAAAGTCGCGCATCGGCGGATCGGCCTCGATCCCGATCTGCCGCCGCGCGCCTTTGAACAGGTCAAGGACGTCCCCAGCGCGTTGTTCGGCGGGCGCACGCCCAGACAGGCTTACATCGACGTCGCCGACGATTTGCGCCGAACCGAAGGGCCGGAGGCGTTCGCGAACGCCTTGCTGCCCGAGATGCGCGCGAGCGCGGAGGTCGGGCTGGTGATCGTGCCCGGCGTCGGCTTCGCCGACGAGATCGCTCCGATCGTCGCCGCTTTCGGAGCGTCCTCCTGCGCGCTCCTGCGCTTCGCGGGCGAATTCACGGATTCACGTTCCCGCCTGACGATCGACGGCGCCCTGACGATCGATGCGGAACCCTATTCTCAGACGCTGACGCTCGATTTCGACGATCTCGCGGGCACGCTTGCGGGTCCGGATTATGCGGCATGGCGACCGCCGCCGCAGTTGATCGATCAACCTTGCGAATTTCCCGGTTTGGGCTAAATCGGGAGCGGCGGCCATTTCCTCCCCGGACTGACCCAAAGGCGCTGTGATGGACGATTTCTACGCTCTTCTGCAGCGGCTATCGGAGGCTTCGATCAGCTGGCAGAACCTGCTGGCCTCGATCTCCTATGTCCTTGGCGCCTATCTCACGATCTCATCGATCCGTCTCGCCGGCGAAGTCTCCGAGCGTGGATCCCAGAGCCACGGGCTTAACTGGCGCAGCGCGGGCGTGCGGTTTCTTGCCGCAGTTCTTCTCATCGGCCTGCCGTCGATGGTCGCGACCATGGGGATGACGGTCTTTGGGCAAGGCTCGACGACGACCGCGAGCATTCTCGACGAATCTCCCACTGTGCAGGGAATGTTCACGGACGCCACCGCGCGCACGGCGCTTCTCGCTGCGTTGACCTTCGTGCAGGCGGTGGGCCTCACAGGCATCGTGCGGGGCATCTACAAACTTAACCGCGCCGCCGAAGAGCCCGGCCGCGAGCATTTCGGCTCAGGGCTGACCCACATCATCGCCGGCTCCTGCGCGTGGTATATTGGACCCTTCGTCGGCGTGGTGGATAGGTTCTTGTTCGGTTCATGAGAGGCCGCCAAGCAAAAATGTTTTGTAAATGACTGATTTCGTTCGCACATGACGATTCGTGCAATTACTAACTGAATAAATTATCTCATATTTTATTGCTTATTATGCCCAAAGACGTTGGCGCTTAGTCATATCGGCTATTTTTGCCGCTTTGTTAAGCAATTTATGTTGGTCAATACTCTTTTCAGGGTTTTCGGTTTGTGTTATCGCGGTTCCCTTACTGATATTTTCGGAAAGAGCGAGGCGAGTGATGGCTGTCGAGATGCGCGCGGTGTACGTCGCATCGGATGGGACGCCTTTCTTCTCGAAGGAAGAGTGCGACCGTCACGAGAAGCAGGCGCCCTATCATGTGCTCGCCAATCGAACCGTCGAAGAACTCCTGGCGGCGCGCGCCGGCAAGAACGCCGCGCTTGAAAAGGCGATCGAACGACTGGCCTACGACATCCGCAAGACGCGCTACGCCGAAGGCAGATTGCGCCGCCGACGGGAGAAGAATGGAACGGCGAAGTCGGGCGGCGCCAAGTCGGGCGGCGCCAGGTCGGGCGGCGCCAAGTCGTCGCGCCGCGCCGCCGCGCCCGATACCGTCGCCGACGGCGATTGACCGCGCGTCTCACGTTGTCCGTTTGCGGCGCTGCGCCAGATGGCCGAGAATCGCCGGCCACAGGCCGAAGCCTCCCGCCCTGCCCTTGTCCGTCAGCGCTCGCAGATAGCCGCCCGGAGACCGGATCGCGGGCGAGCCGTTGACGGTCGCGCCGCTCGCGTGCCGGGTCGCCTCAGAGGAATGCTCGCAGCGCTGCAGGATGAAGGCGACCGCGACCGCCGCGTTCTTCTCGCCCAGCGCCTGGACGGCGTCGCGCCAGGCGTCCGCGCTGATCCCCAACATCGGCCGCACCGTCGAGGCGGCCCGCGCGAAGCCGCGCCAGTCCTCGATCGGCGCGTCGAACGCGTAATCTGTGAGGTCCGGACACGCATCGAGAACCATGCGCAGCGGCAATTCCAGCCCGGAGGGCTCGGACATGACCGTATTGGAAGCTGCGTCGGCCCCTGCGCTTTCGGCGGCAGGTTCAGAGTCCTTAATCTGTTGTGGGTTTGAAGTTCCAATGCGCCGCTCAAATTGAGCGCCATCGCCGCTCGATTCAGAGCGTTCGACGACGGCGGCCAGCGCTTGCCCCACGCGCGCTTGCAGATCGCCCAGCGCTGTCGCGAGCGCTTCAAGGGCGGCGAGGCCCCGGATCTGGCGCAAGGGCGTGCAGAGCGTCAGGAAAGCCCGGCGCAGGCCATCCCACGGACCCGCCAGGCCCTCGTCGAGCGCAAAGGCGATGCGCTTGGTCAGGTCGCGGCGCAAAAGGTTGACGCGCTCCTTCAAAAGGCGCGTGCGCCGCTGCTCGTGGCGCAGTT
>ERZ1645187.4333-NODE-4333-length-11500-cov-7.632765_pt1 | contig 11500 bp, 12 predicted proteins | sample MGYA00575352_ERZ1645187 | MGnify/ENA primary metagenome ERZ1645187 (study PRJEB40837, sample SAMN11349314) | freshwater sediment metagenome | isolation source: river sediment | host: Sediment | place: India: Wazaribad , New Delhi | collected 2017-02-21 ... | reverse complement strand
GCGGCGATGAAAAGCTGATCTGCGTGCCGGTCGATTCGACCTTCCCGTATTATTCGGATGTGGGTGAGCGTAAGGACCTGCCTTCGATCGTGCTGCAGCAGATCGAACACTTCTTCACCCACTACAAGGATCTGGAAGCTGAAAAGTGGGTCCGGATCGGCAAGTGGGGCGATGCCGACGATGCCAAGCGTGTCGTGCTGGAATGCATCGAACGCTACAAGAAGTCCAAGGAAGCCTGATAAGCTTTTTCCTGTCCCCTCCCGCCCGCGCGGGAGGGGATCAGAAAACGCGGAGGATCAGTCCCCCGCCACGGTCATTCCGTCGACCAGGATGGTCGGCACGTTGACCGAACGATGCCATTCCAGATCATTAGCGACGCTCAACTGCCGGAACATATCGAGCAGGTTGCCCGCGACAGTGAATTCCGCGACCGGCCCGACAATTTCGCCCTTCACGATGCGAAAGCCCGATGCGCCGCGGCTGTAATCGCCGGTCACGCCATTGACGCCGTGGCCGATCAGTTCGTTCACGAAGACGCCTTCCTCGATATCGGCGATCAGTTCCGCCACCGAAACCGCACCTGCCGCAAGGTGGACATTGCTGGTCCCCACGCCCGGCGAGCCGCCCGCCCCGCGGACGGCGTGGCCGGTCGGCGCTGCGCCCAACTGGCGCGCAGCAGCGCTGTCCATCAGCCAGCCGGTCAGGCGGCCATTTTCGACCAGCGCGCGCGGGGCCGTCGCCAGGCCTTCGCCATCGAACGGGCGCGAGGACAGGCCGCGCCGGCGCAGCGGATCATCATGGATCGCGATGCCGGGGGCAAAAATCTGTTCGTCTTGCTTGCCCAACAGGAAGCTGGAGCGGCGGGCAATGGCATTGCCGCTGATCGCGCCGCACAGGTGCGATACCAGCGAGCCGCCGACGCGGGGATCGAACACTACCGGCATCGGCCCGCTCTTCACCCGGCCCGGATTAAGGCGGTGGACCGCACGCTGCCCGGCCAGGCGGCCCAGTTCTTCAAGCGAAGGCAGGTCTTCCAGATGGTGCGCCATGCGCCAGGCATAATCGCGCTGCATATTGCCGCCCTCGCCCGCAATCGCCGTGGCGCTGACGCCGTGCATGGTGCCGCCGAAAGAACCGGAGAAGCCGTGGCTCGTCACCAGGGCAAAGTTGCGATGCGACAGGCTGGCATTGCCGCCTTCGGAATTGGTAACGCCCACAACCGCGCGGGCCGCATCCTCGATTTCCAGGGCGCGTTCGCGCAGCTGCGCCGGGGAAAGCTCGACCGGATCGGCCACGTCGAGTTCAGGGAACGCCCCCTTGAACAGCAGCGCCTCGTCCGCCAGCCCGGCATACTGGTCCTCTGGCGCAGCGCGGGCCATGTCGACTGCTCGCGCGGCCAGTTCCTTCAGCGCCGCATCGGACAGGTCGCTGGAACCGATCGAAGCCGAACGCCGCCCGCAGAATACCCGCAGATCGAGATGCTCGCTTTCGGACCGTTCAACGTCTTCCAGTTGCCCCAGCCGCACCGAAACGCCTTCGGACGAGGAGCCGGAATAGACGGCATCGGCAGCATCGGCCCCGGCGGCTCGCGCAAATTCAATCAGCGCGGCGGCGCGGTCCTGGGCGGCGGAAGGGGTCAGCATCGGTCTGGCGTCTCCATTGGCAGAGCCGCCGATCTAGGGATTCGCGGTCAGAAAGCAATCAGGCGAACATGCGGGCCATGCCAAAGAACAGGCCCGACACAACGAACGGCATGCCGACCGCCAGACTCCACAGCCACATCTGATCGCGGCGGTAATAGCTGGAAAACTGCAAATCGGCCGCCTGCACGTCGCTCAACCGGTTCCAGCGCTTTTCAAAACGGCGGCAGGCGGGAATGATCGCCGCGACAAGGATTATCAGCGCAAAATAGGGCAGGAGCGAGCCACCTTTGCGTTCCAGCATGCCCATGGTGACGAAGATTTGCAGCGCGGTGTAGACCAGCAGCGCATAGGCGATGTTGTCGCTCATCCGCTTGCGCCAGTCGATCGGCTTGACCCGTCCCGACACGTTTACGCTTCCGCCCAACGCTTTCGCCATGGCTGTATCCTCTCAGTCCCTTATCGGAATTCAATAAATCACCGAAGTTTCATTCGATCAAGACCTGTTAAACATATGCAGCCAAAGGGTATGCACGAAACCTGCCAAATTCGACCAACGGCGCTTGCCGAGGTTTCAAAGGAGTCCTACGAACGGTGCCATTATGAGCGAAGTCCAGCACCTCGTTTCGCCTAACACCCAGGCGATGCAACCCATTCCCCAGGGCGGCCTGGAAGTGATCTCGATCGCCAAGTCCTATGACAAGCGGGCGGTGCTGACTGACATTTCGCTGTCCGTAGGCAAGGGTGAAGTGCTGGGCCTGCTTGGCCCGAACGGCGCGGGCAAGACCACGTGCTTCTATTCGATCATGGGGCTGGTAAAGCCGGACAGTGGCCGCATCCTGATGGACGGGGTCGATGTCACCGCCCTGCCGATGTACCGCCGCGCGATTCTGGGCCTGGGCTATCTGCCGCAGGAAACCAGCATTTTCCGCGGGATGACCGTAGAGCAGAACATCGCCTGCGTGCTGGAACTGGCCGAACCGGACCCGGAAACGCGCGAACGCGAATTGCAGCGCCTGCTGGATGAATTCGGGCTCGACCGGCTCCGCTCCAGCCCGGCCATGGCGCTGTCTGGCGGTGAACGCCGCCGCTGTGAAATCGCCCGCGCTCTTGCCGCCAACCCGTCGATCATGCTGCTGGACGAACCCTTTGCCGGGATCGACCCGCTGTCGATCAGCGACATTCGCGATTTGGTGAAGGATCTGAAGCAGCGCGGCATCGGCGTGCTGATCACCGACCACAACGTGCGCGAAACGCTGGACATCGTGGACCGCGCCTGCATCATCTATGGCGGGCAGGTGCTGTTTGCCGGCAGCCCGGAAGAACTGGTCGCCGACGAGAACGTGCGCCGCCTCTACCTTGGCGAAGGCTTCACGCTCTAGGCGCAGGTCATGGCACTAGGGCCGCGCCTTGATCTACGGCAAAGCCAATCGCTGGTCATGACGCCGCAGCTGCAGCAGGCGATCAAGCTGCTGGCGCTGTCCAATCTGGAAATCGAAAGCTTCATTGGCGAAGCGCTGGAAACCAATCCGCTGCTCGACATCGGCAGTAGCAGCGCCGCGCCGGAAACGGTCGAAGTGGAACCGGCGGAGCTGCGCCGGACCAGTCTGGAAAGCTCCCCCACCGACCAGCTGATTGCCGAAGGCCGCGCCGCCGACGACCGCCCGCTCGACATTGATCCGACCGCGCTGGACCGGGACCGCGATACCGGGGACTGGAGCGCCGACCTGCGCAGCGCTCCGGGTGAGGCTGGCCCCGGCATCGAGGAACAGGGCGAAGGGCCGGAATCGCTGGCCGACCATCTCAACGCCCAGATCGGTGCGGCGACCCGCGATCCCGAACTGGCCTTTATCGCCCAGCACATTGCGGGCGAACTGGACGAAGCGGGTTACCTGACCGCGACCCTGGGCGAACTGGCCACCGAACTGGGCGTTGGCGAAGACGAAGTCGCCGAAGCGCTCAAGCTGGTCCAGACGCTCGATCCCACCGGTGTCGGCGCGCGCAATCTGGGTGAATGTCTGGCCCTGCAGGCGCGCGAGGCTGATCGTTACGATCCCTGCATGGCCCGGCTGCTCGACAATCTGGACCTGCTGGCGCGCGGCGAACTGGCCCGGCTGAAGCGGATGTGCGGCATCGATGATGAAGACTTTGCCGACATGCTGGCCGAACTGCGCGGCTATGATCCCAAGCCGGGGCTGCGCTTTTCCAGCGGGGGCGGAGATCCTGTCACGCCGGACATTCTGCTCACCCCGCGCGCCGATGGTGGCTGGGACATCAAGCTGAACGAGGCAACCCTGCCCCGGCTGGTGATAAACCGGCCCTATTACCTGGAACTGCGGGGATCGTGCGATGACAAGGCGGCCCGTGGCTGGCTGTCGGAAAAGCTGGCCGATGCCAATTGGCTGGTAAAGGCGCTGGACCAGCGGGCGCGGACCATCCTGAAAGTCGCTGCCGAAGTGGTGAAGCAGCAGGACGGCTTCTTCCGTCACGGCGTCTCGCATCTCAAGCCGCTGACCCTGCGCGCCGTGGCCGAAGCCATCGAAATGCACGAATCGACAGTCAGCCGGGTGACCAGCAACAAATACCTGTCCTGCCCGCGCGGCACTTTTGAGCTGAAGTACTTCTTCACTTCCGGCGTTGCCTCTGCCGATGGCGAGGGCGCGGTTTCGGCCAATGCGGTCAAGGCCGCGATCAAGGCGCTGATCGACGCGGAAGACCCCAAGGCGATCCTCTCGGACGATACCCTGGTCGACCTGCTGAAAGAGCGCGGCTTTGACCTCGCCCGGCGCACGGTGGCCAAGTACCGCGAGGCAATCGGCCTGGGATCGTCCGTCCAGCGCCGCCGTCAAAAGGCTTTGGCCGCAGTTCGGTAAACCGCCTGGCAGACCGGCCACTCGGCATGATTGGCCATGCCGCAATTGGTGGCCCAAACCCCTTGCGGAAGAAAGCTATTAAGGCTGGCGCTTCCGGCCGCTTTTGCGCAGACTGCCCGCAAATGGGGGAGAAGCCAAATGAGCGGTTGGGTGATCTGGGGCAGCGCGCTGGCGCTCTATGTCCTGTTTCGGCTGTGGTACGACAATTGGCGCGGACCGCTGACCAAGGCAGAAATCGACGCCTTTTTCGACAAGGTTCAGGGCAAGTATTCGGGCGGCAACGACCCCGCCGTGCTGCGCCGCTTTCTGGAAGAGGATGACGGCAAGGAATTCGTCATGCTCAACCTCGTCAAGATCGAGGAAGGCATGGTTGCCCATCCCGAAACGGGCGAGGAGGTTCCCGGCCGCACGATGATGCGGCGCTATACCGATCCGTTTACCAAGGCCCTGTTCCTGCGCGGCGGCCATCCCGGCATGGTCGGGGCCAAGGTCGGCCCCTATATCGACGCTTGGAATGTCGCAGGCGATCCGGGTTGGACGCTCTTTGGCCTGATGCGTTACCGTAGCCGCCGTGATCTGGTGGCCATGGCCAGCGATCCGTTTTTCCGCGAAGCCCATCCCTACAAGCTGCTGGGTATTCCGACCACTTTCAGCTTTCCGACCCAGCGCAGAGTCTCGATCTACATGGGGCCGCGCGTGTGGGTGGCGCTGGTGCTAGCCCTGATCGCAGCGCTGGTGCAACTGGCCATGCTGACGACCTGATCAGGTTTCCAGTTCGATGTCCCAGTAAAGCCAGTCACGCCAGGTTTCGTGCAGGTGATTGGGCGGAAAACCACGTCCGCGTTCCTGCAATTGCCAGGTGGTCGGGCGGATCGGCTTGAGCAACAGCGGCATCCCCGCCTGCTGCGGGGTGCGCCCGCCCTTGCGCAGATTGCACGGCGCGCAGGCTGTAGCGACGTTTTCCCAGCTGGTCTGCCCGCCCAGCCGCCGGGGCACGACATGGTCAAAGGTCAACTGGTGCGGGCTGCCGCAATACTGGCAGGTAAAGCGATCGCGCAGGAACAGGTTGAAACGGGTGAAGGCCGGATGCTCGCTGGGCTTCACATATTGGCGCAGCGCGATGACCGAAGGGATCGCCATTGACCAGCTGGGCGAATGAACCTCGCGGTCATAACTGGCGATGATGTCGACCCGCTCAAGGAACACCGCCTTAACCGCAGTTTGCCACGGCCACAGGCTGAGCGGAAAATAGGATAGCGGCGTGTAATCCGCGTTCAGGACAAGGGCAGGACAATCGGACAGGCTGCGTGCGGGGTCCTCCGCCGCGCTGCGGAACCGGGCCGCGCGCTCGATCAGCTCCGTCTTGAGCATGGCCTCCGGTAACAGCCGGGTATGACAGTTCGGCTACATCCCATGGCGCAGAGAAGAACATGGGCAGACTTCGCGCGTCAAGCCTTGCGTGCCGGCGCAATCCACAGGACAAGCGCGCCGTGATGGTTCGCACCCGCTTTGCCCCCAGCCCGAATGGCCTGCTGCATCTTGGCCACGCCTATGCCGCAGTGGTGGCGCACGATCTGGCGCGAGCGCGCGGCGGAGAATTTCTGGTCCGGATCGAGGATATCGACGGCACCCGCAGCCGGGCCGAACTGGTGCCGGAAATCCTGGCCGATCTGGAGTGGCTGGGCCTGAACTGGGACGGCCCCGTGCTGCACCAGTCCACCCGCCTTGCCGCCTATGCCGCAGCAGGGGAGCGGTTGAAGGACATGGGCCTGCTCTATCCCTGCCAATGCACCCGCAGCGAAGTGCTGGCTGCGGCCCGTGAAGTCGGGCCGGACGGGCCGCTCTATCCCGGCACCTGCCGGGGCCGCGCGGTCAGCCCGGAAGGCGCGGCATGGCGGCTCGACATGGCGAAAGCAGTGGAACTGGCCGGGCCGCTAAGCTGGACCGACGAACTGGCGGGCGTGCGGCAGGCCTCGCCAGAGGTGTTCGGCGACATCGTCCTGCTGCGCAAGGAAGCGCCGGCCAGCTATCACCTTGCCGCGACGATTGACGATGCCGCGCAGGGTATCACGCTGGTCACCCGCGGCATGGACCTGTTCCAATCGACACGTGTCCACCGCCTGTTGCAGGCTCTATTGCGCCTGCCGGTGCCGGTCTGGCATCATCACGCCCTGCTGGTCGAACCGGACGGACGCAAATTGGCCAAGCGGCGCGACTCGCAGCCCTTGCGCGATCTGCGTCTGGCCGGAACCGATGGCCGGAAACTGGCCGAAGACCTGCGGCAAGGCCGTTTGCCCGCTGGCCTTTCGTTGGGGCAAGGAGTAGGACAGAGCGTATGAACTGGTTTCTTTTCCTGGTGATTGGCGCCCTGATGGCGCTGACCCTGATCACCCTGATCCGCGGCATTGCCGCCTTCATGGCCTCCACCAAGAGCGAGCTGGAACGCGTGGGCGACGGCCCCAGCGAAATGCAGCTGAAGCAGAACAAGCTGATGTTCCGTCGCATCTTTTATCAGGCGGCGGCGATCATCGTGGTTGCCCTGCTGCTCTTCGCCAACCAGAAGTAAGGCACACCCCCTTGGTCAAGCTCAACAAGATTTACACCCGCACCGGGGACGATGGCACCACCGGTCTGGTCGACGGAAGCCGCCGCGCCAAGCACGATGCCCGCATGGAAGCCATCGGCACGGTGGACGAGGCGAACAGCGCCATCGGTCTGGCGGTGGTCGCGCTTGACCATCTGGCCGCCCATCAGGCCGATCTGGTCCGCATCCAGAACGACCTGTTCGATCTGGGCGCCGATCTGGCCACGCCGGGTGAGGATTTTGCCCCGTCGGAAATGGTCCTGCGCATCGTTCCGGCCCAAGTTGACTGGCTGGAAGCGCGGATTGATGCGCTGAACGATTCGATGCCGCCGCTGACCAGCTTCATCCTGCCCGGCGGATCGGAAGGCGCCGCCCGCGCCCACGTCGCCCGCGCCGGTGTGCGCCGCGCCGAACGCACTATGACTGCGCTGGCGGCAGCAGAGCCGGTCAATCCTGCGGCGCTGGCCTATATCAACCGCCTGTCGGACTATCTCTTTGTCCTGACCCGCGCGATCAATGCCGCCGGTACCGGTGACGTGCTGTGGGTGCCGGGAGCCAATCGCTGACCCGACCAGTCTTCGTCATTGCGAGGAGAAAAGCGACGAAGCAATCCAGAGCACCGAGACTGTTCATGGATTGCTTCGCTTCGCTCGCAATGACAAATAACACGGGTCTCGAGCCTGAAATTTAAGCGCTGGCCATGGGGCCGATTGGTCGCTAACCAGCCGCCCTTGCTGCAAGTGCGAAGGATGGGACTATGCGGATTGTTGGCATTATCGGTGCAGGTCAGATGGGTTCGGGGATTGCCCAGGCCGTGGCCCAGAACGGGATCAAGGTTCTCCTCTCCGATGTCGACATTGCGCTAGCGGAAAAGGCCAAGGCCGGGATCGACAAGGCGCTGGCCCGACTGGTCGGACGCGAAAAGATCACTCCCGCCGATGCCGAAGCCGCGCTGGCCCGGATCACTCCGATTGGCGACTATGCGCCGATGGCGGACGCCGACCTGATCATCGAGGCGGCGACCGAAAAGGAAGAGATCAAGCGCAAGATCTTTGAAGCCGCAGGCAAAGTCCTGCGCGGCGATGCCATCATGGCGTCGAACACCAGCTCGATCCCGATCACCCGCATGGCCACCAGCTCGCCCGATCCGACGCGCTTCATTGGCCTGCACTTCTTCAACCCGGTGCCGGTCATGGGCCTGATCGAAGTGATCCCCGGCCTTGCCACCAGCGCCGAAACCGTCGCCCGCACCCGCGCCTTTGCCGAAAGCCTGGGCAAGCAGGTGGTGCAGGCAGAGGATGAACCCGGCTTCGTCGTCAACCGCATCCTGCTGCCGATGATCAACGAAGCGGTCTTTGTGCTCGGTCAGGGCACGGCCAGCATCGCCGATATCGACAAGGGCTGCCGTCTGGGCCTCAACCACCCGATGGGCCCGCTGGAACTGGCCGATTTCGTCGGCCTCGATACCTGCCTCGACATTGTTCGCGTGCTTTACAACACGACCGGCGATTCCAAGTATCGCCCGGCCCCGCTGCTGGTGAAGTACGTCGAAGCCGGCTGGCTGGGCCGCAAGACCGGGCGCGGGTTCTACGACTATTCGGGCGAGGCACCCGTCCCCACCCGTTAAGGCAGAACGGCTTGCGCCGCGGCGTGGAAACGCTCTAGCATAAGCCAATGTTTTAAAATGATTTATAATCTCTGCTGGTGGCCGGATTCGTCGTCGATGCAGCCAATGAAGGCACCCTCTACCCTTCGGCGGGGGATAACTCGGCTGATGTGAAGGTGCAGGCGGTTTACTGGCGCTGTCTGGTCGCCCTGTTTGCCTCGGCCCGGATCACCAATCCGGAACAGCGCCTCGCCCTGTTTTGCAATGTCGCACCGCCAGTCATCGACGGCATCGCAATTGGCGAGGTGCTGGAACGCTATGGCGAGGAACTGCACCTTGCACCGCTGACCAAACGCCTGCCGCAGCGGCGAACTGCGGCCTGGGGCAATGTGCTGTACTTCTTCGATGTGCTGAATGCTCTGGAGGGAGAGCCGGACGATCTTCGTTCCGCCCTGCTCGACAGCGCCGTGGACGAACCTATCAATGGCATGCTCAGCCGCACCATGGCCCAAGCCGCCTGCGGTCTTTCCTGCAGGGAATGTGACCCCCTACCCCATTTCTGCGGCGAACGGTTCGCTACGACAGTCGTGTCACAAGGCGCGCATGTCTGCGCCAGCAGCCACGACATACGCGATCCGCACGTTCAGCTGGTACAGCGCCCGGTTCGGATCGGTGCACAGTGCTGGATTGCGGCAGAAGCCTTCGTTGCCCCCGGCGTGATTATGCATGACGGCGCGGTTCTGGCCGCGCGCGGCGCCCTGTTTAAAAATGCCGAAGTCGATACGGTCTATCGCGGCAATCCGGCGACGGCGCTGCGTCCGGGCGGCCTCAAACAGAATTAGCGGCTGGCGCTAAGCTGGGCGCTGCCCCCGGCGTGGCTTTCATTCGCCTGATAGATGGTCCGGGCGATCGAGGCGATGCGGGCATCGCGGTTCGGCTTGCCGCCCTGACCGGTGACATAGATCGCCACGGCATAGGCATGACCATCAGGGGCCTGAATAATGCCCACGTCGCTGGCAGTGTTGTTCAGCGTACCGGTCTTGTGCGCAATGCGGGCATCGCTGGGCAGCAGGGCGCGCATCCGGCGCTTGCCAGTCTGGCAGCGCTCCATCGTGCCAAGCAGGAAGGTCCGGCTTTGCTGGTTCAGCCACTTGCCCTGGAACAGGCCGGAAAGCAGCTGCGCCATGGCCACCGGAGTGGCGCTGTCGCGCAGGTCAACCGTGCGGGCCGGGTCGAATTCGCCATCGTCACGCACCAGCGTGGCAATATCGCGGTCAATCCGCATGCCTTCGATACCGGTGGTCTTGATCCAGCGGTTCACCGCCTGCGGACCGCCAACGGCAGCCAACAGGGCATCGGTGGCCGGATTGCTGGAATAGATCAGCGCCAGTTCGATCAGGCGACGTGCGGTCATCATTTCACCGGCACGGACCGGGGCCTTGCTGCCCGAAAAACGCGCCGACTTCACCGGCATCATCAGCGGGAACTTGTCGTCCAGCGACCACTTGCCCTTTTCGACCCCGTCCAGATAGGTCGCGGCTACCGCCACCTTGCTGGTCGATGCCATCGGGAACGGCGTATCGCCCAGAACGGCCGAAGTGCGGCCGGTTTTCAGGTCGATTACCGCCACGCCGATACGCCCGTTGGAGCCATCGGCAGCGTTGTAAAGCTGAGCTTCGAAATTCGAAGCGAAAGTGCGCGGCTGGTTTTCCGGAACGAAGCGGCGAACCGTGGACTGGTTGCGCGCCTCAACCTTCTTGACCGGCTGGACCAAAGCCTGGGGCTTGTCCTTGGGGCTGACCGCCACGGCCGGCTTGGCCGAGATCTTGGGCTGTACCTTCTTGACCGTGGCAGGCGTAGAAAACGCGCGGTCAAATTCGAGTTCCAGGTTCGTGCTGGCATGGGCTCCAGCCGGGTGCAACAACGCCCCGGCCAAGGCCAGCGAACCCAGTCTAAAGAGGAGTCCCGTGTTCACAGTGTGCTCGTTAGGCCAAACATGGTTACCATTTGACTAACGGGTTCCCGAACAGGAAGCATTGCGCGACGAACTGCACCGTGCGCGCGGGGGATTGCATTCCTGGGCGCCAAAATGGCGGAAAACCTAGCATAAATTGCTTAGCCAAAGCAAAAGGCCGGAGGATTGCTCCCCCGGCCTTCGCTTTGTTCGCTGAGCGATCTGGACTTAGAAGTCCATGCCGCCCATGCCGCCGCCCGGCATTGCCGGCATGGCGGGCTTGTCTTCCGGCTTTTCGCTGATGGCAGCTTCGGTGGTGATCAGCAGACCAGCAACCGAGGCAGCATCCTGCAGGGCAGTACGGACGACCTTAGTCGGGTCGATCACGCCGGCAGCCTTGAGGTTTTCATAGGTGTCGGTCGCAGCGTTGAAGCCCTGGTTCTCGTCGTTTTCACGCAGCAGGTTGCCCGAAACGACAGCGCCGTCGTGGCCAGCGTTGGTTGCGATCTGACGGATCGGAGCCTGAATCGCGCGGCGCACGATGTCGATGCCCTTGGTCTGGTCATCGTTGGCACCCTTGAGGCCTTCGAGAGCCTTGGTGGCATAGAGCAGCGCGGTACCGCCACCGGGGACGATGCCTTCTTCAACCGCAGCGCGGGTAGCGTGCAGGGCGTCGTCAACGCGGTCCTTGCGCTCCTTCACTTCGACTTCGGTCGCACCGCCAACCTTGATCACGGCAACGCCGCCAGCCAGCTTGGCCAGACGTTCCTGCAGCTTTTCACGGTCATAGTCGCTGGTGGTGACTTCGATCTGGGCGCGGATCTGTTCGACGCGAGCCTTGAT
>ERZ1645187.4332-NODE-4332-length-11502-cov-4.933258_pt1 | contig 11502 bp, 7 predicted proteins | sample MGYA00575352_ERZ1645187 | MGnify/ENA primary metagenome ERZ1645187 (study PRJEB40837, sample SAMN11349314) | freshwater sediment metagenome | isolation source: river sediment | host: Sediment | place: India: Wazaribad , New Delhi | collected 2017-02-21 ... | reverse complement strand
TGTGCGCTCTCTCGCACTCCTGGGGCTGAGTACTGCGCTGGCGGGATCGCAGGCCTTCGCAGCTGATTATTTTGTCAAGGCGATCACTCCTGGCGCGGTCTCGGGCACTGCGCTTGCTGTCATAACGCTCCAGGCCGCAGGCGATTCCGCCGCGGTTCCTGCGTGGAAACTGAAGGCCAAGACCTCCGAGCAGGTCAAGACTGAGACCGGCACAGTCGAAGCGCGCGCCGGAAAGTGGGTTTCGGTCCGCAAGGGCACGTCTTCCGAAGCCACGCAAGGGGGGGAAACCTCGACCGGCGGCACCGTGACCGAAGGGTCCGTGTCCGAAGGGTCCGTGACCGAGGGCGGCGTGATCATCACCGAAGGCAGTTCAGGCGACGGCTCGGAAGGCAGCTCGGGCGAGTCCGGGGCCGAGATCGCCTCGTCGGGCGACAAGGCGCTCGAAAGCGCCGAGAGCGAAGGCATCGGGGACACGACAGCCACCGATACGGCTGCCGCGGACGCAACGACCGCGCTGCGATCGGCCGCCGCGAAAACGTCCGGCGAGACCGGGGGCTCCGGCGAGACCGCAGGGTCTGGCGGAACCGCCGGGTCCGGTGGGACAACGGGGTCCGGCGGAACGACGGGGTCTGGCGGAACAGCCGGGTCTGGCGGGACGACGGGGTCTGGCGCGACGACAGGAGCAGGGCCGCTGACGGCACCGGCATCGACGACGGGTGTCGCGCTGCCGGCGGGTGCCCAGGTCTGGGCGAACTTCGATGCGCTGATGAAGTCCGGCAAGGTGACCGGCGGCGACCGCATCTTCCTGCTCGACGGCTATCACGGCCAGCTTCTGGTCCGGGACAAGAAATTCGCCTCCAAGGTGACCATCGCGCCGGTTGCAGGTGCTGTCGCGCACGCCGATTCCATCCTGGTGATGAACTCGTCGAACGTGCAGTTCACGGGCATCAAGGTCTGGCCGCGGTCGTCGAATGCCACGAACCAGGCGCTGGTTCGCAGTTATTCCACGTCCAGCAACATCGCCTTCACCGATCTGGATGTGCGCGGGACCGCCACCGCCGGCAACTATTCGGGCTGGACTGCCAAGGACTGGAACACCAACCAGCGCACCGGCTTCCAGGTCGACGGCCCCAACGTGATCGTCGCGCGCAACCGGGTGACGGGCATCTTCAACGGCATCATCATGCTCGGCCAGAACGCCCTGATGGAGAAGAACATCGTCGACGGCTTCTCGGGCGATGGGATGCGGGCGCTTGGCGACAACTCGATCGTGCGCGGCAACAAGGTGCAGAACTGCCACCAGGTGAACGCCAGCCATACCGACGCGTTCCAGGCCTGGACGAACGGACCGACCGGCAAGGTCGGCACCGGCACGCTGCGCAACCTCACGATCGAGGACAACAAGATCTTCGAATTCGTCGGCACGCGCAGCCCCCTTGCCTGCAAGCTGCAGGGCATCAGCCTGTTTGCCGGGGTCTATGACAACTTCCTGATCCGCAACAACATCGTCTCCACCACCGCGTATCACGGCATCACGATCGCGGGGGGCCAGAACAGCCAGATCGTCAACAACACGGTGATCCACGCCTTGGGGAAGGCCGGAGTCTTTCCCTGGATCCGCGTGTCGGCCAACCGCGACGGGCGCCAGTCGCTCAACATGACGGTGGCCAACAACATGACGACCTCTCTCAAGGTGAAGTCCGATCCGGCCACCAAGATCGTCGAGACGAGCAACGTGGTCGTGGCCAATGCGTCGAACGAGTTCACCGGTCTGACCAAGCAGGACTTCACCCTGCGATCGGGCTCCAAAGCCGTCGATGCCGGCGCGCCCGCGCTTGCTCCGAAGGACGACATCGCCGGCACGGCGCGGCCGAAGGGCAAGGCGCCCGATGCCGGGGCCTACGAGAACTTCTGATCGCGCTGCAAATCCTTCTCCGTCCCTGCACCGAGACCCCGCCGGCCCTGCCGGCGGGGTATTCCGTTGCTTTGGTCAGATCGAGGCGCCGGCGGCCTGGCGCAGCATCCACCAGCTTCTGAGAAGCCGGAGGCGGATCAGCGTGGCCGCGCCCCGCGCCCGCTCTCCGGCCCCGCCAAGGCGGCGGCTGAAGAGGATGCGCGGCAGGTGCGGCACCCAGCTTGCCGCCATCGCCAGCGCGCGCAGGACCCAGCGCAGGCGGCCGGCGATACCCGGATGCGCCTGCCTGTGCAGCGCGAACATCTCGCGCGCGATCCGCCGCCATTTGCGCACCAGCGCCGGCCAGTCGGAGCGCGTGGGATGCGACACCCGCATCGCTTCGTCGAGCGCGAGACGGAATCCCCTGTCGCGGGCCCGAAAGCACCATTCGGCGTCCTCGGACAGGCCGTTGACGAAGGGACCGACCGCCTCGAACACCGGCCGGGTCGTCACCAGGTTGGCGGTGACCGAAAATCCCTTCCTTTCGATGTAGTCCTTGTAGTTGAATGCAAATACGGTTTCGAACGCCTCGGCGCCAGAGCGCGGCGGGGGGGTTTCGTCGAAGACGTCGATCGCGCCGCCGACGATGTCGGCCCGCCCGCCCGCGCGGCTGGCGGCGGCGAGCCAGCCCGGCGCCGGGATGCAGTCGGAGTCGAGGAAGACGAGAGTCGCGGCCCGGCTTTCCATCACGCCGCGGTTGCGGGCAAGGGCTGCGCCCTTTGCCGGTTCGGTGACGAAGCGGACAGCGGGATTTTCCGCCTTCACTGGCTCGAGCGATTCGGTCGAGCCGTTGTCGACGACAAGGATTTCGACGCCCGCGCGACCCTGGACGGCGAGCGCGGCGAGGCAGCGGCGAAGCCGTGCGATGTCGTTGTAATGCGGAATGATGACGACGCACTCGGCGTTCATGATCGACATGATTCTCCCTGCCGCCTCCCTCCTGCCACGACGGGCGCGGAAAACTGAACCCCCAACGCGTGATCCGGAAACGGTCCGTTGGCGACTGCCGCAAAGTTGCCGGATTTGCTAACGGCAATTGTTTTCAGTCTGTCAACGAAAACCTATTTCGGCGTGGATTTTCCCCCAATGGGAAGAGGTCAAACAATCTCAGGTTGATTCGCCATGTGAATCAACGAAAAAATGGAAAAATCATGGCGGCGGCATGGTGCAACCCGGCGGGATTGTGGTAAAAGAACGGCGGAAGGTAACGTGTGTGTATTTCGGGACGTGAAGGGGTGGAAATGATTGGCAAGAACATGATGGCGGGGGCCGTCGCCGGGCTCGCGTTTGCGGCAGCGGCGTCGGCGGCAAGTGCGTATGTGATCGATTTCACCGACGCATCGACGGGAACGTCCGGGTCTCTCTTCCAGGGCTCCGTGTCGTGGCAACTGACCGCCAGCGGTATCCTCAACAACTCGCAGGCGTTTGACGGCACCTCGGCGCCGTCGGGCACCGGCCTGTCGTTCGAGAGGGATGGCTACGGCGTCGGCCGGAACGACGACGAGATCACGACCTCGTCCAAGGGGCAGGAGTGGATCGAGATCACCTTCAGCGCCCCGGTGCTGATCAACGCGGTCTATTTCCTCGACCTCTTCGTGGCGCCGGACCACTCGTCCTTGGAGGTCGGCCAGGCGTCGATCAACGGCGGCAACCCGATCGTGTCGCTCGCGGCGACCGAAATCGCGCGCACCGGCGCACCCGGCTTCGTCGCGGCGAACTTCGCCCCGGTCTACGCCTCGGTGATCCGCTTCACGATCCTCAGCTCGAACGACTCTTTCGGCTATGCTGACGGCGCACTCGCCGGCATCGGCATCGCTCCGGTTCCGGTTCCGGCCGCCGGTGCTCTGCTTCTCGGCGGTCTTGCCGGGCTCGGCGCGCTGCGCCGCCGCCGCAAGTCGGCCTGAAACGCGCCACGGAATGACGAAGGCCGGGCGATTGCCCGGCCTTTTTCGTTTCTGCCGGCGCCTGCGTGACCCTGGCAGCGGCGGGGCCGCTCAGGCGTAGGAGCCGTAGGCATAGCCGACGGAATCGTCCGGATAGCGGCACTTGTTCAGAACCACCCCCAGCACGTTCGTGAGCTGCGCCAGTTCCTTTTCGCACAGGTCGATGTTCGACAGCGTGGTGCTCTCTGCCGCCGCGATCAGAAGCGCGCAGTCGACATTGCCGAGGAAGCCGACGTTGTCGTCGCTCGCAAGCATCGGCGACATGTCGAACAGCATGATGTCCGGTTGCCAGCGGCGTTCGATCGCATCCAGCGTCTCGCGCGTGGCCGCGCTTTGCAGAAGCTCGGCCGGGTGACGGGCGGGTGCGGCGTTCATCGCCAGGACAAGGTTCGCGCCCATCCGGACGGCGACATCCTCGAAACCCGCCGCCCCTTCCAGGACCTCGTGCATCGAGCGCGCCGGTGTGTGGCCGATGGTCCGGTGCAGCGACGGCCGCCGGAGATCGAGGTCGACCAGCATGACCTTCAGATCCTTCTGCCGCGACAGGCTGAGGGCGAGGTTGAGCGCGACCGTGGTCTTGCCGCAGGCCGCGCCCGGCGAGGTGATGGCAAGCCGCGTCCAGCCCTTTTCCTTCATCAGGCGGATCGTGCGCGAGCGCAGCATGTCATAGGGTGTCGCGTCCTTGTTGCCAGCCAGCGCGGTGATGCGATTGCGCAGCGCCTTCATCGGCGAGAGCTGGATCTCCGGCAGCGACGTCCAGATGCCGGCCGCCTGCCCGCTGCCGGGGGCTACCTTCTCGCGCACCACTTCCGGCGTGCCAAGTGCTGCACGGCGCATCTCTCGCGCCTTGGCCAATGCGGCTTCCAGTTTTTCCATCTGCGTCGCTACTCCTGCCCGCTCGGACCACGCACCCCGGCTGTCCCCGGCGCGTCACATGTTGATGCCGATCTTCGCCGCAACCTTGTCCACGAGCACATCCAGCGGCTGGTAGTAGACATGGACCGCGTAGATGATGGCCGGGATGCCGATGACGGCGACCAGCAGCATCGCGGCGAAGCCCGATCGGCGCATCATCGTCTCGGACGGGGTCCGCATGTAGGGAATGGTCGCGATCGGCGTGATTCCGAAGGCCTTGATCAGATCCTTCGGCCGCCGCACGGCGCGGTTCAGAAGCTCCAGCAGCACGATCACCGCGATCCCCAGCCCGGCGCCCGCGATGACGCCGCCGCCGGCGATGAGGATGCGGTTCGGCTTGACCGGCCGATCGGGCACCGTCGCCGCATCGACCACCGAGATGCGTTCGCCCTTGGACCGGATCTCGATCTGCTCGCCGGCAGCGGCCTGGGCCTGATGGGCGACGGCAGTGTTGTACTGCTGCTGGATATTCTGGTAGTCGCGGTTCAGCGCGCTGAGGGCGATGTCGTTCTCGTCCGTTCGGTCGATGGAATCCTTCAGGGTCGCCAACTGATCGAGAAGTTGCTGGCGCTGTGTCTCCAGCGCCTTGATCTGCGTGTCGAGCGTCGCAAGCTGGATGTCGAGCGGCGACATCTGCGCCGCCGCCGCATCGGGCGGAAGCTGCTGTGCCTGGACGATCGCCTCAAGCTGGTCGATCTGCGCCTGAAGCTGCTTCACCTTCGGGTTGGTGGGCGAATAGGTCGCCATGTAGGTGTTCATCTGCTGGCGAAGCTGGTCGAGCTGGCGCGCCTCGGGTGTCTGGTTCGCAGTGGTGCCGGTGATCTGGCCCGTCGCGTTGAAAAGCGCGATCATCTGCTGCTTCTGATCCTTGTTGCGCGCAATGTCGCTTTCCACCGTGACCAGGTTGTTCTGCAGGAGCGTCTGCTGGCCGAGCCGATATTGCAGCGTGTTCGGCAGCGCGTCGGCGTTCTGGTTCTGGAAATCAAGGATCCTGGCGCTCATCTTGCTGAGCTCGCCAGAGAGCCGGTCAACCTCCTGGTTGAAGAACTCGACGGTGTTCTCGGCGCGTTCCGTGCGCGTCGCCGCATCTTCCTTCAGGATCAGGGTGACATATTCGTTCACCACGCCGGCGACGACCGGGCCGCTTTCGCCCTCGAACTCCACCGTCATGATCGTCGCCTGGCCGCGGCCGGCGCTGTTGGTGATCGTGGTCTGCTGGCGCATCGCCGCGACGATCGCGTCCGGCGTCATCTTGCCCATGTCCTTGAAGACCTTGAGCCTCTGCGCGATTTCCAGGAGGTTCGTCCGCGTCATCAGGCGGTTCTGGATGGTCTGGAGCTTTTCCAGCGCCTGCGCCTGGACCGTCGGCGCGGCGAGCGCGCCGGGAATCTGCGAACTTTCCACGAGAAGGACCGAGTTCGCCCGGTAGACCGGCGGCAAGAGGAAGGCCGCCGCGACCGCCGCCGCCGAGACCAGCGCGAAGATGATGATGAAGTAGTGCAGCCGCCTCAGGAAGACCGCAAGGTAGAAGGACAGGTCCAGATTCATTTGCGTTTCTCTTCCTCGGCCGCGATCTGTGCGGCAAAGAATACTCCATCATCCAGCACGGATTGAACCACGTGTTCGTCAACATGGTGGTTATCCATGCTCCAGGCATAGAGCAATGCCATGTCGCAGAGCTGGTTGACCAGACGCGGAACGCCGTGGGTGGTGCGGTAGATCATCCGCGCGGCCGGCTCGGTCACTTCCTCGCCGGTTCCGCCCGCTGCCTTCAGCCGGTGACGGATCAGTTCGACCACGGCGTTCTCGTCGAGCGGCAGCAGGTGGAAGCTGGCCGCGATCCGCTGGGCAAGTTGGCGCAGCGACGGATCGAGCACCATTTCGCGCAGTTCGGGCTGGCCGACGAGCACAAGCTGGATGACCTCGTCCTTGCCGGAGTTGATGTTGGTCAGCATCCGAAGCTCTTCGAGGCTTTCGGGCGAGAGGTTCTGCGCCTCGTCGAAGATCAGCACGACGCGGCGGCCCGAGGCGTATTCGTCGATCAGGTAGTCCTGGAGCTTCTGGAAAAGCTGGACGTAGCCGACATTGGGGTCGAAGGCGACGCCGAGCGAGTTGAGCACCCACTGGATCAGCTCGCCCCGTCCGCCCTGCGCATTCGAGATGAGGCCCACGGTGACCTTGTTGCCGAACTGGCGCAGAAGCTCGCGCAGGAGCGTCGTCTTGCCGCAGCCGACGCCGCCGGTGACGAGCGTGATCGGTGCACGGCTGAGGATGCCGAACTCCAGCACCGAATAGGCGCGCCGGTGCTGCGGCGACCAGAACAGGAAATCCGGGTCGGGCACGAGCGTGAAGGGACGCTCGCGGAACCCGAAGAAGTCCATGTAGAAGCCGACGCTGTTCCCTTCGTCCGTTGTGGGCTCCACAACCTTGTTCATCCGCAATCCATTTCTCGGGCGGCCGGAGGCTGCTCGAACCCCGTCCGCCTTGGACTTGTTACCCCGGTGCGCCCCGGAACTCACGGGGCAAATGCTCATATAACTTCGTCAACTTGATGGCGCCGCGCGGGCAGAGACCGGCAGGCTCACCGGAGCCTTTTACATGGTGTTCGAATCATTGTCTTGCGTGATCGTCCCCGGCGATGCTGCGGCCGCACAAATTCCCGATCGGGAGCGACTGTTGAACATTCCGATACAATAACCGGGTCCTCCGCACCGGGATGGGCGAATATTCGCACACAAACGGCCGGAGGGCCGCCGGAAAGGCGCGAAAAACAATGGCTTAGCCAAATGTCCGTTCCGCAAGGGCGGCGAAGGTGATATGAATTCGCGTCGGGTGCTGCTGCATTCTTGGAATCGCATCTTGTCGCGGCGGGCCGGGAACCGGCGACCTTGCGGGTGCTTTTGGTATGAGTGGGTGCGGTCGTGACCGGAACCAGGGTATGACGCTACAGATCCATGACCCTTCCGAAGACTATGGCATGGCCAGCGCTTCCATGGGCCTTGTGAACGTCCCCAGGCGAGGCGGCCTGTATCGCAACTTCGGCAAACGGGCGCTCGATATTTCGGCCGTCGTCCTGACGGGCATCATCGTCGTCCCGCTGATCCTCCTCTTCGCGCTTGCCGTCGCGCTGGACGGATCGTCGCCGTTCTACTGGAACGACCGCGTCGGCCGGGGCGGACGAACGTTCCGGATGCTGAAGCTCCGGACAATGGTGCCGGATGCCGACCGGATGCTGGAGCAGTTCCTTGACCGCAACCCCGAAGCCCGGCTCGAATGGAACAGCACGCAGAAGCTGAAGGCGGACCCGCGCATCACCCCGGTGGGGCGCTTGCTGCGCAAGACATCGATGGACGAGCTGCCGCAACTGTGGAACGTGCTGATCGGCGACATGTCCCTTGTCGGGCCGCGACCGATGATGCCGTCGCAGCGGTCGCTTTACAGCGGCGTGGCCTATTATGCGCTCCGCCCCGGCATTACCGGGCCCTGGCAGGTCTCCGACCGGAACGAGGTGGAGTTTTCCAAACGTGCCGAATTTGATCGCGAATATGAGGAAGACATATCATTGTTGACCGATCTCGGGCTCCTCCTCGCCACGATGCGGGTGGTGATCAAGGGGACGGGATATTGATTTGACGCGCCCGGCAGGGTCGGGCAAAAGGCTCCGGAACAGGAACGTGGGGGCGTTCGCCGGCCAGAGACCCGCAGGGGGGGCGGGATGAAGGGCTCGGCGCATCGAGGTATTGGGATGGCTCTTCGCAAGATCCTGACGACAGTCGCGCTGACCGCCGGACTGATGCTCTTGTCGGCCTGCGATTCCGCGAAGGAGCGGGCCGAGAAGCATTATCAGGCGGGGCTCTCCTACCTTCAGTCGGGCGATGTCGACCGCGCACTGGTGGAGTTCCGCAACGTCTTCCAGCTTGACGGCAGCCACAGGGAAGCGCGCCGCGCCTATGCCGAGGCCGAGCGCGGCCGCGGCAACCTGCGCGAAGCGTTCTCGCAATACCTGCGACTGGTGGAGCAGTATCCCGACGACCACGAGGCGCAGAAGGCGCTGGCCGCGATCGCCGCCGACGCCGGGGACTGGAAGACCGCACAACGCTATGCCGGCGAGGTGCTGAAGCAGATCCCGGACGACGCCGATCTCATGGCGATCAAGATCGCGGCCGACTACGCCATCGCCGCCGAGGCGAACGATGCCGGCGCGATCGTCGCCACCTCGCAACAGGCGCGCGATTTGCTGAAGACGGCGCCGGCGAACCTGCTTCTGCACCGGGTGGTGATCGACGACCTGATCCGCTCGCAGCATTTCGAAAAGGCGCTCGTGGCGATCGACGAGGCGCTCCGCCTTGTCCCCGAGGACCGCGCGCTCTATGCCCAGCGGCTGTCGGTCAATGCGGCACTGGGCGACGACGCCGCCGTCGAGGCCGGACTCATCGACATGGTCGACCGCTTCGCAGACGCCCCCGAGATGGCCGAGGCGCTGGTGCGCTGGTACGAATCGAAGGGCGAGATCGACAGTGCCGAAGCCTACTTGCGCAGCCGGATCGCCCCGGGCATCCCGGATCAGGACCGCGTTCTCCAGCTCGTCCGCTTCCTGTCGGAAGAGCGTGGGGCAGAGGCTGCCGTGGCGGAGCTTGAACGCGTCATCGCCGGCGGCGCCGGTTCGCCGGTCTATCGCGCTGCGCGCGCAGGCTTCATCTTCGATCTCGGCCGCCGCGACGAGGCGATCGCCGAGATGCAGGACATCATCGAGGCATCCGAACCTTCGCCCGACACCCAGCGCACGAAGGTCGGGCTGGCGCGGATGCTGACGACCGTCGGCAATACCGTGGGGGCGCGCGCGCTCGTCGAGGAGGTGCTGCAGGAGGACAGCGGCGATGCCGAGGCGCTGAAGCTCAAGGCGAACTGGCTCATTCTCGACGACCAGGTCGGCGAGGCCATCGCGATCCTGCGCCGCGCCTACGACCAGAATCCACGCGATGCGACTATCCTCACGCTCATGGCACAGGCCTATGAACGCGACGGCAACCGCGATTTGATGCGGGAATCGCTCTCGCTCGCGGTCGATGCGTCGAGCCGGGCACCGGCGGAATCGCTGCGCTATGCGCAGCTTCTGGCCTCGGAGAACAAGCTCATCCCGGCCGAGGGGGTGCTGATCGATTCGCTGCGCATCGCGCCCGGCAACGTGTCGCTTCTGGTCCCGCTCGGCCAGATCTATGTGGCAATGCAGGACTGGGCGCGCGCGGCGAACGTGGCGACCGAGCTTGAGGCGCAGAAAGATCCCGCGGCCGGGCCTGCGGCCCAATCGCTTCGCGCGGTGATCCTTGCCGGACAGAGCGACACCGACCAGGCGATCGGTTATCTGCAGGGCCTCGTCACCGAGGGAAAGGGCGGGCTGGACGCCAAGGTGGCGATCCTGCGCGCGCACCTTGCCAACGGCCAGACCGACAGGGCGCGCGCCTATGCGACGAGTCTGCTTGCCGAAAACCCAGACGACCCCGACCTGCAGTTCATCGACGCATCGGTGCGCGCGCTGACCGGCGATGCCACCGGCGCGGAGGAGCGCTACCGCAAGCTTCTCGGCGAGGACAAGAGCCGCGTCGCCGCCTGGATGGCGCTTGCGCGCACGATCCTCGCCGACCCCGACCGGTTCGACGAGGCCCGTGCGACGATCGACGAGGCGCTCGCCGCCGTGCCGGATTCGGGCGAGCTCAAGTGGGCGAAGGCCGGGTTCCTGGAGCGCGCGGGCGATATCGACGGCGCCATCGCGATCTACGAAGTCCTCTACAAGCAGAACAGCGCCAATCCGGTGATCGCGAACAACCTCGCGAGCCTGCTGTCGTCGCACCGGACCGACCCCGACAGCCTGGCCCGCGCCGAGGTGATCGCCCGGCGGCTGCGCGGCAGCGACATGCCGCCCTACCAGGATACCTACGGCTGGATCGCCTACCAGCGCGGCAACTACGCCGACGCGGTGAAGGAGCTCGAGAAGGCTGTCGAGGGCCTCGGCGAGGACCCCCAGGTGCGCTTCCACCTTGCCATGACCTATCTGAAGCTCGGCCGGCAACCCGAGGCGCTGGCGCAGTTCAACGAAGTGCTCGCGCGTGCCGAAGCCACCGATTCGCGGGACTTCGTGGCATCCGCGCGGCAGGAAAAGGCCCGGCTTGAGGCAGATGGTGTCACGGTTGGAAACTGACCCCCGCTTCTGTTGCCAGGCGGGCACGAATTCGGGCCCGACCCCCTCCCATAGCGTGAGCTTCGGAACTTAACGTTTTGATTTGCCGGGTGCGGGCTTTAACCTGACCGACGATTCGATTGTGACTGAGGAACTGAAATGTTCAGAGCTCTCGCTGCCCTCCTCATTGCCGTGCTGCTGGTGCCGGCGGCCTGGGCGCAAAGCGGTTACCGCATCCAGCCGGGCGACGTCCTGCAAATGGAGGTCCTGGAAGACCCGAGCCTCAACCGCAGCCTCCTGGTTCTTCCCGACGGCAGCGTCAGCCTGCCGCTCGTCGGCACCGTCCGCGCGAACGGCAAGAGCGTGGAATCGATGCGCGACGCGATCGCGACGGCGCTCGCGCCCAACTTCGCCTCGGCTCCGACGGTGTTCCTGTCGGTGGGCCAGCTCAACCCCGTCACCTCGGCCGTCAATGCCGCACAGGCGCAGGCCGTGGCCGCCAACGTGAGGCCCTA
>ERZ1645187.4331-NODE-4331-length-11507-cov-5.917831_pt1 | contig 11507 bp, 7 predicted proteins | sample MGYA00575352_ERZ1645187 | MGnify/ENA primary metagenome ERZ1645187 (study PRJEB40837, sample SAMN11349314) | freshwater sediment metagenome | isolation source: river sediment | host: Sediment | place: India: Wazaribad , New Delhi | collected 2017-02-21 ... | reverse complement strand
GCGGCCACGCCTTCATCGACCGCGAGCTGTATCTGCCGAAGAGCTGGACGGACGATATCGCGCGCATGGCGAGGGCGCATGCGCCGCAGGAGTTGATCGAGAGCGCCAGGGGCGGCTTTTCGATCAGGCCGGCGCTGGCGCCGGGAATGATCGCGCGGGCGATCGGCGAGATCGTTCTTGCGGCGAGATCGTTCTTGCGACGAGATCGTTCTTGGCGCGCCGGACGTCGCTCGCCGTTACAGCGTCTGAACGGCGATGCGCTCGATCGCGACGCGGGCTTCACGCGAGACGGCGCGGAAGACCAGTTCGCAATGAACGAGATCGCGCGCCGCGACGAATGTCGCCATGCGGGTCTTGCCGTCGAGGCGGAATGACGCGACAGGATGGCCGAAGCGAGCGGCCACGGTCAATTCGATCTCGCCCGAAATGTCCCCGATCAGTTCGACGCGGTAGGCGCCTTGCCGGAACAGCCAGTAGGGCCCGTGACACAGCAACGCGCCCTGCTGGCCCGCGACCGTCAGGCGCCGCGCCGACGTCTCGACCAGCGCCGACGGCGTGGCGAAGAGCTGGCGCGGATAGATGGCGAAGCTGTCGCGCCGGGCGCCCGCCAAGGCGGCGTCGCGCATGGCCAGAACATAGCCTTCATACGCCGAGAGCGCGCCCGGAGCCAGAAGCGCAAGGCGGCGGTCTGCGCCGACGCCATAGAGCGAGAAGCCTTGCGCGCCAAGAAGCGCCTCGATGTCGGCCTCGTAGCCGCAATGGGCGACGAGTTTCTCGAACAGGATCTTGATATCCTTGGACCGCGCGAGCAGACCGGGCATGCCCTGCAACGCCTGCAATTCGTGGCCCTCGACGTCGATCTTCATAAGATCGCAGACAAAATCTGGGCCTAACGCATCGTCGAGCCGTCGCATCTCGCAGCGAACAACCTCGCCCCCGGAAACGCCGACATGGCCGCCGCCCAGATGGCCGACCGGGAAGGCGAAGCTGATCGGCCCGTTGAAATCGCCGACGCCGTGACGATGCAGGCGGATGCGCCCGCTTGCGCCGTCGAGATCGGAGAAACCGTTGAGATAGGCGCTGGCGCTGAGCAGTCGGCCCAGCTCGGGATGCGGCTCGAAGGCGTGCACCTGCCCGGCCACGAGCCGGCGCGCGAGTTGCAGCGAGAACACGCCGAGATTGGCGCCGATGTCGACAAAGACGCTGTCGTCGCGCGCGAAGCTGAACAGCACGTCGAGATTGTCGGCTTCGTAAAGGCCGCCGTTGATGAGATTGGCGGGCGGGCCGAAATCGTTGGAGTTCACATAGATTGGCGATTCATCCGCGAGATAGGTGATGGCGCGCCCGCCGCCCAGATAGCTCGTCATCCGCCGCCGCATGAAATCGACGCTGGTCAATGCTTCGTCGAGCTTGGCCTCGATGCGGGCAAGCCGGGCTTCGAGAGAGTGCGCGGGAGTTTGCTGTTTCACGGCTCCGCCTTATTGCACTGGCTGCGCAGGGCCGCCAACGATGTTCGATGTCGAGATCGCATGTCTGGAGCGCCGCGTAAACGCCGCCCCTTAATGCGCGGCGCGCGCCGCCGCTTCGAGAGCGACCACGCGGACGCTCAATTCTTTCACCGCCTGAACGAGCGGGGCGACAAACTGATCGTAGCGCAGGGACTGAGGGCTCGACGGGTCGGCGGGATCGTCGAGAACCCACAGCCCGCAATCGACGCCGGCCGCGTCGAGCGCCGCCTTGACATCTTGCGCGATCAGCCCGACGTGAAGGCGCCGACCGGGCCGGCGGCGCGGCTCGGATGCGCGCGGCGGGCCTTCGCGGTCCACCCGCCGCGTCCTCCCGTCAACGGTCTCCTCGACGACGAGGGCGTCGCATTCCATGTCGCTTTGGCCGCCGCCGTCCTTCCAGCGATAGGCGCGCGGCGAGAGCGCGCGAATGAAGTCCAGACCGAGGGGGCAATCGACGATGTCGGTCTTTTGCCGCGCGTCCGAGGTGTTGATGACGCCGGTGGCGGCGTAGACGACCGACCAGCGCCTGGCCGACGCGCCGACCGACAGCGTGTTGTCGGCCGAAGGAAGCACCTCCTTGTGAAACACCGGGCCCGTCATCGGGAAACTGATCCACGGAAACTGCACCGTGAGATTGTCGCGGCTGATGAGGAGAGGCGTTCCCAGAAACGCGCCTGAATCCGAAAAGGCGTTGATGAACAGCTTGGAACCGGCGTTGGCGCCGGTCTCGGGGTCGAAAGACGCTCCAAACCGCCAGCGCGGGCTTCCGGCGGTGCGCATCTCGACATGCCGCGACGTTCCGGCGGCGTTGTCGATCGCCACCTGACGGAAAATCGCCTCCCCGCTCGACGCGACGAACCGCGCGGCCAGCGTCCAGGCCGAACCGTTGGCGGAAACCTTCACCGAAAGATCGTCGTCGCCGACCGCGCCGATCTCCGCGCGCCCGGAATAGCCGGTCTGGAAGGTCAGTGAACCCGTCCGCGCCGCCTGAGCCTTGTTGACGACGAGGCGCATGTCGCCCGAACCGGGCGTGACGTCGTCATGGCAGAACAGGGCGGCGTTGGCCTTGACCGCAAGGCGATTGGCCGCATCGGCGACCGTGTTGACGCCGAGGCTGGGCGTCGGGTTCAGGGAAAACGCGTCGCGCCAGAGCACGCCGCTCCACACGATCAGCCTCGCCTCGTCGACGAGCCAGACCCGCCAGCCGGCGCGCGGGGCGAGGAAGCTCCAGGCGCCGCCGCTCATGACGGCGATCTGGCCCTCGCGACCGGCCCAGCCCCCAGAGGCCGGCGCCGCGACGAGATAGCGCGCGCCCTCCTCAACCGCCGCCGGCGGCGCGCTCGCCGTACGGGAGGCGACGGCCAGATGAACGAGCGCGTCGAGCGCCGCCAGGGCCTCGTTGTGGGTGACATGCTTCTGCGCCTGCGCGGCGGCGATGAATGGCAGGGAGAGGTTGGCGGTGGTCTGCATGGCGGGCTCCTGTTCTAGGAATAAGAACACATCATATGATCAAAGTCAATGCCCGGCGCCATGCTTGATTCCCCTTCCGCGCACCCCTATCAGTGTCCGATCACCCCAGGATGCGCCCATGCCGGTCTATCGTTTCCTCATCATTCCGGGCTTCGCGAAGGCAGGGACGACGTTTCTTGAGAATCAGTTGCGTCGCGAACAGGAGATGTTCAATTTTCCCCCGACCAAGGAAATCGGTCTCTTCCGTCTTCGCGCGGACTTGCAAACTTATCTCGACCGCTTCCCGGGTTTCGATCCCGGACGAACCTTCGTCGATGCGTCGCCGATGTATGTTGAGCCGCGGTACAATTGCTTCGAGCACATGAAAAATGCGCTCTATGGCCACAAGGTGCATTTGAGCTTTTGTTTCCGCTCTCCGATTCAGCGTGCATTCTCGCACTATGCGCACGATATTCGCGGCGCCATTCGTGAATTTGGATTTGATCGATATGTGTTCGAGGATCCGCGGGTGATGTCGCGGTACCTGCTAAAGCAGAAGCCGATTGTCGAAACCGCCTTGCGTTACTTCGGCGCGGACAACGTCTCGGGCATGACGCTCGACAGCCCTGAATTCGATCTCTCGCCTCGCGCCAAAGCCTTCGTAAGCGCGCATTTCGTGTCGAAGCCGTCGAAGGAGGGTGAAAAATTCGCGGGGGGATGGCTTCCCCGCATTTACTACAGCGCGAGTGAACCTCTTCTTGTTCCGAGCGAGGGCGTTTTGTACGAAGTTCCGGCGAAATGTTTGCTTGTTTCAAGCGGACGGCATTCGCTGCTTGAGTTCGATACGCCGGTTGAGATGGGTGAAAGGCTGTCAGCTTGCTCGCAATCTTGGACGCGGCGATTCGATACCTCGGTGCTGCGTGACCGCAAAGCGGAGATCCATGATGACTATTATACGGCCTGCCGCCTCGCAGGCGTCGAACCGGCTGAGAGCGATGCCGACGAAATCATCACGATGGAAGAGCCGCCGGCGCTGCCCGAAAATGTGACGAGGATGTTGCGGAAGATCGGAAACGTGGGTCATTTCGTCTCTTCCCTGACCAGTTTTTCCGGTGATCAGCCGTTTGTTTTCGAACGGCCGTCGCTTGCGCGAGATCAGGCTGAACTCGAATTGCATTTTCAGGAACTGACGACGGCGCCGCTCTCCGAACACGAGCCTCGCCGCAAGGAAATTCTGGCGACATTGCGTCGGATCGTAGACAATTACGGCTTGTTGCCCCAGGCCGTGAACGCGTTACTGATTGAATTGCTTATCCATCGCCAATTCGACGAATTCATCGCGCGGATCGAACAGCGCCCCGATATGGCGCGGCTGTGCGATCGTCCCCGAATCCGCGATCAGATCAACTTTTTCGCCGCCAAGGAGCCGCAGGACAAGCGGGATCGCATGCAGCGCCATTTCGCCGACGCCGCCTGAGCCGCGGCGGCGCCGGTCGGCGGCGTCTCACCGCACGATGGCTTCCTCGTCGCAGACGATCTTGCGGGCGCTGGCGATCTCGCCCGACACGTCGAGCCCCTTGATCGTCTCGCGCGATCCGGCCCCTTCCGCCACAAGATGGCGGAAGAACACCCGCATGACATGCTTGACGCCGAGTTCGTCGATCGAGCGCAGATCGTCGAGATAGTAGCCGTTGCCGGCCGGCAGGCTGGTGATGATCTCATAGGAGGGAAAATAGGTGATCCCCTCGCGCGCCGCCGCGATCTCCTCCGCCGCCACGCGCAGAACAGCCTTGCTGTAGGTGTTCGACAACAGCACATGCTGGTCGCGATAGGTGGCGATCAGCGGCACGGGCGAGACCGTGAGCAGAATGCGCGCGCGCGGATTGATCTCGCGCATCGCGTCGATGGCGGCGAGCATGTCGGTGACGACCTCGGCCGCCGACATGTTTCGGAATTCATACACCTGCGGGTCCCACTCGCCGCCCGACACGCCGGGCGCGACCGGCACGACCGCGCCGTCGGCCTTGTGGATCCAGCTTTCGGTCAAGCCGAGCGTGAAGACGAAGACGTCAAGCTCTTGAAACATCCGCCGCACTTCGGCGAGATGCCGATCGCGGTCGTCGATCATCTCGGCCTCGGTGGCGTAGCCCGCCGGGTCGATCTGCGGTCGGAAGGGATCGACAAAGCGGCCGTCGCCGCGCGCCCAGCTCGTGAGCTGCGGCTGAAACTTGCCGAAAGCGCGCTCGATCAGCTGGCGCAACTGCCGGGCGGTGTAGAGATTGCCGTAGCGGGCGGAGAAAACGCCGTACTGCCTTTCCTGCGCGAGCGGCTCCGGCATCCCGGCCGGCGCCTGCTCGGCGATGAAATAGCGAAAGCCGTTCTTGGCGAGATTGCGCGAGATATGCTGCGCGAAGCAGGAGCCCGCGGTCGCCACCTTGTCGTCGCGGCCGATCTTGAAGCCGACCTGCGTCACCGGATCGAGCGCGAAGGGCGGCACGCCGGCGACGGCGTTGCGCCAGAAGCTGTAGGGCGCGCGCGCCTTATAGGGATTGCGCGAGGGCGCCTCACGATCGGGCGCGGGCGCGGGGACGTCGGCGGGGGGGACGGCGCGCTTGTCCTGCTCGCTCGCGGCGGGTTTGGCGTCCTTTGACGACTTGCCCCAGATCATCATCTGCGCATCTCCCGCCTACACTTGAGCTTTCAGCCAATCGGTCAAGGGTTTGTCCGCCAGCCACGCATCCACTCGGTCTGATGTCAGCGCCGCCTTCGGAAAGAAGCCAAAGGACTTGAAGCTCTCAGCCAGAAAAAGGTCGAGAGAAAAATACTTCTGGCCCTGCTGTGCGATGTAGTCGGGGCAGCGGAACATGTAGGAGCCGCGCAGGCCGAGGCGTTCTCCGATCTCGGGGTAGATCGGCCACACGGCGTCCTTTGCGGCGGGGTCGACGAGAAACGGTCCTGCCTCTTCGAAGGTCGTCTGCCCGAATGTCTTCCCAAGCAGAAGTCGCGCGATGTCGATCAGCGGGGCCATCTTGGCGTGGTTGATTGAATGCATGAAGCACCCAGATCGCACCCATGTCGTGAAGACGTCATCAAGGCGCAGGCCAGAGGCGCGCCCGGCCTTGAGCAAGGCGTCCTGCGAAGACTCCCACATGTCGTAATAGCCGAGCCTTGCATAGACCGTGTCCGTGAAAAGGCGCCGTGTCTGGTAGGGCGACAGATCGCTCTTGTAACCGAACAGCGCGAGCGCCGAGTTATAAGAGCCGATCGGCGATGAGAAGAATTGCGCGACGTTCGGCTGGGCAAGCGTGATGTAAATCAGGTCGGGATGGTACGCGGGAAAAACGATGATAGGAAATTCGAAGGTGTTAGAAAACAGCGCCTTCAGCCCCTCCACCTTGCCATCGACGAAGGGGGCGAGATCCACGTCCTGACAGAAAACCGCGTCGAATGACCTCAGATCCGTCACGAACGCTTCCGAGCTGTCGTACCAGCGCGACAGCTCCCACGAGAGCAGATGCTTCACGAACGAATCCGGTCGGAAAAACCTTATGCTTTCGGCGACCGACTCGGCCTGACAGTTCCCGATCACCAAGATCCGCGCCATCGCCCCTCTCCACACATTTCGTCGCAGGCACGCCGGCGCGCGCAGCTTTCAGACGAACAACGAGCGCACTTCGCGACGCAACGCGGCGTTCACCACATCTTCATCCGTAAGCGTGCGGCGCAGTCGCGGATAGGACTGTATGTCCGCATTATCCCCCATCATGGGGAGTTGAGGACAACCGACGATCGCCTCCCATGCAAAGACGCGCCGGCGCTCCTCACGCGAGAGCCGACCGATTTCCTTGCTGAAAAACGCCTCGATTTCCACCACCTCGCCCTCGAACGTGCCCTGCGGTTCGATCCCGCGCAAGCGAAAGCCGTAACCCGCGAGAAACTCGATGAGGTCGCAGAGCGTACGTTGATCCTTGTAAATACGCAGTATCTGCGTCTCAAGCTCCATCGCGAGCACGTTGTCGAGGTAGGGACCGAGGCCCTTCAAAATCTCGTACTCGGCGCCTTGAACGTCCACTTTCAGGAACGTGACCGGTGAAAGCAGGCCCTCCTTGATCATGGATTCGATGCTGCGGATGTTGACCGGCAGTCGGCGCACGACCCCAAAACACGAGCGGATCGGAAAGCGGGCGAGAACGTCCTGATCTGGCTCCAGCAACGAGGAGCAAGACATCACGTCGGTGATATGGAAGGTCGCGGGCCCGTCCTTCGCGCCGACGGCGAAAGGCACGAAAGACGCGAATGGGAAAAGTCCGTTGAGGGCCGCGCATTCTGCGTCGTCCGGCTCGAACCCAACCGCTTTCACGAAGCCATTGCGCGCGAGGATGGTCCATTGCCATTGAAAGCCGTCGGCCGCGCCCACATCCGTGAACGTTGAGCCCGCGAGGATTTCCCTCACCGCGCTCTCGTTCCCCATAATCTTGGTCTGAAATGCGACGTTTCGGTCGAGTTCGACCAGCCGCCGCGCAATGATCGGCTGCGCTTCCTTGCCCAGACGCGGCATATATACGTCAGCGAGTTTACGCGCCTCGACGTAATCACCCTTCAGGATCATTAGCTTAAGCAAATGATCGAGCGTCCATACATGATCGGGCGCTCTTTCCAGATTAGCCTTGAGGTCGTCGAGCGCCTGTTCAACGCGCCCGCGACGGTAGGCGATGTACGCGAGGCGTTCGTAAGCGAAAGGCGCCGCGGCGTCGATCTCGATCGCGCGCTTGAACATCGTCTCGGCGGCATCTAAATCTTGCTTGAGAAGTTGGCTGTCGGCGATCCGGTAAACTGACCAATAATCTTCACCGAAAGCGTCGATCATCCGTTGGTTGACCGCGATCGCCTCGTCGCTGAGGCCGAGCGCGCGATGCCGATCGCCGAGAATTTCGAGATATTCCCGCGTTTCCCCATGAGCCGATATGAAGTCGGGCAGCAACTCGTCGACGCTGTCCCAGTCGTTGCTCCGCCGCGCGCTTTCGATGAGACCTCGCTTCCACCGCGAGTTGTCCTCGAACAAGCGGCGGACACGCTTCCACTGACGTGTCGCGCCGATCCATTCGTTCTTCTTCTCCAGGACCTCCGCGAGAAGAACGTGAGCTTCCTCGTCGCGCTCGTCCACACCCACGCGATAGATCAGCGCCTGTTCAGCCTCGCCGAAAGCGCCGGAGTCGACCAACGACCTTATTTTCGCATTGGATAGAAACGAAGACATCGTCACCCCCGGATCGACTCGACGTTCTGGCCCGCTTGCTGCCACCACACGTCTTTCTGCTGCTTGTTTTTGAGCCAGAAGCGGCTGTAGTGGCGCTTGGCCTCCAGATAGGCGTTGCGCTGATTCCATCCGCCGGCGAAGGGGGAGCGGAACTGGCGCAGGATCGGGTCAAGCTCGCGGGCCAGTTCATCGTTCACGTCGGGAGAATGTGTGTCGACGTCAATGATGCGCGCGTTGGCGAAATCCGTCTTCGCGATGGCGGCGAGCGCGTCGGACTTGCTCTGGCGCAGTTGCTCTTCGAGCGAGAACATCTCCACGGCGCTGGGATCGCGCTTCATCACGGCCCTGAAGGCGTTCACGAGAAAGGCGTCGCCGTCCAAGAGCCAGAGCTCCGCGGTGCAATAGAGCTGTCGCGAGGGATTGATCGCCTCGACGCACGGCGCGTCGAGCACGAAGACGTCCGACATTCGCCCGCCGGCCTCGCCGATGATGGCGGCCGTCGCCGACAACCGCTCCATCGCCGAGGATTTGGCGGCGGCGAGCGCGAAGTCGGCGACGAGCCCCGCCGCGGCCGCGGCGGCGCCGGCGGCCTTGGCGAACCAGTCGGCCGGGTAGGTCAGCATCGTCGCGAGATTATGGTGGTCCGCGCCGGCCGGGTTGAACGAATCGGCAGGCTTCAGGACCGAACACAACCGCAAGCGCTCCTGAAGCCTCGCGCCGAGCGCGTTGATGAGCGAGGGATCGGCCAGCATCTTCCGCGTGACGGGCTCGCCGCGATAATAGACCTGAACGGGCTGCGTGAAGTCGAGATCGACCCGCTTGCCCAGAAGCGAGGCGACCAGGTCGCACATCTGCCGCAGGCTGACGGCGGGGCCCGGCAGGATGCGCGTATGCATCACGCGCGCGGCGAGAGCGCGGTCGACGAAGTTGGGCTCGCGCTTCAGCATGGCGCGGAAGGCGTTCACGAACGTCTCGAAAGCCGTCGGGTAAAAAAGTTCCTCAAGCTCGTAATGGTCGCGCCAGTATTTGATGTCCTCCACGGCCGGATAGGTCTGCTGCGCGACCTGCGCGCTGCGCGCGCGAAGCGTCTCGATCGCCGCGAGACGCTCGGGCGTGTCGGGCTCGCCTGCCACGGGCGGTTCGACGTCGGGCGCCGCGTGGCGGACGCGCGCCTCGAACACACCGGCCGTAACGCCCATCAGCGCGAAGGCGCAGGTCATGTTCGGCGTGATGAAGTTGCGCGCGCCGGACTCGCCGGCGATCACATGCAGCTCCGCCGCCAGCCTCGGCATCTCCTTGAGCATCGGATGCGCCTCGGCATAGGCGCGCGAGCGGGCGCAGGCCGACGCATAAACGGCGTCATCTCGCATATGCGCCATCAGCGCCGGCAGATCGTGATCCTCCGCGAAGATCGCGTAGTCGCGCAGATCGAGGAAGGGATTGTGCGGAGGCAGCATCACGGGCTTGTGGAAATTCATCACGAAGCGCGCGGTGCCGCTGTTGTTCCAGTGATCGTAGTCGTGCTGGGGCAGGTAATGGTAGTCGGCTTCGACCAGACGGCTGGCCAGCTCTGTATCCTCCACCCACCCGGTTCCGACGTTGCAGCGAATGCCCATCTGCGTCATCTGCGCCGTGAGCTGCTTGATGTCTTCGGCGTTCCCCGTCGCGATCGATCCGACGAGTTTGCCCTTGAGAGTCTTGGTGACGTTGAACAGCGCGTCGAAATTCTTGCCGCCCCACTGCGGGAAGCCGAAGAAGCCGATGGTGGGATAGTCGCGATGGCGCTGCGGCCGGGCCGGCTCGGGCGGAACCTGCATCGGCTGCATGCCGTGCTCGACGCGGAAGATGTTGAACACCCGCGCGGCAGCCTCGATCGTCGTGACGACGGGGATCGGATATTCGAGAGCCAACTGCTGGCGCGGGAACATGACCTCGTTGTCCCTGTCGAGCAGCGAATGCATGAATAGGATCGGCCGCAGGTTCACGCGTTTGAACTGCGCGCCGAGCGTCGAAAGCAGGTCGATGGTCGTCTCGCCTTCCGACAGCTCGGGATTGTAGCCGTCGAACAGGCCCGGACCGTGGTTGACGATGATCACGCCGTCGCGAAGCTGATCGTCGGTGAACCGCTTCAGGTCGCGCGTGGTGCGGATGCGCTGGGTCTCGAAGCCCGCCGCCTCGATGCACTGGGCGAGATAGCGGGTATGCTCGCCGATGCCGCAGCGTTTGAAAAAGCTGGGGCAGAGAACGAAGATGCGGCTCGGCGGCGTCTTGGCCAGCGACATCAGCACGTCGCGCCCCTGACGATAGCCGTAATGCGCGTAGTGCATCTCGGGCGACGCGATCAATCCGAGCGTCACGAGCAGCCGCACGTCGGCGAACGCGTCGGCGTAGCCGCCGGCGTCGGCGGGGAGCGGGCGCGCCTTGCGCGCGACGTCCGAAGCGGCGCGCGCCGCCGCGGCGGAGGCCGCTCCCGCGGTCGTGCGCGGCGCGTCGTCATTGCGCACGATGTCGGCGAGGTCCTGGGAGTTCCATCCCGCTTGCCGCAACTCGTGCCGGGCGTGTTCGAAGCGCGGGTCGAGGCGCAGGGCCGTGACATAAGCGTCGACCGCGACCGTCATGCGTCCCTGGAGCTTCAACACATGGCCGAGCTGGAGATAGGTGTCGGGATTTTCCCCGTCGATCGCGAGAGATCTGCGGTAGGACTTTTCGGCTTCGGCGAGTCGGCCGGACTCCTTGAGCGCGTGTCCCAACTGCACCCAGATCCCGGCCTGCCTGTCATCAACCTGAAGCGCGCGCTCGTAGGCGATGGCGGCGTCGGCCCATGCCCCTCGGTCGCGCGCGGCGTCGCCGTCCGCCACAAGCTCGTGGAACGAAGGCGAAAAAAAAGACTTCATGGGAGAGCTCGCGTCGAAGTTCCGAAGGCGCGGGCAAACCCCGCCTAAGCAGGCGCTTTCTTGCTCAATCCGTGATACATTGCAACTGCCTCCTCATGCGGCGGACAGCGTGTGGCAGCGAGTCCAATTGTTGCCATGTTGGTGACGTTTGTCCCCGCCAAGGCCGTGAATGAAGCATGCCTGATGCGTTCTGCTTGATTGAGACTTTCTGCTCGCGAGGGGTCGGTGGCTCTCTATTCGACCAAAGGAAACTCCCTGATTCCCGTCGCGGCGGCCTCCGTTCGGAAGGCGGCCGAAAGGATTTTTTCGCCAGCGCGGAGGTCGTTCAGCATGCCTCCCGGCGTGTTGGCGCTCGGCGCCCCGCCCCGTCTGGCGAGGCTGGAGGACGGGGGGTGGGTG
>ERZ1645187.4329-NODE-4329-length-11514-cov-59.803211_pt1 | contig 11514 bp, 13 predicted proteins | sample MGYA00575352_ERZ1645187 | MGnify/ENA primary metagenome ERZ1645187 (study PRJEB40837, sample SAMN11349314) | freshwater sediment metagenome | isolation source: river sediment | host: Sediment | place: India: Wazaribad , New Delhi | collected 2017-02-21 ... | reverse complement strand
TGTGCCGTTGCGCCTTGGTGACTTCGTCCTTGGGGGTGTTGTACAACTTGGACGCAAATTCCTTGTAAAGATCAGCCTTCTCCGGGTCGGCACGGAACAAGTCCATGGAGCTGGGGACTTTCCAGAGGAAGTGGTTCATCCGCAGTTCGATGCCGGACAGATCGGCAACGACGACCTTGTGCTCGGGCGGGGCGATCAGGGACAGGCGCAGCACGTCGGACAGCTTGGGCTGCTTGGGGTCGACACGCGGAAAATTCTGGGCGTTCAATGACATACCGCCGCTAAAGCGGGCTGTCGTGTCGGCGCCGTAATACTGCAACGGGATGGGCATCTTGCCGTCGAGCGCCGTGGACACGGCGAGCAGGGCTTCTATCCGGCTCTCCAGGATGGTCGACTTGACCCCCAGGCGGGCGCGGGCGGCGGTGCTGACAATGGGATCAGGATGATCTTGCAGTGCCGTGAACGCCTCGTCGGTCTTGGCCAGGGCCGGGGTCTCCTTGCCCGTTGTCGGGCTGAGCTTGGTCGGCACCGGCACGCCACGGCTGGTCAGAATCTCGCTGAACTTCTGCGCCGACATGAGCAGCGTCTGCGCGTGGTAGGCGATGTCTTCGTCCGTCAGACCGATGATCTCCAGGTGCTGGGCCAGCTCCATGAGCATGGCGTGCTTGCGGGCGCGCTCAGCCTTGAGGCCCCGCGTGAGCAACTGCTGATCCACGTGAAACTGGGGGTATACCAGCATCCGTGCTGTCATGTCGATGAGTTTCATCTCCCCCGGCGGGGTGAGGGGAGCGAGCTTCTTGAACAACGCCCAGGTCTGGTCCACGTCCATGCGGTTGTACACCCCCATGTCGGCTTTCTCCTGGGTGGTGAAGTCCACCAGGTGCTTGCCCTTGGTCTGGTGCAGGGCCGTGGCGTCCTTGACGCCCAGCCCGTAGTGCTTCACCAGGGCCTTGAGACTGCCACCTACGTCCTTGGCATGGAAGGGCCTGGCCATGGCCAGGGTGTCGCAGAACAGCCTGGGGCGGGCACCCAGGCGCCACGCCAGGAGCATGTGGTCGAAGCCGTTACCGTTGTGGGCGATGACCGCCAGGTCCTCCCACGGCATGGTCTTGGCCCAGGCTTTGATCGCCTCCTCGCCCCAGATGGTGTAAGTCTGATCGTTGTTGAGCTTGTATGACAAGCTGATCAGCTCGGTCTCAGGGTGGGTGCAGTACAAGATGGGATTCATCTTGGACAGGCTGTGGTCCTGGGACCAGTAGGTCTCAGAATCTAGGGTCAGATAGTTCACACAAACCTCCTAACGACGTTACACAATAGTCTAACAGGTATAGACATAGCGTGCAAGTGATGGCCCCGTCCCTGGGGCGGGCATGTGCTATGGCAACTTGCTGAGGGCAGGCGCGGCGGGGCCACGGGGTACGCCGTCCAGGAGCGACAAAGCAACGTAATGGGTTTCAGACTGCCAGATCGCTCTTGGGTCGCTCTTGGTTACGCGCCAGTAAGTCGCACCGCCGTGTGTACAATGGATGTATGGTGCTTTGCCGTTGCTCAGCACCCAGGTCAGGTTTGCGGCCAGCTCTTGGCCTTGTTTTATGGATGGCAGGGTGGTCTCCGCGCAGGTGCCACCGCGCACGCCGTACTCGACGATAGTTTTCATTTTGCCTCCTAATTGAGTTTAAGACTGTCCAGCATCTTCTTGAGGACGCTGGCGTTATGGGCTTGCAGGCTGGTCGACGGGACGTGGTCCAGGGGCTGGACGGGAGGCTGTGTGGGGATGGGCTCCCCAGTGGGCTCCAGACCCATGTGGATCATCAGCTTGCACAGCCGAGTCTCCAGGCGGCGCAGGCGCTCGATGATGACATCCAGGTCTTGGTCAGTGTTGTGGTAGTGGTTCATTGGCAAGCCTCGCAAGTCTCGTCGTCAAAGTCGCAACAGGAGTCGTCGATCTCGTGTTCAAGCTCGAAGATGCGCTCCCGGATCAGCTTGGCCCTATAGTCCAGGGCCAGGGACCAACGAAGTCGCTTCCAGGCGGGGACCCCGATCAGGTCCTCGGGGTCCAACTCGCAGTACGCCAACATACTGCGAAGCTGGTCAAGATCAGCCTCGTACACGTCGTCGTTGGGATCGTCTTCGAGAACGAAGTCACCGGGACCGGGGCAATTTACGGTGCTATAGGGCATGGTTAGTCTCCTGTGAGTTAGTCGAGGTCAAGGCGGATGGTGGTGCCGAAGGGGCAGTCGGCGCTGTACTGCTCGGGTACCGTGCCCACGGTAAGGTGCGGCCAGTGAATCGTGGCGGGGTCGGGCCAGCTCACGGCAAGGTCGGTCATGCAGATGATCAGGTCAGGGTCGATGCCCTGCTGGTTCAGCCACTCGGGGACGCAACGGTACCGGGTACCGCCGCCACCCATAGGGGTAAGCTCGTCGAGGTCGTCCGGGTACTCGATCTGCACCGGGGTGACGCGAGTGTCCCACCACAGGACCCAGGTTTCGACCGGGGACAGGTCTTCCATGATGGCCTTCATCTCCGCCACGAAGGCGGCCAGTTCCTGGGCGCTGATCGAGCCGGAACTGTCGATGGCCAGGACCAGGCTGTCGATCTTGTGCCCATCCCGGCCGGGGTACGGCAGGTGTGGCGGGCCGATCAGGCGGCGGCGATTGATCCGGGACCAGGTGACTTCGCTGCGTCCCGAGACGGACTGACAAAACTGCCGCAGGGCGACATGCCAGGGTACCTTGGGGGTGACGACGGAACCGATGACGCGGGCCAGGCCACTGGGCAGGTCAACACCCGCTAGCTTGGCGGTCATGTCGATCTGGGCCAGGGTGTCGATCACGGCCTGCTGCAACTCCTGCTCCGTCGCCCCCGTCGCCCCACTCCCTCCCGATGAGAGGTGCGTGTCGAAGTTGCCCGAGTCGCCGTTCTTGGCCGGGTCACCGTCCTGGCGTTGCTCGTCCTCCTGGGGCGGCAGGGCCAGGTAGATTTGGTCCACCGTCTTCTCGGTGGTGTAGAGGGGGCTGAGCAGGACACCAGGAGGTGGCGTGCCGATACCCGCCTTTACGTTCAGGTCGTTGATGTAGTAGTCGGCGGCCATGTTGAACCGCTTCTCCCCGAAGGGCAGCAGGTCCGGGCCAAGTTGCCGCTGTTTGTACAGGTCGATCCGTTCCATGTGCTTGAAGACGACATGGAAACCCTCGTGAGCCAGGACGTACAGCCGCTGGTCCAGGGTCAGGCCGCAGAACCAATCGCCCAGGATGATCCGGTGGCCGTCAGTGGCCGCGTTGGGTAAAGACGGGTCGTAAACCGTCTGGCACTCGCACAGGACGTAGGACCCGATGTACGGCGCGACGTACAGCAGACGCGACCGGGCTTCGACGATAGGATAGGGAAGTGGCATGGTGTAAGTGCTCCAGTGGGTGGTGCGTCGTCCGTGACGCGGTGTTGGTCTAACGGCGCACGGCGCCAACCAGGGCCATGTTCTCGGACAACCATTGGTTGACCTCGAAGTTGTTCATGGTCAGCGCCCGCGTCTTGTCGCTGAGGTTCAGTGTGGTGAGGGCCTGGACGACCAGTTCCTTGGTCGGGGCGCGCATGATGTACTGCACGGCGGGCTTGATGTTGAGGATGTTCCGGGTGGCCAGGGACATGGCCATGCTCACGGCCGCGAACTGGGCGTCCACCGCCCATTCGTCGGGCATCTTGGCGGACTCGGGGCGCTGCAAGATGTCTTCATCACTTGGGAGCTGGTCCGCGACCTTCACGTAGGCAAAGAAGCGGGTGGCGATCTCTTCCCCGATCATGCCGTGGGCCGTGGCCCGTGCCCAGGTGTTGTCCGGGATGTGGGTGGAACTCATGCCCCGGACCTTGTTGTAGGTCCGCAGGTACTGGCTGAACTCAGTGAACGAGCGGTTGGTGCAGAACGCGCCTTCCCTGGGTGGAACCCGGTCAGCGAAGATGTCCGGGAAGCGCACGGCAAAGGCTCGACACAAGGGCGGCAGGTCCAGGTCCAGGGCGTGCGCGGCCCAGTGCTCGATGGGCAGCGTGAGGTGGTACCAGGCCATGCGATTGGTCAGCATGGAGAGCTGACGGCTGACGCCCGCGTTGTCACTGAGCCGGTTGCCCGTGGCCACAACCCAGACACTGGACGGCAGGACGTACTCACCGACACGGCCGTTCTGGATCAGATCGGCCAGGACCTTCTGCATCGACTGGTCGGCCTGGGTGAACTCATCCAGGTTGAGCAGGATCAGCCCGTCCTTGAAACACGGCGACAGCCAGATGCGCTGGAACAAATCCGGGCGGCCGTAGCGATAGGCAGGCATGTCCGGGTCGCGCTTGTCCAGCAGGGGCAGGCCGCGCACGTCCGTGGGCTCACGGGTCGAGACGATGTCGTTGATGACATCCACCGGCTTACCGGCGAACTTGGACCAGGCTTGCGCGAACGGGCCTTCGAGGATGGTGGTCTTGCCGGAACCGGGCGGACCGTCGAACCCCACGGACTTGATGCGCCCGTTGACGAGGGTCGAGGACAACACGTCGATGTGGGCGATCATCTGGAAGATGTCAGTGAACATGAGTAAGTCTCCCGTGTTGGGTGGTGTGAGTGATTGTGATGTGGCACGTCCGTGTGCTATTGGCTGGGCTAGTAGTCCCAGTCCTGTTCCGCGATCAGCTCGGCCAGGCTGCCAGCCTGCTTGGCGAGATCAGCGGCGTGATGGGCGGGCAAGTTACGGATGAGGTCGTCATCCAGGTTGTCGGGGTCGAGGTTGTCTTCGACCTGCTCCACCAGGGTGAGGAGCTTCATGCCCAGCTCGGTCTCGGGCACGGCCAGGGCACGGCAACGATTCAGGGCCTCGCGGACGTTAGGCACCAGAGTGTCCTTGATGGCGGGCGCCCGGCCACGGGACCCGTCCGGCAGCGCCTTGTGCGCAGCCAGCTTGCCGACGTTTTCCGCCATAGCGCCCAGGTACTTGACCATGTCCAGGGCAAGGTTCTGCGACATGATGGACAGGGAACGGCGCTGGGTCGCTTCGTACATGGCCTCCCACGCCTCGCGGGTGTCCTGATCCACGGGCATAGTGCGGTAGATGCTGGCATCGGCAATGGGCGCCGGGTCGCTGACCTTGATGGCGAAGCCGTTGATCACCTCATCGAGGGTAGGGAACTTGCTGCGGTCGAACACCACACCCAGACCCGTCTTGGAGTAGCGGCTGGCATCCTCGATCTGGTCGATTCGCAGGGTGTACACAGCGATAAAGGCGCGGTGCGCCTGGTGGAACGTGTCGAGGGCGGCGTTCAGGGCGTTCTGGTACTCCCCGGACAGCAGGTGCTTGGTACGAATCCACCGCTCGCCCTTGTTCTTGGTGCCGTTTGCACTGCGGTCAGTGAACTCGGTGTAGTGGTCGAAGACCTTCCTGACCTCGCTCATGGCGTGCTTCACCGCCTGGAACTCGACATCGTAGGGCGGCAGGAGAATGGTCTTGGTGACCCTGAACGCCTGCTCGGAGGCGTCGTACTGGTCTGCCAGGGCCTTGCGCCCTTGCGCATCGGAGGCACCGAATGAGATGCCGCTCTGGGTCATGCTGACCCGCATGTAGTTGGAGGCGATGGTGTCAGCGACAGACTTCTTGGATTCGGACATGGTGTGTCTCCAGTGGGTTGCGTTTGTGATAGGTGGCCGTCCCTGGCCAGGTGGGTCAATGGCTCAGCGGGGCCGGCGTACCCCGCAGGCGAGAAAGGCGGCGTCAATGTCCGCCGAACTGGGTTGCAGGGTGGCCAGAAGCTGGGCGGCTACCTCCGGGTAGTCGTAGACCAGTTCCAGCAGCTCCTCACTTTCGTCGTCCGTGAAGCCCTTGGTCAGGGAGTAGTCCTGGTAGAGGCTGCCGCCCCAGCCGAAGTAGTCATCCAGGTCGGGGGCCGTGGGGTCACGGCTGGTGGGAAGTTTCTCCCAGGCAACTTCCATGACGGCTTCGCGCAGCTCGAACAGGTACTCCAGGTCCAGGGTTTCGTGGGCGGTGTGCTCCCGCTCATAGCCGACTGACACGTTGGTGCATTCGGGTACCTTGTGCGTGTAGTTGGCCGTGTCCGTGAACACCCCGTAAGACGACGGGGCGTGCTTCATGAACAGCTCGCCAGCCAAGGCTTTGGCAAAGCCATCAGAACAGCAGCGCCCTCCGGCCTGGTGGGTGATGATGTCCCTGGTACCCTTGCGGTCGAAGGCAATGGCCCGGTTGATACCCGTGAGCAACTCGGGCGCCTTGGCGGCGATGAAAGTGCTGCCCTTGCCACCGATCTCCTCGGCCCGGTGGAAGACGTACAGGCCCGGTACGCGGGCGTTGATCATCTCCAGAAGCAACCATACCCCTGCCCCGTCGTCCGCCCCCAACGGCTCGTCATCGTCCTTGTAGACGATCTCCAGGGTGGCGTCATGGATCAGGCCCTGGGTGCCGGCGGCACGGTGTACCGTGTCCGTGTGGGCGCTGAACAGGGTGGTCGAGGTGCCGACCCGCAGGTAGCGGTTACCGAAGGTGTCATGCTTCATGCCAGGTACCGCGTCGATGTACCTGGCGATGAACGCCCGCTCGGAGGGTGAGTCGTGCGGGCGCTTGTGCTGGAGCATGGTCAGCAGTTTCTTGAGAGGCTTGTTCTTAGTAGGCACGGCAGGTGCTCCATCCATTGATGCTCATCAGGTAGTTGTGCGTGAGCGTGGCGTGGTTCCGGTTGAGACGGGTGATCTCGGAGTTCAACGCCGTCATCACGGCTTTCCTGAAGTCCCAGTCGGTCCACAGCAGCGACCCGGCACGCAGCTCGGAGAAGTCCCACGGGTGCGTGGCCGTGGGGAACTCGGTCAGGAAGTCATCAAGAGACACCAGCTCCAGCTCCAGGGCCTGTTCGTAGTCCAGCCCCTCATGGATGGTGTTCTCGTCGATGTCGAAGTACAGGTACGGGAAGTTCTGGACCGTGACGTTGGTCGGCAGAGTCCAGCTTTCGTTGCCATCGGGGTCCAGCACGCGCACGGCGTCATCGCGCTTGATGAACTCGTTCGTGATCAGGTCCTCTTCCACGTCGTCCCTACTGGCCACCGAGTCGTCGGCCAGGATGACCAGGTCGTAGTAGGCAAGACCGTCTTCGGTGTAGACATCGCCGTTGTGTTCGTAGAACGAGTAGTCGGCGTCGGCGTCACGGACGTACTCCTGGTGCCGTCCGGTGTAGGCCAGGGTGAAGTTATGCCGTAGGCAGTGCTGGCACACAGTCATGTCGGCGTCGTCGACGTAGGTCATGTCCTCCTCGTCGTAGCGGTCGCCGCACTCGTCACAAGTGCAACGCGGGGTGTTGGTCATGACACCGCCATTGGTCTGGTCCGCGATGTACTCCAGGTCGTAGCCGATACGCACATAGTCGTCGCTACTGACTTCGCAGGTGTTGGCCTCCGAGTCGAGGTAGGGCATAACGGGCTCATCATGCCGCCGGAAGTACAACACCCGGCAGCCGTCGAGGTCGCCCTGGGAATACCCGGCTTTCTCAAGGGCATCCTCGATCAGGTCCGTATAGCCGTAGGCACGGATGTACTCCTTGCGCACCTCGTTGACGACGCAGCGGGCGTAGACGCCTTCGTCGACGGTGTAATCCCCGAGATACGCCACGGCCGTGTCAGGGCCGGCGTAGACCTCGGTAGGGCAGATGTCCTCATACTCGCCGTACTGGTCATAGGCCCGGACGCGCTTGTTCTTCATGCAGGAGTGCGGGCCTTCATCGTACACCCGGCAAATCTCCTCCCGCGTCCGGGCGAACTTGAGTTCGGGCGGGTTGAAGAACGCCTCGAACTTGCAGGCCAAATCCCGCGCATCGTACCCAGACAGGTACTTGGTCGTGTACCTCCCCATCTTGATCGGGGTCTGGATGTCGCGGCGACCCTTGCTCTCGTCCTGGGTGTAGCACAGCAGGCCCGGATGGGCGTTGCAAACGTGCTGGAAGTGAAACCGGGTCTCGGGGTGGGTGTGAACGGTGAGACCGGTGTCCCACACGAAGCCGGGGATGACCCGGTACTCGCCCGTGCGGATGCGCAGGAACTCGCGCCACATCCAGAAGTTCTCGTCGTTCGGCATCCCGCCGAAGCGGTCGCGGGCCTCGACATACTCGTGGCTGTTCAGGACGCGGGTCTCAAGCCAATCCAACGGCCAGGTTTCAAAGAGGGAAGTCAGGGAGGTGATTTTGCCCATGGGATGCTCCTAGTTGTGAGTGAGTTAGTGGGTGTGAGTGCGCCGGGCAGGCGCTATGAGAGGTGGGCGTGACCGTCCGTGGTCTGAGAGTCCTAGGGGGCGTCAGAACGGGAGGGAGCTGATGTACAGCCCGTGAGCCACAGGCACCCCGGCGAAGCGGGCAACTGTGATGCAAGCCCGGCGGTGACGCCGGTAAAAGCCCGCGACGAAGTTACGGACAAGGTCGTCGCCCAGGATGTCCTGGGCCGTCATCTCGTCCAGGCACTCGAATTCAGCCATGCGCTGGCCGATATGAGTGACCTCCTCCAAGGAGTAGCGGTAGCTGATCTGCGGGGTGAAGTGCATGGGTGTGCTCCTGGTTGTGTTAAACGGCGTGAGGCACGCAGGGAACCCTGGTACGTCCAGGGGGGATGGAGAGCCTCACGGCAGGCGGCTCCCCAGGGAGGCGGCGGCGATCAGGATGGCCCGGCGCACGTCCTTGTACGTGGTCGAGTTCGACAGCGCGCCTTGCGAGGGCGTCTCCTCGTCCAGGACGTACCGCACCGGGTCCATGTCCGGCCGCGACACGATGACAGTGCGCCCCTCGAAGTTAATCGACAGGCGCAGGTCGATGAGCATCTCCAGGGCGTGCTCGGACTCAGTATCCGGCGAGAAGAGGCAAATCATCCGTTCTTGCGGGTCGTCCTCGCAGGGTCCGTAGTCGAACCCGCTTTCCCATTCGTTGTATGTCTCCCCCAGCGCACGAGCGGCCAGGCGAATCAGGCTGGTGGTGACCTCTTGCGGATCACGCAGATGGCGAATACCCATGTGAGTCTCCTAAGTGGGGCACCGCGTGGTGACGGTGCCGTGGTGGGTTTGGGGTGTTAGCGGGTGTTAGTAGAAGTCAGGACGATCGAAGTCGTCCTGGAAGTCGAGCCAATCGAGGCCCATGGAGTCGGAACGGAAATTCAGCGGGACGTAGGGGTTATCCGGCGTCCGGTCGATGCTGGTGGCGCGGGTGTTGGGCTGGATGGTGGCGGGGGTGTGCAGGTGGGCGTAGTGGCGGGTTTCTTCGGCCATGAAGGCGGCCTCGAAATAGGACAGGACGGCGCGGTGGGTCGCGGTAGACATGCTGGGATCTCCTGGTGTGGTTGAGGTGTGACGGCGTGAGAGGTGGAATGAGGGGCGCCATCCGTGGCCGGGACGGGCTAGACGAGGCGGACGTAGGCCCGCAGGTTGCGGGCTTCTACCTTGAGCTTATCCGCGACTTCCTTGTCCTTGGTCTTGGCGGCCAGTTCTTCCATGGTGTCGGCCATGTTGAGCAGTCCGTCCGTGGATTTGTTGCGGGCCTGGCGACGCCAGGCGAACATCGTTGACCTGGACAATTGCAGGTGGCCTGCAACCCAGGACGGGGTTCGGCCCTGAATGAACAGGGCCAGGGCCTGCCGTTTCAAGGCAGGGGTGATTTCAGCGGGCATAGGTACCTCCGGGATGGGGGTGGGAGTGAATGGGCGTTATTCTAACGCCGCAGGGTTGGGAGGGGAAGGGCTTGCTGGACTATTTCATGCTCTGTCCCAAAAGGGGGTGTTTTGGGGCTGTTTTTCTGGAATAGTCCAGATTTCTGTCCAAATTGGAATCGTGCGGCCAGATTGCTGTCCCGAAACGTTCAGCATTATTTCATGCTGGTCGTTTAGAATCAGGCACTTACAGAGGCCAAAATTCGACTGGTCACACTAATCCAATTTGGACAGGCTTTTTGAGCCAAATATATAGAACACTTTTTTGCGCGTCGCGGGTCGCGTGCTGCGGTGCAGCACGGAACAAAAAACACAAAAAAGTTTTTCGACTCATTTTTGCCTGTCCCAATTGTCCCAGAACAGGCTATTTTTAAGTATCTATAATAGTACAAATATATATATAACAGATACTTACAAGCCAGGAGTCCTGGGTTTTAATGAACTTTTCGGGACAGGGCATGAAATATTTCTGCACTGAGTGCGGACACTTTCCAGTTTTTGCTGGAATAGTCCAGCCAATTTGGACAGGGTTATGAAATAGTCCAGACTGCCTGTCCCAAAGCCGCGCGTCCCGGACCCCGTGGCCCGCGCGTCGCGTCTGCACAAATCCAGTTTGGCTGGACTATTCCAGACTGCATAAATCTGGCCAGACTATTCCAGACTGAACAAATCCAGTTTGGTTGGAATAATCCAGTCCGCACAAATCCAGATAGACTTTTCCAGTCCTGGCTCCCGCGTGGCAAACGGGGCAAACTGCACAAATCCATTTGGACGATTTCATCTGGACGATTTCATCTGGACTTTTACAGTAGACTCGCGTGAGCACACTGGAAAAATCCAAACGAGGGTCGCGTGCCGCAGGGTCGCACGCTGCAACATGATAGGTGGCCCAAAATTTTTTGGGCACAAAAAAACCCCGGACTTTCGTCCGGGGCGTGCTGGTGTCTATCTGGACAATACCCTACTTTTCAAGGGGCTTTTTCTCGCGGGCAAGCTCTGTCTGATGCTCTTTCCAGCGATTCACATAATCCTTGTGTTTTTCTGACTTGCGGGCTTCCCAAACCATATTGTTGAACTCCTCTTCAAAAGCCTTGAGGATATCGGCCCGGATCTTGTCAAGCACAGTTCCTTTGGTGTCTACTATCCTGGCAGTCTCACGAGCCAGGGCCTGCAATCCCCGCATGATTGCGGGGTCGGAAGGGGCCTTCCGGATCTCTGGCTTGTATGCCAGCCAATTCTCAAGGCTAAGCCCCGTCAGATCCCATATCCCAAGTCCCAAGGCTTTCCTTTGCTTGATCCACGTGTCCGATACAGACACGTCTTTAAACCTTCCGGTATCCTTGTCAAAGCGGACACGGATTGGCGTAAACCCTGCCAACCATTGCGCAAGACGGGAAAGGTCATCGCCCTTGACATGGGCTGAAAAGATGTAGGGCAAGTCTTTATCATGGACTATTTGCGCAGGCTTGGGTGCTTGGCTGATACGCGTAACAATCGCCAGCATGTTATCTTGAATCAAGCTTGCCGATGCTTGCCTAGATTGCAATGCCGCGACTAGCGCGACGGCTGAATCAGTAACTTGTGGAATAGCCTTGACTTCCTCAGCCTTGACTTCCTCAGCCTTGACTTCCTCAGCCTTGACTTCCTCAGCCTTGGGAGGATTGATAGGAACGGGTTTCAAAACCGTTTTCCTAGTGCGGGGAATCCTAGCCTTGACTATGGGATTGGCTTGGGGCTTGGGGCTTGTCTGTGTCTGTGTATTCATGGCAGTGCCTCTGTCAGTCAGTTATTGAATGGGC
>ERZ1645187.4327-NODE-4327-length-11515-cov-8.168412_pt1 | contig 11515 bp, 12 predicted proteins | sample MGYA00575352_ERZ1645187 | MGnify/ENA primary metagenome ERZ1645187 (study PRJEB40837, sample SAMN11349314) | freshwater sediment metagenome | isolation source: river sediment | host: Sediment | place: India: Wazaribad , New Delhi | collected 2017-02-21 ... | reverse complement strand
CGCTGGCCTACAACAAGGACAACCAGGAAGACAAGGAACCGCTGTTCGACGCCGCCGACACCCTGCGCGACAGCCTGCGCGCCTTCGCCGACATGGTCCCGGCGATCAAGCCGAAGAAGGACATCATGCGCGAGGCGGCCCGCCGCGGTTTCTCCACCGCGACCGACCTCGCCGACTATCTGGTACGCAAGGGTCTGCCGTTCCGCGACTGCCACGAGATCGTCGGCCACGCCGTGAAGTACGGTGTGCAAACCGGCAAGGACTTGGCCGAAATGAGCCTGGACGAGCTGCGCCAGTTCAGCGACAAGATCGAAGGCGACGTGTTCGCCGTGCTGACCCTGGAAGGCTCGGTCAACGCCCGCGACCATATCGGCGGCACCGCGCCGAACCAGGTACGCGCCGCCGTGGCCCGCGGCCAGCAACTGCTGGCCAGCCGCTGATTGCTGCACGCGCTGTCGCTCACACGACCGGCAGCGCGTGAGGCCATCACCGCCCGCATGCCAAATCTGCGTCGCCTGCTCGCGGGCCTGCTGCTGATCGCCGGCGGCCCTTGCCTGGCACATGACTGTCCGCGCGATTATCGCGTCGGTGTATCGCCGATCGGCTACAGCTATTACCTCGACGCCCAGGGCCAGCCCACCGGCTCGTCCTTCGATTTCTATGCCGAACTGAGCCGCCGCTCAGGCTGTCGCTTCAATCTGACGGCCGTGCCGCGCGCACGCTCCTGGTACCTCCTGGAAAACCAGGAAGTCGACCTGATCACCCCGACCATCCGCACCCCCGAGCGCGATCACCTCGGCGTGTTCATCGAGTACTTCCGCGGCCACAGTGACCTGCTGATCCGCCGTGAACTGGCAGCACAGATCCACTCGCTGAGCGACTTCCTCGCCCAGCCGACCCTGCAACTGGGACTGGTCCGCGGCCACTCCAACGGCCCGGCGCTGGATGAGCAGATCGCCCTGCTGGATGGCAACCGTGTTCAATACGCAGCCGACCCGCATAACGTCTTCCTGCGCCTGCAGGCCGGGCGCATCCAGGGCACCATCATGCCGGCCGGGTTGTATCAGAAGGAGGTCGACGATCTCGCCCTGCATGATCAGCTGCAGCTGATCCGTATCGCCGAAGCCGATGCCTTTGCCACCGGCGCCTACCTGTCGCGCCTGAGCATGGGGCCCGAGGAGCTTGCCCACCTGCAGCGGCACATCCAGAGCATGCTCGATGACGGCACCCTGCGCGAGCTGCTGACCCGCCGCCACGGCAAACCGCTGACCGACCGCTACTACCTGGATACGCCGGCCCCCTGACAACCCTGCCCTTGAGCGCAGGGCTATGCCACACTGGGCAGAGGGTTATTGCTGCAGCCCATGGAACCGCCATGCCTGACCATGAACGCCCGCGCTACCAGTTCAGTGCCGACCGCACCTCCGCCCGGCGCACCCTGCGCTACCGGGAAACCAATCAGGGCGACGCTGCCGAGTGTCGCCTGTGCCAACTCGACGAGGGACAAATCGACATGAACGACGCCGTACCAAGCAATGCCGAAGATGATGAAGACTTCGCCGCCGAGCGCCTGCTGGAGGCCGTGCAGAACCAGATCGATGCCGACAGCCCGCCCGCAGCCCGCGCCACCTTCAACAAGCTGACGCTGGTTGGCTACCCGGCCGAAGAAGCCCTGGAGCTGATGGCTCAGGTGCTGGCCCATGAGGTCAGCGCCATGCTCGAAGCCGACCGTCCCTTTGACCTGGCCTGGTATGAACAGGCATTGCGCGCCCTGCCCACACTGCCGGACGAGGCCTGAACATGTGGCGCGCCTCGCTCTGCCTGCTGCTGTCGCTCCTGCTGGCGACCTCGGCACGGGCAGCAGAGGCGCCGCAGATCGGCGCCGAAGACGACTGGTATCCCTACTCGGGACTGCGTGACGGGCGCCTGGGCGGCATGGCCGTGGACATCGTCCGCGCCGCCTTCAAGGCCAGCGGCACAGAAGTCGGACTGACCAGTTATCCGTACTCACGCTGCATGCATCTGGCGCAGAACGGCGTCCTGGCCGGCTGTTTCAACACCACGCCGACAGAGCAGACGCGCAGGCTCTACCGATTGTCCACGGAGCCTCTGTTCACCGACGACATCCTGATCTGGAGCCGGCGCGAACAGAGCAAGCCCCTCAGTGGACTCGACGATCTGCAGGGCAAGCGGGTCGCCGTGACTCTGGGCTACGAGTACGGCCCGGCCTTCGACGGCTACACCGGCCTGATGCGCATAGCGGTACGCCAGGACCTGTTCGGTTTCCGCATGCTGGAGCGCGGCCGGGTCGACCATGTCATCGCCTTTCGCGGCACCAGCGAACAGCTGTTTCGCGACAAGCCCGAGCTGGCCAATCTGTTCACGCCGGTCTATCTGGCCCACCGCGCCGAGCTGCACCTGAGCTTCTCGCGCCGCCACCCGCAGGCCGAGCAACTGCTGGCCCGTTTCGACGAGGGCATGCGGCAGATTCGCCGCAACGGGCGCTACGACGAGATCATCTGGCTCTGGCGCCATCCGGCCACTGCGGCAGCCAGCCACTAGGCGACTAGCGTCGCCAGCGCCTAGACTGGAAAAGCGGCCACGTACCGCGCCCTCATTTCTGCCGTGGAGGCACCCATGACGTTTACTCCCGATATGATCGCCGAACTGGAACTGCTGGCCCTGTACAACCTGGACAACCACCAGGAAGGTCTCAAGGTGCATAACAATGCCAATTCCAAGGCAATCGGTGCCGTCACCCGCCTGCATCAGAAAGGCCTGATCAGCGCCGCCGATGGCGGCTACCTGACCAGCCTCGGCCTGGATGCCGCCGAGCATGCCCAGGCTCTGCTGACCATTCTCAACTCCAAGCCCTAAAGCGTCGGGCCAGGCAGACGATATAGCGGGACCTGACCCGCGCCGGATGGAATGCAGTCCATGATCCGCCACTCGCACATCCATCTGGATATCGACGAAGGCATCGACCGCAAGGAGCTGGCGCGCCTGCGTGGGCGCTTCCTCAGCCTCAACCAGACCCGCCTGCAGCGTGCCAGCAGCGCCCTGTCGACCCGCCAACAGCTGGTCCTGCGCCTGCTGCCGCTGCTGTTCCACGTCAATCATCCGCTGCTGCCGGGCTATGTTTCGGCCAGCACTCCGGCTGGTCTCAGCGGCTTCGAGCCGGACGACGACCTGCTGGCCGAAGCCCAGCGCCTGACCCGTTCGTTCAGCTACAAACCCCGTCGCGGCAACCCGCCACAGCCGATCCAGGCACTGTTTCTCATGGGCAGCCTGGGCACCGTGGCCCAGGCCGAGCAAAGCGACCTCGACCTGTGGGTCTGCCACTCGCCGGACTTGTCCGCCACCGAAGTCGCCGAACTGCAGCGCAAATGCCAGCAGCTGGAAGCCTGGGCCTCCGAGCAGGGCGCCGAGCTGCACTGTTTCCTGATCAACCCCGGCACCTTCAGCCGCGAGGATCGCGAAGCCCGGCTGACCTCCGACGACTGCGGCACCACCCAGCACTACCTGCTGCTCGACGAGTTCTACCGCACCGCCATCTGGCTGGGCGGGCGCACCCCGCTGTGGTGGCTGGTGCCGGTTCAGGACGAGGCACGCTACACCGAGTTCACCCAGGCCCTGCTGAGCAAACGCTTCGTCCGCGCCGACGAGGTCATCGACCTCGGCCACCTGGCCCACATCCCGCCCAGCGAGTTTATCGGCGCCGGCATGTGGCAGCTGTTCAAGGGCATCCACTCGCCGTTCAAGTCGGTGCTCAAGCTGCTGCTGACCGAGGTCTACGCCAGCGAATACCCCAACACCCGCTGCCTGTCGCTGCGCTTCAAGGAGGCGGTATTCGCCAATCAGCTGGATGCCGACGAGCTTGATCCGTACATGGTCATTTACCGCCGCCTGGAGGAATACCTCGGCCAGCGCGGCGAGCAGGAACGCCTGGAGCTGGTGCGCCGCTGCCTGTACCTGAAGGTCGGCAAGAAGCTCAGCAAGCCGCCGCGCAACCGCAAGAAGAGCTGGCAGCGTCTGCTGCTGGAACGCCTGACCGCCGACTGGAACTGGGACCAGCGCCAGTGGGAACGCCTGGATGCCCGCGACAGCTGGAAGGTCCGCCAGGTACAGAGCGAACGCCGCGCCCTGGTCAACGAGCTGACCTACACCTACCGCTTCCTTGCCCAGTTCGCCCGCCAGTTGCAGGTCGCCAGCCCGCTGAGCGGCCGCGACATGGGCATCCTCGGGCGGCGCCTGTACGCCGCCTTCGAGCGCAAGGCCGGCAAGGTCGAATTCATCAACCCCGGCATCGCCCCGGACCTGGCCGAGGAGCTGCTCAGCCTGGTGCAGTGCCCGAGCCCCGAGGATGACCAGGAGCAGCAGTGGGCGCTGTTTGCCGGTAGCCTGACCGGCAGCGAGTGGCAGGATCACTCGCCGCTCAAGCGCAGCCGCCACCTGATCGAACTGCTGGCCTGGGCGCAGCGCAACGGCGTGATCGACAACAGCTCGCGGATATCCATCCAGCCAGGCGCCAGCGACCTCAACGATTTCGAACTGTCCAACCTGCTCGGCAGCCTGCAGCACAGCTTTGCCCTGCCGCTACCGGAGGTGGACGACCAGGCCCTGCTCGAACCGAGCCGGCCGAGCGAGGTGCTGCTGCTGGTCAACGTCGGCCTCGACCCGCTGCGCCAGCACAGCCAGCAGAACATCCACATGACCAGCGAACGCACCGACTCGCTGGGCTACGCCGGCCTGCGCGAGAATCTGGTGCTGAGTCTGGATCAGGTCTGCCTGAACAGCTGGAACGAGCTGCAGGTCAGCCGCTACGACAGCGCCAACGCCCTGCTCGACAGCCTGCGCGACTACCTCAATGCCCTGCCGGCCAGCGGCCCGGCACCGCGCCTGCAGGTACGCTGTTTCTGCCGCAACCGCGCGCCGGCTATCGCCCGCCGGGTCGAGGAGCTGTTCCAGGAAGTCATCGCCTGCCAGAGCAGCGGGCGCAGCCGCTTCCTCCTGCAGATTCAGCAGCGCTTCTACCTGTTCGATCTGACTCCCGGCCAGGTCAGCTACCAGGCGGTCAACGGCATCGCCGCCCTGATCAGCCTGCTCGGCGAGGAACAGAGCGATTTCAGCCCGCTGGCCCTGGACCGCCATGCTCTGGAAGGTGAAGACCTGGCGCTGATCCTGCCGCAGGGCAAGCCTGGCTGCGTGCAGGTGTTCTACCGCCGCGATGGCGAGGAAGCCGAACTGCATGTGCTGGATGAGCGCAACGCACTGTGGCGCCAGCGCCTGCCGTTCCGCGACGAACAGAGCCTGCTGACTCCGCTGCAGCGCTTCCTCAGCTCGGTGCAGCAGCGCCAGAGTGCGCTGAAATCACTCAGCGACCTGCCCGGCCAGCCGCTGGAACTGCGCTACTACGAACTGCTGCCGCCCCTGCCGGGTCGCGCCCAGAGCCTGGAGCGCCGCGGTGCGCCGCAACAGGCCGAGCGCCAGCCCTACTACCCGGTGCAGGCGATCATCGAGCAGAGTGCCGGCAACCGCCGGCACGTCACCCTGTACTGCAACCACCGTGAGTTTTCCGAGCTGGAATACGGCGCCGGGCTGTTCCCGGCGGTGGCCCGGCACATTCTCGCCCAACGCGAAGGCGGCCAACGCTATCCCTGCTACATCACCGACCTTGATCTCTCCGCCACCCCTGGCGGAGCCGCGGTGGAGACCCTGCACTACCTGCGCTACAAGGCCGAGCTGGAACAGGCGCTGAATCAGGCCCTGCAGGAGGCCTGACCAGGCTCAGTGCTGGTAGGCACCGGCCGCTTCGGGCTGATATTCCACGGCCAGCAGGGTCAGGCGCAGCGGCTTACCGGCCGGTCCCGGCCAGTCGATCTGCTGGCCCACCGACAGACCGAGCAGGGCACAGCCGACCGGCGCGAGGATCGACACGTGTCCTTCCGCGCCGGCGTCCTCGGGAAACACCAGAGTCAGGTGGTAATCCTTGCCGCTGCTTTCCTCGCGGCAATGCACCCGCGAATTCATCGTCACCACACCGGCCGGCACCTCGTCATGGCCCACTACCTGGGCCCGCGCGAGCTCCGTTTCCAGGGCGCGGGCACTCGGGCCGAAGTCCTCCAGGCTGTCGAGCAGACGCTCCAGGCGCTGCAGGTCGAGACGGGTGATGGTGATCGGCGGGTTGAGACTCATGGTGTGTACGGCGCTCCTCATGACAAAAAAGAAAACCCCGCCCGAAGGCGGGGTTTGCTGAACGACTGGTCAGATAGATCCGACCGTACCACAGGCGGGGGAATAAGCAAGACCGCTGGGTCAGCGCGCCGCGCGTGCCTGCCGCCGGGTCTGCGCAGCGGCGCAGATGGCCTGGCGCCGCGCCGCATCGGCCGGGCCCCACTCAAGGATTTCGCTGAGGCTGCGACCGCAACCGAGGCAGATGTCCTGCGCATCCAGGCAACACTGGCGCACGCAGGGCGAGGCCGGGCCGGCAGAAAGCGGCCCGCTGGCGGGGTCAGAGGTCTTCGAACTCAATGGCTTCACCGGCCTGCTCGGCGGTGACGCGCAACAGCAGCTCGCCCAGCGGCTCGTCATTGCTGTCGCACAGCCAGCGCTGGCTCTCGGCGTCGTAGTCGAAATGGAAGCCACCGGAGCGCGCCGCCACCCACAGCTGACGCAGCGGCTCCTGACGGCTGAAGATCAGCTGGCTGCCATTCTCGAAACGCACGGTGAGCACGCCGGCACTGTTTTCCAGATCGATATCCAGATCGCAGTCATCCAGCACATCCTCGATCGCCTGCTGGGTGGCATCGACCAGGTCATGGAACCGCGCTTCACTCAAACTCATTACCGCACCCTCAGAAAATGTTGCCTGCATCCGCAGGTTGATTAGCTACTCAGTATCCCCAAGCCGGACCGCTTTGGCACGCTCAATTGTGCTGGCGGCGGTATTCGGCCGGCGTCTGCCCGGTCCAGCGGCGGAAGGCGCGGGCCAGCGAACCGGCCTCACTGAAGCCGACCAGGAAGGCGATATCGGCCAGCTCCAGCGCCGGGTCGCGCAGGTAGTGCAGCACCAGTTGCTGGCGGGTTTCATCGACCAGCTGGCTGAACGACAGCCCCGCTTCGCGCAGGCGCCGCTGCAGAGTGCGCGGGCTCAGCGCCAGCTGCGCGGCCAGCTGTTCCAGCTCAATACCCTGCTCCGGCAACTGCCGCGCCAGCAGCGTGCGAGCGCGGTCGAGCACGCTGTGACCCTGTTCGATCTCGCTGAGCCGGCGGTCGGCGTAGGCGTCCAGCATCAGGCGCACCTGGGCGTCGGCCTGGCCCAGCGGCACCGCCAGCAGGCGCTTGGGAAAGATCAGCGCATTCTGTGCCTGGGCAAACTTCACCGGGCAGCGAAAGATGCGCTGGTGCTCACGGGTATCGGCCGGTGCCGCATGCTGGAAGTGCACCTCCAGCGGCGGCTCGTCGAGTCCGGTGACCCAGTGGCCAAAAGTCACCCAGCCAGCCAGCGTCTCCTCGGCGATCTGCCGTTGCTGCTGCGGCAACAGCGGTGTCCAGCGATGCACCACCAGCGGCTCCGGGCTGTCGCCCTGCGGCCAGTCCTCCAGCTCGATATGCCCCAGATTGCCGACCAGCGCGGCATAGCGGGCCTGCCGGTGTAGCGCATCGGCCAGGGTCGGACAGCTCATGATCAGGTAACCGAGCACGCCGTAGTAACCGGGACGAATGGCTTCGCCCAGGTGCAGGCCGAGGCAGTCGTCGCCACTCAGACGCACACCCTGGCCCAGCAGTTCCAGGTAGGTGCTAGCGGCGATGCGCTGGTCGCGCTGAGTCAGAATCTCCGGGCTGAGCTGGGCCAGCGCCAGCAGCTGCGCCGGCTCGATGCCCAGGCGGGCGAGATAGTCGACCAGCCCCTGCAGGTACGCCACGGAAACCGAGCTGGCCAGTGTCGCCAACGGCTGCATATCCACTCCTTGTTGATTCACGCGCCGACAGCCTGCCACAAGCAGGCCCGGCCTGGGCAGTCATCCCCCGTCAAAGGCCCGCCAGACGGGCTTGGCAGCGCATAGGCAAGGCGCCGGGGGGTCGGTATACTCCGGGCCATTCACGATTTTGCAAAGGATTCCGCCATGAAGCGCCTGCTGCTTCCCTTCCTCGCCCTCGTCGTCCTCGCCGGTGCCCTGACCGGCTGCGGCCAGAAAGGTCCGCTGTACCATCCGGATGACCAAGACGCCGTCAAAGAACGCGACAAAGACGTCTTTCTCTAAGGGGTAATCATGGAAGCTTTCTCCCGCCGCGACGGCCAGCTGTTCGCGGAAGGCGTGGCCCTGTCCGCCATTGCCGAGCGCTTCGGCACGCCGACCTACGTTTACTCGCGCGCTCATATCGAGGCGCAGTACCGCGCCTATGCCGATGCCCTGAGCGGTATCCCGCACCTGGTGTGCTTTGCCGTCAAGGCCAACTCCAACCTCGGCGTGCTGAATGTGCTGGCCCGCCTGGGCGCCGGTTTCGACATCGTTTCGCGTGGCGAGCTGGAGCGGGTACTGGCCGCCGGCGGCAAGCCTGACCGGATCGTGTTCTCCGGTGTCGGCAAGAGCCGTGACGACATGCGCCGCGCGCTGGAAGTCGGCGTGCACTGCTTCAACGTCGAATCCACCGTCGAGCTGGAGCGCCTGCAGGTCGTTGCCGCCGAGCTGGGCAAGGTTGCCGCGATCTCCCTGCGGGTCAACCCGGACGTCGATGCCGGTACCCACCCGTACATCTCCACCGGCCTCAAGGAAAACAAGTTCGGCATCGCCATCGCCGACGCGGAAGCCGTCTATGCCCGCGCCGCCGAACTGCCGAACCTCAAGGTGGTCGGTGTCGACTGCCATATCGGTTCGCAGCTGACCACCCTGCCGCCCTTCCTCGACGCCCTCGATCGCCTGCTGGCGCTGATCGACCGTCTGGCCGCCCGCGGCATCCGCATCGAGCACCTCGACCTGGGTGGCGGCCTCGGCGTGCGCTACAAGGACGAAACCCCGCCGCTGGCCGGTGACTACATCGCCGCCGTGCGCGAGCGCATTGCCGGGCGCAATCTGGCACTGGTGTTCGAGCCTGGCCGCTCCATCGTGGCCAACGCCGGCGTGCTGCTGACCCGCGTGGAATACCTCAAGCACACCGAACACAAGGACTTCGCCATCATCGATGCGGCGATGAACGACCTGATCCGCCCGGCCCTGTACCAGGCCTGGATGGACGTGGTGCCGGTCAGCCCGCGCGCCGGTGAAGCCCGCGCCTACGACTTGGTCGGCCCGATCTGCGAGACCGGCGACTTCCTGGCCAAGAACCGCGAGCTGGTGCTCGAAGAAGGCGACCTGCTGGCCGTGTGCTCGGCCGGTGCCTACGGCTTCGTCATGAGCTCCAACTACAACACCCGCGGCCGTGCCGCCGAGGTGCTGGTGGACGGCGAACAGGCCTTCGAAGTGCGCCGTCGCGAGACGCTCGAGGAACTCTATGCCGGCGAAAGCCTGCTGCCGGAGTAAGCGACCATGCTGCTGCGCTTTACCAAGATGCACGGCCTGGGCAACGACTTCATGGTCCTCGACCTGATCAGCCAGCACGCGCACATCCAGCCCAAGCACGCCAAGCAGTGGGGCGACCGGCACACCGGCGTCGGTTTCGACCAGCTGCTGATCGTCGAGGCGCCGACCAGCCCGGACGTGGACTTCCGCTACCGCATCTTCAACGCCGACGGTTCGGAAGTGGAGCAATGCGGCAACGGCGCGCGCTGCTTCGCGCGCTTCGTCATGGACAAGCGCCTGACCACCAAGAAGTGCATCCGCGTGGAAACCAAGAGCGGCGTCATCGAGCTCAACCTGCGCCCGGACGGTCAGGTCTGCGTGGACATGGGCGCCCCCCGCCTGGCGCCGGCCGGCATCCCCTTCCCGGCCGACGCCGAAGCCCTGAGCTACCCGGTGGAGGTCGACGGTCAGCTGGTTGAACTGGCCGCAGTATCCATGGGCAACCCGCACGCCGTGCTGCGTGTCGACAACGTCGACAGCGCGCCGGTGCACAGCCTGGGGCCGAAGCTGGAGCACCATCCGCGCTTCCCGCAGCGGGTCAATGTCGGCTTCCTGCAGGTGCTCGACCGCCATCAGGCCCGCCTGCGTGTGTGGGAGCGTGGCGCCGGCGAAACCCAGGCCTGTGGCACCGGCGCCTGCGCCGCCGCCGTGGCGGCGATTCGCCAGGGCTGGATGGATTCGCCCGTGCAACTGGAGCTGCCCGGTGGCAAGCTGTCCATCGAGTGGGCAGGCGCAGGGCAGCCGGTTATGATGACCGGACCCGCCGTCCGCGTGTACGAAGGTCAGATCCGTCTATGAGCGAACACCATCAGGAACCCGCCGAGCTGGATAGCGAACAGGTCGCTGCCTACCTGCGTCGCCATCCGGAATTCTTCGTCGATCACGAAGAACTGATCACCGAGCTGCGCATCCCGCACCAGCCCGGCGAGGCGGTTTCTCTGGTGGAGCGCCAGGTCAAACTGCTGCGCGAGCGCAACATCGAGATGCGCCATCGCCTGTCGCAGCTGATGGACGTGGCCCGCGACAACGACCGCCTGTTCGACAAGACCCGCCGCCTGGTGCTGGCCCTGCTCGATGCCAACAGCCTCGACGAAGTGGTCAGCGCGGTGGAGGACAGCCTGCGCCATGAGTTCCAGGTGCCCTTCGTCAGCCTGATCCTGTTCAGCGACAACGGCCTGCCGGTCGGCCGCTGCGTCAGCAGCGCCGAAGCCCATCAGGCCATCGGCGGCCTTCTCGCCGGTGGCAAGACCGTGTGCGGCGTACTGCGCCCCAACGAACTGAGTTTCCTGTTCGGCGATGACGAGGCCGCACAGATCGGCTCGGCCGCCGTGGTCAGCCTGACTCACCAGGGCCTGCATGGCGTGCTGGCGATCGGCAGCAGCGACCCGCAGCACTACAAGAGCAGCCTGGGCACCCTGTTCCTCGCCTACCTGGCCGAGGTCATCGCCCGCGTCCTGCCGCGCTTCGCCAACCCCCTGCGTTCGGTGCGCTAACGCGCCGTGCGCGAAGCCCTCGACGCCTACCTCGAACACCTGCGCCGCGAACGCCAGGTTTCCCCGCACACCCTGGCCGCCTACCAGCGCGACCTGCTCAAGCTGCTGCCATTGGCCGAGCAGGATGGCCTGCAGACCTGGAACGAGCTGGACAGCGCGCGCCTGCGCCGGATGATCGCCCGCCTGCATCAGCAGGGACTATCCGGACGTAGCCTGGGCCGCCTGCTCTCGGCGGTACGCGGGCTGTACCAGTACCTGCTGCGTGAAGGTCTGTGCCGCCATGACCCGGCCAACGGCCTGAGCCCGCCCAAGAGCGAGCGTCGCCTGCCGCGCGCCCTGGATGCCGATCGCGCGCAGCAGCTGCTCGATGGCGGTGTCGAGGATGATTTCATTGCCCGCCGCGACCAGGCGCTGCTGGAACTGTTCTACTCCTCCGGACTGCGCCTGGCCGAACTGGTCAGC
>ERZ1645187.4326-NODE-4326-length-11519-cov-6.173064_pt1 | contig 11519 bp, 9 predicted proteins | sample MGYA00575352_ERZ1645187 | MGnify/ENA primary metagenome ERZ1645187 (study PRJEB40837, sample SAMN11349314) | freshwater sediment metagenome | isolation source: river sediment | host: Sediment | place: India: Wazaribad , New Delhi | collected 2017-02-21 ... | reverse complement strand
GCGTCGATGCAGAGGACGCTGATCCGTCGCCGCGTCGTCCGCTCGAATTCCTCTTCGGCGAGCCGCAGGATCCGGCCTTCGTCGGAGACCTGCGCGTCCGTGATGATGAGGATGTTTCTGGCGTAGGGGCCTTTTTCGGCGGGGATCGCCACCGCCTGTTCAAGCGCGACGCCGAGTTCCGTTCCGCCGTCGTCCTTGCTCTTCAGGACGAATTCGGTGAGTTTCGCGACGTTCTCTTTCGTGGCCTGGAGCGGGACGCGCGAATACCACTTCGTGACGCTGTGGAAGATGCCGACGGCGACACGGTCCCGTTCCGTCAGCCCGGCGAGGAAGCTCTTCACGGCCCAGTCGGACGACTCCCATTTCGCCCCCTGCATGGACCCGGAGTGGTCGATCAGCAGGATGACCTCACGCGGCTGCGGCGCGGATGATTCTCCCGCGGGCGGCGTCAGCGTCGCGAGGAAGAAGGTCTCGCCCTTCGGGTCCGCATGCCGTACAACCTGGAGACGGGGCGCCTTCGGGTCTTCGGGCGGCGTCCAGAGCAGCACGAAATCCCGGTCGGGAAGGACCTCGCCGTCCTTGAGGCGCACGATGGTTCCCGAATCGCCGGGCATCGCTTCGATCGTGTGCGATGGGCTTTCGATCCGCCCGGACCCAGTGACGAGAAGGTTCAGCGAAAACCGGTGGCCCGGGTCGCGCAACGTGAAGAGCGGCTGCCCCTTCGCGTGGGGAGAGGTGCGTTCGTCGCTCCGGACGTACCGCGGAGCCGTGGTGAGCGGAACGCGGAGACTCCACCCGCGTCCCTCGGGGCGGGCGAGCTGGACGTACTCCGTCGTGACGCGGACATCCTGCCCGGGGACGATGCCCGCAACCCAGAGCGTGAAGACGTCGGGCGATTCGCGCGTGAGGAGCGTGGACTGACGCCCCTCGGAGACGGCCTGTTTATGTTCCTTTTCGGCCTGTCCGCGTTCCTTCAGGACGGCGTCGATCCGAACGTCGCCGAAGACGACGGCGACCTTCGTGACGGCCGCGTCACCGGGATTCGGGAAGCGGTAGACCGCCTGGATGACCTTCCCGGATTGTTCCGCCGAAAAGCCGAACGTGTGCGTGACCGAAATCGACGCCAGCGGTCCGACCAGGGATCCCGCCAGTTCGGTCCGCTTGAGCGGGACGAAGATGGGAGAACGTGCGACATCGCCGCTGATGACCTCCATCGCCGCGTGGCCGTCGCCGCGGGAGTTGTAGTAATGCGACGGATTGAACGCCGCCCGTGCGGGCGCGGCTGCGAGGATGCTCACGAGAAGCGCCGCGAATATGGTGCGTCGGGATAGCATTGCATTACGCATCAGATTTCACCTCGATTGCGGCCCGCTCCCGTTTCCGGGGCCCGAAGTCCGCCCCCGCGGGATGCTGCCGATATTTATTGAATTTTACACAATATCCTGGCGGGAATACAGGGGAGAAAAGCGGAGACCGAACGATTGCGGGAGAGCGTTTTCTCTCCGAGGATGGTTATTCGGCAGTCCGTGACGGGACGGAGAGGGCTTCGAGCCGGGCGATGCGGCTTTCGAGCGACGGGTGCGTGCTGAAGATGCTGTCGCGTCCGAGCTTCTTTCCCTTGAGCGGGTTCACGATGAAGAGATGTTGCGTTCCCCGGTTCGCGGCCTCCAGCGGCTCGATGTCGTAGGACAGCTTGTTCAGCGCGGAGATGAGTCCCTTCGGGTTTCGCGTGAGTTCCACCGCCGCCGCATCCGCGAGGTACTCCCGCTGCCGGCTGACGGCCAGCTGGATGATCGTCGCGAGGATGGGCGCCACGATCGAGAGAACAACCGCGACGAGCGCGACGAGCGCCTGGCCGCCGCCGCTTCCCTTGTCGGAACTGCGCCTGCGCCCGCCGCCCCAGAGGAAGCTCCGGCGCATGACGTCGCACAGAAGCACAATCGCGCCGACCATGACCGCCATGAGCGTCGCGAACCGGATGTCGTAGTTCCGGACGTGGGACATCTCGTGCGCCATAACGCCCTGTAGCTCGTCGCGCGTGCATTTTTCGAGCAGTCCGCGCGTGATCGCGACGCTCGAGCGAGCCGGGTCCCTGCCCGTCGCGAACGCGTTCATCGCCGTATCCTCGATGAGGTAGACGCGGGGCATGGGAATCCCCCCCGCGATCGAAAGTTCTTCGACGACGTTCCAGAGCTGCGGCTGGTCGGAATGGGCGATCTCTCGCGCCCCGCTCATCGACAGGACGATGCTGTCGCCCTGTGACCACGCGATCAGTCCGTACACGCCGCCGATGATCGCGGCGATGACGAGCCCCCCCTGCCAGGATCCCGCGAAATAGGTTCCGACGACGGCGCCCACGACGATGAAAAACAGCGTCATCACGATGAAAAGAATGATGCTGACGCGCTTGTTGTGCGTGATCAGACGATCGAAACTCGCCATGGCTCCGGGCTCCCTTCTTCCGGCGCTACGTTCCCGCGGAGTCTCCCGGGAAGGAGACGGACGCTGCGTTCCGTTCGTCGGGAACGTCGATGGACCACATGCTCCGCCTTCGATACCCCATCATGCCCGCGACGATCGAATCGGGGAAGGACGACACGGCGATGTTGTATTCCTTGACGGAATCGTTGTAGTACTGTCGGGCGAATGCGATCTTGTTCTCCGTCGACGCGAGTTCCTCCTGGAGGGCGAGGAAATTGGAATTCGCCTTCAGCTCCGGGTATCCTTCGCTGACGGCGAAGAGCGTCTTGAGCGCGCCCGAAAGCCGCGCCTCCGTTTCGCCCGATTCGGCCGGGGACGCCGACTTCATGGCTTCCGAACGGAGCGCCGCGATCCGTTCGAACAGGTCGCGTTCGTGGTCGGCGTACCCGCGCACCGTTTCGACGAGATTCGGGATGAGATCGTGCCGTCGCTTGAGCTGGACGTCGATCTGACTCCAGCCGTTCGTCACGTTCTCGGATTTGCGGACCAGTCCGTTATAGACGTATGCTCCGTAAAGAACTGCTGCGCCTGCCGCTCCGGTGATCCACATCAATGAACGCACGACATCATTCATCCCCTTTTTTTGAATGATGAACGTATAATAACATGAACATGACACGAGAGGAGTGCGAGGTTCATGGATTGGGAAGCACATCTGAACGCGAGGGCGAAGCGGCTCGTTCCGTCGGTGATCCGGGAAATGATGCAGCGTGCGTCGAAGCCCGGAGTCATTTCCTTCACGGCCGGGCAACCCTCGGAAGACCTCTACCCCGTCGACGCGCTGGATGCGGCGTTGCAGAAGGTGCTCCGGGAAGAACCGGGGCTCCTGGCGTACCCGGACTCTCTCGGCGACATCAAACTCCGGGAATGGATCGCCTGGTGGCTCAAGGCGCAATGCGTCGTCCCGGAAGGAATTTCGGAGCGCAACATCGTGCTCACGACCGGTTCGCAGGAAGGGATCAACATCGTTTCCCAGCTCTTTCTCGATGAGGGGGACGCTGTTGTTGTCGAAGCCCCGTCGTATCCGGAGGCCATGTTGTCCTTCTCGAAAGAGGGCGCCGGCTTTCTGACGGTTCCGTTCGACGACGACGGGCCGGATCCCGCGGCGCTCGAGAGGCTTCTCTCGTCGCGGAAGGTTTCGTTTTTCTACACGATCCCGACGTTCCAGAATCCGACCGGACGCAGCACAACGTCGGAGCGCAAGCGCGACATCCTCGCCGTTTTGCGAAAACACGAAACGATCCTTATTGAGGACGATCCGTACCGTTTCCTGTGGTACGACCAGATGCCGGAGCTTCCCTATTCGGCCGTCGGCGAAGACGGGGACCGCATCATTTCGCTCGGGAGTTTTTCGAAGATCGTCGTTCCGGGCGTCCGGTGCGGCTGGATGATTCTCCCCGAAATCCTCGCGCCGAAGGTCGCGATGCTGCGTCTGACCTTCGAGCTGGGGCTGCCCGCGTTTCTCCAGCGAGCCGTATTTTCCGTCGTGTCCGGGCCGAGCTTCGCGGGGCACCTTGAGCGGTTGCGGCAGGTCTACTCGGAGCGCCGGGACGCCCTCTCGGACGCGCTCTCGAAACTCGCCGGAAACAAGGGCGTGTCGTTCGAACGCCCCGGCGGCGGTTTCTTCATCTGGGGACACGCGCCCGAAATCCGTTCCATCGAGTTCGCCCGGTTCGCGGCGGAAGAAGAGGCTGTCGGCGTCATTCCGGGGTCCGTCTTCTTCGCGAATCCCGGGGACGGAGAGACGGCGCTTCGTTTTTCGTTCGCGAACGTCGCTCCCGAACAGGCATGGGAAGGAGTCAAACGCTTCGTGCGGGCGCTGGAGCGATACCGGTCGGGGGAAGGTCGCGCCGGAACGAAGTGACCATTCGCGCGCTTCTGCGAAAAGTCGGAGAATGATTCATTGACGCACCTTCGAAGCTCCTGTATAATCTTCCGGACTTCATAGTGAAAAAGCGATGATGCGGAGTGTTTTCGTGCGATCTCGCCACCAGAGATGGGGTTTCGTTGGCTGGAAGAACCCCTTGGCGGTGCCCGAAAGCGTAAAATCCGCGGAGCTTGGACGGAAAGCTTCGTTTCGGAGCGGAGTACGTTCACGGCCGGGATCTCCGTTATCGGATCCGAGCGGAGCGCAGACGCGCTCAAGTTGGGTGGTACCGCGGGTTCAGGCCCGTCCCTTTAGGGACGGGCCTTTTTTGTATTCTGGGGGGACGACGATGATTCGAGAGGGACGGCTTGTATGGGGCGGCTGCGACGCCGCCGGACTTGCGGAACGGTTCGGAACGCCGCTCTACGTGATCGACGAGGCGTTGGTCCGGGAGAAAATCGCAGAGCTCCGGCGCTCCTTCCTCGACCGGTGGAGCGATACGCAGGCCGTCTACGCCGGAAAGGCTTTTCTGCCCCTGGCGATGTGCGCCCTTGTCGCCTCCGAAGGGCTTGGGCTGGACATGGTTTCCGGCGGCGAGATCCACGCGGCCCGCGCGGCGGGGTTCCCGATGGAGCGGGGATATTTTCACGGAAACAGCAAGACTGAGGCGGAACTGGAGTTCGCGCTCGACGCCGGCGTGGGGCGGATCGTCGTGGACGGAATCATGGAGCTCGATCTGCTTCGCTCGATCGCGGAGAGGAAGGGGCGCCCCGCGGATATCCTGATTCGCGTCGCTCCAGGCGTTGACGCGCACACGCACAAATACGTGATCACCGGACATACGGGCTCGAAGTTCGGCGTTCCGCTGACCGACGACAGCCTCGCGCGTTCGGTCGAGCTGTGCATGTCGTCGAAAGGTCTGCGACTCCACGGCTTCCACTTTCACGTCGGATCGCAGATCCGTGAGAACACATCGCATCTTCTTGCCGTCGACATCCTGATGGAGCATATGAACGAACTCCGGAAAATACTGGGCTTTGAAACGAAAGAACTCAACGTCGGCGGAGGGTTCGGCGTCGCGTATCTTCCCGACGAGCGGACGCCTGATATCGCGTCGTTCACCGATCCCCTGATGGAGCGGATCGGGGTGGGATGCGCCGAGTTCGGAATGCCGCGTCCGAAGGTGATCATCGAACCAGGTCGATGGCTGGTCTCGGAGGCCGGCATCACCCTGTATCGCGTGACGACGGTCAAGAAGATCCCGGGAATCGTGACGCACGTCGGCGTCGACGGCGGCATGACCGACAATCCGCGTCCCGCCCTGTACGGCGCGAAGTATTCCGCGCTGCTCGCCGAACGTGCGGATGCGCCTTCCGGCGGGAAGGTCTCCATTGTCGGAAAGTGCTGCGAATCGGGGGACATCCTGGCCGAAGGCGTCGAACTCCCCGAGCCCCGGAGGGGAGACATCCTCGCGGTCCTGAACACCGGGGCGTACACCTTTTCGATGGCGAACAACTACAACATGACCCCGCGGCCGGCGGTGATCTTCGTCCGGGACGGGAAGGTTGACGTAGTCGTTCAGCGGCAGACGTATGACGATCTGATCCGGGGGCAGTCGATCCCGGATTTCGTGTCGGGCCGGAATCCTGCGGGCCCGGCGAGCCTGTAGCGGACGCGGAGGTGATCGACCGGCGCGACCGAAGAGATCCGTGCTCCTGCGTTTTCCCGTGAGTTTTCCTCGGGCCGAAAGCCGGAGGAATATGCGCGTCACACAGACGGAACAGGAAAGGGGAGTTGTTGCGTGAGGAATATGATTCGGGTTCTTGTCGCGGCGGTGTTGGTTCTTTCCTTCGGAGGAGCGGTTATGGCTGCGGATGTCGTTCGCATCGGACATACGGTTTCGCTGACGGGCGGAGCGTCGATGTGGGGGCAGTCCGAGGCGCGGGCGATCGACATGCTCGTCAAAAAGATCAACGATGCGGGCGGAGTTCTGGGAAAGAAGATCGAAGTCGTGCGGTACGACAACCGGAACGACGCGGTCGAGGCGGTCAACGTCGCGAAGCGTCTCGTGAGCGACGGCGTCGTCGCCGTGATCGGACCGGCGCAGAGCGGAAACTCGATCGCTTCGGCTCCCGTCCTCGAGAAGGCGTCCGTTCCGATGGTCGTGACGACGGCGACGAATCCGTACGTGACGATGGACCAGCGCAGCGGCAAGGTCCGTCCGTTCGCGTTCCGTCCCTGCTTCATCGATCCCTTCCAGGGGACCGTCGCCGCGCGTTTCGCGATCACGGACCTGAAGGCGAAGACGGGCGCGATTCTCTATGACGTGGGGTCCGACTACGGCCAGTGGCTCGCGAAGTACTTCGAGGAAGCGTTCGTCGCGAAGGGCGGCGTGATCGTCGCGAAGGAAGCCTTCCGGAGCGAGGAACTCGACTACAGGGCCCAGCTCGGCAAGATGAAGGGGCTCAACCCGGACGTCATCTTCATCCCGACGAGCCAGAAGGAAGCCGCGATGGCCGCGAAGCAGGCCCGGGATCTCGGCATCAACGCCGTTCTGCTCGGAACGGACAACTGGGGGAGCCCCGACCTGATCGACCTCGGCGGCAGCGCGATCGACGGCGGATACTTCGTGAATCTCGCAGATCTTGCGGATCCGGACATCAAGGATTTCGTCGCGGAATACAAGGCGGCCTTCAACGAGGATCCCGTACTGCCGAACCCCGTAATGGCGCAGGACGCCCTGCTCATGATCGTCGATTCGATCACGCGCGCGAACTCCGTCGAGGGCGGGAAGATCGCGAAGGCCATGGAGACGATCAAGGACCTGAAGGTCACCAGCGGCCCGCTGACCATCAGCGCCGCGGACCATAACCCCTTCAACAAGCCGGCCGTCATCCAGAAGGTCGATGTGAAGAACAAGACCTTCCAGTTCGTCAAGAAGTACGTGTCCGTGGAATAGCGTTTTTTCGGTTTTTCGCGCCCTGACGTATGGCGCTCCCGCAGAGATGCGGGAGCGCCGCGTCCGGGACTCATTTGTGAAAGGACTGTGACGGGTGTTCCTTCAAACCCTCGTAACCGGGTTATCCATAGGCGGCATCTACGCGCTGATGGCGGTGGGGTATTCCCTGGTCTTCAGCGTGCTCGGCTTCAGCAACTTCGCTCACGGAGCGGTCATCATGCTCGGCGCCTATCTCGGGCTGGCCCTGGCGGTGAAACTGCATCTGGGGATCGGGCTCGTGCTGGTCGGCAGCATCGTCGGAAGCGGCATCCTCGCCGTGATGAACGAACGTCTCGCCTATTCCGTGCTCCGTCGGCGCAAGGCGCCGTCGCTCTATCTCATGATCAGCGCGATGGGGTGTTCGGTCTTTCTCGAAAATCTGGTGTACGCCACGATCGGATCCCGGTTCTACGCCTTCCCCGAGTTCTTCTCGCGGCAGGTGGTGCAGTTCGCGGGCAGCTCGCTGAGTCTTCTTGATCTCGCGGCCTTCATCGTCGCGTTTCTCGCCATCCTGGCGCTGCACGTGTTCGTGACGCGCACGAAGACCGGCATCGCGATCCGGGCGGGCGTGTGCGACATGACGATGTGTTCGCTCATGGGCGTCAACGTCGATCGTCTGATCATGGTGGTCTTCCTGCTCGCGGGAGCCTTCGCGGGCGTCGCGGGCGTCTTTCTCGGGGTCAAGTACCTCGTCTACCCGACGATGGGATGGGTGACGAATAAGGCGTATATCGCGGCGGTCATCGGAGGGCTCGGAAGCCTGCCCGGCGCGCTCGTCGGGGGATTGATCCTCGGCGTCGTCGAAACCTTCGTGTCGACGTACGTCTCGAGCGTGATGCGCGACGTCTTCAGCTTCACGCTGCTCATCGCCCTGCTCGTCTGGATGCCGAACGGCCTGTTCGGTTCGGACACGGAAGAAAAGGTGTAGGGGCCATGGACTATATCCTCTCGGTCGTCACGCTGGCGGCCATCAACATGATCGCGGTCCTGGGTCTTTCGATCTTCACGGGGTTCACGGGTCTTTTCTCGTTCGGACACGCCGCCTTCGTGGGCGTCGGGGCGTATGCGTCCGCGATCCTGACGTATTACTACTACGTCCCGTTCTTCATCGCGCTCGTCGCCGGGGCGTTCGCGGCCGCCGCGGTGAGCCTGATCATCGGCGTTCCGACATTGCGGGCCAAGCTGCGGAGCGACTACTTCGCCATCGCGATCCTCGGCTTCGGGGAGGCGTTCCGCGTCATTCTCGAAAACCTCGAGATCACGAACGGCGCGCGCGGGCTTCCGGGGATCGATTCGTTCACGACGCTGCCGATCGTTCTCGTCGCCCTCGCGTTTTCCGTATGGATCACGCGGAACTTCCTGAAATCCCGCTACGGGGTCGCGTGCATCGCGATCCGGGAGGATCCCGTCGCCGCGGAGATGTCGGGCGTGGGGCTGTTCCGGACGCGGCTTCTGTCCCTGGTGCTGAGCGCGTTTCTGTGCGGCCTGTCCGGCGGGCTCATGGCGCATTTCCTGTCGTTCATCCAGCCCGTGATGTTCACGCTCGTGCAGTCAACACAGCTCCTGGCGGCCGTCATCGCTGGAGGCATGGGGAGCATCACCGGACCGCTGTTCGCGTCGTTCCTGTTCATCGTGCTGCCGGAAGCGCTCCGGGTCGCGAACATGTGGCGGCTCGTGGCGTACGGACTCATGCTGGTCCTGATCATGATCTACCGTCCGCAGGGAATTATGGGCTATCAGGAACTTCCCGACCTGTTCCGCCGGAAAATCTCCCGGTCCGGGACGAAGTGAGGGGGGTGTCGGATATGGCTCATCTTCTCGAAATGGAAAACCTGACGAAGGATTTCGGAGGCATCCGTGCGGTCGATTCGCTCACCTGTTGCGTGGACGAAGGGAGCATCACCGGGATCATCGGCCCCAATGGGGCCGGCAAGACGACGGTGTTCAACCTGATCACGGGCGTCTATCGTCCGACGACGGGCGCTATCCTTCTCGAAGGCGCCTCGATCGTCGGCGACCGGCCCGACGTGATCGTCGGGAAGGGAGTGACGCGCACCTTCCAGAACATCCGGCTCTTCAACCGGCAGACCTGCCTTGAAAACGTGATGACGCCGCTGCTGCAGCGCACGCCGTGCTCGCTGTTCTCCGCGCTGTTGCGGACCCCCCACGCGCGCCGGGTCGACCGAACCGTGCGCGCGAAGGCGATGTCGCTTCTCGTCGCGATGGGGATCGAGTCCTACGCGGACGCGAAGGCCTCGACGCTGCCGTACGGCCTGCAGCGAAAGCTCGAAATCGCACGAGCCCTGGCCGCCGAGCCGAAACTGCTGCTTCTCGACGAACCGGCCGCGGGAATGAACCCCGAGGAAACGCGCTCGCTCGCCGACCTGATCGCGCGCGTCCATGCCGACTTCAACGTCTCGATCCTGCTGATCGAGCACCACATGGATCTCGTGATGAACATCTGTTCGCCGGTGATCGTCATGAACTTCGGCGCGTTGCTGGCGGTGGGGCGGCCGGACGAGGTGCGCGCCGACGAACGCGTGATCGGCGCCTATCTGGGCAGAAAGAAACGGGACGGAAACAAAGCGGCCGCGCCGGAGGGCGCCGAAGGAGAGGATCGCCATGCCGGCGCTCGTCGTTGAGAATCTTCACGTTCATTACGGCGCGATCCACGCCGTCCGCGGGGTCTCGTTCACCGTCGAATCGGGAGAGATCGTCTCGATCGTGGGGTCCAACGGAGCCGGCAAGTCGACGATCATGTGGACGCTCGCGCGCGTCGTCCCGCTGACGGGCGGAACCATCCTTCTGGAAGGGGCCCCGCTGCCCGACCTTCCCCATCTGGTCGTCGAGCGGGGGGTGGCGCTCGTTCCGGAGCGTCGCCGCCTTTTTTCGGCGCTGTCGGTTCGGGAAAACCTCGTGATGGGGGCGTATAACCGGAAGGACCCGGCCGGCGCGGCGCGCGACATGGAACGGTGCTTCACGCTCTTCCCCATCCTCAAGCAACGACTGGCGCAGCTGGCCGGGACGCTCTCCGGCGGGGAGCAGCAGATGCTTGCGATCTCCCGGGCGCTCATGAGCAGCCCCCGCGTGCTCCTGCTGGACGAACCGTCGCTCGGACTGGCGCCGATGATTGTGGAGACCTTGATGGAGACGATCCTCAAGATCCGCGACGAGGGGATGACGGTGCTTCTCGTCGAGCAGAACGCAGCCCAGGCGCTCGACATCAGCGACCGGGGGTACATCATGGAGACGGGACGGATCGTGAAGAGCGGAACGGGGCGCGAGCTTTCCGACGATCCCGATATCCGGAGAGTCTATCTGGGCGGCTGATCCGACATAGGCGACAGGGAACCGTACGGAACGCGCGAACGGCTTCGGGGCGGCGAAAAACGACCGCTTCGAAGCCGTTCGTTCGTGTCGTTTCGCGGCCCTCAACGGGCGTGCAGCGCCCGCAAAAACAGCTCTTCCGACGCCCCGAGCCGCTCCGTCACGTCTTCCGGCGTGCGCAGCGGCCGCCCGGAAAGCATCCGATGCAGGGAGAGAAGCGCTTCCGCGTTCCATGCGCCCTGTGCGTTCCCGTACGGCGCCAAGCTGTTCCTCGTCCTCTGTCCGGGAGCGATGTAGCGGATGGGCTGGAGCGACAGCGACACGCCGAGCGCTTCGGCCGTTTCCGTCGCGGCGCGGAGCCTGCGGAACAGCTCCGCCGGGGTGTCCCGGAAGTCGTAGAGCACCGGCGTCTCGAACGTGCGGAACCCGCGCTCCGCGAAAGCGCCGACCGCCGCTCCGTACTCTTCCCGCTCGTCCCATCCGTCGAACGCGATGCGGACCGGATGAACAGGAATGAGCGCGAGCAGGTCGATGAGGCGCCGGTTTTTCGGTTCGGCCGCGAGCGTCGTCTCGAAGCCCTGGGTGAAGTCCACGCGCCTCCGCGTCCGTCGCGCGCCGTCCGGTCCCCACGTCGCGCCCGCCCAGAAGCCGAGTTCCGCGATGTCCATGACGATCCGCGACAGATGCCGCGACGCGAGAACGTTGTTGTCGAGCATCAGCAGGTTGCGCCGCGCCCCGAGGGAGCGCTCGAAATCCAGGATCTGGCTGCGGATCGGGACGTACTCCCGGCAATCCGGTTCGATGCGCGACACGGTGCAGAACGGGCATCGATTCGCGCATCCGCGC
>ERZ1645187.4325-NODE-4325-length-11523-cov-5.207883_pt1 | contig 11523 bp, 9 predicted proteins | sample MGYA00575352_ERZ1645187 | MGnify/ENA primary metagenome ERZ1645187 (study PRJEB40837, sample SAMN11349314) | freshwater sediment metagenome | isolation source: river sediment | host: Sediment | place: India: Wazaribad , New Delhi | collected 2017-02-21 ... | reverse complement strand
GTCGAGCTCGGTCTGCAAGGCAGCCATGGTGGTGTCATTAATCTTGGAGTCGCTGGTGAAGATGAGGACAGCGGGGATGCTGTCACTGTCACGGAAATCCCCGAGAACTTTTTGTACGGTGGTAGCGTCAGCGCTGGTTGGCAGATAGCTGGTCTGATCGTTCGATGACACCTCACCGACCTTCCCGAAGTAGGGTCCGCCCACACTCGCCCCAGCGAGCCAGACAAGGATGAGCAGGGCAGGAATGAAGACTCGCAACCACTTCGGAGGTCGCTGACGTGCCGCAGCTCGAACTTGTTTCGCATTCTTGGCCTATGAAACTGAGTTCTTCATGGCTTTCCTTTCAACGGAGCAGCTTTGGGCGACAGTCGGGAAAATATTGATCAATATTAACTATCTAGCCTATCTAGCAACACCCTTAGCATAATACCCGCATTCCTCATAGAATGTAAGAATGGCAAACGACACGACCGGGCCCCCTCAAGGGACTGCCCAGACTTTGCGTCCAAAGGACGAAGAGCCTCAGTCTGTGGAGAGTTCGCTTTATGACGTCAACGCCAGTGACCCGCAGGGGCACCTCATCGACCGATCAGCCCTCAGTGTTGAAGATGTTGCACAGATCACCCGTCTCATGAACTCGATGGCAAACCTGAGGCGCTCGGAGGAAGAACTCTCGAAAGCGTCCCAGAAGTTCATGCAGCTCAGTGAGACAGAGATGCGGGCAATTCATTTTTTGATTGTGGCCGCGAACCAAGAACAGATCGTGACTCCGGGCGCGATCGCACGGCACCTCGGCATCACCAGCGCTTCAACCACAAAGTTGCTTGACCGCCTGGAGCGAGATGAGCACATTGTGCGTAGCCCGCACCCAACAGATCGGCGCGCATTATCGATCAGCGTCACAGAACAGACTCACGCTGTAGCCCGTGACACGGTGGGACGAACACACGCAAATAGGTTTATTGTGGCAGCGGCTCTAGAGCCAAGGGAGCGCGAAGCTATAACGAAGTTTCTCAACGATATCGCCGAGCGCATGAGGCAAGGTCACGACGGATGGAACGTCACGGGAGTCCGGCTCTGAGTGATGTGAGCGTCGTCTGGTTTCGAGACGACCTGCGTATTGCTGATAACCCTGCACTCACTGCGGCGCTCAATCGAGGCTCTTCGGTGTTGGCGCTGTACGTTCTTGACGAAGAGTCTCCGGCGATCAGGCCACTGGGTGGGGCTTCACGATGGTGGCTGCACGAGAGCTTGCTCTCGCTGGAACAGTCCCTTGCAGAGCTCAACATTTCGCTAGTGCTACGAAAAGGAGCTGCGGGATCGGTGGTTCCCGATGTCGTCAGAGATTTAGGGGCATCTTCGTTGTTCTGGAATCGACGCTACGGAGCTGGCGAGATCGCGGTCGACGCTGAGCTGAAGCAGAGGCTTCGGGGTGAAGGCGTGCATATTGAGAGCTTTCAGGCGTCGTTGCTCTTTGAGCCTTGGACAATCAGAACTGGCCAGGGCTCGCCCTACTCCGTATTTACGCCGTTCTGGCGCGCATGTCGCAGCAAAGCCGATGCATTACGGCTCCCACTCCCCACCCCGCCTCGCTGTAACCTTCTGGCACCTGCACTCGGCTCAGAAGATATCACCACCTGGGCGCTGCAACCTACGGATCCTGACTGGGCCGAAGGATTGCGGCAGACCTGGACACCTGGCGAAGCGCGCGCGCATGAGCGACTGCATGAGTTTCTTGAAGAGGATCTCGAAATATACTCCGTCGGCCGCGATGTGCCAGCAGAGCACGCAACGTCTGGCCTTTCGCCACACCTTCGTTGGGGTGAGCTGAGTGCCCACCAGGTGTGGCATGAGGTGCAGCAAATCCGAGCCCACTTGTCACCCGTAGCGTCTGAGGGTGCAACGAAGTTTCTCACCGAAATCGGCTGGCGCGAGTTTGCTTGGCACGTACTTTTTCACTTCCCGAACCTCTCTGAATCCAACTGGAGAGCCGAATTCAATGAGTTCCCCTGGCGCAGAGTGCATCCGGACGAGCTTGTGGCATGGCAGCGTGGCGCAACCGGATACCCACTGGTCGATGCGGGGATGCGGGAACTCTGGAACACCGGCACCATGCACAACCGGGTACGAATGGTCGCCGCTTCGTTCCTCACAAAAAACTTGCTCATAGATTGGCGCGTAGGTGAGCAATGGTTCTGGGACACGCTCGTTGATGCGGATCAAGCCAGTAACCCATTTAACTGGCAATGGGTGGCGGGCTCCGGCGTCGACGCAGCCCCGTACTTCCGGGTGTTCAACCCTGAATTGCAGGCGAAGAAGTTTGATCCTCAGGAATCCTACATTCGGCACCATATTCCCGAGTGGGGTTCCGGAAGGTACCCGCAGCCAATTGTTGCCCTCGACGAATCGCGACGTGCCGCACTCGCGGCCTACCAAAGCGTAAAACGTCAGGGCTCATAGAACCTGAGTCAAAGTACTTATTGTTTGGATAATAGTTTCCTGGTTAGAATATGTGTTGGCTAGCAAAACCTGGATTTTGGAAAATCCGGAGATTGTGCTCGGCTGAGAATTTTCATTCCGACGGGAGCGCATATGCACCAGCAACACTCGACGCCGCTACTGGTTGATATCGACGGGTACCGCAATGTCACTGAACTGCTGAAGCGGCGTGCCGAAGATGCCCCGCAGCATGTTGCGTTTGAAATCCCAACAAAGTCCGGAGATCTTTCTGCGCCATGGCAGCCCATTTCAACACAGGAATTTCACTTCGAAGTTTCGCAGTTAGCAAAGGGCTTCATTGCTGCGGGCGTGAAGGTAGGGGATGCCGTAGCGATCATGTCGGAAACTCGATACGAGTGGGCAGTGGTCGATTTAGCTGCGTGGTTCGCCGGAGCCGTCGTGGTGCCAGTTTACGACACGGCTTCACCCGCCCAAGTTGCCGCAATAATTCGAGACGCAGACGTACAAATCGCTGTGGGAGGGAGCCCTGACCAGACAGACGTTCTTCGCCAGGCGGTTCGCGAAACCGATATGGATGTGCTCGGCGTCTGGGCAATGAGCTCTGGTACTAGAGGTCTGAACGACCCAACGATCAAGGACCTTGCGGCACGCGCAACTGAGGTGTCTGATGACGAACTCGAACAGCGTCGCTTGGCAGCAGGCCCCGACTCACCTGCAACCATCGTCTATACCTCCGGTACAACGGGCGACCCCAAAGGCGTGGTTCTGACCCATCGAAACTTCATCGGCCAGGTACTGAACATCGCTGCAGCGTACGGCGACGTGGTCCACCCCGGTGGAAACACGATTATCTTCCTGCCACTCGCGCACGTACTTGCCCGTGGGTTGCAGCTCATCTGCATCGCGAGCGGAATGCGCATCGCCCACCTTGCAGACCCGACAAAGGTGGTGTCAACGCTCAAAGTCCTCACACCGACTTTCCTGGTCGTGGTGCCACGAGTTCTCCAAAAAGTGCAGGAAGCCGCATCACAGAAGGCGGCAGATATGGGTCTGTCTGCTCTCTGGCGGGCTGCATGCTTGACTGCGATCGAGTGGGGAAAACAGTGCGAAGAGATTGACTCTGGAAGCGCAGAGTTGCCATCACTTGGTCTCCGTATCCGCCATTCTGTTTTTGATCGACTGTTCTTTCGCAAGCTTCGTGCAGTTCTGGGGGGCCGGGTCGATTACATTCTTTCCGGCGGGGCCACCCTCGACGCAGATCTGTCATTGTTCTTCCGCGGAATCGGAGTACCAGTCATCGAAGGCTACGGGCTCACCGAAACGACGGCACCGCTGACGGGTAACTTGCCCGGATCTATTCGTTCAGGAACTGTTGGCGCACCGCTCCCCGGCCTTTCCGTGCGTATCAGTGACGACGGAGAAGTGCTTGCGAGGGGAATCGGCGTCTTCGAAGGGTACCGCGATCCTAAACACAACATTGGCGCATTTGTCGATGGCTACTTTCGCACAGGGGATCTTGGAGTACTTGATGCTGATGGGAGGCTCACACTGAATGGCCGGCTCAAAGACGTGATCGTCACTGCGAATGGAAAGACTGTAGTTCCGACGGTTTGGGAGAATGCTGTCGCAGCACATCCACTGATCTCTGACGCAGTAATGATCGGTGAAGGAAGACCGTACTTATCAGCTATTCTGCTGCTCGACCCAGAAGTGATCACCGCGTGGGCGGGAACCGCAGGCGTCAAAAGCCAAATCTTTGACACCACGAGCTTCGACGAAATTAAAGACTCCCGTCTGCTGGAAGAACTACAGTGCGCCGTCGACACTGCCAACGCACTTGTGGCACGGAGCGAACAAGTGCGTCGCTTCGCACCTGTTGCTGCCACGCCAGGCGACAACACACTCACCACACCGACAATGAAGATCAAACGCCGCATCGTTCTTGAACGTGGCGCTCACGTCGTGGACAACCTCTACCGATGACCACCCCGACTGAGAGGAAGAAAAGACCCAACATGTCACGTGCAAATCGATCCGCCCTCTTCACGATCATCGTCGTGCTCGCGATAGGTGCGCTCGTCGCACTTGCGGGTGCGCAAGATAGCGCAGAAATCGACGGAATCCCACTCTTTACCCTTGCTGTTGCTGCCGCCTTCACCATTCAGATCATTGCTTACATCCCAGCAATGATTTTGAAGACTGAGAAGTTCTTTGATCTCACGGGGGCAGGAACATTCACTCTCATTACAATTGTGCTGCTTATTCTCTCTCCTTCGCCAGACACTCGCAGCTGGGTACTTGCAGCGATGGTAATTCTGTGGGCGGCACGCCTGGGCCCGTTCCTGTTCTTGCGAATCCGTAAGGCCGGTGACGACAACCTATTTGATGACATCAAAGGCAGTCCGCTGGTCTTCCTGCGGGTCTGGATCCTGCAAGGCCTTTGGGTGAGTCTGACCGCATCAGCAGCATGGATTGCAATGAGCAGCAAAGCCGCGTTGCGAGAGCCGATCGGTTGGATTTCAGTTGCAGGAATCGCCCTTTGGGTGATTGGAATGACGTTCGAACTAACCGCTGACCTACAGAAGTCTGCATTCAAGGCAGACCCCAAAAATGCGGGTTCCTTCATTCGCACCGGTCTCTGGTCGCGCTCTCGCCACCCGAACTATTTTGGTGAGATTGTCCTCTGGGTAGGAGTGTTCTTGGTGGCAGCTCCGGTGCTTCACGGTTGGCAGTGGATTGCTCTACTATCGCCGGTTTTTGTCACCTTGTTACTTACTCGAGTCAGCGGAATTCCTATGCTCGAGGCAAGCGCTGACAAGCGTTGGGGTGGCCAGGAAGATTACGAGGCATACAAAAAACACACCCCCGTGCTAATTCCGCGTCTGACGGCTAGCCCACACGGCAAAATGTAGTCGATCGCGTAGCGGCACCCAGAGAACGTTGTTTTCGGGTGGGAGGACCATCTCTCTTCGGGGGAGGCGATTTCGTGCTGTATCCGGAATCGGGTGCGATGACTCGGTTCGCGATCGAGGAGCTATACACGGGTACCGATTGATCGATGAGCGATTGGCAACTTCTTGGACGTGGGACTCGCAATCACGCGTCCGGCAGCCAGATGGTGACTATCCCTGGGTGTCTCTCGCACACGGAGAAGTCGCTCCGATGACTACCAACGACTCTTAGATCTCACAGTGGAATGGGAGAAGACAACTCACGATCTTGCGGAACGGGAACAGGCTCTCGCTGCTGACCCCATCACCACGGCGGGAATGGAGCGGCATGGTGGGCAGCGCACCTTGCTGACATGACCCCAAGAAATCACCCTCCAATGTCTTCCATCGTTCTCGTTCGTGCGGACGTGATCGTTTGAGTCTGCGTCGTACCCGCCGAACCCCACCGCGGTCGCTCTACCGAGCCTGTTGGAGTTCGCAGCAGATGGATTCGTGCCCGGTGAGGATGTCGCCCTCGCCCTGGTTCTCCGGCACTCGTCGGCAGGATCAACAGGTACCGCACGGGCGCTTCTAGACCGTGGCGAGAAATCAGTCGTGACAGGCGAGGTAATTCTGTTAGGCCGGATCTCTGGCACCACATCCGTGCAACGCATCGACTGACCCGGCGCTGCATCCCGCACCTGTTCTCCTGACCCCGCACACACCGTTGCGGGGTCAGGAAGGTGGCCCATCATGTCTGGCCCTGTGCAGGCGAAACCCGCCAACGATCTCTTCATCAACCTTGCCCTCGGCACCCTCATTGCCGCTGCCGGCTTCACCGGACTCCTACGAGTCGCAGGCAGCGTGGCAGCGTTCCTCAGCGGCCTGCCGGAACCCACCGAAGGGTTCACCTCCGGCGTCAGCGTTCTTGCCACCCCCACTGATCCAGGGAAGGCACTCGGCGCTGACGGCCTCAACCCGATCCTCTACTGGGTCATCGTCACCGTGTTCTTCGGGATCCTCGGAACGGCGGGCTTCTTCGTGTGGCGTGCAATCCACCAGGCCCACTCAAAAACTGACCCGCACCGGTTGGCCGGCACCGCAACGGCAGCCGAGGTCGCCCGAGTTGCCTCAGCAAAGGCCCTGGTGAAGAAGGCCGCGACTCTGCGGCCGTCACTGACCGGGAAGGCGGCCCCTGCTGATGTCGGATATCTCCTCGGTACCGGCAAAGGCGGGCAAGTATGGGCCACGGTCGAAGACAGCATTCTGCTGATCGGGCCACCGCGTTCCGGAAAAGGCTTGCATGTGGTCATCAACGCGATTCTCGACGCACCCGGTGCCGTCATCACGACCTCCACCCGCCCTGACAACCTCACCGCAACGTTGAAAGCGCGGGCGCGGAAGGGAAAGGTCGCCGTGTTCGACCCGCAACAACTCGCCCCGGGACTGCCCGCGGGGATGCGCTGGTCGCCGGTGCGGGGGTGTCAGGATCCGTTGACGGCGATGATCCGTGCGAAAGGCCTCGCTACGGCCACCGGATTCGGTGGCGTCCAAGACGCCGGATTCTGGGAAAGGAAAACCACTGCCGCAATCCAGGGACTCCTGCACGCGGCGGCACTGGATGGGCGAGACGCGAAAACGCTCTACCAATGGGCTCTGAACCCGACCCTCGCCGCTGATGCCGTCCGAATCCTTTCCTCCCATTCAGGGGCGGCGGAAGGATGGGCGGACTCATTGGATGCGATGGTGCAGGCCGACCCTCGTACCAGGGACTCGATCTGGCAAGGCGTCTCGCTCGCGTTCTCTGCCCTGGCCGACCCCCGCGTGCTCGATGCGGTGAACCCGGCACCGGGCGAAGAGTTCGACCCGGAAGGGTTTCTGCTGGGCAACGGAACCTTGTACCTGCTGACGACCGGGGCAGGCGCTGGAGCGTCATCGGCACTGGTGGCGGCGTTCATCGAAGACCTCGTCGAAACGGCGAGGAAGATCGCCGCACGCTCACCCGGAGCCCGCATGGACCCACCACTCCTGCTCGCGCTCGACGAGATCGGCAACCTGGCACCGTTGCCCAGTCTGCCAACGTTGATGGCGGAAGGAGGTGGCACAGGGATCACTCCGCTGCCGGTGTTGCAATCGCTCGCGCAAGCACGGGAAAAGTGGGGCGAGAACCAAGCGAACGCCATCTGGGACGCCTCCATCGTGAAGATCATCCTCGGCGGAGCGTCCAACAGCCGCGACTTGCAGGACCTCGCCACCCTGATTGGTGACCGTGATGAAACTACCGACTCCGTCACGACCGATGCATACGGGGCGCACTCCAGTCAGCGATCGATCCGCCGGGTGCCGATCCTGCCACCTGATGTGCTGCGCACGCTGCCATTCGGGACTGGGGTGGTGATGCTCCGCACCGCACGCCCCATCATCACGAATCTACGGCCCTGGCCAAAACGTGCCGACGCGAAGATTTTGCACACGGACCGGGCCGAGATTGAGCAGGCACTCCAAGGCGGTGCCAGTTAACCCGAGTGGGGTTCGTACCTCTCTGGTGACCCCGACAAGAGTGCCGGGGTGAACACGAGCACGACACCTCTGGAGGTATCCGGCCATGGCCATTCAGACGAAAGATTCCCTGTCAGGATTTATCGCGTCCGACCCGCAGCTGACGTTCACCGGAAATGGGGAGGCCCGCTTTTATGCCCGCATTGGGCAACCGCACGCGCGGCGCGAGGAGGATGGCAGCTTCACGAAGCTGGATCCGACGTTCGCCGACCTGGTGATGTTCCGTAAGTCTGCCGAGCTCGCGCACGCGCAGTTCCAGAAGGGCGACAACTTCATTGCCGAAGGCGACGTCCAGACGTACCCGCAAACGGTCGACGGTGTCGAGGTGGAGCGCGAACAGTTTGTCGCTTCTCGAATTGGCCACGACAACAACACCACCCGCTACGAGGTACATCGTGCACCAGAACGCGGACCCGTCGAGCGTGAGAGCGTGAGCCGCGACCAGGTCGTCGATGCTCTTGCAGCCCGGCAAGAAGCGCTGGACCCCGAACCAGATGCCACGACAGTGGCCGCCACGTCGCGTGCGACACTCGCTCGGTAATCCTGGAAACCATCGTGAACAACACCCAAAACCCCGCCCCTGACGTTCCCGATGCAGACCAGCCACCGTCGGTTGATACCGATGGTGATGGCCTTGATTTGTCGGGGTTGCCTGAGCAGGTGGCGGCGAAGGCGAAGCGGTTCGCGCAACAGGCATACACCCAAGACCTCGCCGCGCAACTCGGGCAGATCCCCAGACCGATCAACTGGCGCACCCTGCCCCCGGATGATCTCGAACACGAGCTGCTGGAGCTGAACTCGTGGGTCAACTGGCTTCGCCACGAGTACGGGCTGCCCACACAGGTCATCCCACCGATGTGGCATCGCCACCCGGAACTCCTGTGGGAACTTTCCGCACTCCGACAGCACTGGCTCGGCTGCTACGACCCGCAGGCCAAACCCAACCAGGCTCTCGCTTGGCATCATGACTTCGCCGTCTCGCGTGAGCGCCTCCGCGACTGGGTGACAACCTCCGGAACCCGCCTCGACCGAGACCGACCCACCCGGGTCACTCCGTGGCCCGGCGGTGAGTCCGAGAACTGGGTCGAACCCGACGCCAGCGAACGGCCGGTCACGGAACGCACCAAAGACTTTGTCGACTTCGTCGCCGAGCAAGTCGCGGCCCGTGCCGCAGAGCAAGACGCGGTCATCCGACAAGTCATAGACGCCGAGCAGGAGCGCCACTGATGGCGGGCCGGACGACGCGATACCGACGCACCTCTGGATACGTGCCCTACGGCGATCGGCGCTTCTTCGTCGAAGCGGATCATCGCCCCGACCCTGACCTCGGGGTGCTCACCGAATTGTTCATCCGGCTCGCTCTCGAGCGGGTCGCCGATGCTCGCGAACTGCGCGATCGTAAAGCGAACCCGTCTACTCTGAAATCCCGATCACACCCCTAACCCAGCGGTGCTGCAAGGTACCATGGGACACGCAGAACGCCCTCCCATACACGGGTCGGGCGCGCACCCACCACACGCGGACTCAGCCTGACAATCAGGACCGGGAATGCAGACGCTAACCCTTGACGGTTGGCACCAAACACACTCGACGCGCACCTAGACCCGGCAGGGCACCTGCCGCTTCGTGTTTGCCCCGTCGAGTGAAAGGTGCCCACCGTGCGCACACCCCTTCTTGTTTCCGCCACCGCAGTCAAAGCGGTGCAGCCATGACTCTCCTCGAAGCCCCACCCCTAGGCCGAATCACCGTGGTGACCGGCGAAGCACTCGCCGTGTCCTATCTTCGGGTATCCACAAAGGAGCAAGCGGAAAAAGGAGGGAAGGAAGAAGGGTTCTCCATCCCCGCGCAACGTGAAGCGAACCAACACAAGGCTGCACAGCTGGGCGCGGTCGTCATTGAGGAGTTCGTGGATGCGGGCGAGTCTGCAAAGAAGGCAGACCGTCCTGCTCTGCAGCGCATGATCCGCTACGTCAAAGAACACAAAGTCGCCTACTGCATCGTCCACAAAGTCGACCGGCTCGCCCGAAACCGCGCCGACGATGTCGCGATCCACTTCGCCCTCCAAGAAGCGGGCGTCATGCTTGTCTCCGCGACGGAGAACATCGACGAGACCCCCTCCGGGATGCTACTGCACGGAATCATGTCAACTATCGCGGAGTTCTACTCCCGCAACCTCGCCACCGAGGTCGTCAAAGGCATGACTCAGAAAGCCATGGGAGGTGGCACCCCGTCCAAAGCGCCGGTCGGCTACCTCAACACCCTGGAACGTGACGAACTCGGCCGGGAGCTCCGCTCCATTGCACTCGACACTGAACGGGCACCACTCGTGAAGTGGGCGTTCGAAGCCTACGCATCGGGAAATTTCTCTCTGGCTGACCTCCGCACCGAACTGGTGAAGCGAGGTCTCACGACTGCGCCGACTCCGAGACGTCCATCTCGGTCGATCGCATTGTCTTCCGTGCACCGCATGCTGCAGAACCCGTACTACAAGGGTGATGTCGTCTACCGGGGTGTGCGCTACGACGGAGCACACGAACCCCTCGTCGCTCCCGAAGTCTGGTACCAAGTGCAGTCCATTCTCAAAGCGCACAACTCCTCCGGAGACCGCACCCAGAAACACGACCACTACCTCAAGGGCACCGTGCACTGCCGGGAATGCGGATCGCGCCTCATGATCAGCAAAGCAAAAGCACGCAACGGCACCATCTACCCTTACTTCGTGTGCCTCGGCCGGCATCAGAAAAGGAACGACTGCACCCAAGCTGCGATCCTGGTCGGAGACGTCGAAGACATGATCGTCGACTACTACCAACGCGTCCAACTCAGCCCCGCAACCCGAGATGCGCTACGCGGCATGCTGCACCACGAACTCGACCGGCTCACCTCGGCAGCTTCTACTGAAGCGGCCGACCTAACCAAACGTCGTACTCAGATCATTGACGAACAAGACCGGCTCCTCGAAGCACGGCTGAAGGACACGCTGTCACTTGAGCAGTTTTCGAAGTTTCAGGACAAACTCCGAGCTGAACTCGATTCCGTCAACGAACAACTCACCGAACATCACAACGACTATGCCGAAGCACGCAATCACATCGATGACTGTCTGAACCTGGCTAGCGACATCGGTCGTGTCTATGCAACGTGCTCAGACCAGAACCGTCGCCTTGCGAATCAAGCGTTCTTTACCAAGATTCGTATCGGAGAACATCGCGATCTCGACGTGACACCAGCGAAGCCCTTCAACGTCATTCTCGACCCGGAAGTTCAGCGTGAAGCGGGCCTGTGGGATGAACCTCAAACCATCGCGGACGACGAAAACAAAACTGCGACACGGTATACCGTGTCGCAGTTTCGAACTTCGTCTATTAAGTGCCCCGAACAGGATTCGAACCTGCGACCTTCCGCTCCGGAGGCGGACGCTCTATCCACTGAGCTATCGGGGCAAGCGTTGGGTTGTCCAACGCCGCTCTACTTTACCAGTTTTCCAGCCCCACAAAATCACGTCACCGCGGCCACTGCCCACGTTCAATGAGGACCTCTTTGAGTAGTGAGGGCTTGTCCGTGACGATTCCGT
>ERZ1645187.4323-NODE-4323-length-11530-cov-36.413769_pt1 | contig 11530 bp, 8 predicted proteins | sample MGYA00575352_ERZ1645187 | MGnify/ENA primary metagenome ERZ1645187 (study PRJEB40837, sample SAMN11349314) | freshwater sediment metagenome | isolation source: river sediment | host: Sediment | place: India: Wazaribad , New Delhi | collected 2017-02-21 ... | reverse complement strand
AGCGGGCCGCGTCGCGGGCCTGTGCGGCCAGGGCCCGGGCCACGTCCGCCCGGCCTTCGCGGGCGTAACGCTCGGCGCTCATCGGAGCGCTGCCGGCCTCCAGCCACTCGTCCACCCGGGTGACCAGCGCCTCGGAGCCCAGCACCCGCGGGAAGGCGAACTCCAAGAAGACCGAGCCCTTGTGGAACCCGAGCACGTCCACGGCGGTGTCGGCCGCCTCCAGGTACTTCTCCAGGTACGGGGCCGTGACCTCTTCCTGCCCGAACCGGAAGATCGAGAAGACCATCTCCCGGGCCGTCTCGTTGGGGGTCGCCGGATCCAGGATCGCCGCCCAGCCGGCCGCCTTCGCCTCGGCGGTGGGTGCGGCCACCCGAGCCGCCGCGGCCTTCTCCTTGCCGGAGATGGTCTGGTCGCGCTCGAGCTCGGCCTCGATCCGGTCCTCGCCGGCCCGGCCGGCCGCCGACAGCGCGGTCAGCAGCACCCAGCGCAGGTCCTGGTCCACGGCCAGCCCCTCGAGGACGAACGAGCCGTCCAGGAGGGACTCCAGGTCGGCCACGCCCTGCTCGCTGCGCGCCGCCGCCGCGTAGGCGCGGGCGAAGGTCAGCTGGTGGTCGCTGCCCGGCTCGGCCTCGAGCAGCAGGCCGCGCAGCCCGGCCTCCCACTCCGCCTTGAGCTCGTCGCGATGCTGCGGCGCGGAGTAGAAGTTGACCGCCATGGCGGTCGACGCGGGGAGCCGGGTGACCCCCCAGGCGTCGGTCTCGGCGCCGATGTTGGCCAGGACCAGGCGCAGGAAGTCGGTGGCTGCCATCTCGGCGTCGCGGGTCATGTCCCAGGCGGCCCCCCAGACCAGCGCGCGGGCCAGCGAGTCCTCCAGCTTGGACAGGCCGCCGATCACGGTGGCCAACGAGCGGTCGTCGAGCCGGATCTTGGCGTAGGCGTGGTCGGCGTCGTTGAGCAGCAGCAGGTCGGGCTGGCGCTTGCCGACCAGCTCGGACACGTCGGTGGACGGGCCCTCGACGTCGATCTCCAGGTACTCGCGCCGGACCAGGCGGCCCTCGGTCTCGTCGTACAGGCCGATGCCGAGGCGGTGCCGGCGCAGCGTGGGCTGCTCGGCGGCCGCGGTCTGCAGCACCGCGAAGGAGGCGTAGCTGCCGTCCTCGGCGAGCGTGAACTGCGGCGTCAGGGTGTTGACCCCGGCGGTCTGCAGCCACTCGGTGGCCCAGCTCTGCAGCTCGCGGCCCGAGGCGGCCTCGAGCGCGCCGAGCAGGTCGTCGAAGGTGGCGTTGGAGAACTCGTGGTCGCGGAAGTACTGCCGCAGGCCGGCCACGAACGGCTCCAGGCCCACCCAGGCCACCAGCTGCTTGAGCACCGAGGCGCCCTTGGCGTAGGTGATCATGTCGAAGTTGACCTCGACCGCGTGCAGGTCCACGTTGTCGGCGGCGATCGGGTGCGTGGAGGGCAGTTGGTCGGCCCGGTAGCCGGTCTGCTTGCGGGCGTTGGCGAAGCCGGTCCAGGCGTCGGTGAACTCGGTGGCCTCGGCCTCGCACCAGTAGCAGGCCCACTCCGCGAACGACTCGTTGAGCCAGAGGTCGTCCCACCACTTCATGGTCACCAGGTCGCCGAACCACATGTGCGCCATCTCGTGGGTGATCACCGAGCAGCGGAACTCGTAGAACGAGCGGGGCTGGCGGCTGCGCGGCAGGTACTCGTCGCGCAGGGTCACGCACCCGGCGTTCTCCATCGCGCCCATGTTGTACTCCGGCACGTAGAGCTGGTCGTACTTGCCGAAGGGGTAGGGGTAGTCGAACTTCTCCTCGAAGAACTCGAAGCTCTGCTTGGTGATCTTGACCAGCTCGTCGGAGTCCAGGTACTCCACCAGGGACTGGCGGCAGTAGTGGCCCAGTGGGATCGTGCCGAACTTGCCCTCGTAGGTGTCCAGCACCTCGTGGTACTCGCCGGCCACGATCGCGGTGATGTACGTCGACATCGGCTGGGTGGCCGGGAAGTGCCACACCGCCTTGCCGTCGCCGATCGGCTCGGGGGCCGGGGTGGGGGCGTTGGAGACCACCTTCCAGTGCTCGGGCGCGGTCACGGTGAAGGTGAAGGGCGCCTTGAGGTCGGGCTGCTCGAAGGTGGTGAAGACGCGGCGGGCGTCCGGCACCTCGAACTGGCTGTAGAGGTAGACGCGGTCGTCGACCGGGTCGACGAACCGGTGCAGGCCCTCGCCGGTGTGGGTGTAGGTGCAGTCGGCCCGCACCACCAGGACGTTCTCGGCCTGCAGGTCGTCGAGCTGGATGCGGCTGTCCTGGTACGCCGTGGCGGGGTCCAGGGCGCGGCCGTTGAGGGTGATCTCGTGGATCGTCGCCTCTACCAGGTCGGCGAAGGTGGACGCCCCGGGGGTGCCGGAGGTGAACACCAGGGTGGTGGTGGAGCCGAACGTCTTCTCGCCGGTGGTGAGGTCGAGCTCGACGGCATACGAGGTCACGTCCAGGAGGGCGGCGCGGGTGGCGGCCTCGTCCCTGGTCAGGTTGGTTCCGGGCATGCGCTGCATCATGTCACTGATTGCAACTGCATATGCTGGCCGAGTGGCGGTGGGGGAGGTCGCGGGCGTCTTCCTGCGGCTGGGCGTCGTCGCGTTCGGCGGTCCGGCGGCGCACGTCGCGATGATGCGCCAGGAGTTGGTCCGCCGCCGCGGGTGGCTCACGGACGAGCGGTTCCTGGACCTGATGGGTGCGACCAACCTGGTGCCGGGGCCGAACTCCACCGAGCTGGCGATCCATCTGGGCCACGAGCGGGCGCGCTGGCGCGGGCTGGTGGTGGCGGGGGTCTGCTTCATCGTGCCCGCGGCGCTGATGGTGACCGCGTTGGCGTGGTTCTATGTGGAGCGTGGCTCGACGCCGGCCTTCACCGCCGTGCTGGACGGCGTGGTCCCGGCGGTGGTGGCGATCGTGGTCTGGGCCCTGGCGGGGCTGCTGCGTACGGCGCTGAGGACCCCGCAGCTCGCGCTGCTCGCCGGCGTCGCGCTCGCGGCGTACCTGGCGGGGGTCAACGAGCTGGTGGTGCTGTTCGGCGGCGGGCTGGTCGCCGTACTGTCCAGCCTGCTGGCTCGGCTGGCGGGCCGCCTCAGGGCTCGAAACGCACGCGGGTTGAACGCCCTGGCCGGGCCCGGACTGCTGCTTGTCGCGAGGGCGCCGCAGGAGGGCGACCTCAGCACGTTGTTCCTCGCGATGCTCAAGATCGGCGCGGTCCTGTACGGCAGCGGCTATGTGCTGCTGGCCTTCCTGGACGGCGAGTTCGTGCAGCGGCTCGGCTGGCTGACCGAGCGGCAGCTGCTGGACGCGGTCGCGGTCGGCCAGGTCACCCCGGGCCCGGTGTTCACCACCGCCACCTTCGTGGGCTACCTGGTGGCCGGGCTGCCCGGGGCCTTCGTGGCGACGGTGGCCATCTTCCTGCCGTCGTTCGTCTTCGTGGGTCTGTTGACCCGGATCACCGATCGACTGCGGCAGTGGCGCTGGACCTCGGTGCTGCTCGACGGGATCAACGCCTGCGCGCTCGCCCTGATGGCGGGCGTGACCTGGGTCCTGGGCCGGGAGGCGGTGGTCGACCCGGTGACCGCGGCCATCACCCTGACCACGCTGGTGCTGTTGTGGCGCACCCGCCTCAACGCCGCCTGGTACGTCCTGGGCGGCGCCGTCATCGGGCTGCTGGTTCACTGGCTGCCATGAGTTCGATCGAGACCCCTGACAAGACCGGTGCCGAGAGCAAGACCACGGCCGACTTCTGGTTCGACCCGCTGTGCCCGTTCGCCTGGATCACCTCCCGGTGGATCCTGGAGGTCGAGCAGGTGCGCGACATCGAGGTCTCGTGGCACGTGATGAGCCTGGCGTACCTCAACCAGGACAAGGACATCCCGGACGAGTACCGCGAGATGCTGAAGCCCGCCTGGGGGCCGGTGCGCGTCTGCATCGCCGCCGCGCAGCGGCACGGCGACCAGGTGCTGCTCGGTCTCTACACCGCGCTCGGCACCCGGATCCACCACGAGCAGCAGCCGATCAGCCGTGAGCTGATCGCGGCCGCGCTGGCCGAGGCCGGCCTGGAGGCGGACCTGGTCGAGGCGATGGACGACCCCTCCTTCGACGAGGCGGTGGCCCGCTCGCACCACGAGGGCATGGACCAGGTCGGGTTCGACGTGGGCACGCCGACCATCGCGTTCGAGGGGGCGGCGTTCTTCGGGCCGGTGCTCTCGGCGATCCCGCGCGGCGAGGAGGCCGGGCAGCTGTGGGACGGCTGCGTGGCGGTGGCGAAGTTCCCGTACTTCTACGAGCTGAAGCGCTCGCGCACCGGCGAGCTCGACTTCAGCTGAGCACTCTCGCGCGTGGAGCGCGCGAGAAACCCGGTCGCGGCCCTCACTAGGATCACCTTCCATGAGCAAGGTCCTGTCTGCTGTCGCGTGGCCGTACGCCAACGGCCCGCGCCATATCGGCCACGTGGCCGGTTTCGGCGTGCCCTCCGACGTGTTCAGCCGGTACATGCGGATGTCGGGCCACGACGTGCTCATGGTCTCGGGCTCCGACGAGCACGGCACCCCGATCCTGATCGCGGCCGACGAGGCCGGCCTGACCCCGCAGGAGCTGGCCGACAAGAACCACCGGCTGATCGTCGAGGACCTGGTCGGGCTCGGGCTCTCCTACGACCTCTACACCCGGACCACCACGCGCAACCACTACGCCGTGGCCCAGGAGCTGTTCCTCGGCGTCTACCGCAACGGCTACTTCGTCGAGCAGACGACGTACGGCGCCATCTCGCCCTCGACCGGACGCACCCTGCCCGACCGCTACATCGAGGGCACCTGCCCGATCTGCGGCGCCGCCGGCGCCCGCGGCGACCAGTGCGACACCTGCGGCAACCAGCTCGACCCGCACGACCTGATCGACCCGGTGTCGCGGATCAACGGCGAGACCCCGGAGTTCATCGAGACCCAGCACTTCTTCCTCGACCTGCCCGCGCTGGCCGAGGCGCTGGGGGAGTGGCTGGACGAGCGCGACGCCTCGGGCACCTGGCGGCCCAACGTGGTCAAGTTCTCCAAGAACATCCTGGCCGAGATCAAGCCGCGGGCCATGACCCGCGACATCGACTGGGGCATCCCGGTGCCGTTGGACGGGTGGCGGGACAACCCCAGCAAGAAGCTCTACGTCTGGTTCGACGCCGTGATCGGCTACCTGTCGGCCTCGATCGAGTGGGCGCGGCGCAGCGGGGACCCGGACGCCTGGCGCGCCTGGTGGAACGACCCCGAGGCGCTGTCGTACTACTTCATGGGCAAGGACAACATCACCTTCCACAGCCAGATCTGGCCGGCGGAGCTGCTGGCCTACAACGGCCAGGGCAGCCGGGGGGGCAGCCAGCACGAGTACGGCGTGCTGAACCTGCCGACCGAGGTGGTGAGCTCGGAGTTCCTGACCATGGAGGGCCGCAAGTTCTCCTCCTCCAAGCGGGTGGTCATCTACGTCGCCGACCTGCTCTCGCGCTACCAGGCCGACGCGTTCCGCTACTTCGTGGCCGCGGCCGGCCCGGAGAACCAGGACTCCGACTTCTCCTGGGCCGAGTTCGTGCAGCGGACCAACTCCGAGCTGGTGGCCGGCTGGGGCAACCTGGTCAGCCGCACCGCGACCCTGGTGGCCAAGAGCTTCGGCGCGATCCCCGCCGCGGGTGAGCTGACCGAGGCCGACCAGGCGGTCCTGGACGCGTGCGAGGCGGCGTTCGGCACCGTCGGCGACCTGATCGGGCGCAACCGGATGCGCAACGCGATCAACGAGGCGATGCGGGCGGTGGCCGAGGTCAACAAGTACGTCACCGACTCCGAGCCGTGGAAGATCAAGGACGACCCTGACCGGCTCGGCACCGTGCTCTTCGTGATGAGCCAGTGCGTGCAGGACCTCAACACCCTGCTCAGCCCGTTCCTGCCGTTCAGCGCCAACCAGATCGACGCGGTCTTCGGCGGCGACGGGCAGGTGCAGCCGTTGCCGCGGATCGTCGAGGCCGACGACCTGGACGGCGGCCCGGGCTACCCGGTGATCACCGGGGACTACGGGTCGGCGCGCGCCTGGGGGCGCACGCCGGTCGTGGTGGGCACTCCGGTGGGCAAGCCGACCCCGGTCTTCACCAAGCTGGACCCGTCCGTGGTCGACGAAGAGCTCGCCCGTCTGGGCCTGTGAGCAGGAGCCGCCGTGTACCTGCCGCGCTTCATCGTGAAGCAGAAGCTGACCATGATGGCCAACCGCTACGAGGTGTACGCCCTCAACCCCGACGGCTCGACCGGCCAGCTGATGGCCTTCGTGGAGCAGAAGCGGATGGCCCTGAAGGAGGAGGTGACGTTCTACACCGACTCCACCCGCACCCGCCCGGTCTTCAAGTTCAAGGCCCGGGCCGTGATGGACCTCAACGCCGGCTACGACGTCACCGACGAGCAGGGTCAGCCCCTGGGCTTCTTCCGCAAGGACTTCGGCGCCAGCCTGCTGCGCTCCACCTTCCACATCGAGGGCCCGGGGTTCACCGGCATGGGCCAGGAGCGCAGCCAGGCGGTGGCCACCGTGCGGCGCTTCATGAACGTGCCGTTCCTGGCCGTGCACTTCGACTACGTCGACTCGACCGGAGCGCCCCTGTTCTCGATCTCCCGGCAGGCCACCATCGGTGACCGTTACACCGTCGAGGTGCCGGACCCGCGCGTCGACTTCCGGCTGGCGGCCGCGGTCGCGGTGGCCATGGACGCCCTGATGGCGCGGTAGGCGCCGCCCGCACGCGTCTGGGAGGATGCCGCCATGCGCGTGCACCTGGGTTCTGACCATGCCGGCCTCGAGCTCAAGGACCACCTGATGCGGTGGCTGGTCGACTCAGGCTACGAACCGGTCGACCACGGGCCGTTCGTCTACGACGCCGTCGACGACTACCCGGTGTTCTGCCTGCGGGCCGCCGAGGGCGTGGCGGGGGATCGGGCCGAGGGGCTCGACAGCCTGGGCGTGGTGATCGGCGGCTCGGGCAACGGCGAGCAGATGGCGGCCAACAAGGTCACCGGGGTGCGGTGCGCCCTGGTCTGGTCGGAGGAGACCGCGGTCCTGGCCCGCGAGCACAACGACGCCAACGTGGTCTCCGTCGGCGGCCGGATGCACTCCGTGGCGGACATGACCCGGTTCGTGGGGGTCTTCCTGACCACCCCGTTCACCGAGGACGAGCGGCACGTGCGCCGGATCGACCAGCTCAGTAGCTACGAGACCACCGGTGAGCTGCCGCCCCTGCCCGACTCCGCCCTGACCGGCCGGGATGCCTGAGGGGCACACCCTGCGCCGGCTGGCGAACGAGATCACCGATGCGTTCGTCGGACGCCGGGTCCGGGTGCTCAGCCCGCAAGGCCGCTTCGAGGTCGAGGCGCGCCAACTGGACGGCACGCTCCTGCTGGGCGCGGACTCGGTGGGCAAGCACCTGTTCATCGAGTTTGCCGGCGACCGGTTCGTGCACGTGCACCTGGGCCTGATCGGCGGCTTCGCGGTGCACACTGGTCACGCAGGGGCCCCCGAGGCTGCGCTGGTGGTGCCCGAGCCGGTCGGGCAGGTGCGGCTGCGCCTGATCGCCATGCAGGGCGCGGGTGCCACGGCGTACGCCGACCTGCGGGGCGCCACCCGCTGCGACCTGACCACGTCGGCCGGGCGCGACCTGGTCATCGCCGGCCTCGGTCCGGACCCGCTGCGCCCGGACGCCGACCCCGCCCGCGCCTGGCGGCGGATCAGCCGCAGCCCGCGCCCGATCGGGGACCTCCTGCTGGACCAGTCGGTGCTGGCCGGGGTGGGCAACGTCTACCGGGCCGAGGTGCTGTTCCGGCATCGGATCCACCCGCTCCGGCCGGGCAACACGCTGCGCCGCGGGCAGTTCGCCGCGATCTGGGCGGACCTGGTCGCCTTGCTGAGCGAGGGCGTACGGGTCGGGCGGATCGACACCGTCCGCCCCGAGCACACGCCGGAGGCGATGGGTCGCGCGCCGCGCGTGGACGACCACGGCGGCGAGGTGTACGTCTACCGGCGCACCGGCGCGCCCTGCCTGGTGTGCGGCACCAGGGTCCGCACCGGCACCCTCGCCGGCAGAAACCTGTTCTGGTGTGGCAAATGCCAACCAACGTTCCGCTCTCGGGCCCTAGGCTCATCCCAGGCTCAACGCGAGGACGGACATGGCTGACCTTCCCTCGGTGTGGTCCGCACCCGCGCGGCGCATCCGACAGCGCTGGCAGCGCGCCGTGCGTACGGGCCTGTCCCAGGAGCTGGTGCTGCTGGTCGCGGTCACCCTGTTGATGGCGGGCCTGATCGTGCCGTTCCCGGACGTGGCGCCGCTGATCCTGCTGGTCATCCCGATGGTGATCGCGAGCCTGGTGCTGGGCCCGCGTCAGCTGCCGTGGTTCGTGGTCTTCGTCCTGCTCACGCTGGCCGTCACGGTGACCCAGCAGCCGGACGTGACCATCCGGGTGGCGCTGAGCGTCGCGGTGATCTTCGGCCTGGGCTTCATCATCCTGCTCGGGTCGTTCCGGCGCTCCCGGCTCGGCGTGGCCGGGGTGATGGGGGAGTCGATGCTGGTCGACCTGCGCGACCGGATCCTCAAGCAGGGCGCGATCCCGACGCTGCCGGCGCAGTGGCACGCGGCCTGGGAGCTGCGCTCCGCGGGCGGTACGGCGTTCGCGGGCGACTTCGTGGTGGCCTCCCGCGCCGACCACAGGTTCGAGGTCGCGGTCGTCGACGTCTCCGGCAAGGGCGAGGAGGCCGGCACTCGGGCCCTGCTGCTCTCGGGCGCCTTCGGCGGCCTGCTGGGCTCCATGCAGCCGGCGGAGTTCCTGGTCGCGGCCAACGCCTACCTGCTGCGCCAGGCCTGGGAGGAGGGGTTCGCCACCGCGATCCACCTGTCCCTGGACCTCAACAGCGGGCGTTTCGAGCTCCGCTCGGCCGGCCACCCGCCGGCGGCCTTCCACGACGCCGGCTCCGGGCGGTGGAGCGTGCTGAGCACCGAGGGTCCGCTGCTGGGCCTGATCGAGGATGCCGAGTTCCCCGCGGTGCGCGGGCTGATGCGCCCCGGCGACGCCCTGCTGCTCTACACCGACGGGCTGGTCGAGACCAGGGGCCGCGACATCGGCCTGGGGATCGACCGGATGCTCGGCCAGGCCGAGCGGCTGCTGCGCGGCAACTTCGAGGACGGCGCGGTCCGCCTGATCGACGCGCTCGGCTCGGCCGACGACGACCGCGCGCTGCTGATGGTGCACCGGCGCTTCGGCTGAGCACCGGGTTGGGGATCGACCCCCGCGGTGTGGCACCATGTCACCGCACGATTCGCCGCGTTCGGCATGCCTGACACGGCGATGCCAGCGCGGCGCGGTGTGCTCGCGGATGTAGCTCAATGGTAGAGCCCCAGTCTTCCAAACTGGCTACGCGGGTTCGATTCCCGTCATCCGCTCCAAGGTGCGTTCGACCCCGGTCGTGGGCGCTTTGCCGGGGTGTGGCGCAGTTTGGTAGCGCGGGGCGTTTGGGACGCTCAGGTCGCAGGTTCAAGTCCTGTCACCCCGACTTTGTGCCCCGAGGGAGGCGATTCGGCCTACCCCGGTCACTGTCGTTACGATTGCTCGCCGCCCCGGCACGAACCCTGTCGTGGCACGACCCGATGAAGGAGACCGTCTGTGAAGAGCACCGTCGAGAACTTGAGCCCGACCAGGGCCAAGCTGACAGTCGAGGTGCCCTTCGAGGAGCTCAAGCCGAACCTCGACGCGGCGTACAAGAAGATCGCCCAGCAGATCAACGTGCCGGGCTTCCGGCGCGGCAAGGTCCCGCCGGCCGTGATCGATCGCCAGGTCGGCCGCGGCGTTGTGCTGGACGAGGCCGTCAACGAGGTGGTCCCGGCCAAGTACATCGAGGCCCTGCAGGAGAACGACCTCGAGCCGCTGTCGCGCCCCGAGATCGAGGTGACCAAGTTCGAGGACAACGAGAGCCTCGAGTTCGTCGCCGAGGTCGACGTCAAGCCCGAGTTCGAGCTGCCGGCGTACGACGCGATCGAGGCCCAGGTCGAGGACCTCGAGGTCACCGATTCCGACGTCGAGGAGCAGCTCCAGGCGCTGCGCGAGCGGTTCGGCACCCTGGTGCCCGTCGAGCGGCCGGCGGCCGACTCCGACTTCGTGACCATCGACCTGACCGCGGCCCAGGACGGCGAGACCGTCGAGGGCGGCGAGGCCACCGAGATGTCCTACCAGGTGGGTCGCGGCGGCATGCTTGAGGGCCTCGACGAGGCGCTGGTCGGGTTGTCGGCCGGCGAGGAGAAGACGTTCGACTCCGAGCTGGTCGGCGGCGACCTGGTCGGTGAGGCCGTCGAGGTGACTGTGAAGGTGACCGCGGTGCAGACCCAGGAGCTGCCCGAGCTCGACGACGACTTCGCCCAGCTGGCCTCGGAGTTCGACACTGCCGAGGAGCTGACCGAGGACGTGCGCCAGCGGCTGGGCCGCGGCAAGCGGCTCGAGCAGGCCGCGGCGGCCCGCGACGCCGTCCTGGAGGCGCTGCTAGAGCGGGTGGAGATCCCGCTGCCGGAGTCCCTGGTGACCGACGAGCTCAACGCCCGCCGCCAGAACATCGAGCAGCAGCTGATGTACGCCGGTATGACCATGGACAAGTACCTGGAGGACGAGGGCCAGACGCCGGAGGAGTTCGAGGCCGACCTGGAGCGCCGGGTCCGCGACGCGATCACCTCGCAGTTCCTCCTCGACTCGGTCGCCAAGACCGAGGAGCTGGGCGTCGACCAGAACGACCTCTCCCAGCACCTGGTGATGCGCGCCCAGCAGTCGGGTCAGGACCCGCAGGAGTTCGCCAACCACATGTTCGAGCACAACCACATCCCCGAGCTCGTGCAGGAGATCCTGCGCGGCAAGGCCCTGGCCCGGATCGTGGAGTCGGCCGTGGTCAAGGACGCCTCGGGCAACGCGGTGGAGCTGAAGAACCTGCGCCCCGACGGCACCGTGGGCGAGCCGGTGGACGAGAGCGCCGCGCCGGCCGAAGAGCCCGTTGCAGAGCCCGCCGCGGGGGCGGTCGACGAGTCCGGCGATGAGTCAGGCGAGGACGCCACCAAGGAGTCCTGAGGTCTCACCGCTGGCCTGACGAGCCGGGCGTCCCCGCGTGGGCGCCCGGCTCAAGCCATATCTCGATGCGGAAGTTGCGTGATTCTGCGGTCGCTGGCACGGACTTACTGCCAGGATTCGGGAGTTGGTGGCTGGATCGTCCAGCTCCCCGAGCAGAGGTGGTATCCGATGAACCGAGTGAGCAGTCGAACCCTGGCCAGCGTCCTGGTCGCCGCGACCGGCCTGAGCCTGGCCTGGGGTGTCAACGCCCAGGCCGAGAGCCAGCAGATGTCGGCCCAGCTGGCGGCGCTGGACAAGGCCGAGACCAAGGCGGTCGCCAAGATCGCCAAGAAGGTGGCCAAGGCTCAGATCAAGAAGGCGGCCCCGACGCTGACGGTGGCGAAGGCG
>ERZ1645187.4322-NODE-4322-length-11533-cov-5.682523_pt1 | contig 11533 bp, 5 predicted proteins | sample MGYA00575352_ERZ1645187 | MGnify/ENA primary metagenome ERZ1645187 (study PRJEB40837, sample SAMN11349314) | freshwater sediment metagenome | isolation source: river sediment | host: Sediment | place: India: Wazaribad , New Delhi | collected 2017-02-21 ... | reverse complement strand
CGCCCACCAACGAGCGGCTTTGGGCGCTGCTGTCCAGTCCACGTCGGGCATGATCTAAACCGTAGCACTCTCGTCAAACGAGGGTCGTCCGTTCTTTTTAATCGTGATGACCCTGTCTAATCTTGCCTCACAAAACATGAACCCTCTCGAACTTGCCCTCCAAATTGCGGTCAAAGCCCACTCGGGGCAGAAAGACAAGTCAGGCGATCCCTACATCTTCCATCCCATTCGCGTAATGCAGCGGTGCTCATGCCACAAAGCCAAGATTGTTGCTTTGCTTCACGACACGGTTGAGGACACAGACGTCACCTTTGAAGGCCTTCAAGCGGCGGGCTTCACCGACGACATCTTGGGCACTCTGCGACTTGTAACCCACGAAAAGGAGATGGCGTATGACGATTACATTGAAGCGCTCATGCACGATCCAGTGGCCGTGGAGGTCAAAATAGCGGACCTTGAGGACAATTCGGATATCCGTCGATTGAAGGAGATAGGACCAAAAGATGTGGAGCGATTGCAAAAGTATCTCAGGACGCATCGGCGCTTGAGTGATCACAGCTTGCGCCAGCGCCTGTCGCCGCGAGCGTGAAAGCCAAGCTCGGGAGGAGCGGGAGTTACGAGGATTGAGAGGACGGCGGGAGTGAGGAATCGCGCCCACTCCCGCCATCCGCTTGCTTGCGCACGGAGGGTGGTGCATTCGAGATGACTCGTGGTGTAAAGTGACGGCATGGATTTCGCGCAGCCCACGGCCTTTCTGCTCATGGGGATTCAAGCCTGCGGCAAGACCAGTTTTTACCACCGCCATTTGAGCGCCGCGGTTCACATCAGCCTCGACGTCCTGCGCACCCGTGGCCGCGAGGCGAAAGTGCTCGACGAATGCTTGCGCGGCAGGCGCTCTTTCGTGGTCGATAACACCAACGCGCGCAGGGAGGATCGTCGGAGGTATATCGCGCCTGCCAAGGAAGGAGGCTTTTTGATCGAGGGCTTCTTTTTCCGCTCGAGGGTGTCTGAGGCGATCCGGCGCAACGAGGCTAGGCCGAACGCCCTGCCGCCCAAAGCCATTCTCGGCACCAGTGCGCGGCTCGAACTTCCCCGTCTCGCGGAAGGCTTTGACAGGCTGCACTTCGTTTCCATCGGCAGCGATGGCAAGTTTCTCGTGGAGGAGTGGCGCGATGAAGTTTGAGGAACTCGACGCCCAGATGCGCGTGTTTGAAACCGCGCAGGACTCGTTTGCCGCAGAGGCGCATTGGGTCGTGGCCCGCGTCGATGGCCGCAATTTCACGCGGCTGACGAAAGAGACGTGCGACTTCGAAGCGCCGTTTGATCCGCGCTTTCACGAGTTGATGGTAGAGACCGCAAAGCACCTCATGGACTGCGGATTTCGGACCCTCTACGCCTACACGCAGAGCGATGAAATCTCGCTACTGCTCCATCCCGAGGACCGGGCGTTCGAGCGCAAGACAAGAAAGCTGATCTCGGTTCTGGCAGCCGAAGCCGCCGCAGCATTTTCGAGCCGGCTCAATCATCCGGCGGCCTTCGATTGCCGGCTCAGCCAGCTCAAGGAGACGAGCGACGTGGTTGACTACTTTCGTTGGAGGCAAGCTGACGCCAGCAGGAACGCGCTCAACGCCCACTGCTATTGGGCGATGAAAATATCAGGCATGTCGCCGATGCAAGCCGCCGAGGAAACCAAGGGGGCTTCGTCCGAGCAGAAAGTCGAACTGCTCGCGCGATTCGCCGTGGATTTTTGGTCGCTTCCGGCCTGGCAACGTCTTGGTGTGGGCGTTGTCTGGAGAGATTTCGAGTCGCCGGGCCGCAACCCGATTACCGGCGAGACCGTGGCGGCAGAAAGGCGGCGCTTGCAGGTGCTGCTGGAACTTGAGCAAGGCGCGGACTACGGTCGGTTTGTTCGTGAGATGCTCAGAGCGCGAGCGTGAAAACCAAGCTCGGGAGGGGCGGGAGTTACGAGGATTGAGCGGATTCAACGGGCTGGCAAACACGAGCCAATTCGAGTCACAACGGGCCAATCCGCGCGGGTTGGTCCGTTTGGCATATCGGCACCAGCCGCAGCCTGATGCCCGTCTATGACACGCTACGCCCTTGCGCGTGGGCGAGGTTGATCCGACTCTCGTTGCCGCCAACGCGATGAGGACGAGTCACGACAACACGGATGCAACGACCTCGACACGGCGGAACTTGGCGGCGAAGATGCCAGCCGATGAAGCGATCACAGGCGCGTTCATGAGAATTTTCCGATGGCCTATTATTTGGAGTCGCGTCTTGATCGCGGGGGCTCTTGGGTTCAGCGCCTTGGCTGCCACATCGCCTGCCCAAGTCGTTCAAGACAGCACGCAGCGTTTGCCGCTTCGGGTGTTGGATAGCCAAGAGGTTGACCTTGGCCCGCGTTCCATCATCTACAACCGCGTCGTTACACCGGTGCTAAAGCCCACACCCATGCCAACTCCGGTGGTTGTGGCTCCAGAGGCCATTCCCACGGCTGCCGAACTGGAGGAAATGCAGCGCTTGGAACCCAAGAGATACGCCTACGCTTTTCTCTCATGCACGGTTTACGACAGCCGATTCACCGAGGTGGAATGGTATGAGGACGGACGGTGGGTGCGATTTCTGACTACGATCAATTTCCATTACCTGAGCCAGTTGTCGGATTTTGAAACCCCCGACAGCTCTTATTCGATTTTCATGGGGCTTGGTGACTGTAGCCGCGAGGAGTTCGATGGTTGGAACCAAGCGCTCGTCGCGGAAAGCGCTTTCGGATTTCACTCTCGACCGTGGCCGTTTGGGTTGCTGCAGCGGCAGGCGCAGACGGGGAAATCAGCATGGCAGCTCATTACCGCGGGGCCCGTGTCCAGCGAGGTGACGCAGGCAATTGATGACTTGCACCGGTATTTCGACGCCAACCGGGACAAGCTCGTGCGAGAATACGATGAGAGCGAAGCTGCCCGCCTTGCGCGGGAGCAATGGCTCAAGGAAAACCCGCCCACGCCGAAGGATTCGGTGATCGAATTCTTTCCGATCCGAAGCTCCAACAACGGCTGGAATGGAGGTGCCAAGTGAAGTTTCTGCTCCGAGTGCTTCTCCTGCTGGCGGTCTTCCTCCCACCAGTGGCTGCTGCGCAGACGCCGGACGACCTGAACGAGGGAACAAAAGTTGAATGGGACTCCACGAATTCTATTTGGCGCTTCAAATGGTGGGGCCGTGCAGGGAAAAGCTATTTCATCCAGCATTCGGAGGATCTGATGTCCTGGGAATACTTGCCGCTTTTAGAAACGGGCGCGGGCGATGTTTTGGAGTGGGGCTTCACCTCGACGGGGGATAGGTTCTTTGTGAGGCTGAAAATCTACGACGATCCGTTTGGCACCGACAGCGACGGGGACGGAATGTCGGACGCCTACGAGGTGCTCAACGGCCTCGCCCCGAACTTTGCGGACGGAACCCTCGACCTTGACGAAGATGGCGTTATCAACTGCGAGGATGCCCGCCCCAACGCCGCCGCCGGGCGCATGGCTATCTTCATCACTGCTCCGGGCGACAACAGCGTTCTCCCGTAGCACCCGTGAAAACAAGCACGCTCGGCGCTTTCCTTGCGCTCTCGCTTTCCACTGGGCTTCTGGCGCAGACGCACTTCTCCGCCGAGGCGCGTCGCTTTTCGAGAGGCGTTCCATCCGACTCAGCCACCATTCCCAATTCTTCGCTGTATCAATCGGTGGTCATCCCGGCTGACCAGCAACGCGGCATCGAGTTGATCCCTTTCGGGAACAATGCAGCGCTTTACGGGAATGTGGCAGAGAGTCAGCTCCCTTGGTTTTGCCGCATCCAGCGACCGGCGCTTTTCCATCTGACCACCGACGCGACGGGCAATTTAACCTATGGATCGTTCGAGAATCCCATCGCGGCGTTCGGGGAGCTGGCGGGCGGCACGCCGCTCTATCTCAACCGTGACTACCGCTTCGGCGCGTTCGCGGGCTTCCGCAACAACGCCGCGACACCGACCCCGCTGACAGGCGTTTTCAGAATCAGGGCCTACTCGAAGGCTTCCCTTGCCTCCGGACAAACTAATGTTGCCCCGGCCAGCCAGACGACGTTCGAGCTTCCGTGGCCGGGAGACGCTAACTGGAATCAATTTCTCCTCGACGGTGCCCGCAAGACGATAACTTTTCTGGGGCTGACCACTACGGTCGAAATCGTCGGTGGCGCGCTGCAGCCCGGGAACGCGGAACAGTGGAACACTTGGAACGATCCGTATGTGATCACCCACCGGGCGGCGAACTCGGATTACTTCTACGTGATCGAATACAAAGGCTGGAGCACCTACGGACAAGCCTATCCGATGGTGACCACGGGCACCCCCGACATCATCACCGGTACGACATTCAGCCCGCTTTACACGCTGGATTTCACGGTCCAGCCCGCGTGGCGCTCGACGTTCATCCACGCTCCGCATTTCGAGGGCGAGGCCGTGCCTTCATGGTATTATGGTCGCGCCCTGAGCGAATTGCAGGGGCAGTGGGGGTTTTCGCCGGTCACGCCCGCCGAAGCCAAGAAGCTGCTTAAAGGCTCGGCCAACCTCGACAATAGCCCGGAATTACGGGCGCATCCCATCCTCGACGATTTCGTGGCCGACATGGGCAACGATCCCCTCGCGCTCGCCAATTACGTTTTCAACGAGATCGCGCTCGCCGATCCGGTCAGCTACAACGAAGACGGTGACCTCGGCGATGCTTCCATCGGCTCCGGCGGGGTGAACCGGGGCGCGCTGGCCACTTTTTTGGAAAAGCAGGGCAATCCGTGGGAGCAGTGCGCCCTGCTGGTCTATCTCCTGCGCAAGGCCAATGTGGCCGCCGTCTATTGCGAGCCGGAAAACAACAAGCTCGGCATGCTCGACACGCAGTTGAGCAAGCTCCTGCGGATGCAAATCAAGGGGGCGCAGACGCCGGACGGCGAGACGCCGATGCCGGAAATTGTCCCCACCAATTACCCTTGGGTGGCCGTGTGGATCGAGTCGGAGAACCGTTGGGTGCATTTGTTCCCGTGGCTCAAGGACACCGAAGCCATCGAAGGCGGCAATCTTTACGACCAGTTCCCCTCCGGCACCAAGACCGGTGCCGCATGGGTCCGCCAGTATATCCAAGGCGACACCAACATCGTCCCAGGCCAAGTCGCCGTTTATCAGCAGGACGCCGGGACCGATGGCCTCGCGGTGGTCGAAGCCGAGGGGTTCCACGAGCACACGCCCAAAAACGGCAAGAAATGGGAGCCCCTCGATGACACGACCCCCTCGGGGTATTCGGGCATTTCGTGGATGCGGCCGATGCCGGAAGCCGGGACTGACAATTCCAACGCCGGGTTTTCCTCAGCCTCCCCAAGGCTCGACTACCAGATCAACTTCACAAAGACCGGCACGCACTACGTCTGGGTGCGCGGCTACGGTGGCACCGGCAACGACCGCGTCCATGTGGGGCTCGATGGGGCCGAGGTGGCGACGGCGGACCGCATCGGCGACTTCGGGGCATCTTTCCAGTGGCGCAACAAGGACACCGCCAACGTGGTCGTCACCATCAACGTGCCGAGCACCGGCCTTCACACCGTCAATGTCTGGATGGCCCGCGACGGGTTTCGGTTCGACAAGTTGCTCCTCACCACAAACGCCTCCTACGACCCATCGACTGTCAATAGTGGCAACGGCCCCGCCATCAGCAAGCAGAGCGCGGTCGAGCCGAACGTCCCCTCGCACATGTTCCCGAAATTTGCGCGGGCAAACCTCGGCGCGGATGTTTCCTTCGACGCTCTCGGCATGCAGTTCCGCGACCGCCGGTATTCGCGCGCATCGTGGGACGAGTTCCCGAAGCCCTTCCAGCTTGCTGCCGGCAGCCATCTCGTTTTCGACAAACTCGCCGACCGGGCCGACACCTTCGACACAGTGCGCGTTCAGCTCTGGAGCGACAAGAACAACGACGGGGTCTATAATTCCGGGACGGACGGCACTCTGCTCGACACGGGCGAATGGCTCTCTGCGGAGCTGCACAACCGGCGGTTCTACGCCGCAACCCGCAAGACGGGATCCAGCGCGGAACAGCTCCGGATTTATCTCGCTCCCTTCCGATCCACCGCCACCGGCACCGGCAATTTCGCGGGCACCAACAAGCTCGAGGAGCAGCTTCTCACGGCCAGCCTCGGCAGTGCCGACAACACCCTCCAATTCGAAATCACCCACCGCAGGCAAAAGAAGGTTTCCAAGTTCGGCGTGGTCATGGTCGATGTTGTGGTGGGAGGGACCGGCTACACTTCGGCTCCTACGATAACAATAGCTGCCCCGCCGACCGGGACCGGCCACAGAACCGCCACGGCCACCGCCACGGTATCCGGCGGCAAGGTGACCGGCTTCACGATCACCGATCCGGGATACGGATATGCGACAGCCCCGGCGGTGACCTTCAGCGGCGGTGGTGGTTCGGGAGCCTCTGCCAAGGCCAACCTCGAAGACGTGATCGCCAAGTGGACGCACCCGCTGGGGGTTTCGGTGAGCCAGCTCACGGTGCAGAAGCCGACGATCCAGAAGGGCGATCTCGCTGCGATCTGCCTGAATTTCGGGCGTGTCACCGATCCCATGCTGCGCGTCCACGCGGAGGATTTTTGGGGATTCGAGCGGGCATTGCAGGCCACCCCGTCACTTAAGGACAACCCGGACTTTCAGGAAAAAATGCAGTCCACGAGCGCCTACTTGATGGGCATGGCTTATTACGAGCGGGTCAGCCGGTTCAAGGAGACCGACGAGCGGCTTCACAAGGCGCGCGTGCTCAGCATGTATGCGGCGGGGCTGAGCAAGCTTGCGGCCTACCGCGACAGCACCACGGCTGCACCGATTTACCCCTCCGGCTCCACCTACCCCTACCTCCCGGTCATGCAGATGGCGGCGGTGGACATGTTCTTTCTCAATGCCGCCTACGCCTCGAACGCGGCGGTCCATACGGATTCGGGGCTACCCTTCACGGAATCGACGCGGGATTTCTGGCACCTGCTCATCGGGGAGATTTCCGCGCAGGAACACGCGATCATCAACGACTACTACTCGGAGTCGGCGGCGATCTCGACGATCCGCCTCCTCCACCGGGCCAAGACGATGCCGGGCGGCATTATCAGGTTGACCAAACAGAATTACGGTGACGAAGGGGAGAAGGAGTATCAGTTCGGAACAGGGGCACCCACACCGCAGAATAAGAAAAAACTCAAGGATTGGGACTCCTCAATGTGGACGGCGATCACGGGCGCGTTTGCCGGGGATGGCGGCGATTACACGGAGGTCTATGTGACGCCGGGGCCGGTGCGCAGTGCCAGCGCATCCTACACAGGCATGGGGGCGATGGTGTTTTCCACCAACCAGTATTCCGCCTTGATCAGCGGCAACATGAACCTCGCCAATGGCGGCAGCGGCTCGACATTCTCCGCGCCCCGCTACAGTCCGACGAGCTTGGCGAGCAACATTCTCACATACACCTCCAGCGGCTACAACCTGAGCTACCGCCCTCCGGCCACCAGCAGCAATCCCGTGGTCGCGCCCGCCACGACCAGTTCGTGGAACGTGCCGAGCACGATTTCCAGCCTCAACACCTCGGTCTTCACCCCGAGCAGTTACCAGTCGAGTTCGTGGAGTGCCAGCGCGTCCCTTCTCGGCCTTTCCTCGGGTGGCTGGGGCAACTACTACTCGGCCACCGTTTCGCGCGGCTCGACCGGCCAGACCTCGTTCTTCGCTGCGGTCGGCAGCGCGATTTCCTCGGTCGCCGGGTGGGTGGCCGATCCCGTCAATGTCGTCACGGGCGAGTTTTACCATGATGTCGTGGATCTCTCGCTGCCCGGGCCGTTTCCGTTGGCAATCCGGCGTAACTACTGCAGCCAGTCGCTATCCGAGAACGAGTTCGGCCACGGCTGGAAGCTCGCCTATTTTCCGTATCTCGTCGTGGGCGACAACAGCCTGATCTACGGCGCGGAAATGGATGGATCGGTCATCGCCTACCGCCAGAACGGCACCAACCCGAACCTCTTCGAGCCGAATCCCGCCGACAACCCCTCCCTCAAAAACCTCCACGGCGGCGGGGCGGGTTCCACTGGCAACCCGCTCAACAACCGCATCGTCAAATCCACCGAGGGTTCTTTCACCATCTACACGCTCAGCGGCCCGCACGGCCACACCCGCCGGTTCAAGGTGCAGGAGTTCCCCATCGGCACCGGCGGCAGCCAGGTGACCCGCAGCCGCCCGTATCTCGATACGTGGAGAGACGCCAATGGCAACACCCTCACGTTCACCTTCGACAACAATTCCTCCAGCCCGGAATACGGGCTCCTCACGCGCATCTCGGCCAACAACGGCAACTTCCTCGGGTTCACCTACGACGTTTACGGACACATCGTCGAGGCATGGACCGGCGACGGACGCCGCGTCACCTACAGCTACGACGCCCAGGGCGACCTGCGCTCGGTCACGCTGCCCGACGGGGCCGTCCACCAATACGACTACCAGCAGGAAACCACGACCGCCGGGGGCGAGAGCGTGCAGACATCGACCCACTTGCTCATCCGCGAGACCAAGCCCGGCGGGCGCATCCTCGAAAATGAATACGATGCCCAGCGCCGCGTGACGCTCCAGAAAGCCGTCGTCGGGGATGGTCCGCAACCGGTGACCAATGCCGTGTTTATCTATGCCAACACGCAGAACACGGCACCGGGCGATCCGAACAAGGGGACATGGACCGGCACAACCACGGTGCGCGATGCCTACGACCGCGACACGGTCTTTTCCTACACCAGCAGCCTCGTCACCTCCGAAGACGATCCCGAGACGCCGCCGGAGGCGCGGGCATGGTATGCGGCCACCGAAACCGGCAACGGTGCCTACCCGCGCAGCCTCAAGAGCGTGACTGACCGGCGCGGGGTTGTGACGTTCTTCAAATACGACGCCAGGGGCAATCTCGTGGAAAAATCCCTCGGCACCGACGCCGCTCCCGCCGATCTCGATGGTGATGGCGCTGCCTCGGGGGGCGAGAAGGCGCTCACCACCTGGACCTACACCGCGCTCGACCTCCCGCAAACCGCCGCGGAGCCATCCGGCATCGTGACGAAGTGGTTCTACGACGACGGCGATTATCCTTACCTCGCCACGCGCATCGAGACCCATTCCCAAGGCCAGCTCGTCACACAGACCGCCCGCGCCTTTTACGAAAAGACCGGCGGCGCCACCACGGCCTTCGGCCTCCTCCAGAGCGAGCGGGTTGCCGCCGGTTCTCCCGACGAGGCGCTCACCGAGTGGCAGCACGACGACCGCGGGTTCGCCACCCGGCGCACCAGCCACACCGGCAACGGCGACCCGAATGTCGTCGCCGATCTCAAGCACAACCTGCGCGGCGAGTTGATCGAAGAAACAGACGCTCTCAACCGAAAATGGATCTACGCCTATGACGCCATGGGCCGACGCATCGCCGCCGAACGGCGGGACGCGGGCGGTGCCCTGCTCTCGTGGGACTACGTCTATTACAACCTCAACGGCGAACCGGAGTGGACCGATGGAGCGCGCTACAACCCGGAGGATTACACCTGGTCAAAATACGACGGCCACGGCCGCCTCACGGAAAAACTCGCGTGGCGCTCGCAATCGCGGTCCGACGGCCAAGGGCTCCAGGCGCCGGTGGGTGACGCGCTCATCGCAACGACTCTCCACAAATACGATCTCTTCAACAACCTCATCGAAACCCGCACCCCGCGCGGGCATTCGGTTGCGATGAGTTACGACGGAATCGGGCGCATGACCTCCCGGCAGTTCTTCCAGGGCATCAAGGACAACGGCGGCGCGCTCATGGCCAGCGAGGTTTTTACCTACGAACCCGGCGGCGAAGTGGCCACCCATACCGGCGTCCTCGGCGGTGTCACCAGCAACCACTACAACGCTCGCGGTCAACTCCGCAAACGCACCAACCCCGACGGCTCGGTCGAGGAATGGCGCTATTACCCGGACGGACGCCTCTTCAAGGAAATCCTCCGCAACGGCAGCGCATGGGAGACCATCTACGACGATGTCGCCCGCACCGTCACGCGCCAGCTCAAGGCAGGCGGCAGCAGCCCGATCAAGACGCAGGTGAAAGTCCACGACCGGCGCGGCAACTGCATCAGCGAAAGCGCCGACGGCCACACGTTCACGAAAACCTACGACGCCCTCAACCGTCTCAAATCCGCGACCGGCCCCGGCTCGACGGCCACCAGCGCCCAGCAGACTGCGACCTATTCCTACCCCGACGCCGCAGGCCGCGAAGAACGTGTCACCAACGGCCTCAACGAAACGACCACTACCCTCCGCGACGCCCTCGGGCGGGTGGAAAGCGTCGAGGTGCGCGACGCTTCAAACACCCTCGTCTCGGTGCGAACCTACGCCTATTCGCCCGACCACACCAAAGTCACCGAGACGGCGGGCAGCGGCCCGGGCGCCATCATCACCGAAACCTGGAGCGACAACTCGGGCCAGCCCGCCGTGGTCCGCAAGGCCGACGGCACGTTCGAACTCTACCGCTACGACAGTGGCGGCTTGCTCCTCCAGCATCTCGACCGGGCAGGCCGACTCACCAACTATCAACGCGACTGGCGCGGCAGCCTCACCGGAGAAATCCGCCCCGGCGACGTAGTCATCGGCTATGTTCACGATGTCGCGGGCGATCTGCTCGAACGCCAGATGCCCGGCGGCTCGAAAGAAATACAGACGTTCGATTCCGCAGGCCGCATCACATCCAGCAAGCTCACCCAAGGCGGCAGCACCACGCGGCTCGTCAGCTACTCCTACCATCCCGGTGGCCACCAGTGGGCCGGACTGCTGAACACCGCCACCGACGCGCGGGGCATCGTCACCACCATGACCTACGATTCCGCCCTCCGCGTGGCAGAAGCCAACAGCGCGGGCACGGATCCCGAGGACACCCTCACACGCGCTCTCAGCTACAACGAGCGCGACCAAGTGACCTCCATCGCCGAAATCGGCCTCAACGGCACGACCACGGTTACCCGCGGGTTCGACGGCTACGGAGCCATCGGCAGCGAGACGGTCGGCGTCGGGGGGGCAAACCAATCTACGATCACGCAGGCCTTCGACGCCGCCGGTCGTCGCTCTCTACTCACGGGCGCAGGAGCGGATCGAGCCTTCTCTCACAACGCCGCAGGCCGAATGACCTCCGTCAGCGTCGGCGGCAGCACCTATTCCGCCGCCTTCGGCACCAATGGCCTGCTCACCGGCCGCAGCAATCCCTTCCGCAGCGTGACGATCCAAACCCGCGACAGCCTCGGCCGCGTCACCGACCAGCGCACGACAGTAGGTGGCGCACTCGCCCTCAAGGAAACCGTCCCGTCGTATTGGGCGGCAGATAAAATCCGCGGGCTCTATTCCGAGCGTAGCGGTGCGGGAGCGTGGAATGAATATCGCGATTACCAATATGACTACAGCGGGCGGTTGGCATACGAAGATTTTGAGCCTATCCCCGGTTTA
>ERZ1645187.4320-NODE-4320-length-11534-cov-5.822458_pt1 | contig 11534 bp, 6 predicted proteins | sample MGYA00575352_ERZ1645187 | MGnify/ENA primary metagenome ERZ1645187 (study PRJEB40837, sample SAMN11349314) | freshwater sediment metagenome | isolation source: river sediment | host: Sediment | place: India: Wazaribad , New Delhi | collected 2017-02-21 ... | reverse complement strand
CGCGCCCAGGCGCAGGCGCCGCAGGTGTCGTGACCACCGCGACCGATCTCATCCCGACCTGGATCGAAGGGCGGCTCGTCCCCTTCGACAAGCTCACCGTGCATCTTGAAGGGCGCCGGCACAAAGCGGTGTCGGTGTTCGTGCTGGAGGGCGAACGCGTGCTGATCCAGCGCCGGGCGCTCGGCAAGTACCACACGCCCGGCCTCTGGGCGAATACCTGCTGCACCCATCCGCACTGGAACGAGGCGAGCGGTGATTGCGCTATCCGCCGCCTGCGCGAGGAACTCGGCATGACCGGTGTGGCGCCGGTCTTCGCCGAAACGGTCGAATACCGCGCCGACGTGGGCGGCGGGATGACCGAGCACGAGGTCGTCGACATCTTCACCGCCGACGCGCCCGCCGGCCTTCGTCTGGAGCCGAACCCCGCCGAGGTGATGGCGGTGCGCTGGATCGCGCTTTCCGACCTTCAGGCCGAGGTGGCGGCCACGCCCGGGCGTTTCACGCCTTGGCTGAGGATCTATCTCGCCGAGCACCGCCACCGCATCTTCCGCGCCGCCTGACGGATCATGGACCGGCCGCACGCCGCAGTCTGACGGCGGCCGCGCCGGACCCGGCGACTGGGCGCCACGCCGTTCACAAGGTCGCGCCAACCACTGGCATTTCCGCAGATTGAATGCGAGGTTTGGAGGTGGAAGTGCTGGTTCGGGGGTCAAGCGGGTGACGCGGGCAGGATGGAAGGGAATCCGTGCGGGCGCCGTGGCGCTCCTGGCACCGCTTCTTTTCTCCGCCGCGGCTTTTGCGCTCGACCGCGTCAGCCTGACCGCGCCGGGCGTCGAGAAACCGCTGCTCGACCGGCTCCGGGCGGCATCGCTCACCGTCGCGGCCGAGCAGGACAGGACGACCGACAGCCAGACGATCTTTGCCGCCGCCCGGGCCGACTACGCGCGGCTGATCGGCGCGCTTTATGCCGAGGGCTACTATTCCGGGGTGATCACCATCCGGATCGACGGGCGCGAGGCGGCGGAGATCGCGCCGCTCGACATGCCCGAAACGATCCGGGAGGTGGAGATCACCGTCATGCCGGGCCCGCTGTTCCACTTTTCCAAGGCGAGGATGAAACCCTATGCGCGCGGCACCAGGCTGCCGCCCACCTATGGCGACACCAAGCCGGCCTACTCGACGGCCATCGTCGACGCCGCCGATGCGGGGGTTCAGGGTTGGCGTGCCATCGGCCACGCCAAGGCGCGGGTGACCGGCCAGTCCATCGTCGCGGATCACGCAGCCACGACCATCGGTTCCGAAATCCTGCTGGAGCCGGGGCCGGAGGTGCGTTTCGGTGCGCTGAAGGTTTCGGGCTACGAACGGATGCGGTTGCAGCGCATCCTCAAGATCGCGGGCTATCCGACCGGCGAGATCTTCGACCCGGCCAGGCTCGACAAGGTGGCAACCCGGCTCCGGCGGACCGGCGTCTTCCGCACCGTCGCGCTGACAGAAGCGGAAGCGCTTGGCCCCGGCAACACCCTCGACATCGACCTCGTGCTCGACGAGGAAAAGCTGCGCCGGTTCGGCTTCGGGGCCGAGGTGGCAAGCTCCGAGGGGCTCAACCTGTCGGGCTACTGGCTGCACCGCAATCTCTTCGGCGGGGCCGAAAGGCTGCGCGCCGACGCGGCGGTGACGCAGATCGGCGGGCAGGGCAGCGAGATCGGCTATGACCTCGGCGTCCGGATCGACCGTCCGGCAACGCCGGTCACCGACGCCACCGCCTTCGCCGGCCTGCGCGCCTCGCGCGAAGAGGTGCTCGACCAGACGGTCGAAAGGCAGGAACTGACTTTCGGCCTGACCCGGGAATTCGGCGACCATTTCTCGGCCGAGGCGGGGATCCGCTATTTCGCGGAATCGGTGAGCGACGCCGGCGGCACGACCGACTACCGCGTTCTGGCGCTGCCGGTCAGCCTTACCTGGGACAGCCGGGACAATCCGGCCGACGCGCGCCGCGGCCTCTATCTTGATGCCGACCTGACCCCGTTTTCGGGCTTCGCCGCAGCCGGTTCGGGCGGTTACGTCAAGGCCGATGCGCGCGCCTATCGCGCCTTCGGCGCGGATGACCGGTTCGTCCTGGCCGGGCGGCTGCAGCTCGGAACCGTCATCGGGCCCGACCTTCCCCACACGCCTACCGAGTTCCGCTTCTGGTCGGGCGGCGGCGGAACGGTCCGGGGCCAGCCCTACCAGTCGCTCGGCGTGCCGCTCGCGCGGTCGGCGGGGCTCACGGTGCAGACCGGTGGCCTGAGTTTCGCGGGGGCCTCGGCGGAGTTCCGCGCCACGATCACCGACACGATCGGGGCCGTGGCTTTCTACGATGTGGGACTCATCAGCATCGACGAGCTGTTCGGCGGCGCCAGCCAGTGGCATTCCGGCGCCGGACTCGGGCTGCGCTATAACACCGGCATCGGGCCGATCCGGCTTGACGTGGCGATGCCCGTCGCTGGGGCTACGGGCGACGGCGTGCAGATCTACGTCGGCATCGGACAGGCCTTCTGATGCGCCGGTTTCTCCTGACCCTCGTGCTCTGCCTCCTGCCGGGTCCTGTCGTTGCGCAGGAAGATGCGGCGGTGACCGAGCGCGACCGCGATTTCCTCACCGCCTTTCTCGAGGACAATCTCTCCGGCATCGGCAGGACGGTGCGGATCGAGGGCTTCCGTGGTGCGCTTTCCTCCCGCGCGACCTTTGACGAACTGACCATAGCGGACGCGCAGGGCATCTGGATCACGATCCGAGAGGGCGCCGTCGGCTGGAACCGGTCCGCGCTTTTGTCGGGCCGGGTCGAGATCAGCGAGATGAGCGCCGCCGAGATCGACCTGCCGCGCAGTCCCGCCACTTCCGGAATGACGGCCGAGGCGTCCGGCTTCAGCCTGCCGGAACTGCCCGTGTCGGTAGACATCGGCACCCTTCACGCCGAGCGCGTGGTGCTGGGCGAGGCCCTGTTCGGTGCGGCAGCCATCGTCACGCTGAACGGCAGGATGCATCTCGAAGGCGGCGAGGGCACGGCGGAGCTTGCGATCGAGCGCACCGATGGCCCGCGCGGAACGCTGTCGTTCACGGGCAGCTATGCCAATGCCACACGCAAGGCGACGCTGGATCTTCTGCTGGCCGAAGAGGCGGACGGGATCGCCGCCAACCTGCTCGACCTTCCGGAGCGGCCGTCGATCCAGCTCGCCGTTCATGGCGACGGGGTGATCGACGATTTCGCGACCGATGTCGCGCTGTCCACCGATGGGGTGAAGCGGCTGTCGGGCCGGGTCACGGTCCTGACCGCGGCTTCGTCCGGCGGCGCGCCGGAACGGCGCTTCGCCGCCGATCTTCGCGGCGACATCGCGCCGCTTCTTCTGCCCGACTACCGCGACTTCTTCGGCCCCGACGTGGCGCTTCGGGCCGAGGGCCGCCGTCTTCCGTCCGGGCAGCTTGACCTGACGCGGCTCGACCTCGATGCGAGGGGGCTCGACCTGTCGGGGCGGCTCAGTCTCGCGCCGGAGGGCGTGCCGCTCGAGGCCTCGCTGACGGTGCGGCTTGGCCATGCGGGCGGCGGCGAGCTGCTGCTTCCGTTGCCCGGCCCGCGCACCTTCGTGCGGTCGGGCGATCTGAAACTGCGATACGACCGGGCGAAGGGCGAGGGCTGGACGCTCGGAGGCGCATTGAGCGGCTATCGGCGGGCCGACCTGTCGATCGGGTCGGTGAAGCTTTCGGGGTCGGGCCGCAGCGGCAGGGCCGGCGCGGGCGGGGGCGACACCGCGCGCGCCGGCGGCACCGTCACCTTCGTCGCAGCAGACATTCAGCCGGCCGACCCCGCCATCGCCGAAGCTCTCGGCGCCGAACTGCGGGGCCGGGCGATCTTTTCCTGGCAGGAGGGCGAGCCGCTGCGCCTTCCGGTCTTCGACGTGACCGGACAGGGCTATGAGGCCAAGGGCAGTGCGGTGCTGACCGACCCCGAGGCGGGTGCGATCCTTTCGGGCCGCGTCGCGGCGACGGTGACCGACCTCGGCCGGTTTTCCGCGCTTGCGGGCCGGTCGCTCGGGGGGGCGGGGGAGCTTGACGTCTCGGGGTCCGCCGGGGTGCTTTCAGGGTTTTTCGACATCGAGGCCACGGTCACCGGCCGCGACCTGACGATGGATCAACCGGAAATCGACCGGCTCCTGGCCGGTGAAAGCCGCATCGCCCTCTCGGCGCTGCGCGACACGGCGGGACTCACGATCCGAAAGCTTGCGGTCAGTGCCGCGACGCTTACCGCCAACGCTTCGGGGCGGCTCGCCACCGGCGCGTCCGACCTTCGCGCGACGCTCGATTTCTCCGACCTTTCGGCACTCGGGCCGCGCTATCGCGGGACCCTCACAGGCGAGGCGCACCTGACCGAGGCGGGTGACGCGAGAACCGTGACGCTCGACGCCTCGGGCAGCGGATTGGGTGTCGGCCAGCCAGAGGTTGACCGGCTTCTCGCCGGGCCGGTGAAACTCAGCATGGTTGCGAACGAAAGCGCGGGGAAAGTCCGGCTCGAGACGCTGAGCCTCACCAATCCGCAGCTTGGCATTACCGCCGAGGGCGGGACCGAGGGCGCGCAGCGGCGGATCGACGTTTCCGCGCGGCTCGCCGACATGGCCATCCTCGCGCCGGGCTTTCCAGGCCCGCTGTCGGCGACGGGAACGGTGACCGAGACTGCGGATGGATATTCCGTCGACCTGTCGGGCGAGGGACCCGGCGCCACGAATGCCCGCGTCACCGGCACGCTGGCACCCGATCTCTCTGCCGCCAGCCTTTCGGTGTCGGGCGGCGGCCAGTCGGCCATCGTCAATCCCTTCATCGCCCCCCGCAACGTCGAGGGGCCGGTTTCCTTCGACCTCAGGCTGGAGGGTCCTCTGGCGCTGTCCTCGCTTTCGGGCCGCGTGGCGCTCGAGGGGGGCCGCCTCGTCGCGCCAAACGTCGGGATCGAGCTCGAAGGCCTGCGGGTTGCCGCCGATCTTGCCGGCGGGCGTGCAACGGTCCAGGGCAGTGCGGCCGTCCGCGGCGGCGGCGAGATTGCGCTTTCCGGCCCGGTCGCACTTGCCGCGCCCCATGACGGCGACCTGTCGGTCCGTCTGTCGGCGGCGCGGCTGCGCGACCCGGAACTGTTCGACACCGCGGTCAGCGGCAATCTCCGCGTCAGCGGGCCGCTTCTGGGCGGGGCGACGATCTCCGGCGCCGTGACCCTTGGCCGGACCGAGGTGCGCGTGCCCTCGACCGGGCTCGGCGCCGACCCGGTGCTGCGCGAGATCACCCATGTCCGCGAGCCGGCGGCCGTGCACGCGACCCGTGTCCGCGCCGGGCTGGCAGGGGGACCGGGCGGGGCCGGGGGGGCCGGCGAGGCAGACCGGCGCGGGCCGTCCTTCGGGCTCGACCTGACGATCAATGCGCCCGAACGCATCTTCGTGCGCGGCCGCGGGCTGGATGCAGAGCTTGGCGGCGCGCTCCGCCTCACCGGGACGACCGACAACATCGTGCCCTCCGGCCGGTTCACCCTGATCCGCGGTCGGCTCGACCTGCTGGGCAAGCGGTTCACCATCGACGAGGGGACGATCGAGCTTCAGGGTGCGCTGACGCCCTACATCCGCTTTGCCGCGGAAAGCGAAAGCAACGGGATCACCGTCACCATCGTGATCGAGGGGGAGGCTTCGGCACCGGAGATTCACTTCCTTTCCTCGCCGGAACTGCCGGAAGAGGAGGTGATGGCGCAACTGCTGTTCGGACGCGGCCTGACCAGCCTTTCACCGCTTCAGGCCGCACAGCTTGCCTCGGCGGTGGCCCAGCTTGCCGGCACCGGCGGCGAGGGGATCGTTGGCCGGCTGCGCAGTTCCTTCGGGCTCGACGATCTCGACGTGACCGCGGCCGAGGATGGATCGGCCGCCGTGCGGGCGGGGAAATATCTTTCGGAAAAGGTCTATACCGACGTCACCGTGGGGGCGGAAGGCAAGACCGAGATCAACCTCAATCTCGATATCCGGCCAGGGGTCACGGCACGCGGGACGCTCGGCTCCGACGGATCGTCGGGCATCGGCATCTACTACGAACGCGACTACTGAGACCGTCTGATCCGCGCACGTTCCTCGTTCAGGATCGCGCCAAAGAGGACGATATAAGCCGAGATATAGAGCCACATGAGCAGCGCGATCACCGCGCCGATGGAGCCGTAGATACGGTTGTAGGCGCCGAAATACGCCAGATAGACCGAAAACAGGATGGAGGCCGCGACCCACAGGAGCGCTGCGATGAACGCGCCGGGCGACAGCCAGGACTGCCGGAGGCGGCGGCTTTCGGAGGTCGGCCCCCAGCGGTAGAACAGGCCGAGGACGACGAACAGGACGGCGAACATCACCACCCACGGCAGATAGACGAGAATGAAGGCGCCGCCCTCGCCCATATGCAGGAAGTTCAGCACGAGGGGCACCATCACGACCACGCCCAGCGCCGCCAGGACAAGGGTCACGATTGCCGCGGTCAGGACGATCGACCACAGAAGGCGCATCAGGCCGGGGCGGTGCGCCCGCGCCTGCATCGCATTCAGGCCGCTGACAAGTGCCGCCACGGCACTGTGGACCGAATAGAGCGCGACAGCGATCGAGACGGCCGTCGTCCAGCCGAGCGCGCGGCCGCTGGCGGCGAGAAGCGCGTCGAGTTGCGTCTCGATCAGGCCAAATGCGGCGTCGGGAATGACGCCGTGGATCTGGTCCAGGTAGTCGCGCATCACCCCCGGGTCGGCGAAAAGGCCCCAGATGGCGATGGTCGCCGCCATGCCGGGAAAGATCGCGAACATCGCGTAGAAGGCGACGCCGGCGGACAGAAGGCCCATGTGCCGCTGGTCCATCGCGTTCCAGATGGCGAGCGCCAGTCTGAAGATGTTGGTCGCCGGCGCCACGTCCGCAGTCTCCGCCCATCCTGTTGGGCCATGTTCGCGCGCCGCATTGCCGTCTGCAATCCGGCTTGCGAAATTGCACGGGCCTGTGTCCCATCGGTGTTTCGTCAACGTGCCGCGAGCGCTATCACGGGGGAAGGAGGACTTGCGGTGCGATTCTTGGCGATTGTGGCGCTGTCGGCGGGAACGGCGCAGGCAGAGGTGCCGGTGCCGGTCTCGGACGCGGACTATCGCCCGGTGCGGATGGAAGAGGTCAGGCTCGGCCAGCTTCTCTTCTACGACCCGATCCTGTCGGGAAACCGCAACATCTCCTGCGCCACCTGCCATCACCCACGCTTCGGCACCTCGGACGGGCTGTCGCTCGGCCTTGGCGAAGGCGGGATCGGGCTTGGACCCGATCGGCGGGCCGATCCCGCCAACCTGCCCGAGCAGCGCATTCCGCGCAACGCCACCGCCCTTTTCAACCTCGGTGCCGGGGAGTTCACAACGCTCTTCCACGATGGCCGGATCGAGACCGACTCCGAACGGCCGTCCGGCCTGCGGACGCCGCTCGAGGACGAGATGGTGGCGGGATTCGCTTCGATCCTGTCGGCGCAGACGATGTTTCCGGTGCTCTCGCCTGACGAGATGGCGGGGCACTATCAGGAAAACGACGTCTCGACGGCGGTGCGCGAGGGCATCATCACCGCACCGGGCGGCGCTTGGGACATTCTGTCGAAGCGGGTGTCCGCGATTCCCGAGTACCGGGCGATGTTCGATGCCGCCTGGCCCGAGATCGCCGCAGGCCGGGCCATCGCCTTCACCGACATCTCGAATTCCATCGCTGCCTTCGTAGCCTTCGAATGGCGGTCCGACAACTCCGCCTTTGACGCGATGCTTCGGGGTGGGCCACCGCTCTTGCCCGAAGCGCAGGCGGGAATGGGGCTTTTCTACGGGGCGGCGGGCTGCTCGACCTGCCATTCGGGCAAGTTCCAGACCGACCACGATTTTCACGCGATGGGAGAGCCGCAGCTTGGCCCCGGAAAGGCCGAGCGGTTCGAGAGCCATTCGCGCGACGTCGGCCGGATGCGGGTCACGAACCGTGCGGAGGATGCCTATGCCTTCCGGACGCCGTCGTTGCGCAACGTGACGGCGACCGGGCCCTGGGGCCATGCCGGGGCATGGTCCGACCTTGCGGCCTTCCTCCGCCACCACGCCGACCCTTCGTCGGGCCTTTCCGGTTATGATCCCGCGCAGGCGGTCCTGCCCGTGCTCCCGGCGACGAAACCCGACTGGGCGATCCTTAGCTCTCCTGACGAGGTGGCCGGGATCGAGCGCGCTGCGCTGGCGGGGCGGCCGGTGTCGGAGACCGAGGTCGCCCAACTTTCCGCGTTTCTCGACGCGTTGCGCGACCCGGTGGCGCTTGCGGGCCGCCTTGGTGTGCCCGACGCGGTCCCGAGCGGCCTGCCCGTGGATCGCTAGGGCGAAAGGCGGAGCGCGGTTCCGTCCGGGTGCAGCCTGGTCACGCAATCGACCGGGACGGCGGTCCAGTCCGAGGTGGTTCCGTCCGGCCAGATCATCCGCACCTCGGCCCGGGTCGCGGACCCGAGGCCGAAGTGGAGAGGCCCGGCCTGACCCCCGGCATGGCCGCCGCCGACGGTGACTTCCCGCGCGGTGATCCTGCCGCCCGCCCGCAGTTCCAGCCAGGCGCCGATGGCCCGGGTATTGCCGGCCATCTGCGGCTCAATTCCGGCCCAATGACCCGTTTCCAGGGTCACGTTCTGCCACAGTTCCATCGGTGCGCGACGGTTCACCACGACAAGGTCGAGCCTTCCGTCGCCATCGAAATCGGCAAGCGCCGCGCCGCGCGAACGGTCCGTGGTGTCGACCCCGGCCACATCGGCCCTTTCGGCGAAGGTGCCATCGGGTTGTTGCATCAGGAGGTTGTTGGGGTCGCGCATCGCGTTCGACGGCATCTGGTCGACGTTGCCCTTGGCGATGAACAGATCCATCCGCCCGTCGTTGTCGACATCGGCGAATTCCGCGTGCCAGCCGGTGGAGGGGCGGCCATCGTCGCCCGTGAACGGGCGCTGCGCATAGCTGCCGATGGAATAGGGGGCGTTGATGAACCCGGTCCCGGTGTTGAACTGCAAGAGCTGATCGCCCATCGAGGTCATCATGACCTCAGGCAGCCCGTCGCCGGTCAGATCCTGGCTGGCGATCCCCATCCCCCAGAGGGAAACGCGCTTCCAGTCCTCCACCCGCTCCTTCAAGGGGGTGAGCCGGAACATCTGCTCATAGCCGCCGCGCACGTAATAGTGGCGGTCGTTCGAGATGCGAAGCTCGGGCTCGCCCGTCCGCCGCCAGTCGGTGACGAGCATGGAAAGCGCGCAAAACCCCGGCGCGATGACCTCGGCCGTCCCGTATCCGCGCCCGGCCGGGCGATAGAGGTCCGAGGTATCGCAGGCCTCGAATGGGCCATCGGGGTTCGAGCGGTCTACGTAGTGACCGAAGGCGAGGGTGGGAAATTCCTGCCCCTTTTCCCATGTCGCCGAGAAGGCGGTGGTCCAGCCGTCGCGCGGATGAAAGCCCCAGGCGTCCGAGGCATCGGTGAAGGTGCAGTCGGGCCCGCCCCGCAGGAGAAGGTCGTGCCCGACCCTGAGCACCGCGAGATCGAGCCTTCCATCCCCGTCGATGTCGAGCGGATAGGCGCCCGTGACATGCGCGAGGTCCGGTGTCCTGCCCTCGGCGAAGGTCAGCGGCGCGCCGGGCGCTCGGGTTGCGTTCACGAAGAGACGCGCGGGGTTTTCGCCGCCTGCAGCGAAGATGTCGGGCCGGCCATCGGCGTTGCAGTCGAAGACGGCAACGCCGCCGCCGACAAAATGCTCCCATCCGCCGGCATAGATGTGCCGGACGGGAAGCCCGTCTGCGCGGTCGACGAAAACAGGCTCCGCGAAGGCCGGATTGGCGAGAATTGCCGCAAGGATTACGCCAGCCCTCATTGCGCCGCGATCTCCCTCGACGGGCTGAGGAGCCGTTCCGTCACTTCCGACAGCGCCAGCGCCGCCGCGCCATGCGCCCAGAGCAGATCGCCCCAGGCGTGGATCTCGATCCGCGGTTCCGGTCGGCCGGTGTTGAGGGCGAGCGCCTTGATTTCTGCCAGTGTCTCGTGGGCATAGAGATAGTCATACCGCATCCGCTCCCCCGACAGGATGATTAGCTCGGGGTCGAAGAGGTTCACCACGTTGGCGAGGCCAAGGGCAAGATAGCGCCCGGCGCGGTGGAAGATCGAGCGCGCGGCGGCATTGCCTGCCTTGGCGTGGTCGAACAGGCTTTCGAGCAGGATGTTGACCGACTGCGTCTCGCGGCTCGTCCAGTTGAGCGCGGTTGTCGCCTCGCGCACCAGCGCGTAGTCGGCGACATAGGCCTCGAGGCAACCGCGCTGCCCGCACCGGCAGAGCGCGCCGTCAAGCTGAACCTTGGTGTGGCCAAGCTCCATGCCGAGCCCCTGCCCGCCGCGATAGATGCGGTGGTTCATGACGAAGCCCATGCCAAGCCCGTGCTCGATGGTCACGACGGCAAAATCCGACAGGCCACGGCCGGCGCCGAACCAGAGCTCGGCCAGCGTGACGAGATTGGCATCGTTGTCGATGTGGACGGGTCGGCCGAGCCGTTCGCCCGCCGCGCGCGCAAGCGGCACATGGCGGCCCGCCAGAACCGGAGACCAGTGGACGACGCCGGTCGCGGAATCGACGAACCCCGGCACTCCAAGTCCGATGGCGCTGAGCTGCGAGACATCGATCTGCGCCTTGGAGCAGAGTCCGGCCACGAGCGTTGCGCTCACGTCAACCAGATCGGCAAGTTCCATCGCGCCGGGCTGGCGCGGAATCGCCTCATCGGCGATGAGATTGCCGGCAAAATCGACGATGACCGCCGTATGTTCGCGGTCCGACAGCTTGATCCCCGCGACAAGGCGCGCATCGGCCCGGACGCCCAGCGCGACGGCCGGCCGGCCGCGGCCGCCATCCCCCTGGTCGCGCTGGGCGGACACCTCTTCCAGCAGGCCCATGTCGATCAGTTCCGAAGTCAGCGTGGTGACGGAGGCGGGGCTTACCCCCAGTTCCCTCGCAACCTGCACACGCGGCATGTAGCCGGCGGCCCGCACCCGTTCGAAGATCTGCTGGCGCAGCGGGCGCGCGGCTTCCGAGATCGACGGGATCAGCGGGCCGCAACCTTGCGCCCGTGATTCGATGCGGCGGACGGTGCCCATCTTCCGATGCCTCATTTTCTTAGTCAGCCTAACTAAAGTATCAGCGATTCAGTATATATGCGCTCGTTTCGCCGCTTTACGGCAATGTTTTCAGTATTTTTCTTGCGCAACTCGAGTTTGCTGTCGTAATTTTAATTTGACAAGTGAAATTATTGGCGCCAGTTTCCTTTGCATCGGCGAATCCGCCGATCCGGGCGGGACGCCCCACGAACGGGAGGAACTTATGCACAAGTCCATTCTGGCGGCCGTCGCCCTGGCGGCCGGTTTTTCTGCCTCATCGGCATGGGCACAGACGATCGGCGTGAGCTGGTCGAACTTCCAGGAAGAGCGCTGGAAGACCGATGAGGCGGC
>ERZ1645187.4319-NODE-4319-length-11536-cov-138.349795_pt1 | contig 11536 bp, 12 predicted proteins | sample MGYA00575352_ERZ1645187 | MGnify/ENA primary metagenome ERZ1645187 (study PRJEB40837, sample SAMN11349314) | freshwater sediment metagenome | isolation source: river sediment | host: Sediment | place: India: Wazaribad , New Delhi | collected 2017-02-21 ... | reverse complement strand
GTTGTTGTCGAGATAGACCGGGGTGGTCATGGGGATTTCTCCTCGTGGGTCTGACACATGCGGCGGTCGGGTGGGCCGGACTCACCGGGCAGGTGTCTGGTCGATCGGGGCGGCTCGGCGATCCCCCGCCGGCACCCTGCCCCCCCTCTCTGTTTCTCCCCCTCCAGGGGGGAGAGGACGTTGGGGAGATGGTCTTCGTGTCATTGGCGCTCGAGGCGTCGGTTCGGCTCGCGGCGGGGGCACGCGGCCCTACGATGCCTCTCACCGCCGGCATACCCGCAGCTTCCGCGATGCGAACGCCGATCCCTCTGGCGTCCCCTCCCCCCCGGAGGGGGAGGGACAGGGAGAGGGGGCTCGGCGCTTGCCGAACCCGCGATGCCTCACTTCACCGGGATCACCCTGAGCGGCAGGCCGGTCGCGGCGATCAGCTTTTCCTGGACGCCGTTGACGGTCATCGAGGCCTGTTGGCAACCGACACAGGCGCCGGAGAGCTTGACCACGACGTTGTTGCCGTCGACGTCGACCAGCTCGCAGTCGCCGCCGTCGAGCTTGAGGTAGGGCCGGATGCTCTCCAGCGTCTCCTCGATCAGCTTGATCTTCTGCAGCGTGGTGAGCCGCGGGGCGGCGGCGGGAGCGACCGGGGCCTCGACCGGCTTCTCCAGCACCAGGGTGCCGGCCGCCGCCTTCTCCAGATCGGCGAGGGCGATGATCGGCTTGGGCTCGACCTTGGGGGTCTCGGCGCCCTTCGGCCGGGTCTTCTGGCGCAGCGTCCGGGCATCCATCTTGCCGACGCGATAGGCCTCGTCGAAGGAGATCAGGCCCTCGGCCACCATCTCCTCGTTGACCCGCGCCAGCACCGCCTCGATCCCCTCGAAGCAGGTGAGGCAGCCGCCGCCGGCCTTGGTGTAGTGGGTGATCTGCTCGGGGGTCGTGAGCTTGTTCGACCGCACCGCGCGCTCGATCATCCCCTCGTCGACGCCGAAGCACTTGCAGACGAGCGCACCTTCTTCGTGATCGTCGCGCCACTCGACGCCGCGGTAGTCGGCGACGGCCGCCTGGAGCGCCTCGTAGCCCATCACCGAGCAGTGCATCTTCTCCGGCGGCAGACCGCCGAGGAAGTCGGCGATGTCCTGGTTGGAGATGGCCAGCGCCTCGTCGAGGGTCTTGCCGAGGACGATCTCGGTCAGCGCCGAGGACGAGGCGATGGCCGAGCCGCAGCCGAAGGTCTGGAACTTCGCCGCCTCGATCACTTCGGTCTCGGGGTTCACCCGCATCATCAGCTTCAGCGCGTCGCCGCAGGAGATGGCGCCGACCTCGCCGACCGCGTTGGCATGCTCGAGCACGCCGGCGTTGACGGGGTTGAAGAAGTAGTCCTTGACCTTGTCCGTGTAGTCCCACATGGGCCTGGTGCTCCTACGCGTCAGGGATGGATCAACCGAAAGACTTGCCGCACGAGCACTTCGAGCTGGCGTTCGGATTCTCGAAGACGAAGCCGGAGCTCTCCAGCCCGGTGACGAAGTCGACGGTCATGCCGGAGACGAGGGCCTGGGAATTGGCGTCGACGAAGAGCTTGACGCCGCCCTGGTCGATGACGGCGTCGCCGTCACGGGCCTCGGCCTCGAGGCCCATCATGTATTTGAAGCCGGCGCAGCCGCCCGCCTCGACCATGATGCGCAGGCCCTCGGCGGGGCGCGTGGCGCGGGAAAGCGCGGTCTTGACGGCGGTGACGGCACTGTCGGTGAGCTGGATCATCGCGGAGCCCTCCTGCTCGAGATCGTTCGAGAGGGTTTCCGCAAGACGCGTGCCAAACATCAAGTAACTGACATCACGTGTCTTTCTACGTTCTTTCGCATGTGCGAAAGCCGACAACGGCGGATTTGCGACATGTCGGAAGAGCGACGAAGGCTCGGCCCGATGCCCGTGACGAACGCGAACGGCCGGATCTTCCGATCCGGCCACCCCCAGGAATTCGTCACGAACCTCACTCCGCGGCGATGCGCATCCCGCTGCGGTCGACATCTCGCCGGGCCTGGGCCATGCGGCTCTCGCCGTCTTCCGAGCCGAAGCAGGCCGCGAAGTCGTTGCACACCGCGCAGCTCGGAGCGGTGCAGAGGACGAAACCCTCGGCCTCGCAGAGCTTGCGATAGAAGTACTTCTTCCACTTCATGTTGGCGGTGTTGCCGGCATGGAGCGTCGGGAAGTGGCGGGCGAGCAGGCGATTGAGCTCGGAGCGATCGAAGAGGCCGAGGTCCTGCCACAGGTGATCGGGGCGCATGGCGCGGCGGGCGATCATGCGGGCGAGGATCGCCGGCAGATCGGGCTCGCCGGCCGGACGGGACGGCTCGACCGCGGCATGGGCGAGCAGGAGATCGAGCAGCATCTCCTCCTCGGCCTCGAGCGGGACCGGCGGCGTGAGGTCGAAGATTTCGAGGTCGGCGAAGGGGAACCAGCGATCGACGACCGCCTCGAGCATGCGCGCATCGAGCCCGGTCGCCGAGGCGAGATCGCCGCTGCCCGCTTCGACCTCGCTCGCCGCGACGGCGAGCACGCAGGCGAGGACATGGGCATCGAAGGCTTGGCCGTCGTCGGGGCTCGGCCGGCGGCCGATGGCGAGGCGGGCGTGATGACGATCGTACATGGGCACCGTCTCCGCAGGGCTCGAGGGAGGATGCGGCCGCCGCCGGGGAGCTGGCCGGTCGCGATCCGGGGCGGCGCCGGGAGGGGTAGGTCTCCCGGCGAGGAGGCTGAAGATCCCCTCGGTGGTGCCGAACTCACGAAGTCTCGGCACGTCTACGCATCGGCGATCCGAAGATGCTCGCATCCGGTCCTCTCCCCCCTTGTGGGGGAGAGACAGAGAGAGGGGTAGGAGGCCTTCCGCGAACTCGTGCATCCGGGGATCGGCCGTGGACCCCTCTCCCTGTCCCTCCCCCACAAGGGGGCAAGGAACGTTGAAGCGCCGTTCTTCAAAAATGAAGCACCGAGCGAACGGTCAGGACTTCGTGCATCTCCTGTCAGGCGGCGATCTTGTCGGCGGCGACGTGGGTCTGGCAGGCCTTGGGGCAGACGCGGGCGCAGGCGCCGCAGCCGACGCAGTTGCCGGCCTCGTCGACCACCATGATCATGCGGTTCAGCTCGCCGTCGAAATCCTCGTCCTCGCCCTCTTCGCACTTGCCGAGGATCTCGCCCTCGTCGTCGACGCCGTAGAGGTGCATCACCTCGCGCGAGCAGACCTTGAAGCAGCGGCCGCAGCCGATGCAGGTCTCGCCGTTGATCGAGACGAGGTATTCCGGCATCCAGGCGGAGCCGTCGCGGGTGGTGTAGTCGGTCATTGCGCGGCCTCCAGGCTCTCGAGTTTCGCCCGCGCTTCGGTGAGCGCCGCATAGGCGTCGTAGGTCGCCTGCGCGACCTCCATGATCGTCTTCCAGTTGACCGGCAGTTCCTCGGAGAGGTCGTGCAGGTTCATCTTGGCGTTGGTCGCCTTGGCGGAGAGCTTCTTGATCTCGGCCTTCAGCGTGTCGACGTCGGACATCTCGTCTCTCCTTCGGCGCTCCGCGAGGGGGCGCGGGCGGGGTCTGGCAGTCATCCCCGGCGGGGTACGGCGACGGTCGGCCCACGAGACCGGCGCCCCGTCGCGGGCGGCCCGAAAGGGCGCAGCGAGCGGCCCCACCGGGGATGACTGGGAGGGGAGCACGGCGGCCGAGCCGCCGGCCCGAGCGGGTCTCACCAGTCGGCGACTTCGGGGAACTTGGCGATCATCTCGCAGGCCTCGGCGACCGCCTTGGTGCCGGCGTCGGCGAGCTTGGTCAGGTCGTCGTGGCCCCAGCGGTGGACGTCGCGCAGCGACTTCGACAGCACCACCAGACGGCCGACCGTCAGGATCACCCGGCCGAAGCCCTCGTGGCTCATCTTCATCATCGGCGAGGCGATGTGGCCGGCCTCGGCCTCGATGGCGAGACCGATGGCGGCGTAGAACTTCTCCACCCGCCACAGCACGTCCGGGTCGGGATCGCCGATGATCGGGATCTCGCGGCGCTGCTCCTTGGTCAGGATGAAGTCCTTGAGGAGATGGGCGTCGGTGCGCTTCTCCCAGGTGCCGTAGCTGTCCTCGGCGCGGACCAGCCGCACCAGGGTCTCGAGGAACGGTGTCGCGAGGGCGACGTCGTCGGCGGAGAGTTCGGTGGTGGTCATCTCGGATCCTCAATCGTCGGCGAAGGAAGGCTTCGGCGCCGCGATGCCGGCTTCCGCCAACACCTTGCGCAGCCACGGCGGCGGGGCGCCGTTGAGCATGGTCCGGGTGCGTTCCAGCACCTCGTCGATCGGCGACGGCGCCTGCACCTTGATCGGATGGATCTTGGCGGAGACCACCTTGGCGGCGGAGGGACCGCCGATCGCCAGGCAGAACAGCAGGTGACAGCCGGAGAGCGCGTTCACCTTCGGGGTGATGCGATCGTCGCCGTCGGTCTTGTGGTTGCCCGACTCCTCGGTGACGTCGTCGAAGGCCAGCGCTTCGACGAAGCTCCACCCCTCCTTGGTGACGTCGTAGACGGCGAAGCGCTTGGCCGAGCCGAAATGGGCGTCGAGCGCCTTCATGTCGGTGGTGGCGATGGCGACGCGCACCGCTCCGGCCGGACGTTCCGGCGCGGCGGGCATCTCCCCGTCAGTGGCGACGAGGCTCAGGCGACGGACGGCTGTCATGGTCGCTCTCTCTTCTCGCGAAGGGGTTCAGACCCTCCGGGGTGGGCTCGTGGAGGTTGGACTGGAAGACGTTGGCGACGTCGAAGATCAGATCGCGGGTGCCGCGATAGCCGACGTGGCAACGGTGCTGGGCGCCGAGCCGATCGAAGATCGGGAAACCGACGCGGAACAGCGGGATGCCGAGGTGTTCCGACGCCTGGCGGCCGTGGCTGTGGGTGACCAGCAGATCGGCGCCGCCGGCGAGCTTCTCGAAGAGGCCGAGATCGCCGACATGGACCTCATCGACCGGCACCTTCCTGAGGATCGCCGAGCCGGAGGTGGTGGTCACCGCCGTCGTCACCTCGGCGCCGAGGGCGGCGAAGAAGGTGGCCAGCCGGTAGAGATGGTCGGGCTCGGCGGCGATGGCGATCTTCTTGCCACCGAAGTGGAAATGGCCGTCGAGCAGGGCATCGGCGAGCTGCGAACGCTGGCGGCGCAGCTTCGCCGGCACCGGACGGCCGGAGATCTCGGAGAGCGCCGTGACGAAGCGATCGTAGGGCTTGAGGCCGGTCAGCGTGCTGAAGAGCGTGTAGGGGACGTCGGCGACCTCGGCCAGCTTCTCGGCGGCGGCGCGCTGGTTCTCGCCGATGGCGAGGCAGTGGACCGCCTCGCCGAGGCTGCGGATGTCCTCGACCGAGGTGCCGCCGTAGGTGGTCGGGATCCACTTGCCCGGCACGGTGCCGTCCAGCGCGCCGGAGACGTCGGGCAGGATGGTCGGCTCGAGCCCGAAGGCCTCGATGGTCTCGCGGATCTCCTCGATGTCGGCGACGGTCATGTCGAAGCCGGGGAGCACGGCGATGCGGCGCGGATTGCGGCGGGGCGAGACGCGCGAGGTGATGCCGTCGATCATCGAGACGACCGCCTTCGACCAGCCCTCCTCGATCGAGCCGTTGAAGTCCGGGGTGGCGGCGAGCACCACCTCGGTGCCGGCGAGCACCTCGGCGCGGCGGGCCTTGATCATCGCGAGATCGCCGGCGAAGTCCTCGCCGCGGGTTTCGACCAGCGCCGTGGTGCAGACGCCGATCAGCTTCGGCTTGGTGCGGCTCTTGAGATTGAGGATCGCCTCCTCGAGGTGATCGGCGCCGCCCATGATGGTGGCGACCTCGTCCATCGCCGTCGTCTGGAGCGGGATCGTCTCCTTGAAGTGGCGGACGAAGAGGACGAGGGCAAAGGAGGTGCAGCCTTGGCTGCCGTGGAACAGCGGCACGCAGCCGTCGACGCCGAGAAAGGCGAAGGCGGCGCCGAGCGGCTGGCTCGATTTCAGCGGGTTGGTGGATGCCGCCTTCTCGGAGTGGAGGACGTGGGCCATGGGATCCTCCTCAGCAGTCGTCGGCATCGCCGGCCCCGGAGGCGGCGAACTTCTTGTGGGTGTGGGTGGCGAGTTCGCCATCGGCGGAGAGGCCCACCCCCCCCTCTCTGTCTCTCCCCCTCGAGGGGGGAGAGGACGATGGGGCACCGGCCGTCGGACTTCCGGCGCCGAAGCCGGAGAACCCGCCGACATCCGCTCGACCGAAGCTTTGGGAAGACCCCATCCCCACGAGTCCCCTCCCCCCTGGAGGGGGAGGGACAGGGAGGGGGGGCTCGGCGGCAACGGCTGATCTCCGCGACAGCCCGATCACCTTCTCGCCGATGACGGTGCCGTCGGCGTCGAAGGGCGAGGGTTCGTTGACCTCGACGAAGACGGGGTTGTGGATGGCGATGTCGATCTGGCGGACGAGTTCCACCATGCCGTCGTAGCCGGCGTAGGGGTGGTGGCGCTCCTGGTTGATGTCGAGCCAGGGCATCCGCGCCTTGAGCGCGATGAACTGGGTGCGGCCGCCCGACAGCATGATGTCGGCGTCGTGGCGCTCGAGCAGCGCGTAGAGGTCGCGCGGCGCCATGCCCTCGAACATCTTGTGCTCGTCCTCGAGCAGCTGCTTGATCCGCGCCTTGTCCTCGTCGGTCGACTTCTTGGTCGAGGTGCCGACGATCTCGATGCCGATCTCCATCAGCGCCGAGGCGATCGACCACGACTTGACGCCGCCGGTGTTGAGCAGCACCCGCTTGCCCTCGAGCCGCGGGCGGAAGGCCTCGAGCCGGGCCCAGGCGATCGCCTCTTCCCGCGCGATCAGCGTCTCGGTGCGATCGATCAGCTCGGCATCGGCACCGCGCGCGACCAGGAGCTTTGCGATCTGGCGGAGCGCGTCGGAGGTGTCGGCGACGCCGTAGAAGGAGCCCTCGAAGAAGGGGATGCCCCAGCGCTCCTCCATCTTGCGGGCGAGATTGATGAGGGCGGTCGAGCACACCATCATCGTCGCCCGAGCCGTATGGGCGGAGGCGACGTCGAGATAGCGCGCATCGCCGGGGATGCAGGCGCGGATGCGGATGCCGAGCTCGTCGAGGAGCGGCTTCACCATCCAGAACTCGCCGGCGAGATTGAACTCGCCGAGGATGTTGATGTCGTAGGGGCCGACGTCGTCGGGCTCGTGGGTGCCGATGACGTGGTCGAGCAGCGCCTCGCCGGCGAGCTTGTTGCCGAGGTTCTTCGAGCCGACGAAGCCGGCGGCATGGACCGGGATCACCGGCACGCCGAACTTGTCGGTCGCATGGCGGCAGACCGCGTCGAGATCGTCGCCGATCAGCGCCGTGACGCAGGTCTCGTAGACGAACACCGCCGGGGGCGCGTGTTCCTCGACGATCTCGCGGATCGCCTTGTAGAGCTTCCGCTCGCCCTGCCCCATCACCACGTCGAGTTCGGTCAGATCGGTGGTGAAGGAAGTCCGCCACAGCATCGGGCCGGAGGAGGCGGCGCCGCGGTTGTCCCAGGAGTTGCCCTCGCAGGCGAGCGGCGCATGGACGAGATGGGCGACGTCGGTGATCGGCTGCAGCACGATCTTGGCGCCGTCGAAGGCGCAGCCGCCGGCGGCTGCGCCGGGGGTCAGCGGCTTGGAGCAGCCCTTCTTGCGCGCCTTCTCGTCCTTCGCCTGGTTCTTGTCGCAACCAGGCTCGTCGAACAGGTTCTGGACCTTCGGCGAGAGCATGTCGGCTTCCCCTCTCGTCGGCTTTGTCGGGGTTCCGACAAAGCGCTTTCGTCAGAGGGGAAGGAGCAAGGGGTGTGCCAGGGGGCGGGTCAGACGGCGCCTTCGTCCTCGATGTTCAGGACGGTGCCGCAGGCCTTGCAGTGCACCGCGTCGTAGTCGTGGCGCTTGAGGCCGCAGGTCGGGCAGCGGTGTTCGACCTTGGACGGGCGGAACATCACCTGGACGAGGCGCAGGAACAGCGACACGCCGAAGATCATGATCACCACCGCGATCATCTTGCCCGAGGTCCCTTCGAGCGTGATGTCGCCGAAGCCGGTGGTGGTCAGCGTCGTCACCGTGAAGTAGAGCGCATCGGCGTAGTCGCGGATCTTGTCGTTGGTGTAGTTCTGCGACTCGTAGACGATCGCCGTCATCAGAAAGATGAAGACGAAGAGGTTGATCCCCGCGTCGATCGTCTGCTGATTGCGGCGGAAGAAGGCGATGTCGCGGCGGAGGCGCTTGACCGTCTGATAGGAGCGCAGCAGCCGCAGCATGCGGGCGACGCGCAGGAAGGCGAGGCCCTCGCCGACGATCGGCGCCAGGAGCGAGACGATGACGACGAGATCGGCGATGCCGTAGGGGTGGAGGAGATCGGCGGTCCGATTGCGCGAGATCGCCATCCGCGCCGCGAAGTCGGCAACGATGCCGATGCCGATGACGAGGTCGAGCGCCTCGATCGTCGGGGTGCGCGCCATGAAGGACGAGCCGATGAGGAAGGCGATGGTGACGAGGTCGAAGGCCAGCATGGCGTAGCGGAAGACGATCGCTCGCCGCGTCTCGCCCTCGTAGATCTCCCGCAGGATCGACCTCACCCTCGTCTCCCGGCGTTGCAACGGCTCGTCAGGGACATAGGCGGTGGCGAGAGTTCGCGCAACAGGTCCGACCACACCCAGCCGGGTATCAACGCCCGAGCGCCAGGGCGCGCCGCGCCCGGTTGCGGTCGCGGACCATCATCTCCTCGACGCGGCGGGCGGCGCGCTCGGAGAGGCGCTGATGCAGGGCCTTGGCGATCGAAATCGGCAGATCCGAGCGCCGGGCGAGCGCCAGATCCATGTCGTTCTGGGCGCGGGTCAGATTGGAGAAGCGGTCGAAGGTGGCCATCGACAGGGTGGCGCCGTCATTGCCGGCGAGGGTCAGATGGACCTTGAGGGTGCCGAGGTCGGTGACGCGGTCGGTGACCGGGACGCCGATGCCCTGACGCAGCGCAATCACCAGCAGGGTCGATTCCGAGGCGTCGCGATCGATGACGCCGAGGAGTTCGCCGTCGGAGAGGCGGGCGCGTTCGACCAGCGGGCGCGATACCAGATAGACGTCGCCGAGCAGCGCCGCCAGGACGTCGCCGGGGAGACGGCCGACATCGGCGACGATGTCGGCGAAGGCCATGCGCTCGAAGAGCGAGGCGCCACCGAGGAGCGGCAGGACGGTTTCGGCGTAGAGGATGCCGTCGTAGACGCCGGGCTTGCCGCGGCCGGCGACATGGAGTTCGGCGAGAGGCTTCAGGTGACAGCCTCGTTCATCGGGCCGAGATCGCGCGATCGCGGTCCTTATCTTCGACAGGGGGTCGTTCTGATCACGCCACGAGACATCCATGTCCGAGACCCTATCCGGGAGAAATGAAGACCGATTTAAATGCGACGAGAAACGATGTTCGGCGCGACGACTTCCTCGCTCACGCAGAGGAAGCGCGGGTCGAGACGCGGAACGGCCGCCCCGAGGGGCGGCCGTCCGATGTTCGACACGTCGGCTTTCCGACAGGAGACCTCAGCGGGTGAGATCGTAGGAGTAGTCGGTGACGCCGGGGACGATGGTGTCGCTGTCGAGCTTGTCGAAGACCTTGTCGAGGATCGTCGTCAGCACGCGCAGGCCGCCCTGGTAGCCCATCAGCGGGAAGCGGTGGTGGTGGTGACGATCGAAGATCGGGAAGGTCAGGCGGATCAGCGGCGTGCCGGTGTCGCGCTCCAGGTACTTGCCGTAGGAGTTGCCGATCATGAAGTCGACCGGCTCGGTGAAGAGCAGCGAGCGCAGGTGCCAGAGGTCCTTGCCGGCCCACACCTGAGCGGACGCGCCGAACGGGTTGGCCGCCAGCATCTCCTTCATCTCGGCTTCCCAGGCCTTGGTGCCGTTGGTCGCCAGGCAGTGGGTCGGCTCGCCGCCGGTCTCCATGACGAACTGGGCCATCGCCTGGACGAAGTCCGGGTCGCCGTAGATCGCGTACTTCTTGCCGTGCAGATGCGACTGGCTGTCGGCCATGGCGTCGATCAGACGGCCGCGCTCCATGCGGATCGCTTCCGGGATCGCCTTGCCCGAGAGCTCCGAGACCTTCATCAGGAAGGCGTCGGTGGCGCGGATGCCGAGCGGGTAGTTGAAGGTCGCGGTCTCCTGGCCCTCGCCGGCGATGTAGTCCATCGTCTTGCGGGTGTTCCAGTACTGCAGCGAGATCGTCGCCTTGGCGTTCAGCGCGCCCTTGACCTCGTCGATGGTGGTGCCGCCGTCGAACATGCGGAACTCACCGTCCGAGGGGGTGTCGAACTGATCGGCCGCGTCCGAGATGAAGGTGTACTCGACGCCCATCATGTCGAGGAGACGCTTCAGCTCGCGGTTGTTGCCGACGCAGTAGCCGTCGAAGCCCGGGATGATGTTGATCGAGGTCGTCGGAGTGCGCTCGGCGCCCTTCCAGAAGTTCTCCAGGATGCCCTTGATCATGTTGTCGTAGCCGTCGACGTGGCTGCCGACGAAGGCCGGGGTGTGAGCGTAGGGGACCGGATAGTCCTCCGGCACCGAGCCCTTCTTCTTGGCGTTCGAGATGAAGCCCTGAAGGTCGTCGCCGATGACTTCCGCCATGCAGGTGGTCGACACCGCGATCATGTCGGGCTGATAGAGCGACGAGCAGTTGGCGAGGCCGTCGATCATGTTCTGCAGACCGCCGAACACCGCCGCGTCTTCGGTCATCGACGAGGACACCGCCGAGCAGGGCTCCTTGAAGTGACGGGAGAGATGCGAGCGATAGTAGGCGACACAGCCCTGCGAGCCGTGCACGAAGCTCATGCACTTGGAGAAGCCGGCGGCGGCGAAGACCGCGCCGAGCGGCTGGCAGGCCTTGGCCGGGTTCACCACCAGGGATTCACGGGCGAAGTTCTTCTCGCGATAGTCCCAGGTCTTGGTGAACTCGCCCTGTTCGGCGACCTTGTCGTCCGGCACCGGGCATTCGAACTCGGCGCGCTTGCGGGCGAACATCTCCTGGTACTCGGGCTCGCGGAAGAGCGGAGCATGGTCGAGCACGCGATCGGCTGACTGCGGCATGTCTGGTCACCTCTCTCGGGGGCCTCCGCGCCATACGGCGGACGTGCCCTGGGGTGTGAACGAGGGTTCGCGCGGGCGAAGCGCTCGCGGCGGGGTGTCGTATCGAATTGCTTTGTCGGATCGGAGAGGCCGAAGCCCCCCCCCTCCCTGTCCCTCCCCCTCCAGGGGAGAGGGAACGCTCGGAGCGATGCCCTACCCTCTCTCCACGGCCGCGCCCGGAACGGATGCGGTCGACTTTCGAAGGTCCTCGCCTCTGGAGTCCCCTCCCCCCTGGAGGGGGAGGGACAGGGAGAGGGGGCTGGACGTCGCCGGATCACTCCGGCGCCATCCGAGCGTCGACCATCACTCCGCCGCGGCGGCGAGCGGGGCGTCCTTGGCGGCCCAGGGGGCGTCGAACAGATCCCAGACCGGGTTGTTGATCGCCAGGTCCATGTCGCGCGCGA
>ERZ1645187.4317-NODE-4317-length-11540-cov-5.573269_pt1 | contig 11540 bp, 13 predicted proteins | sample MGYA00575352_ERZ1645187 | MGnify/ENA primary metagenome ERZ1645187 (study PRJEB40837, sample SAMN11349314) | freshwater sediment metagenome | isolation source: river sediment | host: Sediment | place: India: Wazaribad , New Delhi | collected 2017-02-21 ... | reverse complement strand
TCCACCAGGTTGATCACGCAGTTCGAGATGACCACGTCCACGCTGTTGCCGCCCACCGGCAGCGCCTCGGCCTGCCCCTGGCGAAACTCGACGTTGGCAATCCCGGCGCGCTGTGCCGCGGCGCGGGCACGTTCGAGCATGGCGGGCGTCATGTCCACGCCGATCACCCGCCCGCCGGGAGCCACCCGCCGCGCCGCCAGGAACGAGTCCAGCCCGCCGCCGCTGCCGATATCGAGCACCACCTCGCCTGGCTGCAGCGACGCAAACGCCAGCGGGTTGCCGCAGCCCAGCGCAATTTCCCTGGCTTCACGCGGCGCGCCCTCCAGGTCGGCTTCGCTGTAGGTGGGCAGAATGCTGATGTCTTCGATGTTCGACTCAACGCTGCAGCAGCTCGAATCGTTGCAGCCGCAACCGCACCCGCCGGTTGCCGCCGCCGAATAAGCCTGCTCGACCTGCTCGCGCATGGCCGCGCGGCGCATGCCAACCGCCGCGAACACGCTGATCTTTGCTTCGCGGCCTCGTTCATCCGTGACGGTTGAGTCACTCGATTCGGCGCAGCACGATTCACCCGTGCAATCGGTCAGCACGTTCACCAGCCCGGCCGCACGCAGCCAGCCGGTCACCAGGTCGCGTTCAAAACCCAGCCACACGTCGGCCATCTCGTCCTTCATCCAGGCGTGCGAGTGCGCATCCAGGTCGGTGATCACCAGCCGTCCGCCCGGTCTGAGCAGGCGCGCCATCTCGCGAATAGCCGCCAGCGGATCGGGGCAATGGTGCAGGTACATGTTGGCAAACACCGCGTCCATGCTGGAATCCGGCAGCGGCAGCGCTAACCCGTCGGTCAGGTGAAATTCCACGTTTGTGAAAGCCGCCAGGTTTTTGCGCGCCACCGCCAGCATGGCCGGCGATCCGTCCAGCACGTGCACCTTCACCACGTGCGGCGCCAGCCCGGCGCTCAAAAAGCCTGTCCCAGCGCCCACATCCGCGACCACCATCTCCGGGCGCAGGTAGGCATGCGCAATGGCCGCATCCCGCACCGCCTCGCTAAAATAGCCGCCGCGCAGGCTGTCCCATTTACCCGCCACCTGCTCAAAATACTTCGCCGAACCTGCCGTCATGCTCATTGAGCGCCTCTTTTCTTATTATCGTAGTTTTACGATGGATTAACCCAAATAAAAGATTACCCGCAGCAAGCCGGATCGCTGCCGGCCGGCGAGACGACGGACACATCGTCACAGCAGCCCGCCAGCCAGCCGCCGATGCGTTCCTTCAACCAGCGAATGCCCGCCTGGTTCAGGCAGTAGCAGGTCGCCGGGCCTTCCACTTCGCCTTCGACCAGCCCGGCCTCGCGCAGCACCTTGAGGTGCTGACTCACCGTTGACTGCGCCAGCGTGGTGAATTCGACCAGCTCGCCGGTGATGCACATTTTGCGCTCGGCCAGCACCTGCACGATGTGAAAGCGCACCGGGTTGCCCAGTGCCTTGAGCATTTGGGCCAGGCGCTGTTCATCCGCGTCCAGCGGCCGTAAAGTGGGATTTGCTTTTGCCATTTCCATGATCCTTATATCGTAATTTTACGATAAAGCGATCCTTTGTCAAGAGAAAAATTCGGGTACAATCTGGATATCCTAAAAATATGATCGGAGAGTGCCATGTTTCAAGGTTTGTTTGGAAATGCCGGCGAAGTGAATGCGCGCGAACTGCAAAAAGATCTGGAGGCCGTCCTGATTGAAGGCGAAAAGGTGGTGCAGGCGTTCCGAATTGTCCGCGATCTATTCATCTTCACCGACAGGCGGCTTGTGCTGATCGACAAACAGGGATTAACCGGCCGCAAAGCAGAATATCACTCCATCCCATACCATTCGATCACGCATTTTTCGGTCGAAACGGCCGGCACGTTTGATATGGATGCCGAGATGAAAATCTACATCTCCGGCAATCCCGTTCCGATCGAGCGCGAGTTTAAACGCGGCGCCGATATCATTGGCGTGCAAAAGACACTGGCCCAGTTTGTTTTGAGATAATGCGGTTGGAGAAAATCAGCGCACTCAAGGTATAATTCGAGCAGGAAAGGGAAGACCGGTTGCCTTCTGCGAACCAGCCGGCAAGGACGACGCCATGTTCATAAATGGTTTGGCCATCATCATCATCGCCAGCTTGCTGCTGCTGGCCGTCACGCGCCTGACCGTGGAGCGGGTTGCCCACAATCACCACGCGCAAAAGGTCAGCTTCTTCAACCGCTACCCGGTCCAGCCCGGCGACATCGTTTTCCTGGGCGATAGCATCACCGACGGCGCGCGCTGGGACGAACTTTTCCCCGGCCTGCCGGTGAAGAACCGCGGCATCAACGCCAACCTGACCACCAACGTGCTCGAACGCCTCGACAACATCGTCAACTGGCGGCCCAAAGCCATCTTTATCCTGATCGGCACCAACGACCTGCCCTGGTTTGAGCGCCGGCGCGACGAGCAAATTCTCGAAACGTACGAGGCCATCCTGCGGCGCATCAAAGATGACACGCCTGAAACCCGCGTTTTCGTCCAATCCATCCTGCCGCGCGAGAAAAGCAAAGCCGCGCGCATTCAAAAATTGAACGGCGAGTTGAGAAAGCTGGCCGTGCGCTATGGCTACGTGTATATCGACCTGTTCCCGCACTTCGCCACAGCCCAGGGCGCGCTGCGACCCGAATTGACCAACGATTCGCTGCACCTGCTTTCGGCCGGTTACGCCATCTGGGTCGAGATCCTCAAGCCTTACATTCGCGGCCTGTGATCATTTTGAATTGATTCAGCTTTGATTTTTTCCAAAAGGGCGCAACCGGGGGTTGCAGCCCTTTTTGATTCGCGCCGCGCCGGTCTGCCGCTGCCGCGATCCGGCCCGGAAGGGCAGGGCCGCCACCGCGAGTTATCGTATTTGTAAAGGCGCTTCCCGAGCGTACCCTTTACAATTGCAGGGTGTTTCTATAAGCACGGGGTCACCCGATGGGTCACATCCCAACCGCCGGTCAAAATATGCCCCGGCATACCCATCAATATGCCCTGCGACCGATGCGACCGACCTTCCTTTCCATTATCCTTAAACCATCGCATCCCGCCCAATCGGTAAATTCTAGTTTGTAACGATAGGATATGTATGCTCTCTGATAAATTAATGTACTACGCCTCCTGCCCGGTCGTGCTTTCTTATGCCGGGACCATACTGAAAACCAACGTGTGCAAGCATGCCCAGTTTCCCAGGGGAGCAAAAATCTTCGCGGCCAACCATCCCACCACCACCGATCCCTTTTTCGTGGCCGCCATGGTGCGCGAGCAATCGTTTATTCTGATCAATGACCTGCTTTTCCAGGTGCCCATCCTGGGCGAATACCTGCGCCGCTCCGGGCATATCCCGGTGAAGGTCGGCAGCGGCACGGCCGCCATCGAAGCCGCCGTGGAACGCCTGTCCGCCGGGCAAAATATCATCATCTTCCCCGAAGGCGCGCTCAGCCCCGAGGACGGCGGCTTTCACCAGGCGCGCACCGGCGTGGCCCGCCTGGCGCTGGCCAGCGGCGCGCCGGTCATCCCGGTGGGCATCCACCTGAACTGGCAAAAGATTCACACCATCCGCTCGACCGTGCGCGGCCAGGTGGAATACGGCCGTTGGTACCTGCGCGGACCGTACAACCTCACTTTTGGGCAACCGCTGAGGTTCCAGGGTGACGTGGAAGACCGGGAGCACGTGCGCCTGGCGGCCGACGCGGTGATGCACCAAATCATCGAACTGGCCCACGAGAGCAAAGAGCGCATGAACCGCGCTCCCGGCGCGCTGCCCGGTTCAATCCAGTCTGCCTGATCCAACATCGGGTGGGGCAAACCCACGTTTCCGGAAGCCAGACCCATTAAAAAAATTCCCGCCAGCTGGCGGGAATTTTTTTGTGCAATGAAATCCCTTACATCGGGATGACGTTGACGGCCTGCAGACCCTTGGGGCCCTGTTCGATCGAGAACTCGACCTGCTGACCTTCCTTCAACGTGCGGAAGCCTTCACTCTGAATCGCAGTGTGGTGGACAAACACGTCGGGGCCGTTTTCGCGGGCGAGAAAGCCGTAGCCCTTCTCGTTATTAAACCACTTCACTGTACCGATGATTCTTTCAGCCATTTCTTAAAACTCCTTGCTTTCCAAAAAAAACGATTTAGTACCGGCGGCCGCCAGGGCCGCCGCGCCGGTCGCGATCACCACCGCCGCGGTTGCCATAGCCACCGCTGCGATTGCCATAACCGCCGCCGCCACGATTGCCAAAGCCGGACTCTTCGCGCGGGCGGGCCGGGTTGACCTTGAGCTCGCGGTTGGCCAGAGTGTAGCCGTTGAACATTTTGATGGCGTTGTCAGCCTCTTGCTGGCTGCTCATGGTGACGAAGGCAAAGCCCTTCGAGCTGCCGGTGTCGCGGTCCTTGATGAGGGCGGCATCGACCACCGTGCCAGCCTGAGCGAACAGAGCTTTGATTTCTTCTTCCGTGGTGGAGAAAGCCAGATTGCCGACGTACAGTTTTACTTCCATTGTCCCTTGTTCCTTTGAACCCTTCTGGCTTTACAGCCAGAGATAAAAAAATTACCGTCGCCCCGAACTGGGCTGACGGCAAACGCTGACCAACCTTCGTTGAACAAAAAATAGTATAGCACAAATTCGATTAGAATCATATAGGAAATTGTTTGTTTTTGGCATGCAGTTTTTATTTGGCGTATGCCGGCCTATTCCACCCCGCGGATGCGCCCGGTGGGGGCAGCCAAAATCCTATATAATACCGGCATGGAACTCATTTCTTACAACCGCACCGCCTGGGACAGGCAAGTCGAAAAGGGCATCATCTGGTCCATTCCCGTCACCAGCAGGCAGATCCAGGCTGCCCGGCAGGGGAACTGGCAGATTGTGCTCACGCCGGTCAAGCCCGTGCCGGCAACCTGGTTCCCGTCGCCGCTGGCCGGGAGCGATGTTTTATGCCTGGCCTCCGCCGGCGGGCAGCAGGGACCCATTCTGGGCGGGCAAATGACCGCCGGCCTGGCCGTGGTGGACCTGTACGAGGATATTCACCCCGAGGATCCCGTCAGCGCCTTCATGCCGCTCTTCATGGCCACCAAAGCCGCCAGGCTAGCCTGGTCAAAAAGCAATACAGTCAAAAAGGGATGAGCTCAATGACATCAATCCAGATTCTTTCCATACAGGTCGGGCGCCCGCAACGCCTGGGCAACGAAGACGCCGCGGTGGGTTTCGAACGCGCCTGGACCAGCGCCATTTTTAAAGACCCCGTCGTCGGGCCGGTCTGGGCGGGAAAAACGCAGATCAGCGGCGACGAACAGGCCGACCTGCGCGTGCACGGCGGCCCCGACAAGGCAGTCAACCTCTACCCGGTCGAGCACCTGCGAGCCTGGGCGGCCGAACTTGGGATAGATGAGATGCCGGGCGGCAGTTTCGGCGAGAACCTGACCACCGCCGGCCTGCTGGAAGCGGACGTATGCATCGGCGATATCTTCCGCGCCGGCAAAGTGCTGTTGCAGGTCAGCCAGCCGCGCGGACCGTGCTGGAAGCTGGGCCGTCGCTGGAATCGGCCCGACCTGGCCATCCGCGCCGACCAGACCGGGCGCACCGGCTGGTATTTCCGCGTGCTTGAAGAGGGCCACCTGCAGGCCGGCGACCGGTTGGAACTGGCCGAGCGCCCCAACCCCGCCTGGAGCATTCAGCATGCCTATGCCGTGCTGCGCGCTCCTGCGTTGAGCCCGCAAGAGGCCCTGGCGCTGGCCGCCCTGCCGGAACTGGCTGCCACCAGCCGCGCCGGGCTGCTGAGCGGCCTGGAAACGGGCAAACGCGGCCCGAGCCGCAGCACGCTCACCGGCGATAAAGACGCCTGAACGACCCAAATCGACTGAAAAAATCGTGACGTTTTTTCATCCGGCCGCTTGCATTCATCAGGATGTATTGCGGGCGGAAAATGATACAATCACCTCAGAACAATACTTATCATCGAATGCAATTAGAATGCAATCAGGAGACTCCTGAACATGGCGGAAACCCTCAAAATCGCAGTCCCCATGGCGGGGCTGGGCACGCGCATGCGCCCGCTCACCTGGAGCAAACCCAAACCGCTCATCGCGCTGGCCGGGCGCACCGTGCTCGACTACGTCCTCGAACAGTTTAACAGCCTGCCCGACCCCGACAACGCCGAGTACGTCTTCATCGTCGGCCCCAATCAGCTCGAACAGGTGCAGGCACACATGCGCCTGCACCACCCCGAAAAACGCGTGCACTTTGTCGTCCAGGAAAAAATGCGCGGCCAGTCCGACGCGCTCTACCTGGCGCGCGAATACCTGACCGGCCCGGTGCTGATGACCTTCTCGGACACGCTCATCGAAACCGACCTCGGCATCCTCAAGGACGTCGCCGTGGACGGCATGGCCTGGGTGCACGCAGTGCCCGATCCGCGCCGCTTTGGCGTGGCGGTGACCGACGAACACGGCATGGTGACCCGCCTGGTGGAAAAGCCCACGGACTTAGCCAACAACCAGGTGGTGGTGGGCTTTTACTACTTCCGCGAAGGCCGCGAGTTGATGAACGCCATTGAAGAGCAGATGAAACGCAACCTGACCCTCAAGAACGAGTTCTTCCTGGCCGACGCGGTCAACATCCTGTTGGAGCGCGGCCACAAGTTCCGCGTCAACCCGGTGGATGTCTGGCTGGATGCCGGCATCCCCGAGGCGCTGCTGGAAACCAACCGCTACCTGCTGGACAAAGGTCACGACAACAGCGTCGAAGCCGCGGCCGCCCACCCCGGCACGGCCATCATCCCGCCGGTGTACATTCACCCCTCGGCCAAAATCGAAGCTTCGGTGATCGGCCCGTATGTTTCGCTGGGCGAAGACTGCCGGCTGCGCCAGGTGGTGGTGCAAAACTCGATCATCGACGAAGGGGCGCAGGTTTCGCAAATGGTGCTCGACAGCTCGCTGCTGGGCCGCGACGTGCAGGTGCAGGGGCAAACCTCGCGCCTCAACCTGGGAGATTCCTCGTGGGCGATGAGCTGAAAGACCCGGTTGAATGTCATTCCGGCTACGAGTATGCCGAGCGGCCGGTAGCGCTGCACTGGCAAGGCCAGCGACTGGAAATCGAAGCCGTCGAGGCCGAATGGCGCATCCCGGGCGGGCACTGCTTTCGCGTGCGCACCGCCAATGGGCGCAAGTTTGAGCTTTTTTACGGCGAGCTGTACGACGAGTGGCGCATCAACGAGCTTTAGGGCCGGCATTATTTAAGCATAGATTGGACATTCGATCCATTTTTTGAATTCCTTCAAGGGAGGGGAAATGGCAAGTGAAATGCTGAAACAAAAATCGTATGTCTCCGACCGCGTTTCAACGCTGAAACCTTCGGGCATCCGCAAATTCTTCGATGTCGCTGCGACCATGAAAGACGTGCTCTCGCTGGGCATCGGCGAGCCGGATTTCGACACGCCCAAGCCGGTGGTCGACGCGGGCATCCGCTCGCTGGAGCGCGGCGAAACGCATTACACCTCCAACGCGGGCCTGTTCGAATTGCGCAAGGCGCTCTCCGAACACATCGAGCGCCTGTACGGCGTCAGCTATGATCCGGCCACCGAAATCATCATCACCGTCGGCGGCTCCGAAGCGCTCTACCTCTCCGCGACCGCCCTGCTCAACCCCGGCGAGGAAATGCTCATCCCCACCCCATGCTTCGTCTCCTACCAGGCCGAAGCCATCCTGGCCGGCGGCGCCGCGGTGGAAATCCCCTCCACCATGGAGAATCACTTCGACCTCGACCCGCAGGCGCTCGAAGCCGCCGTCACCCCGCGCAGCAAAGCCATCCTGCTGGGCTATCCCAACAACCCCACCGGCGCGGTGGCCACGCGGGAAAAGCTACTGGAAGTGGCGCGCATCGCCGAAGAAAACGACCTGGTGGTCATCTCGGATGAAATCTATGACCGGCTGGTTTACGGCGGCCACCAGCACGTTTGCTTCCCCAGCCTGCCGGGCACCAAAGCGCGCACACTGCTGCTGGGCGGCTTTTCCAAAGACTACGCCATGACCGGCTGGCGCATCGGCTACGCTTGCGGCCCGGCCAGCATCATCCAGGGCCTGGTGCGCATCCACCAGTACACCGTCATGTCGGCGCCTTCCACTTCACAGGCTGCCGCCATTGTGGCGCTGAAGGAGGGTGAACCCTACGTGCAGCAGATGGTAGCCGAATACGACCGCCGCCGCCGCCTGATTGTTTCCGGCTTCAATGAAATCGGCCTGCCCACCTTTGAACCCAAGGGCGCCTTCTACGCCTTTCCCAAGGTCAGCGTCACCGGGCTGGATGACGAGACCTTCGCCACCCGCCTTCTTAATGAGGAACACGTCGCCATCGTTCCGGGCAATGCCTTTGGCGCCGGCGGCGAAGGCTTCTGCCGCGCGTCCTACGCCACCTCGTATGCCAGGCTTGAAACCGCGCTGGAACGCATTCGCAAATTCGTCAACCGGCTGTAAAGCCCAACATCCCGGTTTACCTCAAGAGACGCCGCGGCGTCTCTTTTTTATTCGACCGCCTGGATTCGCGAATCATTGCCAGGCGTGCTAAAATTAATCAAACGATTGTTCTTTAGAGGTAAGGTCATGGACCGCAAGCAGAAAGAGAAACTCCGGGTTCTACTGGATGCACGCAAACGCGCCAACAAAGTGCTGGCTGACCGGAAAGCCAAACAGCAGGATCTGCTCGAACGCAGCGAGCACAGGGCTGCCAATCAGGAACTGATCCACCAGTACACGCTTGAGTTCACCGCACGCGCCGAGAGCGCCGGAATCCTGACACTGGCCCGGCAGGCCGCCGAAACGCGCGGCGGGCGCATGAGCACAAAACTGAGCTGTTACCTCGATTTTGGCTTCAACACCAGCCGCATCCACCGCACCGTGATGACTTACAAAGATTGCGTGCTGCGCGCCTCGCATTTATCGGTTTTTATCAACTGGGTGGAAAACCGCGAAAAACGCGAAGCCGAGATCCGCTTCCACCGCAACGGCGCCATCACCTTCCACCACAGCCCGCTGCCCATCTATCCCATCGTGTGGCGCAAATTCCCCGGTGTGCTGCCCAAAATGCTGGCCGGTGCGATGGCCCACCCCCACCCGCCAGACCCCGGCCGACCGAAGCGCGAATGGGCGTGATTTCGCACCCGTATGGTAGAATCAATCTATCTCCGCGGCCCTTCAGGACGAAGGGCTTCCTTATTTACGATTTACATCCATCAACGCCGCTGTCCTTGCTCATCTACCGATCAGACCACCCATGAAATACGAAACTGTCATCGGGCTGGAAGTCCACGCCGAAATGCAGACCCGCTCCAAGATGTTTTGCGGCTGTGCGGTGGTCGATTCAACCCGCGCGCTGCCCAACACGGCCGTTTGCCCGGTGTGCGCCGGCATGCCCGGCGTGCTGCCGGTGGTCAACCGCCAGGCGGTGGAATTCGCGCTGCGCGTGGCGCTGGCGCTGGAATGCGACGTGGCGCGCACCAGCCTGTTTGCACGTAAGAACTATTTTTACCCCGATCTGCCCAAAGGCTACCAAATCTCGCAGTACGAATACCCGCTGGCCGAGCGCGGCCGCCTGGTGATCGACGCCGGCGCCGGCGAGCGCCTGATCCGCGTGCGCCGCGTGCACCTGGAGGAGGATACCGGCAAGCTCACCCACGTCGAGCGGGACGGGCAGAGCTACTCGCTGATTGATCTCAACCGCAGCGGCGTGGCCTTGCTGGAAATCGTCTCCGAGCCGGATATGCGCTCGCCCGACGAAGCGCGCGCCTACGCCGAAACGCTGCGCGCCATCCTGCGCGCGCTGGGCGTCAACTCGGGTGACATGGAAAAGGGCGTCATCCGCTTTGAGGCCAACGTTTCGCTGCGCCCGGCCGGCAGCGGTGAATTGGGCACGCGCGTCGAGATCAAAAACCTGAACAGCTTCCGCGCGCTCGAGCGCTCCATCGCCTACGAAGCGCAGCGCCAGGCGGCCGTGCTGGATGCCGGCGGCCGGGTGGAACAGGAAACCCTCGGCTGGGACGAACCCGAAGGCAAAACCTTCTCCCAGCGCAGCAAGGAAGAAGCTCACGATTACCGCTACTTTCCCGAACCCGACCTGCCGCCCCTGGTGGTGGAACCCGAATGGGTGCAGCAAGTGCGCGCCGCCCTGCCCGAACTGCCGCGCGCCCGCGCGCAGCGCTTCGTGCGCGAATATGACCTGCCCGCCGGCGACGCCGCCCTGCTGGCCGCCGATAACGACCTGGCCGCCTACTTTGAGGCCGTGTTGCGCGCCGCGCCCGACGTTGCGCCGCGTGCCGCAGCCAACTGGCTGCTGGGCGAGGTGTTCGGCTGGCTGAACGCCAGTGGACAGCGCATCGACGAATTGCTGCTACCCCCCGGAGGGCTGGCCGACCTGCTGGAGCGCGTCGCCCGTGGCGAGATCAACGCCCCCACCGCCAAAGCCGTGCTGTCCGAAATGCTAACCAGCGGAAGTGGCGCTGCCGGGGTGATCGAAGCGCGCGGCCTGGCGCAGATCACCGATGGCGCGGAGATCGCCCGCCTGGTGGGCGAAGCGATCGCGGCCCACCCGGTCGAACTGGAGCGCTACCTGGCCGGCAAAGACAGCCTGGCCCAATGGTTTTTCGGCCGGGTGATGCAACTGGCCGGCAAGCGCGCCCACCCGGCCATACTGCGCGCCGAACTGGAACGCCAGTTGGCCGAAAAACGCCGCGGTTGATCCCGCGGCACAGGCACATTCCTCACCCTGCGCCCTGAAATCCATCATGCCGATCAACGATGTTCATCATCTTGACGGACTTGTGAAAAACAGTACACTTAATCAAGATATCGCTGGCGGTGAAATGCGAATGCGAGCGTATGATTTGCTTGAAGCATGAAAGCGGGCACAGAACCGAGGCGCTCGCTTTTTATTTTCACTGCAGTCCGCCACCACCTTATCGTGTACAGCCTAATCTACCTCTGATTTAATAGGAGCAGAACGATGGCAGGAACGACCAATGCGTTTGAAATGGCTCAGCGGCAGTTTGACCACGTTGCCGAGCTGCTGAAGCTCGACCCGCAGGTTCGCGAGATCCTGCGCTGGCCGCTGCGCGAATATGCCTTCCGCATCCCTGTCCGCATGGATGACGGCAGCATTCGCGTTTTCCAGGGTTTCCGCGTGCAGCACAACGACGCCCGCGGTCCCAACAAGGGCGGCATCCGCTTCCACCCGGCCGAGACCCTCGACACCGTGCGCGCCCTGGGCACCTGGATGACCTGGAAGTGTGCCGTTGTGGATATCCCGCTGGGCGGCGGCAAGGGCGGCGTGATCGTCGACCCGGCCACCCTCTCCACCGGCGAGAAGGAACGCCTGGTGCGCGGTTGGGTGCAGGTGATGTGGAAAAACATCGGCCCCCGCCAGGACGTGCCGGCTCCTGATGTTGGCACCACCCCGCAAATGATGGGCTGGATGATGGACGAATACTCCAAGCTGTCCGGCCAGTACACCCCCG
>ERZ1645187.4314-NODE-4314-length-11550-cov-4.148760_pt1 | contig 11550 bp, 10 predicted proteins | sample MGYA00575352_ERZ1645187 | MGnify/ENA primary metagenome ERZ1645187 (study PRJEB40837, sample SAMN11349314) | freshwater sediment metagenome | isolation source: river sediment | host: Sediment | place: India: Wazaribad , New Delhi | collected 2017-02-21 ... | reverse complement strand
CATCAGAAGTATGAGCAAAGAAGAAGGCGACTTCCTGCCGCAAAGCAAAGTCAAATCTTACAGCGCTGATTTTGTCGCCGAAAATAAAGACTGGTGCGAACGCGTGTGCAAAAATTTAAAAGGCGATGTGTTTGTCACCATCGATCTGGACGTGTTCGATCCATCGATTATGCCTTCCACCGGAACGCCGGAACCCGGAGGGTTATACTGGAAAGATGTGCTGCGGCTGCTGAAACGGGTTGCCGAGTCCTGCACCATTCGCGGCTTTGACGTTGTGGAATTGGCGCGAATTCCCGGCAATATCGGACCCGATTTCAAGACAGCAAAACTCATTTACCGTTTTATGGGATATATGACAAAATAACTCCTTGACAAATGCGGGGGATAGTGGTGTAAAGTTACGGTTTTCAAGATCGCGGGGTGGAGCAGTCCGGTAGCTCGTTGGGCTCATAACCCAAAGGTCGAAGGTTCGAATCCTTCCCCCGCTACCAAAATAAATTCAAGAGGTTAGAAGAAATTCTAGCCTCTTTATTTTTTTTATAATTTCAACTTCCAGCCTTACTTCCAACCCGCAGCATTAAAAAAAGCATTTTTGCCGTTGAATAATTCTTTTTTTAGTAGACCGCAAAGGCCGCTGTTAACCACCATCTTCTCGCGGAAGCAATTAAGCTTTCTGCGTCCGAACTGTTCTGGTTCAAGATTTAATGGGCTTGAACCAGCTAAAAGATACTGACGGGACGGTTTTCATAGTGGCAAAAGTCTAATCCAAAAGAAAGAGCAGGCGAGATTAATTAAGTGTTATGTCCCTCGAATCGTATTTCCCGAAGCAAAGAAAGCTCGCAACCGAACCACTGTCTGTGATCTGGAATCGAGCGATATAATCGAATTAAGCATTATCATTTGTATCACTATTAAAGGCATACTCTCAAACTTCTGACCTTTTCTAATAACGCACAATTTCCTAGATCACATGCTTTTTGTACGTCATAACAACCAAGTTCTTTGTTACCACTCATTAGATATAGCTGTCCTCTGCCATGATAGGGCACATAAAAATTAGGTCTTATACGAATTGCCTCACTAAAATTATATATAGCCTCTCTAATTTTTCCTTCTTCAATCAGAGCACTACCTAATTGGATATGCGCTAGGTAATTATCCTTTGTCACCTGTAAAGCATGATTGGAAAGCTTTATGCTGTCTTTCCAATAACCACATTGATTCCATGTTAAGATTGATAGAATGACTATGAAGACTATTGTTGTTGGTAATACAATCTTCATGCGCATATTTTTACTCTTAATTAAAGACGAAATTCCCCATGCCAAGATAACTGCAATACCTATAGAGGGTAGATAATGATAACGGTCAGCCATTGCAGATGGCGTTGTTCCGTTAATTTCAATAATTCCAATAACTGGAATAATAGTGATTGCATACCACAACCAGCCGACCAACACATAAGGTAAACGTTTAGCCATAACTATTGCAGCTGTACTAATAATAATTATCACAAAAGAAGTTCCTATAACTTTCCATACTGGGATTTGCTCTAAAAAAGGATAAAAGAAAGCCATGTCATGAGGCCAAACCGTTTTGTATAGATAAGTAATAAAAGCAACGGGGGAGTTGGCTAACCGGTAAATAAGAGAAAAATGTGACACGTTTGAGGTATTTGGATTATATAAAGTTGTAATAACAATAATAATGGATAAAATAAAAAAAGGTGTTTTTTCTCTAATTTGCCATAATATCAAGTTTTCTTTTTTAGAATTAAAACGTTTCAGCGGCCAGTAATCCAGTAAAATCATAATCACCGGCAGGGTGATCACCATCGGTTTGCTCATTATAGCCAGAACAAAAGAAAAAAGAACAAGCACATATCTTTTAACAGCGGGTTTTTCCGTATAATAGACATAAAAACATAAAGTCAGCATCCAGAAGAAAGCGCTCAAGACATCTTTTCTTTCAGCTATCCAAGCAACAGATTCTACATGGAGAGGATGCAGAGCAAAAAAAGCGGCGACAAAGGCGCTTTTCCAAACCGCACCGGTCATGCGGTTAAAGAGCCAGAATAGAAGCAGGGTACTGATGATATGCAAAATTAAATTGGTAACATGATAACCGCTGGCGTTCAATTCATGAAGTTGATAATCAAACATGAGGGATAGCCATGTTAGCGGATGCCATAAACCGAGATATTTTGTAGTGAACGACCAACAAAGTCCTTCTGGTGTAATTCCGGTGAGAACATGACTATTATTTGTGACAAAAAATGGGTCACCGTAATTGCTGAAATCAAATTGATTAACTTGCCAGTAAACAGCGAGTATGATTATTGTTAAAAAAATATAAACAATGAATTTCTGTATTTGTGATTTAATTAATATATTTAACATTTTATAAATTAATATCACATATTCAATTATGTGTCAGCAGTATTTTTGCTTGGTATTTTTGCTTGGTTTCTTCCTGCAAGTTTTATTTTCTAATTTTATATTTTATACACATGTTTTAACCAGCAATCATGAACTAAGAGCAATTCGCCACCTTCCGAGGGATTGACAAATAAAACCAAAAGCGTATTTTGAATGCATCTTCTAGTCACAATCAGAATGAAGATGTATGTAAAGAAATAGGTGGTTCAGACAAGCGTCTAAATCATCTGCAAAACCATGCACCGTCATGACATGATCATCCGGGATTATGCCTTGTCGTTTGCTTGTATAATCTCGCGCATCAAATAGAACAGATTTATAATTTAGCCGCCGGAGAGCCTACACGTGAGGGGTGTTTCTAAAATAAATAGCCAAGTATTTGATTATAAAGAACATATATATTTTAAACAAAAAAACTTTTTTGGCCCATGGAGTACTAAGGGAATGAATTTTATCCTTGCTTTCCTCTTTTAAATATAATGAATAGTGCTATTATGGTTTCCGGTCATTCGGAAAAGTCCAATAAACTGTCGTTTATGAGTAATAAAAGGAGTGCGTCATGGCGGAAGAAAAAGAGAAAGGGTGGATTATAGACCAGTTGTTTAATCCGATATTAGATTTTCTGGATGAAAGTCCATTTCTGGGAATATTTGTCATCGCGTTTGTCTGTGTTTTGATTGTTGCCTTTTTCCCTCCATCATTAGTATTCGTATTGCTTTTTATCGGCTATGGATTTTATTTAAAGTCTAAACGAGCGAAAACCAATAAAGAGCCGTGACGATAAATAATAATTAACCCTGAAAGATAAAGGGAAAAGATTTATGGCTAAGCTGACATTAGATGAATGGATTGCCCGCATCAGGAAGAACAAAAGTTTCAATTCCAATGCGGCGGCAATCGTTGACATCCCGGATAAACCGGGCGACTGGGAGGATTATCCTTCATGGGTCGATCCCCGGTTGGTTGCTGTCTTACAAAAACGCGGCATGGAGAAGCCGTACAAACATCAGGCGCAGGCCGTGCGCTTTATCCGCAATGGTCAGGATGTCGTGCTGGTGACGCCGACCGCCAGCGGAAAAACGTTATGCTATAATCTCCCCGTTTTACAAAGCATTCTGGAGGAACCGGAAACACGCGCGTTGTATCTTTTTCCCACCAAGGCCCTGGCGCAGGATCAGATGCATGAAGTCCACAGTCTGATTGGCGACCTGAAGGCGGACATCAAAACATTTACCTATGACGGCGACACGCCCGACGACGCGCGTCAGGCGATCCGCCGGCAGGGGCATATCGTGGTCACCAATCCGGACATGCTGCATGCCGGCATTTTGCCTCACCACACCAAATGGCAAAAGCTATTTATGAATTTGAAATACATCGTTATCGATGAGCTGCATATCTACCGCGGGATTTTCGGTTCGCACTTCGCCAATGTCATCCGCCGGCTCGTGCGGATCTGCCGTTTTTACGGCGCCAATCCCGTTTTTGTCTGCTGTTCGGCGACGGTGGCCAATCCCCGTGAACACGCGGAAAAAATTCTGGAGCGGCCTGTGGCCTTGCTGGATAAGAGCGGCGCGCCCACGGCGGCGAAAACATTCATTCTCTATAATCCGCCGATCGTCAACCGTGAACTGGGTATCCGCCAGAGCGCAATGACACCGGCGCGTAAAATAGCATCCGATCTGATTGACAACGATATTCAAACAATTGTTTTTGCCACCAGCCGTCTGAATGTCGAGGTCCTGACCAAATATCTGAAAGATAAATTTGTCAAAACAAAACCCATTGATAATCATTTTGTAACGGGCTATCGCGGCGGCTATCTGCCGAACCTACGCCGCGAGATCGAAAGCGGTCTGCGCTCGCGCGAAGTAATGGGCGTGATCAGCACCAATGCGCTGGAGCTGGGCATCGATATCGGCAATCTGGAAGCCTGCATCATGACGGGCTATCCCGGTTCCATTGCCAGCACATGGCAGCAGGCTGGGCGCGCGGGCCGTCGTTCCGGCCATTCGCTGGCGATTCTCATAGCGCGCAGCAATCCGCTGGATCAATTCATCATGGAAAATCCCGATTACTTTTTTGCCCTGTCCCCCGAGCACTGCCGCATTAATCCCGACAATCTGCTCATCCTGCTTCATCACATCAAAAGCGCGGCTTTTGAACTGCCTTTTGAAAAAGGTGAAAAATTCGGCGGCGAGAATCTGGAAGAATTTCTGGAGTACCTTGAAGAAAAAGGCGTGCTGCATCACACGAATGACCGGTGGCACTGGGCGGCGGAAAGTTATCCGGCGGACGAAGTCAGTCTGCGGTCGATTAATCCCGAAAACGTGGTGGTGGTTGATGCCACCGATGCCGGCAACCATAAAGTCATTGCCGAGGTTGATTGGGACAGCGCGTTTACCATGGTGCACGATGAAGCCATTTATTTGCTGGCTTCCGATCAGTATCATGTGGACAAACTCGATCTGGAAAGAAAAAAAGCGTACGTGCGCAAGGTCGATACGGATTACTACACCGATGCCATGACGTACACGAACGTGCGGGTGATCGATTCATTTGACCATCATCGGGAGCCCGGAGCGATTGTGGAGCATGGCGAAGTGCAGGTCGTGCGCAAGGTGGTCGGGTATAAGAAGATCAAATTCTATACCTCGGAAAATCTCGGCTACGGCGATGTGAACCTGCCGGAAAAGGATATGCACACGACCAGTTACTGGTTTACGATCCCCCGTGACCGGCTGCGCGGACTTGGTTTCACCCCGGCGGAAATTATTGACGGACTGTCGGCGCTGGCCTATACGCTGCAGCATTTGTCGGCCATGTTTCTCATGGCGGACACCCACGATATTGACCGGTCCCTCGGGGATAAAAGCGGCGAATGGTTTGTCAATCAGGGCAAGACGGGACGCAGTATTGCCTCGTTTAAAGAGGGAAAGTTGGGCATGACGGACAGCGGCGCCGTTGCGCGTATTGATGAATTCGATCCAACCATTTTTATTTTTGATTCCTATCCCGGCGGCATCGGTTTTTCCGAATTGCTTTACCGCGAACATACCAATCTGCTTTCGGCCGTGGTGAACCTGATCCGGAAATGTCCCTGCGCTTATGGCTGTCCATCCTGTGTGGGGCCGACACTGGAGGTGGGAAAAACCGCCAAAGAAATTGTCCCGAAGATCGTTGAACTGATTCTCGGGAAATAGGCGCGACAAATATAAATCGGAATTATCTGAAAATATGAAATCGATTGACAAATTAAAGCGCCTGACCGGCGAAAATGTGAATAAAGCACCCTCAGCAGATAACAGCGGAGAGGAACAGCAGCAAAACCGCGCGACAGCAGAAAGACTGAGGCAGCTTGACGATTTGCGCCACCGTATCGAAACAGTTGTCAACCGTTCACGCTCTCCAAACAAAGCCGATCTGGCCGGCGCGAAGACCCGCGGCAACCAGGGACTGATTGAAATACTCTCGGGTGAAGAAATCGAAAATGAACACGGCCGGTTTTTTCTGGTCAGCAAGCTGATTCGCGGCTCAAGCCGCCACGGTCATCGCAATATTCGGGACGCTTTTGATTTTAACGCCGACGCGGCGGCAATGCTGGCCAACCATCCCGGCATCCGTGAATACTGTTCTTCTGATGCCCTGTTCCTGGATACGGAAACAACGGGCCTTTCCGGCGGCACCGGAACGATGGCCTTTCTCATCGGCCTGGGATGGTTTGAGGAAGGTCATTTTCATGTTCATCAAATTCTGGCGCGCGACTTCGGCGAAGAGAAGGCGGCGCTGGCGTATCTCAAAGAAATTGCCGAAAGAAAAAAATTTCTGGTCACGTTCAACGGCAAAGCGTTTGATATTAATCTGCTGACCACCCGTTTTATTTTAAACCGCATCCAGGCCGATCTGGCCGGTTTGCCTCATCTCGATCTGCTGTTTCCATCGCGCCGCATTCTGGGTCATCGTCTGGAAAACTGCCGTCTGATCACTCTGGAAACGGATGTTCTCGGCGTCCAGAGGGAGGGCGACATTCCGGGATGGGAAATCCCGCAGCGGTATTTTGACTGGCTGCGAAAACGCGATCCGCTGTTGCTTGCCGATATCTTTGAGCACAATCGCCTGGACGTTATTTCCATGGCCACGCTGACCGCGCATCTGACCGAAATATTGGATGCCCGCGCCATAGAACAGTACGTGAAAACGGACGATTACCTGGCGGCGGCCGGACTCCTGTTGAAACGATCCGAGACTGAAAGTGTCGAAAAAATTCTGAGCATCTTTCAGGGAAACAGCTGTTCGGATTATTCGATGCAATCCAAAAAGAAGCTGGCTCAACTCTATAAGCGGACGGGCAGACTGGATGATGCCGCAAAAATCTGGCAGGACATGGCGGCGTGCAGTCCTGTCAGTTTTTACGCAGTTTCAGAACTGGCCAAATGGCTTGAGCATCGCATCCGGGATTATTCCGCGGCTAAATTACTCGTCGAGCAGGCGCTCCATAAGGAAAATATATTTTCGGAAGATGAAAGAGAATCGATTCAGCATCGATTAAAAAGATTGAATACACGGTTGGCAGCGAAACCATTTATAAAAAAAGATGACCCATGATGAAATCACTTTGCTTCAACTGGAAGCGCTGGCGGACCGGCTGGGAATACAAGTCCGCGATGAGAACATTAACCTTGATGATATCTCCAGCAGCGGCGGTCTCTGTCTTGTCGAAGGCAGCTATATTCTGATTCTCAACTCCAAAACGACCGTGCAGGAAAAGATTCAGGTTGCCATCGGGGCGTTGCGTCAGTTCGACCTGAATGATGTTTACGTGAAACCTGCGATCAGAGCATTACTTGAAGGGCGGTGACCGTGTGAGGTCAACATGACAAAGAACTTGCATATCATCGTCGGTAGAAAGAAATTTATTGTTTGTCTGTTTCTATCCATTGCCGTCCTTGCTGTTTTCGGCCAGGTGCAGCAGTTTGACTTCCTCAAGTTTGACGATGAAATTTATGTCACGGAGAACCCTCTTGTCCAATCAGGCATAACGCCGGCTGGAGTTCAATGGGCATTCAGCACAATGTACGCTGAATTCTGGCATCCAATGACATGGCTTTCTCTGATGTTTGATTATGAGCTCTATGGCTTGAACGCCGGCGGATACCACCTGACCAACCTGATCCTGCATATGCTGAGCGCATGCCTGCTTTTCCTGATTTTCCATCGTCTGACCGGAGCGATCTGGCGCAGCGCTTTTCTGGCGGCTCTCTTCGCTCTTCATCCTCTCCGGGTAGAATCGGTCGCCTGGATAGCTGAACGAAAAGACGTCCTGTGCATGTTTTTCGGCCTGGCCAGTCTTTACGCTTATGTCTTCTATGCGGAGAGTTCTAAGCTTTCCCGTTATCTTCTGTGTTTCATATTATTTTCTCTGTCTCTGATGTCCAAACCAACGACAGTGACGCTGCCTTTTGTCATGATGCTTCTTGACTACTGGCCGCTGCAGCGCTGGCAAAAAGCAACGGACAGGCAATGCAATCGTTTACCGTCCATAAAAAGATTGCTCGGGAAAAGATTCCTTTTATTTTGCTGGCCTTTGTCTTCAGCAGTCTGACGCTCTGGGCTCATCATCAAGGCCACATGATCGTTTCCTGGGAACAGTTGCCTCTTTCTGTCCGTTTGCTGAATGCCGTTATTTTCTATGCCGCGTACTTAAGCAAAATGCTCTGGCCGGTGAATCTGGCCTCCTTTTATCCCTACGAACAATTTTTCCCGTTGTGGAAAATTCTGGGCTCCTTGCTCATTCTGGCTGCCATCACGGCCGTTGTTATTTATGGCCTCAGAAAATGTCCGTTCCTCTTTGTGGGCTGGTTCTGGTATCTGGGAGCGCTTATCCCCGTTATCGGGCTCATCAAATCGGCCGATTACGGGATGGCCGACCGTTTCAGTTACTTGCCTTCGATCGGCATTATCATCATGCTGGTATGGTTTATTCCCGTCTTATAACCGCGCGAAGAAACGCGCAAAAAGATTTTGTTCCCGGCAGCAGCGGGCATCCTGATGATTCTGTCGATGCTGGCCTGGCAGCAGTGCAGCTACTGGAAAAACAGCACAGAGCTCTGGACTCATGCTTTGCGGGCAACAACAGACAACGCGAAAGCGCACAACAATCTGGGGCGCGCTCTGCGTGCCGAAGGAAAGATTACTGAAGCCATTAATCATTACAACAGAGCCATCCGGATCGCGCCAAACAATGCGGTTATTTACTTCAACAGAGCAACGGCGTTCTCGATGCTTGGTCAGCGCGAGCTGGCCATCGAGGATTTTAATGAAGCTATTCGCCTGAAACCATCTTTTGCCGCTGCCTATGAAAACAGGGCGATGACTCATCTCCATCTGGGCAACAAAGCGCCCGGTTGTCATGATTTGCGAAAGGCGTGCGAAATGGAAATGTGCAGGCCATTAGAAATGGCCATCCGTAACAGACAATGCCGTTGATTCGCCGGACGGGATTACTTCAGATTAGCCAGATAGTCTTTCCCCTCATCAAGCGATTTACAGAGGTAAACATTTGTCCGACCGGTGACCGCCAGAACACCCCTGAAGACAACTTCCTTTAAGCCATCGACACCATAAACTGCGGCGCATTTGATATAGGGCGCGTTTGACTTCATAAAATCCTTCAGGGCGCTGGTAATGGCCGTATCAAAGCTGGCACCCTTTACATTAACAAGGGCGCGTATTGAATTTTTAGGCTGGGCGGCAATAATTGCTTTGGCTCCTTCCATAAAGGCAAGTATTTCATCCGCTTTGCTTTGTGCAACATCTTCATAAAGTATTTTTACGCCTTTATGCATTATAAAACTTACGCCTGCCATTTCCCGTCCCCCTTCCTATCGTTTCATTTCGATTTCAATATACTCCGGATAAGACTTAAAGTATAAATCCTCATCATTACGAGATAATTTCTAAAAAGTTTTCACTTTAATGATTGGGGAATATAGGAAATTTCCTGCCGCATGTCAATTGATTTCCAAGAGAACATTATCCATTGATAAAATTATTCGAAAATGGATCAGAAAGAATCGGGGAACAGAGGGATTCTGTTGATATTATTCCTTTTGACATCCGAAATATTAATTTGTATATTCTTCATCACATTATTCTAATGCAAAGGTGACAATCCCATGAAGGATCAATCGCTTCTGGTACTCCTGGTTGAAGATTCGGAAGATGATGCTCTGCTCATTATCCGTGAGCTTCAGAAAGGCGGATATCATCCGGAGTATGAACGCGTCGAGACCGCCAACACAATGAAAAAAGCCTTAAAAGAGAAGCCGTGGAACATCATTCTTTGCGATTATAATATGCCGAATTTCAGCGCGCCATCAGCCATTGCCCTGCTTAAAGAATCCCATATTGATATTCCTGTGATTATTGTATCCGGAACGATTGGAGAAGAAACTGCCATCGAATGCATGCGTCTGGGCGCAAAAGATTATATCATGAAGGGTAAGTATTACCGTCTTTGCCCGGCCATCGCCCGGGAGCTGGAAGAAACGAAGGTCAGAAAGAAGCAGAAACAGTCAGAGGAGATGCTTCTCTTGATTCAGAGAGCAGTGGAAGGTTCGAGCGACGCCATCGGAATATCTGATCCAAAGGGCAGGCACTATTACCAGAACAAGGCCTTCACCGATCTTCTGGGATATACAGCGGAAGAGCTTGGCGACAGGGTGCAGCAAATCGTTTTTGCGGACCAGTCAATCGCCCGCCATGTTTTTGAAACCATTATGAACGGAGGCTCCTGCAGCAATGAGGTAGAGTTTATAACAAAAGATGGCCGCAGATTAATTGTTTTACTCCGCGCAGACGCCATCAAGGATGCAACAGGCAAAACGATAGGACTTTTAGCCATCGGCACAGACATCACTGAACAAAAGCACGCGGAAGAGTCTTTGCGCAACAGTGAAGAAAAGTTCCGGAAAATATTTGATCTTGCGCCATTTGCCATTGTCATCACAGACATGGAAGGCCGGTATTTTGATGTGAATCAGATGTACTGTAAAAGAACGATGCTGAATAAAGAGGACATTATCGGCCGCACAGCCCGTGAACTCCCAACGGTTCCTATTCCCGAAAACAACAATGAAGTCGAAAGATTGCAAAAGAAAATTTTTGAACACGGCTTTGTTGCCAACGAAGAAATAACCCTGGTGCGCGGCACCGATAAAAAACGCTCCATTATTCTTTTAAGCGCCCAGATGGTCACAATCTCCGGCAAGCAATATGTGATTTCCATGATCGACGACATCACCGAACACAAGCAGGCCGAGGAAACCCGGCTGGCTAGCGAGGAACATCTGCGCACCATCTTCGAAAACGCCGAGGAGATCATTCATCTCATTGCCTGGGATGGCACATTTCTCTACATCTCGCCGTCCTGGGAGCGCTACACCGGCTTTCCCGTATCCGAAACCGTCGGCCAGAGCTTTGTCCCCTATGTGCACCCGGACGATCAGGCGGCCTGCCTTGAGGTCGTCAAGAATGTCTATGAGACCGGCCGGCCGCACCGGATCAACGAATTTCGCGTCAAGCATGCATCGGGGAAATGGATCTGGTTCACGAACAGCGGCACCGCCATCAAGGATGCCCAGGGAACACCCCTGTATTTCTCGGGCGTGGCCTCGGATATCACCGAGCGCAAGCAGGCCGACGAGGCACGGCGAAGTTCAGAAGAAAAATATCGCCTTCTTTATAACAACATGCGGGATGGTTTTGTCTATTTGAACATGGACGGCGCCTTCAGGGAATGCAACGCGGCCTTTGAAAAAATGATTGGCTACACCCTTGAGGAGCTCCGATCCCTTACTTTTGAAGATATCACGCCGGAACAATGGCGCTCCGCGGATAAAATAAAAATGAATAAATTGATGCAAAAGGGTCATTCAGGTATCGGGGAAAAGGAATACAAACGAAAAGTTGGCACGATCTTCCCTGTTGAAATTCGCGCACAGACTGTTACCAGTGATGCTACCGTCAAACCATTCGGCATTTTGTCAGTGGTCCGCGACATCACCGAACTCAAGCATGCTTAAGAAAGACTTAAACAAAGTTAATAAAAATA
>ERZ1645187.4312-NODE-4312-length-11552-cov-19.748456_pt1 | contig 11552 bp, 9 predicted proteins | sample MGYA00575352_ERZ1645187 | MGnify/ENA primary metagenome ERZ1645187 (study PRJEB40837, sample SAMN11349314) | freshwater sediment metagenome | isolation source: river sediment | host: Sediment | place: India: Wazaribad , New Delhi | collected 2017-02-21 ... | reverse complement strand
GTCGAGCCCATGGACGGACGGCATCGGGGCGTGCGTCTGCGGCGCGAGACCGTCGAAGGCCCCGGGCGATTGCCCCTGCTCGGGCGCATCGCCGCCGGCCGTCCGATCGAGGCGCTGGAGAATCCCGAGCCCGTCGAGGTGCCGGAGCGGTTGCGCGGCGGTGGGCGCTGCTACGCGCTCGAGGTCCGCGGGGATTCCATGGTGGAAGAGGGGATCCTGGACGGCGACTGGATCGTCGTGGAGTCCCGGGGGCACGCGCGCAATGGCGAGGTCGTGGTGGCCCTGATCGACGGCGAGGCCGCCACGCTCAAGCGCATCGAGCAACGCCCGGGCGTCGTGGTGCTGCATCCCGCCAACGCGGCGCTGGTGCCTCTGGAGTATTCCCCGGACCGGGTGCAGATCCAGGGGGTGCTGGTGGGACAGATGCGATCGTACCGTTGAGCGCCGCCTTGCACCGCTGGGACGTCACCCCCACGGAGGCGGTGGCGATTCAGAACGCACTTCGGGGTCGGGTCGTGGCGCGCGACGACCTCGGTCCGGTGGGCACGGTGGCCGGTGTGGACATCGGCTTCGAGGACGCAGGCCGGATCGCCCGGGCCGCCGCCGTGGTCCTGCGCTTGCCGGACCTCACGAGGTTGGCCGAGGCCCTCGTGCGCGCGCCGCTCCGATTCCCCTACGTGCCAGGCCTGCTCTCTTTTCGCGAGGTACCGGCGGCCGCCGAGGCCCTTGCGCGTCTGCCGCTGGTCCCGGACGTGGTGCTCTGCGACGGGCAGGGCTATGCCCACCCGCGCCGCTTCGGCCTTGCCTGCCACCTGGGGGTCTGGACGGGCCTGCCGACGATCGGGGTGGCGAAGACGCGGCTGGTGGGGGAGCACGGTGCCGTGCCTCAGGGCCGCGGGGAGTGGGCTCCCCTGGTGGACCACGGGGAGCTCATCGGGGCGGTGCTGAGGGCCCGGCCGGGAGTCCAGCCGCTGTATGTGTCCGTCGGCCACCGGATCAGCCTGGAGACCGCGGTCGGCATCGTCATGCGATGTGTGACCCGTTACCGGCTGCCCGAGACGACCCGGTGGGCGCACCGGCTCGCCTCCGGCGGCGCAGGCCCCGTGTCGTCACCGGCGTGCCCCTCAACCGCCCCCAAGGGGCGCCGTGACAGCGAATCCTGATGCGTCTCAGAAAGAATGACCCAGGTTTGTGCTTTTTGTGGGTCTCTTCGGATACTATCCGCGCGCCGGCCAGTATCCCCGGTATCCCGTTCTGGAGGAGACATCATGAAGAAGCTTGCGATTGTGGCGGCCGTTGCGATGGCTGCGTTCGCGATGAGCGCCAGTGCTGCCGGTGACGCCGCTGCCGGTAAGGCGAAGGCCGCCTCTTGCGGTGGCTGCCACGGTGCCAACGGCGAGGGCATGGGCCCGAACCCGAAGCTGGCGGGCATGCCCGCGGACAAGTTCGTCGCGGCGATGAAGGCGTACAAGGACGGTAGCCGCCCGAGCCCGATGATGAAGAGCTTCGCGACTGGCAGCGATCAGGATTTCGCTGACATGGCGGCCTTCTACGCCTCCCTGAAGTAAGAGTGATGCCACCGTGCCCGGGGCGCCTGGCGCCCCGGCGCGGCTTCTGCAACCATCCGTGCGGATGATGGGCTCTCGGCGGGCAGTCTTCGTTCCTGGGAGCGGCGCGGGCGCTTGGGAGTGGGTGCGCTGGCGTCCTGTGTTCGAATCCTCGGGGTGGGATGTGTCCGCCCTCGACCTCGAGCCGTCCCGGGGCGGGATCGCCACCACCACCTTTTCGGATTACGCCGCCCAGGTGCTCTCGGCCCTCGCTCAGTCGGGGGGGGAGAGCGTGCTCGTCGGGGCCAGCCTCGGTGCCACCCTGGCCCTGGCCGTGGCAAGCCGGGCGCCGGTCTCCGCCCTGATCCTGGTGAGTGGGGTACCCCACGCCGGGACTCCAGGTTGGCCCCGCCAACCGGTACGGTTTCCGGACGTGGTGCCCTGGAGCACCCGTGGGGTCGTGGAGACCCTTGCGGGCCTGCCCGACGCGGACCCGCAGTTGATCGAGGGGCTTCCCGAGCGCTGGCGCGATGAGTCGGGGGCGGTGATGCGCGCGCTGTGGGAGGGTGTGCGGGTCTCGACCCCCAGCGTCCCGGTGCTCGCGGTGCTCGGCGAGAATGACGACCAGGTCCCCACGAATGTGGGGATTGCCATGGCCCGCCGCCTGCACGCCGACGTGATCCGCTTGCAGGGGGCGAGCCACCTCGGTACGTTGCTCGGGCGGCGGGCCGAGTTTGCGGCGCGACTCGCGCTGGCCTGGCTCGACAACGTCCTCGGCACACCGGAGCGCGACTGAGCGGGCAATCGCTCGCTTCCCATGCCCAGACCGATCCCCCTCGATGCCCCGAGCCTAGCCGCTCGGGCCGTCCCAGTCCGGCCGAGCGCGGGCCGACCGACCCCCTGCGGGGCTTCCCCATGAACCGACGCATCGCCGTGGTCCTCCTTTTGCTCGCCGCGGCAGGGGGTGCCGCGATGGGTTATCGCTACCTGCATCCCGGGGACCGCCCCCGGGACGTCCTAACCCTCTACGGGAACGTGGACCTGCGGGAGGTGGAGCTCGCGTTCACCGTGCAGGAGCGTGTCCGCCGGGTCCTCGTCGAGGAGGGGGACGCGGTGCGGCGGGGCGACCTGTTGGCGGAGTTGGACCCGGTGAGACTCGAGGCGGGCCTGATGGGGCGGGAGGCGGAGCTCGAGGCCGCCCGTCAGCAGCTCCTCGAGCTCGAGCGCGGCAGCCGCCCCGAGGAGATCCTCCGGGCCCAGGCCGAGCTCGCTGCCGCGCAGGCCTCCCAACGGGAGGCCGAGTTGAGCTTCCAGCGCATCGAGCGCCTGGTCCGGGAGAAGCTCGCGAGTCCCCAGAGCCGGGACGACGCCCGGGCCGCGCTCGACACCGCCGCGGCCAAGGTCGACGCCGCCGATGCCAACGCGAAACTGGCCGTGCTCGGCCCGCGCCAGGAGGTCGTGGCCGCGGCGCGGGCCCGGGTCCGGGCCGCGGAGGCGGCGGTGGGTGCGGCCCGCAAGGACCTGGAGGACGCCCGGCTCCTGGCCCCGGCGGACGGGACGATCCAGGCTCGGGTCCTGGAGCCTGGCGATGTCGCGAGCCCCCAGCGCCCGGTGCTCACCCTCGCGCTCACCGACCCCCTGTGGGTACGGGCCTACGTCTCGGAGCCCGACCTGGGCCACGTCCGGGCCGGAGCCCTGGCCGAGGTCTCGACCGACAGTTTCCCGGGCAAGGTCTATCGGGGGCGGGTCGGTTACGTGTCTCCCAGCGCGGAGTTCACGCCGAAGAGCGTGCAGACGACTGACGTGCGCAGCAGCCTCGTCTACCAGGTGCGCGTGCTGGTGTCGGAGGGTTTCGGGGAGTTGCGGCTCGGGATGCCGGCCACTGTCCGGATCCCGCTGGCTCCGGCGCCCGCTCCGGACGGCGCGTCGGGACCGGGGGCCGGCGTGCCCGGGCGGTCCGGGTCGTCACTCGCGACGGGGTCCGGCGGGGCACCCTGAGGGTGGGTTCGGCGCCCCCCGTCGTCGAACTGACGGGCGTCGTCAAGGCGTTTGTCTCGGGCCGGGAGCGTGTCGTCGCCCTCGAGGGCGTCACCGCGGCCCTCGCCCCCGGGCAGGTGACGGGGCTCGTGGGCCCGGACGGCGCCGGCAAGACGACCTGGATGCGTCTGTGCGCCGGTCTGCTCGTCGCGGACGCGGGGGAGGTGCGGGTGCTCGGGTTGGACCCGGCTGCCGACGGACCCCGCCTGCGTGCCCGGATCGGGTACATGCCCCAGCGATTCGGTCTGTACGAGGACCTGACCGTTCGCGAGAACCTCGAGCTCTACGCGGACCTGCACGGGGTGGCGGGGCCCGGCCGCGCGGCGCGCATCGACGCCCTGCTGGAGGCGACCGGTCTCGCGCCGTTTCCCCACCGCCTGGCCGGTGCCCTGTCCGGTGGCATGAAGCAGAAGCTCGGCCTTGCCTGCGTGCTCGTGCATCCGCCGGAGTTGCTGCTCCTCGACGAGCCGACGGTCGGGGTCGACCCCGTCGCACGCCGAGAGCTCTGGGCAATCGTGGGCGAGCAGGTGGCGAGCGGGACCTCCGTGCTGGTGAGCACGGCGTACCTGGACGAGGCCGAGCGCTGTGACGAGGTGCTGCTGATGCACCGCGGCCGCATCCTCGATCGGGGCCGCCCGGCCGAGCTTCGAGAGCGCGTCGATGGCCGGACCTGGGCCCTGTCGACGGCAGGGGCCGGGGGGCGGGCGCTGCGGCGGCAGGCGGCGGCGCTCCCCGGGGTGCTGGACGCGACGGTGCAGGGTGGGCGCATCCGTCTCCTGGTGTCCGAGGGTCAGGGGGCGGTCTCCCTGCCTCTGCCTGGCGGCGGGGAGGTGCAGGCCGAGCCCGTGGCCCCCCGTTTCGAGGACGCCTTCCTCGCCCTGCTGGCGGAGGGGTCGGCGAAGGAGGTTGGGGAGAGCCCTGGGGCGAGGACAAGCGAGGCGGCGGGACCCGCCGCCCCTGCCCGGGACGTCCCTCCGGCCCGTTCGCCTGCCGGGGGGGGCTCCGTCATCGAGCTGCGCGACGTGGTCCGTCGGTTCGGCCACTTCGAGGCCGTGCGCGGCGTCAGCCTGCGGGTCCCCGCCGGGGAGGTCTACGGCCTGCTCGGGCCGAACGGGGCCGGCAAGTCGACGATCATGAAGATGCTGACCGGGCTCTTGCCCCCGAGCGAGGGGGAGGCCCGGGTGCTGGGGCTCGACCTCGCGCACGCACCCTCGAAGGTCCGCGCCCGGGTCGGTTACATGTCCCAGAAGTTCTCCCTCTACCAGCAGTTGAGCGTGGAGCAGAACCTCCAGTTCTTCGCCGGGGTGTACGGGCTCGGGTGGCGCGCGCGGCGCAGGCGCATCCCGGCCGTGCTCGAGGAGTTCGAGCTCGGTCCCTACCGGGGGCGGGCTGCCGGCGACCTGCCGCTCGGCTTCAAGCAGCGGCTGGCGCTCGCGGCGGCGCTGATGCACGGGCCGGAGATCGTGTTCCTCGACGAGCCCACCTCGGGGGTCGATCCCCTCGCGCGCCGGGAATTCTGGCAGCGCATCAACACGCTGGCGGCCGGGGGTGTCACGGTGCTGGTGACCACCCACTTCATGGAGGAGGCGGAGTACTGTGACCGCATGGGGATCGTGTACGCCGGTCGCGTCGAGGCGGAGGACTCCCCGGAGGGGCTGAAGGACCGCTTTCGCTCGGCGACCCTGCCCGACCCCACGCTGGAGGACGTCTTCGTGGGCCTGGTGTCCGGACGGCCGGACCCGCGCGCATGAGCACGCCGGCGCCGACGCCCGGTGTTCGCAGGCGCCGTCTGCTCGCCCTCATGCGCAAGGAGGGGCTGCAGGTCCTGCGCGATCCGAGCAGCATCGGGATCGCCTTCCTGCTCCCGCTGCTGCTGCTCTTCCTGTTCGGGTACGGTGTGTCGCTCGATGCCCGGGCGGTCCCGGTCGCGTTCGTCGCCGAGCAGCCGACCCTCGAGTCGGCGAGCTTCCTCGGGGCCTTCCAGAGCTCTGACTGGTTTCGTCCGCAGGTGATGGCGGATCGGGTGAGTGCGCAGCGCGCCCTGCTCGCCGGCGAGGTGAGCGCGATCGTGCTCCTGCGGGGGGACTTCGCCCGTCGCCTGAACCGCCCCGACGGTGCCCGCATCCAGCTCATCGTGGACGGGGTGGACGCCAACACCGCGCGCCTGGTCGAGGGATACGTGCGCGGCGCATGGCAGGCGTGGCTCGAGCAGCAGGCGAGGCAGGCGGGCGCGGAGCTCGAGCAGCCGGTCGCGATCGAGCAGCGGATCTGGTTCAACCCCGACGTCAACAGCCGGTACTTCCTGGTGCCCGGACTGGTGGCCATCATCATGACGCTCATCGGCGCCCTGCTGACCGCGGTGGTCGTGGCGCGCGAGTGGGAGCGGGGCACGATGGAGGCCCTGCTGGCGACGCCCGTCACGGGGGGTGAGATCCTGCTGGCGAAGGTGGTCCCGTATTTCGTCCTGGGGCTCGGCGGCTTCGCCCTCTCGGTCGCGATGGCCGTGTGGCTCTTCCATGCCCCCCTGGTCGGGTCGTTCTGGGTCCTGCTGACGGCCTCCTCGCTGTTCCTGCTGTCCTCCCTCGGGATGGGGCTCCTCATCTCCACGAAGACGCGCAGCCAGTTCACCGCCTCTCAGATCGCGATGGTGGTGACCTTCCTGCCCGCCTTCATGCTGTCCGGCTTCATCTTCGACATCGGCAGCATGCCGGCCCTGGTGCAGGGCATCACCTACGGGGTCGCCGCGCGCTACTTCATCTCCATCCTGCACACCGTGTTCCTCGCCGGGGACGTGTGGAGCGTGATCGTGCCCAACGCCGCCGCGCTCGCGGCGATGGCCGCGGGCTTCCTCGCCCTCACCTGGCGTGTCACCAGGACCCGCCTGTGACGACGCTCACCCGGGTACTGACGCTGTTCTGGAAGGAGCTCCTCGCGCTCTGGATGGACCCCCGCGGGCGCATGTCCCTTCTGGTTCCACCGCTCGTCCAGGGACTCGTCTTCGGTTATGCCGCGACCTTCGACCTGGCGGGGGTTCCCGTCGCGGTCCTCGACCAGGACCGCTCGGAGCCCGCGCGCGAATTGATTGCGCGGTTCACCGGGGCGCGCGCCTTCCAGGAGGTCGCCCGGCTCACGCGGGACGACGAAATCGCGCGCATCATCGATTCCCGGCGTGCCATCCTCGTCCTGCGGATCGGGCAGGACTTCGGTCGTGACCTGCTCGCCGGGCGCGGGGCGAAGGTGCAGCTCGCGGTCGACGGCCGCAACTCCAATACCGCCCTCATCTCGGTCAACTACGTGGCCAGCATCGTGCAGGACTTCAACGAGGCCTGGCGGCTCGCACACGGTCAGGGCGGGATCCCGGCCCGCATCGAGGTGCGCAGCTGGTTCAACCCGAATCTGGAGAGCCGATGGTTCTTCATGCCCGGGCTGGTGGGCACCATCACCCTGATCCTGTCGACCCTGGTGACCGCGCTCTCGCTCGCCCGCGAGCGGGAGGAGGGGACGTTCGACCAGTTGCTGGTGACGCCCCTGCGCCCGATCGAGATCCTGACCGGCAAGGTGCTGCCGGGCCTCGTCGTGGGTCTCGTGGGCGCCACGATCCTCGTGCTGGTGGCGACGGTCTGGTTCCGTATCCCGCTCATCGGCAGCGTGCCGATGCTCTACCTGGGCACGCTCCTCTATCTGCTCTCGTCCGTGGGGACGGGGCTCATGATCTCCTCGTTCTCCCGTACGCAGCAGCAGGCGCTGCTCGGCGCGTTCCTGTTCGTCGTTCCCTCGGTGATCCTGTCCGGGTTCGCCACTCCCCTCTCCAACATGCCCGAGGCGGTGCAGTACTTCACCTACGTGAATCCCCTGCGTTACTTCCTCGTCGTCGCGCGAGGCGTGTTCCTGCAGGACCTCACGCCCGGGGAGCTCTGGCCTCAGTTCTGGCCGATGGCCGTGATCGGGGTCGTCACCATGGCGATTGCCACCTGGCTCTTCCGCCGGCGGCTGCAGTAGCGTCCCGCGCGGTCGAGGGGGACGTTCCGGAGCGGCGACCTTCGGCCCGGTTTCCGGGAAATCTTTGACACAGGCCACGGCCTTTCTTGATGTGTCATATTTTCAATGAGTTGTGACGATTCCGGCCGGTTGACCCGGCGGCGAGGGGGGGCTACAAGGACGCATCCAGGGAGCGGTGCGGCAGCCAGGGAGGCGGCGTGGAGAGGGCAGGTGCAGGCGGGCTCGACCCTGCGTTCCAGTGCGTGGCACTGGTGGCGCGGCTGCACGGGGTGGTCGCCGACACCGGGGTGCTGGCCCACGAACTCGCCCCCCCGGACCGCCCCGCCGGCACGCTGGAGGTGCTGCGCGCGCTGAAGTCGCTGGGCCTGCGGGCGCGGGCGGTGACGGTGGAGCCCGCCGCGCTCGGGCGGCTGCCCCTGCCGGCCATCGCCGTCGGCCGCGACGGGGCCTTCTTCGTGGTCGCGAAGGCCGAGGGCGAGCGGGTCCTCATTCAAGACCCCACAGCGGCCGCGCCCGAGATTCTCGACTTTGCGGGTTTCGCGAGCCGTTGGGCCGGGGGGCTGGTCCTCGTGGCCCGCCGTGCGGGGCAGACCGGCGAGCCGGTGCGCTTCGGGCTGCGCTGGTTCGTGCCCACGCTCCTGAAATACCGGGGCCTGCTCGCCGAGGTCCTGGTCGCCTCCCTCTTCCTGCAGCTACTGGGGCTCGCCACCCCACTGTTCTTCCAGGTCGTGGTGGACAAGGTCCTCGCCCACCGGGGGCTCACGACCCTGGACGTGTTGGCGGCCGGACTGCTCGCCGCGTCGCTCTTCGAGGCGCTGCTCGCTGCCCTGCGCGGCTATCTCTTCTCCCACACCACGAGCCGCGTCGACGCGGAGCTCGGCGCTCGGGTCTTCCGTCACCTGTTGGCGCTGCCCATGGCCTATTTCGATTCGCGGCGGGTCGGGGATTCGGTCGCCCGCGTGCGCGAGCTCGAGCCGGTGCGCGCCTTTCTCACCGGTTCGTCGCTGACCCTGTTCCTGGACCTCCTGTTCACGACGGCGTTTCTCGCCCTGATGTGGACCTACAGCAGCACGCTGACCGGGGTCGTGCTGGCCAGCCTGCCGGTCTACGCCCTGCTCTCGGCGGCCATCACCCCGGCGCTCCGGGCCCGGGTCGAGGAGCGCTTCACGCGGGGGGCGGAGAACCAGGCCTTCCTGGTGGAGGCCGTCTCCGGCATCGAAACGGTCAAGGCCATGGCCGTGGAGCCCCATTTCCGGCGCCGCTGGGAGGACCAGCTTGCGGCCTACGTGCGCGCTTCCTTCCGGGCGGGCCAACTGGGCAACGTCGCGGGACAGGCGGCGGGGCTCGTCGGCAAGGTGGTGACCGTGGCGACGCTCTGGCTCGGCGCGCGCCTCGTGATGGAAGGGGCCCTCAGCGTGGGCGAGCTGGTGGCCTTCAACATGCTCTCCGGCCGGGTGACCGGGCCGGTCCTGCGGCTCGTCCAACTCTGGCAGGACGTGCAGCAAGTGGGCGTGTCCGTGGCCCGCCTGGGGGACGTCCTGAACGCCCCTGCGGAGACGAGTGTGTCCACGGCCGGGGCGCGTCCACGGATCGCCGGCCGGGTCGCCTTCGAGCACGTGGGTTTCCGCTACCGCCCCGACAGCCCCCGTGTGCTGGAGGACGTGACTCTCGAGGTCGGCCCCGGCGAAGTCCTGGGCGTGGTCGGGCCCTCGGGCTCGGGCAAGAGCACCCTCGCGCGCCTGCTGCAGCGCCTGCACGTCCCGGAGCGCGGGCGGGTCCGGGTGGACGGGGTCGACCTGGCGCAGGTCGATCCCCTGTGGTTGCGCCGTCAGGTGGGGGTGGTTCTCCAGGAGAACGTCCTGTTCAACCGCTCCGTGCGGGAGAACATCGCGCTCGCGGACCCGGGGATGCCGCTCGATCGCGTGGTCCACGCCGCACGGCTGGCGGGTGCGCACGAATTCATCCTCGCCATGCCTCAGGGCTACGACACTCTGATTGCCGAGCAGGGCCGCTCGCTCTCGGGCGGTCAGCGCCAGCGGATCGCCATCGCGCGGGCGCTGGCGACGGACCCGCGGATCTTGATCTTCGACGAAGCGACGAGCGCCCTCGACTACGAGAGCGAGCGGGTGATCCACTCCAACATGCGGTTCATCGCCCGGGGCCGCACGGTCATCGTGATCGCCCACCGGCTGAGTGCGGTGCGCCAGGCCGACCGCATCGTGGTGATCGACGGCGGGCGCGTCGTCGAAGTGGGAGCACACGCGGAGCTGCTTCGCGCAGGCGGGCGATACGCAAGCCTCTACGCGTACCAGACGGCGGGGTGACGGGGACATGAAACCGGTTGCCGTCGAGGCCTTCCTGCCCGCGCTCCTCGAGGTGGAGTCCGTACCCCCTCACCCGCTTGCCCGTGCCACGACCGCGTCGGTCGTCCTGCTGCTGGCGGTGGCCGTGGCCTGGGCGAGTGTCGGGCGGGTGGACGAGGTCTCGGTGGCGCCGGGAAAGCTGGTCCCCCGGGGCGAGGTGAAGCCCGTCCAGGTTGCCGAGCAGGGGGTCGTTCGCGCCGTCCTGGTGGCGGAAGGAGACCGGGTCGAGGCGGGGCAGACGCTCCTCGAGCTGGACCCCACGGACGCCGAGGCGGACCGGGATCGGCTGGGCCACGAGGTCCGTCTCGCGCGGGGGGAGAGGGCGCGGATGGAAGTGTTGTGGGATGCGGTGCGTCGCGACGTCCCGGAGGGGGGCCTCCGTTGGGACGGCGGTGAAGCCGACTGGCTCGAGCGCGAGCGCCTGACCGGCGAGTGGGAGGCCCACAGGGCCGAGGCTCGGACCCACGCCGAGGCGGTCCGGCGTGCGCGCGCGGAACTGAGCGCGCTGGCCGAGCGCGTGAAGGGGCTCGAGGGGAGCGTGCCTCTCCTGGCGCGCAGGGCCGACGCCGCCCGCCGGCTCGCCGAGAACAAGCTCGCCGCAGAGCACGCGTATCTCGAGATCGAGCAGGGCCGGATCGAGGCGGAGGGGGAGCTTCGGGCGCAGAGGGCGCGGCTGGCGGAGCTCGAAGCGTCGGTGCGTCTCGCGGAGGAGCGGCGGGGAGCCCTGGAGGCGGCGTTTCGGCGCGACGTCCTCGCCCGCCTGCAGGAGGCGGAGCGGCGGGTCGCGGGGCTCGAGGAGGAGAGGCGGAAGGCCGAGCATCGCCTGAGCCAACGGAGCGTCCGTGCTCCGGCTGCGGGACTCGTGCAGCAACTCGCCGTCCCGGGGGCGGGCACTGTCGTCACCCCGTCCTCCCCGGTGATGGTGGTCGTGCCCGAAGGGGTGGAGCTGGAGGTGGAGGGGCGGCTCGCCAATCGCGACGTGGGGTTCGTGCGCGAGGGGCAGGAGGCGGTGGTGAAGCTCGAAGCCTTCCCCTTCACCCGCTACGGAACGCTGCACGGCCGGGTGGTGCGGGTGTCCGCGGACTCCGTCGGGGACGAGCGCCAGGGCCTGGCCTATGCCCTTCGGGTCGCGCTCGACGACCAGTACCTGGAAGCCGGTGACGGGCGGGTCCGGCTGTCGCCGGGAATGGCTGCAGCCATCGAGGTCAGGACGGGGGAGCGGCGACTGATTTCGTTCTTTCTCGAGCCGCTTCTGCGCTACCGCCACGAGAGTCTCAGGGAGAGGTGAGCCGCGATGCTTATGACCACAGAGTGGCCGGCAAATGACCTTTGAGTCCGTTCCGAAGAAGGTCTGGGTGAGCCTCGGCATTGCGCTCGTCGTGGCCCTGACGCTCGCCGTCAAACGCCATCTCGACACCCGGGTCGCGCCCGGCTTCACGCTGATCGACTCCAGGACGCCAGCGGCCGACCTGCAGATGTACTGGCTCGACAAAGACCGTGTGCTGTTCCTGGGTGGCGAGATCGTTCGCGAGGGCAGGGATTTCGGGAAGCTGCGGCAGGCGTTGATGATCTTCGACGTCCCCAAGCGGAAGACGACCGTCTATCG
>ERZ1645187.4311-NODE-4311-length-11553-cov-6.763698_pt1 | contig 11553 bp, 10 predicted proteins | sample MGYA00575352_ERZ1645187 | MGnify/ENA primary metagenome ERZ1645187 (study PRJEB40837, sample SAMN11349314) | freshwater sediment metagenome | isolation source: river sediment | host: Sediment | place: India: Wazaribad , New Delhi | collected 2017-02-21 ... | reverse complement strand
CGCCGTCGGGAAGGCTCTGCCCGGCCTTGACCTCGAACTGCACGTCGCGTTCCGGGATCTCGTAACCGCTCATGTCGGCCCTGCAGAAAAGCGGATAATACCGGACGCTCTCCGGCCACGACGCCGTGTATTCCACGGCGAGATCCTGACTCTCGATCGCGACGTCCTCGTATGTGTTCGCGTAATAGAGCGACGCCTGCATTCCGGCGAGCGTAGCGAGCGAAGCGGTCTTGTCGGCGACGGTCTTTCCGAGATCCGCCGCGAGCGTCCGCTCGATCGCCCCGTAGAGCACGCTCCGCGGGGTCGCCAGGGCCGTCCTCACATCCGCGACGTCCGCGTCGCCCTCGATCGACCGCGGCTCGGGCTCCGTCTCTCCGGAATATCCTGAGAACGCCGTCGCGGATCTGTTCGGCGCCGTGCCGATCGTGCACGTGGCGTCGGCCGTATAGTCGCCGCACATGTTGCCCGGCTTGTTGTCGTACACGGCGCAGGCGTTCACGAGCCTCGTCGTCGCGAAGGTGTTCGTGTAGACGCCGCCGCCGCTCGACGGCCGACTCTCGTTGTTCCGGACGGTGCATCCCGACATATAGAGGGTCTCGCCGTTGAAAACGCCGCCGCCGACGTTGTTGTCCATGAAATTGCCCTCGACGACGCAGTTATACATCCTGAGATCAGGCGTCGACGAGGCTTTCGCCTCGTTGCAGATCCCCGCGCCCGTCCGGGGATACTTCGCCGTGTTGTCGGCGATCCGGCAGTCGAGCATCGTCAGGCTTTTCACGTTGTAGATCCCGCCGCCGACCGTGTTCCCGATCACGGTGCAGCGGTTCATCGTCAGCTCGCCGTAGTTGAAGAGGCCCGCGCCGCTCCAGCTGCTCGATTCGCTGATGTTCCCCCCGGTGATGGTGAGGTCGTTGAGGGTGCAAGGCTTTGTGATATAGAGCACCCGCTGGTTCGTCCCGGTCTGCCGGATGGTTGCGGGGCCGCTGATCGTCAGGATCTTGTCGATAAAGAGGTACGACGTCAGGTTCACCGTCGCGATGCCCGAAGAAAAAACGATCGTATCCCCGTCGGCCGCCCCCGAAACGGCGGCGCGCAGCGTCAGCTGCGACGGATCGTTGGGCGTCTCCGCCGCGCTCGTGACGGTCCATACGGCCGCGTGCGCGGCATGCGCCGTGCACAGCAGCAGCACCCCCATCGCGACCGACGCCAGAAACCTGAAGCCAAAAACGCAGTTTCGTTTCATCATAACGTCTCCTTCGCACTGAAAAATCATTCATTACACGCAGGATGCACCCTGACACAATGGCAGAGTCAAGCGAATTTCCCGACGCGTCCGCACATCGTTCCCTTCGTTCGGAGCCCAAAAAAAGCGCCGGAGCATCTTACCCCGGCGCTGCGATCACATCCTGCAACGTCTGTCTCCCGCCGGATGCTTGCAACCGGCGGGACTGATATCGGCTCCGGCGCGGTGGTGAAGCCGGAAGCGATCCGAAAAAAACTCGTGACGGCGGATCAGTCGGATGACAGCGACGTTTCTGCCGCCGCCCTATCGTTCCGGCTCGAGCACCGGAATCGCCACTTCGACGCGGCCGTAGGGCGCCTTCTCGGCGTCGAAGGGGAAGTAGCACTCCTGGACCCTTCCGGCGACGACGAGTTTCCGGCCGTCGATCCACTCCGCGAGCCGGTCGTGCGTTCCGCCGATGTCCTCGTACGGCCCCCTGTGGAGCGTCGCCGCCATCGTTCCGCCGGGCAGGACCGATCCCGTGGAACGCGATACGATCACGCACACCGTCGCGTCGACCGGCTCGAACGCCGATCGCGTCGCCTGTCCGGAGGCGTTTCCGAACGTGCAGAAGATCGGAGCCGAGCACGGTTCGTACGTCTCCCCGATCTCTTCGAGGAGCGGTCGGGCCGCCTCGCAGGCGAGCGAGCGCAGCCGCGCCCTCGGGGCCTTTATGGCGACGGAGAGGACGTGCGATTCGGTCGTCCGGATCAGTCCGCAGGGTTCGACGGGTTCGTCGCCGAGCATTCCTTCGAGCGTCTCGAGGGAGATCCGCAGCGCTTCCATCTTCTGACGGAGGGCTTGTTTCTGTTCTTCGACGAACCGGCGCACGTTTCCGCGCGCGGCGCCGTTCAGCAGGGCCGCCATGTCCCGAACGGAAAAGTCCACGTCCCGGAATCCGAGCAGCAGCTTCGCCTCCATCAACTGGGAGACGAGGTAGTGACGATACCCCGTTCGCGGATCCGTATGGGCGGGGACGAGGATATCGCGCTCGGCGTAGAAACGGAGCATGCGGGGCGACAGTCCGCTCCGCTCGGCGAATTCTCCAATGGAAAGCAGCCGCGGCGCCTGCGTCCGCTTGTCCGCGATGTTCGGCTTCTCAGTCATTGAGGCGTCCGTCCTGCGGAAAGGGGTTCCCGGCGGCGCTCAGCATTTCGAGGTCTTCGTCGGTCAGGACGTCCGAGTCGGGGGCGCGGTCGCGAAAGCGCTCCGTCATCTCGGAAATCCCCTCCCGGAGATCCTCGAGTTCGACCCGCCGGAGCGCCAGCTCCTCGTCCGCGCGGTCAAGCGCCTCCATCACGGCCCATTCCCGCCCCTGGCGGATTTCCTCACGGACCCAGTCGGGGTCGATGCCGAAGGAACGCAGCTTTCTGTCCATATCGTCCATTGTCGATCACCTCACAAAAAAGGCCGCCATTCCGTGTTGTTTCCCCACGAAAGGCGGCCTCTCCCGATTTTCTCAGATCTTGCCGTCCGACATCCCTTCGCCGCCGACGATGCCCTTCAGTTCGTCGTCATTCAGTTCGTCGATCCGTTTGGTCTTGTCGAACGTCTCTTCCGCCTTCGGTTTGCGTTCTTCTTTCGCCATCATCGTTCCCTCCCGCGTATTGTGGTTGTCGTCCCTCGTGTTCGGACAGAATCGTAAACTATGACACGGTGTCAGAGTCAATGTCACGCCCTGGTTTTCGTTCCCGGACCCTTGTAGCGGAAACACAGCATCGTGATGTCGTCCGACTGGTCGGCGCCGTCAACGAACCTTCCGATGCGGTCGCGCATCCGTTCGATGACGACCTCGCTGCCCGGGTTTCCGGACGTCGTCTCGCCGAGCCAGTCGCGAACCCGTTCGTCGCCGAGAAGTTCTTCGCGTTGGTTGAGCGCCTCGGTCACGCCGTCGGTGAACAGGAAGAGCGTGTCGCCGGGCTGAAGCGCGCCCGCCCCCTCCTCGAACGAAACGCCGCCGATCGCGCCGACGAGCGGCCCCTTGACGCGCGGCAACGCAGTGACCGCGCCGCCGGAGATCTTCCACGGCGCCGGGTGCCCGCCGCACGCGTAGCGGAAGCCGCCGTCGCGCAGGTCCACGGAGACGCAGAACAGCGTGACGAACATGCACGCGTCGTTGCCTTCGATGATCCGGTCGTTGACGGCCGACAGGAGCGCCGCCGGTCCGTTCGTCGCGCCCTCCGTTTCGGCGGCGCAGCCGTTCATCTGGGAGTACGCCTTCATGAAGCTTCGCGTCACGGCCATGAAGAGCGCGGCCGGAACGCCCTTGCCCGACACGTCGCCGACGATGAGCAGAAGGTGGTTCGCGTCGGTCATGAAGAAGTCGTAGAAGTCGCCGCCGACCTCGCGGGCCGGTTCGAGCGTCGCGAAGAGGTCGATCCGGTCATCCTTCGGGAAGGGCGGGAAGGTCCGCGGAACCAGGCTCATCTGGATGGACCGCGCGATGTCCAGCTCGCTTTCGATGCGCTCGCGGGCCGCCGTGGTCGTCCGCAGCTCCTCGATGTGGACGATCAGGCTGTCGCGCATCGACGTGAACGACTCCGTCAGCAGCGCGATCTCGTCGTTGCCCGAAATGGGCGGCAGCGGCGCGTCCAGTCTGCCCGACGCGAGCAGCAGCGTCGCGTCCTTGAGCGACCGGATCGGGCGGCTGATCCGGCTCGCGATGAAGAGCGACACCGCCAGCATCCCGGCCATTCCCGCGAGGCCGAGAAGGAGCTGCGTCCGGCTCAGGCGGTTCACGCCCGCGAGGATTTCCTTTTCCGGAAAGACGATCCCGAGCGACCAGCCCATGCCCTCGATCGGCTGGTGCCAGACGAGAAGATGCCGGTCGCGCTTCCTGTCGTAGAACTTGAAGAGCCCCTTCTTCCCCTCGACCATCCGGCGTCCGAGTTCCCAGACTTCGGGATTCCCGTCCGCCTCGGAGATCGTGAAGATCGTCTCCTTCATGATGGTCTCGCGCCACGGGTGCGACACCATCGTTCCGTTCGACGTGATCAGGAAGATGTACCCGTTGTTCCCGACGTTCATCGTCGCAATCACGTTCGTGAGCCAATGCAGCTCGATCGACGCGCCGATGGACGCCAGGTAGCGCCAGTTCTCGTCGTAGATGGGGACGCAATAGTCCACCACCATCGAGCCCGTCCCCTCGTTGCCGAAGAAGGGCTCCGTCCAGACGGGCTTTCCGAGCTGGAGCGGCAGCTGGTACCAGTCCCACACGGTCCAGTCGTACACTTCGGCCAGGTTGCGCCAGCCGATGGTCGAATCCTGACGGTAGACGAACGGACAGAAGTTGTCGAGCAGCGCGTCGCCCGACTGTCGGGAGAACCCGACGAACAGCCCCGACACCTCCGGATGCGGCTCGATCAGGGATTTCATCACGTCGCGAAGCTGTTCCGGGTCCGGCTTGAAGGACCGGAGGATCGTCGCCATGTCGTGCGTCACGGCCTCGGCCACGCGGGGGATCCGGCGGATCTTGCTCGCGGTCGCCTCGCCCAGGTTTTCGATGCGCGCGCGGAACTCCGCCTCCATCGCCCCGACCGAACTCACGTACCCGTACGCGATGATCAGCAGGAAGATCAGCCCGACGCCCGCCATCGTCATGAGCGCGAGCTTTCCGGCGATCGAGAGCCCCGTCCGCGCGCTTCCGAGAAACGACGGCCGCTTACCGGGCATCGGGGGAGACCTCCGCCGCCTCGACGCCGACCGGATGGAAGATGTCGTAGGAGACGTTCCACTGATCGCCGACGAACACCTCGTTCATCATCGCGACGGTGTTTTCGTAGGACTTCCGCGAAAGGGCGCCGGGAACCCACGGAAGAACTCCCGATTCCGACGATTCCGGGAAAATGGACGGAAGGATCGACAGGAGCATCGAGCGCAGCAACAGCCTGTTGACCGTGTAGCCCACCTCGTCGGCGAGCTTCAAGATCAGGTCGACGGCCTCGTCGGGATGGGCCGCGGCGTACCGCCACCCTTCGAGCGAAGCGTCCCGGACATCGCGGCAGAGTTGCGGATCGCTCGTCCACGTCGCTTCGAGGCAGTAGATCCCATCCTCGGGAAAGTCGTACCCCTCCTCCCGCAGCGAGATCACCGTCAGGTCGTCCGGCCGGTGCCCCGCCTGCAGGATGCGCACGTACTCGTTGTACGTCATCGCGTTGCACGCGTCCACGGCGCCCCGAAGGAACAGATCCACGGAGAAGAACTGCGGGCGGATGACCGGCCAGATGCCCTTCGCGGCGAAGAGCTTCTTGTACGCGCCGGCGAAGTGGTCCCCCCAGAGGCTCATCTTGCGGCCGTTCAGGTCCTTCACCGTCCTGATGCCGCTCTTCTTCTTCGCGACGATCAGCAGATTGCTCCGGTTCACGATCTGTCCGACGTTCACGAGGCTGATCGCTTCCGTCCGGAAGCGAAGCGCCCCGGTCAGGAACATCGTCGAAAAGAGCGTCCGTCCGGACCGCAGCTCCTCGACGACGTCGACGTCCGCCCCGCCCCGCCGGATCTCCATGTCGATCCCGCGTTGTGCGAAGAAGCCCTTCTCCCGGGCCATGTAATAGCCCGCGAACTGCGTCTGGGGGTACCAGTGAAGCGTCAGGGACGCTTTTTTCAGCGCCTTCGAAGCGTCCTCCGCGGCGAACGAAGCCGCGGCGAACGCCGCCGCCGCGACAAGCAGGAACAGCAGCACCGGCGCGACGAAAGCGGCCGGCGAACGAAACCGTCGCCGTGCGGTCGGGAGCCTGTCGCCGGAACTCATTCGGGCTTCGTCACGACGATTCGCAGGCAGTTCAGACTGCCTCTCCTCGCATAGTGAACCTCATCCATGATCCGCCGAACGAGCAGGATGCCCAGTCCGCCGACATCCCGCTCCATGAGCGGACGCGACACGTCGGGATCCTCCGCCGAGAGCGGATCGAACGGAACGCCGTTGTCGACGAACTCGACCGAAAAGGAGCGGGGCGTATCCTCGATGCGGATCGTGAGCTCCCCGGGAGGCGTCTGATAGGCGTACGAGCAGATGTTGACGATGATCTCCTCGAGCGCGAGGTCCAGATGGGACACGCGTCTGGGAGGCAGGGTCCCCTCTTCGGCCACGGCCATCACGAACCCGCGCATTTCTTCAAGATAATCCAGCGAAGCGGGCCAGGTGCGCTCGCCCCCGGGAAAACCCGCGCGGTTTTCCTGTGCGTCCGGAGCAGGCCGACTCGAATCGTTCATAATCTCTTCCTCCGTTCCCTACTCGGGCAAAAGCGCGAGAGCGTCTTCCCGGCTTCGGGCGACCGGAAGGAAGCTGTCGAACCCGGAAACGCCGAAGACCTCTTCGACGACGCCGGACATCCCGAAAAGCACGAGCTTGCCCCCCTGGGGCAGCAGGCGCTTGGCGAGGACCAGAATGGAACGGAGCCCCGCGCTGCTGATGTATTCGAGGTCCGTAAAATCCAGAACCACATTGCGGCACTCCCAGGAGAGGGCCATCTTTTCGAAATCCTGCGCCGCCTTCGTATCGAGGCGCCCGGTCAAGAAGGCCACCCGCCCCTTCGCTTCATCCTCGAACTTCATATCGAACATGCCGAATCACTCCCAACGAAAGAGAATCGCCTGCGTCCACCGGAAAACACCCCGCGCCCGACACGCGGTCGCGGACGACGTACATACGGACAGGAACGCATTGGTTCCGGGAAACAATGGCCCGGACAAAGCGGCCGACGAAAATTGCATCTAGTAAAAAAAGGATACGGTTCTTATAGATTTTCCCATTATACGCAATCCGCGGCGTTTCGGAATACGCCGGACGAAAAATTGGTCATTCCGGCATCGTTCCGCACAGAGAAACGCCGATACGCAGGGAAACGCGCGCCGACGAAAAGCGCCGCGACGTCGGGATCGACATCGCGGCGCTCTCTGTCTTCCAGTATTGAATGAACGGACGTCTTCTCAGTACGATACGCGGTAGGGGCCGACGAAGCTGTTGAAGAGCAGGTCCCCGTTATTCAGGTATTGCAGGATCGCGTAGGCGCCGTTGCCGAACGTCTTGTGACCGAAGATCGTCCTGTGGACCGTCGTCCCCGTCGTCCAGTCCATCCCGGTGACCTCCCAGCCGTCGGCGGCCGTATAGCCGTTCACGAGCGCCATGCTTCCCAACCGGCTGTGGATGGGCACCATGCTCGTCGACGATACGTCGCTCCGGGCCCACACCGATATCCACTCGTCGGCGACGGGATCCCACGCGAAGCGCTGCGCGCCCGTCGGCGGGGCGTACATCGGTCCCATCGCGGCCACGCCGAGGATCTTGTTCGCGTTCGCGATATCGTAGGTCGCGGCGTTCTCCGGGATATTGTTCACGACGAACGCGCCGTAGCCGTTCACGACGACCGACTGTTCCGACTGGATCCACTCCGGAACCGGCGAGAAGCCGCACGTCACCTGGATCTGCCCCGCGATGCGGCGGGACGCGGTCCCCGGCTTCTGGACGAACCCCTCAGGAATCGCGTCGCGCCAGAAGGCCACGAGCTTCATCTGCTTGCACCCGTCCGTGATCACGACGAGCTTGTCCGGGTCGGTTCCGAAGCCCATGAGCGTCGGCGTCGACCCCGTCCCGAGGCCGAACTTGATCATCGGCGGAACGGCGTCCGTCGGCGCGTCGTATGCGCTGATCCACGCCCCGTCCGCTTCGAGGGTCGAGAGCGTCGTTCCGGTCCAGACGAGCTTGTGCATGAACTTGTCCGTCGCGATATAGACGCCGTTGTTCTCGTCCACCGCGATCGAATTGTACACGGTCTCCCCGGCCCCGAACGCGATGAACTGCGCGGTCGCCGGATCGAGGCTCCGGTCGATCGCGGCGAGGCCGTTGCTGAAAGCCACCAGAAGGCGCCCGTCGTAGGTCATCGACAGTCCGAAAAGGCGCACGCCTTCGACGATCGCCCCCTGGATCGAGCGGATGTCCGCGATGCTGCGGACGACCGCGATCCCCGCCGAAGGATCGTTCGGATTCACGAGCGCGAACGCGTAGACGCCGTTTCCGTAATTCGCGTACAGGACATTGTCGTTGTCCACGGCCGAATAGGAGGAATTCATGATGCGAAGGTTGTACGCCTGCCCGTAGCTTTCCGAGAGGACCGTGTTGAGATCCGTCGACGTCATCCCTTCGAGCTCCATGGCGCCGATCCGGAGATGGTCTTCGGGTGCTATCGGCCCAAGCGTCGGCGACATGTACGCGGGCGCGTCGATTCGCGCCTCCTCGACCCACTGCCCCCCCGAAGACCGGATATACGCGACCCGGTCCGTTCCGACGCCCCACATATATGACGGGTTCGTGGACGCGAGGGTGATGATGTTGACCGGCCCTCCGCAGACGATCGGGAAGTCCTCCGGGGAAACGCGGTGCGTTCCCTTGGGCGGACCGTAGGGGGTCGAATCGCTCTGCGACGGGTCGAAATGGGTGATCCCGTACAAGGCGGCGGACAGGAACGGATTCGTCGCAGGACCGTTGGCGACGTCCGCATCGTTCGAGGAACATCCGGCCGCGACGAGTCCGACCAGGCATAAAAGCAGGATGGTTCCGAGACGCGAATTGCGGTGCATTAGCTACACCTCCTGATTTCGGATATCCGCGGCGCGCTGTGCGCGGATTCGACGCAATGGAACCACAGAGGAAATAAATTGTCAATTTCGAATCGGAGGCGCGTACGGCATGACGGCGACGATGGCGAGCGGCCGGCCGGAGACGGACTCTTCGTATCGTTTCGCGCGCTTTCGCGAATAGAGCGAATCGATTTGACGTTTCGTCGCGTCCGTGGTACCGTTGTCTGACAACAGACACGCAAGTGTCCCGGGGAGGTCCGTTTTATGGACGTCATCGTTCCATTCCAGCGGAAAAACCGAAGCGACATCATCTACGACACGCTCCACGACCTGATCCGCGACGGCCGATGGAAACCCGGCGAGAAGTTTCCGACGGAGATGGAGCTGTGCAAGCTCTTCAATGTCGGGCGCTCCACCATCCGGGAGGCGCTCAACCACCTGAAGGCGTCAAACCTCATCCACGTCGCGCCCGGCCTCGGCGCCTTCGTCACGAATCCGTCCGAAATCGAACAGAACATCCTCTCCCGCCACATTCCCGACAGCCGGACCGCACAGGAGTTGTACAACATCATCGAGTTCCGGATCTGCATCGAACCCTCGACGACCTACCTCGCCTCCGAACGCATCCGTCCCGGCATGGAGGAGGAGCTTCTGAAACTCGCCGGGGCCGTGGACGACGAACGCCTCACGCCGTCGGAGTTCGCCGAAACGGACATCGCCTTCCACAGCTTCCTCGCCGAAATCGCCGGGAACCCGCTGTGCGTGGAGACCATGAACTACCTTCACACCACCTTCTACAAACAGCAGATCGTCACGTCCCTCTTCTCGGAACGCAAGAAAACGGCCGCACAGAGCCACATCGCCATCGCGAAAGCCGTCATCGACCAAAACTCCAAACTTGCGGAAAAGGAAATGCGCGCCCATCTCTACAACACACTCCAATATCTCGAGAGCATCATCCGGGAAACGGAACTCCCGGAACCCCCAAAGAACCAGTCCGGAGGTGGATCATGAACACGGAAACGATTACGGAACTGAAGGAAAAAGCGCGGGCGGTCCGGCTCGGAATCATCGACGCCCTTGGAATCGACAAGCGGGGACACCTCGGCGGCTCCTTGTCCTGCGCCGATATCGTCACGGCGCTGTATTTCCACAAGATGCGCCACGATCCCCATAACCGCTTCATGGCGAACCGCGACCGGTTCGTCATGAGCAAGGGCCATTCGGTGCTCGCCCAGTACGCGGCGCTCGCCGAAGCGGGGTACTTCCCGAAGGAGACCCTCCACAAGACCAAGACGCTCGGTTGCTTCCTCCAGGGGCACCCCGAACGCGAAACGCCGGGCATCGAGGCGAACACCGGTTCGCTCGGACAGGGACTCTCCATCGGCGTGGGCATGGCGCTCGGCGGCAGACTCGACAAGCTCGACTACCATACGTGGGTCGTCCTGGGCGACGGAGAGCTTGCCGAGGGACAGGTCTGGGAAGCGGCCACATCCGCCGCCGCGTTCAAGCTGGACACGCTCACGGCCATCGTCGACATGAACGGCATCCAGGCCGTCGGACGCACCTGCGACCGCTACGACCTCGGGGACATCCGGGGAAAATTCGCCGCGTTCGGATGGAAGACCTTCGAAATCGACGGACATAAAATGGAAGAGATCGTTCCCGCGCTCGACGAAGCGGCCGCCGTCCGCGGCGTCCCCACGGTCATCGTCGCCCGGACGGTCAAGGGCAAGGGCGTCTCCTTCGCGGAAAACACGCACACGTATCACAACAACCTGCTGACGAAGGACCTGCAGGAACAGGCCCGGCGCGAGATCCGGGCCATGTGAGGGGGACGAAAGCCATGTTGGTCAATCTCCGAACGGCATACGGCGAAGCGCTTCTCGCCCTCGCGAAGGAAAATCCCCGGATCGTGGCGCTCGACGCCGACCTGTGCGGCTCCACGCAATCCGTCGTCATCGAAAAGAACTTCCCCGAACGCTACTTCGAAATGGGCATCGGGGAACAGAACATGATCTCCGTCGCGGCGGGACTCGCCCTCACGGGAAAGATCCCGTTCGCCCACTCCTTCTCGGTCTTCGCGTCGGGACGTCCCTTCGACCAGATCCGGCAGGGCGTCTGCCTCCCGAACCTCAACGTCAAGATCGTCGGATCGAGCTGCGGCCTTTCCGACTTCGCGGACGGCGCAACGCACCAGTCCATCGAGGACCTGGCGACAATGCGCATCCTGCCGCACATGACCGTCTTCTGTCCGGCGGACGCTGTCGAGACGAAATGGGCCGTCCGGGCCGCCGCGGCCATCGACGGCCCCGCGTACATCCGGCTCAACCGCAACGACCTTCCGGTCATCTTCGACGAAAGCACCCGCTTCGAAGTCGGAAAACCCGTCGTCGTGAAAGACGGCGGCGACGTCGCCCTCATCGGAACGGGCGTCATGACCGCCATCGCCCTCGACGCGGCGGCGATTCTGGAAGCGGAGGGCGTCTCGGCGCGCGTCGTCCACCTCGGGACCGTCAAGCCGCTGTGCGCGAAGTCCCTCGCGGACGCCGTGAAGGGCGTCCGGGGACTGGTCACGTGCGAAGAGCACACCGTCATGGGCGGACTCGGCTCGGCGGTCGCGGAAGCGCTGTGCGCGGCCCCCCTTCCGATGCGGATGGTCGGCATCGCGGACCGGTACGGCCAGTCCGCGGTCA
>ERZ1645187.4309-NODE-4309-length-11557-cov-6.091636_pt1 | contig 11557 bp, 9 predicted proteins | sample MGYA00575352_ERZ1645187 | MGnify/ENA primary metagenome ERZ1645187 (study PRJEB40837, sample SAMN11349314) | freshwater sediment metagenome | isolation source: river sediment | host: Sediment | place: India: Wazaribad , New Delhi | collected 2017-02-21 ... | reverse complement strand
CCGCCTGCTTCATGACGCGCGCCGACTTCACCACCTGCGGCAGGAACATCTTGCCGGCGCCGAACAGGTCGCCGACCGCATTCATGCCGGCCATCAGCGGCCCTTCGATCACCGCCAGCGGCGGCTTGCCCGCCGCCGCCAGCGCGGCGCGGCATTCCTCGGTGTCGGCCACCACGTATTCGGTGATGCCGCGGATCATCGCGTGCTCCAGCCGCTTGTCCACCGGCCATTCACGCCACGCCAGATCGACCGTCTGCTCCTTGGCCTGCCCCTTCACCGTCTGGGCGAATTCGACCAGCGCATCACCAGCGCTGACTTTGCGATTCAGCACCACGTCCTCGACCTTCTCGCGCAGCGCCGGGTCGAGCTGGTCGTACACGCCCAGCTGGCCGGCGTTCACGATGCCCATGGTCAGGCCGGCCTGGATGGCGTGGTAGAGGAAGACGGTGTGGATGGCCTCGCGCACCGGCTCGTTGCCGCGGAAGCTGAAGCTGACGTTGGAAATGCCGCCGGAGACATGCGCGTGCGGCAGGTTCCGCTTGATCCAGCGTGTCGCCTCGATGAAGTCGACCGCGTAGTTGTCGTGCTCGGCAATGCCGGTGGCGATGGCGAACACGTTGGGGTCGAAGACGATGTCCTCGGCCGGGAAACCGTCGGCGATCAGCAGGTCGTAGGCGCGCTTGCAGATCTCGGTCTTGCGCTTGAATGTGTCGGCCTGGCCCTGCTCGTCGAAGGCCATGACGATCACGGCGGCGCCGTAACGCCGCGCCAGCCGCGCCTGGGCGAGGAACTTCGCCTCGCCTTCCTTCATCGAGATCGAGTTGACGATGCCCTTGCCCTGGATGCACTTGAGGCCGGCCTCGATCACCTCCCACTTGGAGGAATCGAGCATCAGCGGCACCTTGGCGATGTCCGGTTCCGAGCCGACCAGATTCAGGAAGCGCACCATCGCCGCATGCGAATCGAGCATCGCCTCGTCCATGTTCACGTCGACCACCTGGGCGCCGTTGTCGACCTGCTGGCGGGCGACGCGCAGCGCGTCGTCGTAGCGCTCCTCGAGGATCATCCTGGCGAAGGCGCGCGAACCGGTGACGTTGGTGCGCTCGCCGACGTTAACGAACAGTGCATCGGCGCCGATGTTGCAGGGTTCCAGACCCGAGAGGCGCAGACGAAAGTCAGCCGTGGTGGCACGCCGGGGTACCACGCCTTCGACCGCCCGCGCCACGGCGCGGATGTGGTCGGGCGTGGTGCCGCAGCAGCCGCCGACGATATTGACGAGGCCGCCGCTTTCTCCACCCCGCGCCCAGTCGGCGATCTCGGCGGCAAACATCTCCGGCGTTTCGTCGTAGCCGCCGAAGGCATTGGGCAGGCCGGCGTTGGGGTGGACCGAAACGAAGCAATCGCACAGGCGCGCCAGTTCCTCGACGTACTGCCGCAATTCCTTCGCGCCGAGCGCGCAATTGAGGCCGAAGGACAGCGGCCGGACGTGGCGCAGCGAATTCCAGAACGCCTCGGTCGTCTGGCCGGACAGCGTGCGCCCCGAAGCGTCGGTGATGGTGCCCGAGACCATCACCGGCCAGCGCCGGCCGGCTGCGTCGAAGAAAGCCTCGATGGCGAACAAGGCCGCCTTGGCGTTGAGCGTGTCGAAAATGGTCTCGACCAGCAGGATGTCGGCGCCGCCGTCGACCAGGCCGCGAATCGCCTCGGCGTAGTCGGTGACCAGCGCGTCGAAAGTGACGTTGCGGTAGCCGGGGTCGTTCACGTCCGGCGAGATCGAGCAGGTGCGCGAGGTCGGGCCGAGCACGCCCGCCACGAAGCGCGGCTTGTTCGGCGTCCTGGCGGTGGCCGCGTCGCACAGTCCGCGCGCGAGTTTCGCGCCCTCGAGGTTCAACTCGTAGACCAGTGATTCCAGCTTGTAGTCGGCCTGTGAAACCGCGGTCGAGTTGAAGGTGCAGGTCTCGATGATGTCGGCGCCGGCGTCGAGGTAGGCGGCGTGGATGCCGCCGATGACATCCGGCCGGGTGAGCACCAGCAGGTCGTTGTTGCCCTTGAGGTCGTGCGGATGGTCGGCGAAGCGCGCGCCGCGATAGTCGGCTTCGGCGAGGCCGTGACGCTGCACCATGGTGCCCATGGCGCCGTCGATAATGAGGAGGCGCCGCGCCAGCAGTTGGCGCAGTTCGTCGCTGCGGTCGGGTTGCATAACGGGATGCCGGAAGGTATTGAATTGGCGTCGATTTTAGCATGCGGCTATAATTGACCAATACACTCAACAACTAGATGGATGGGAGTGAACGCATGGAACACCTGACACCCAAGGAAACCGCCCAATTCCTGAACGACAACCCCAAGGCGCTGTTCATCGACTGCCGCAGCGAAATGGAATTCCTTTTCGTGGGACACCCGAAGGATTGCCTGCATGTCTCGTGGAACGACGGGCCCGACTGGGAGGTCAACCCCCATTTCGTCGGCGAGGTGAAAAAGCTCGCCGGCCACGCGCACGACCGGCCGGTGGTGGTCATCTGCCGCTCCGGCAACCGCTCGGTCGATGCCGGCAACGCGCTGGAAGCCGCCGGCTTCACCCGCGTGTACAACGTCCTGCACGGCTTCGAGGGCGAACTCAATGACCACCACCACCGCGGCACCACCAATGGCTGGCGCTTCGATGGCCTGCCGTGGGAGCAGTGCTGAAACGCTGGCGGAAACGGGCGCTCGAAGCCCTCGCCATCCTCGCGGTCATTCTCGGCGCGCAGTACTGGCAGACGTTGGGACTGCCCGATGGTCCGGCACCGGCGCTGGCCGGCACGCTGACCGACGGCCGGCCCGCCAGCCTCGATGAAGCGCTGAAAGCCGCCGGCGGTAAGCCGGTGCTGGTGGACTTCTGGGCGACCTGGTGCCCGGTCTGCAAGGCGGAGGACGGCAATCTTCAGGCCGTCGCCCGGAATTGGCCGTTGCTGTCGGTGGCCATGCAGTCGGAGGATGTCGTCGGGCACATGCGGACTCGCGGCCTCCGCTTCCCGGCCATCGACGATCCCGAAGGCATGATCGCCTCGGCATGGCGGGTGAACGGCGTGCCCGCGCATTTCGTCGTCGACGCCGCCGGCGCGGTGCGCTTCCGCGCGGTCGGCTACACCACCGAGTGGGGTCTGCGCGCGCGGCTCTGGTGGGCTGAAACATTCTCGTGACGCCGCCTCCCGCCCGGCTGGCGTGGACCATCTGGTGGCTCGGCGCGCTGGTCTAGCTGGTCGCTTTCTTCCTGCGTGTCGCGGCGGCGGTGATGACGGAACAGCTGATGGCGGACTTCGCCATCGGCGTCGCGGCGCTGGGCAACCTTTCCGCCTTCTATTTCTACGCCTACGTGGCCATGCAGATTCCGACCGGGCTGCTGGCCGACCGCTGGGGGCCGCGCAAACTGCTGGCCTCGGGCACGGCGGTGGCGTCGGTCGGCGGCCTCCTGTTCGCCCTGGCGCCCGGCTTCGGGTTGGCCGCCGCCGGCCGCTTGCTGGTCGGCGCTTCGGTCGGCGTCGGCTTCGTTGCCATGCTCAAGCTTTCGTCGCACTGGATCGAGCCGCGCCGCTTCGCGCTGGTGTCGGGCCTGCTGCTGCTGATGGGCCTGATCGGCGGCGTCATCGCCGGCGTGCCGCTGCGGCTGGCCGTCGATGCCTTCGGCTGGCGACATGTCATGGCCGCGTTCGCGGTGTTCACCGCGGTGCTGGCAATCGCCCTCTGGCTGTTCGTCCGCGACGATCCGGCGGAACGCGGCCATGCCAGCCATTTTCAGCACGACACGAAAGTCAGCCATGGCCACGCGCCGATTCTGGCCAGCCTGGCGGAAGTGCTGTCCTACCGCAACATCTGGCTGCTGATGCTGGTGCCGGTCGGTTTTTCCGGCGCGGTGCTCACGTTTGCCGGCCTGTGGGGCGTGCCCTGGCTGCGGCAGGCGCACGGCCTCGACGCGAAATCGGCGGCGGCGATCACCTCGGCCATGCTGGTCGCCTGGGGCGTCGGCGGCCCGGTGCTGGGCAACTGGAGCACACGGCTGGGCCGGCGCAAGCCGATCTACGTCGCCAGCGGCATCGTCGCCGCCCTCGGCTGGGCGATCGTGATCTGGGCACCGCTGCCGCTGACGGCGCTGGTGGCGCTGCTGGCCGTCACCGGCTTCGCCTCGGGCAACATCATCATCGGCTTCGCCTGGGCCAAGGAATCGGTGCCGCTGCGGCTGATGGGCACGGCCTCGGGCGTGGCCAACATGGGGCCGCTGATGGGCGGCATGATCCTCCAGCCGGCGGTCGGCTGGATGCTCGACCGGCGCTGGAGCGGCGCGCTGGTCAATGGCGGCCGCGTGTACGACGCGGCGGCCTACCAGGCCGGTTTCGCCTTGATGTTCGTCGCCGTCGCCATCAGCCTGGCGCTCGTCACCCTGGCCCGCGAGACCGGCTGCCGCCAGACGCCCTGAACGCAAAAGCCGCCAGGCCCAGCAGCAGGAACCCGACCATGGCCAGCGCCAGGCTCAGCGTCGAGTCCCAGAACAGCGGCGCCAGGACGGAGGCCGTGACGGCGTTGATGCCGGTCTGGGTGGCGCTCTGGCAGCTCGAGACCAGGCCGCGCCGCGCCGGAAACAGGTCGAGGATGCGCAATGTCAGGCTGGGCGCCGTCACCGAGACGCCGAACAGGTAAAGGCCCTGCGGCAGGACCGCCCAGGGCAGCACCCCCGGCCGCCACAGATTGATCGCGACGTTGAGGGCAGCGGCGAGCACCATGATGCCGAAGCCCAGGCCGATGGTGCGGCGCGAACTCACCTGCCCGGCCAGCCGCGCCGACAGCCAGTTGCCGCCGATCAGGCCGAGCGTGGCCGGCCCGAACAGCCACAGAAAGGATTGCGCCGAGACACCCAGGTGCTCGAGCAGGAACTTGGGCGCCGACACCACGTAGATGAAGAAACCGTTGAACGAGAACGCCACCGCCAGCGCCAGCGCCAGGAAGGGCGGATGCGAGAACACGCCGAGATAGGCGCGCGCCAGCTCGCCGACATGCAGGTTCTGGCGATCCTCCGGCGGCAGCGTCTCGGGCAGCAGCCACCAGACCGCGCCGAACAGCAGCGCGCCGTAGAGCGCCAGGAATACGAAGATGGCCTGCCAGCCGAAGGCGACGTGGATCCAGCCGCCGATCACCGGCGCGATGGACGGCGCGACGGCGAAGATCATGGTGGTATGGGCGATCAGGCGCTGCGCGGCCGGGCCTTCGAGCAGGTCGCGGATGATGGTGCGCGCCAGCACCAGGCCGGCGCCGGCCGACATGCCCTGCAGCACGCGGCCGAGCCAGAGTTGCTCGATGCTGGTGGCGAAGACGCAGAACAGCGAGGCCGCCACATACACCGCGAAGGCCGCCAGCAGCACCCGGCGCCGGCCCAGCGCGTCCGACAGCGCGCCATGCCAGAGCATCATGAAGGCGAACGCGGCCATGTAGAAGGCCAGCGTCTGCTGCACCTCCACCAGCGTCGCGCCCAGGTCGGCGGCCATCTCGGGAAACGCCGGCAGATAGGTGTCGATGGAAAAAGGCGCGATGGCCGTCATGGCGGCCAGCAGGGCCGCCATGTGGCGCGGCGAGCGGGTCACTGGAAGCCCCGGCGGTAGTGGATCGCCTCGGCGACCTGCGGGCCGCCGATGTGGGCGGCGCCGGCGAGGTCGGCGACGGTGCGCGCGACCTTGAGGATGCGGTGGTAGGAGCGTGCCGACAGATCGAGCCGGCTCATCGCCTGCTTGAGCAGTTGCGCGCCGGCGGAATCGGGCAGGCAGTGGCGGTCGATCTCCTCCGGATCGAGCCGGGCGTTGGGCTTGCCCTGGCGGTCGACCTGGATTTCGCGGGCGCGCCGCACGCGCTCGCGCACCACCTCGGACGCTTCGCCGGCGCGGCGTGCCGCCAGGTCCGACTCCGGCACGGCCGGCACATCGATCATCAGGTCGATGCGGTCGAGGAAAGGTCCCGAAAGTCTGGCCCGATACTTGGCGATCTGGTCCGGCGTGCACCGGCAGCGCGGCGCGCCGAGATAACCGCAGGGACAGGGGTTCATCGCCGCGACCAGCTGGAAGCGGGCCGGAAATTCGGCGCGCCGGGCGGCGCGGGCGACGCGGATGTGGCCGGTCTCGAGCGGCTCGCGCAGCGCCTCGAGCACGCGGCGGTCGAACTCCGGCAGTTCGTCGAGGAACAGCACGCCGTTGTGCGCCAGCGAAATCTCGCCCGGTCGCGGCACGCCGCCGCCGCCGACCAGGGCAGGCGCCGAAGCCGAATGATGGGTGGCGATGAAAGGGCGCTGGCCGTAGCGCCCGGCGTCGAAGCGGCCGGCCACCGACAGCACGGCGGCGCTTTCCAGCGCTTCGGCTTCGGTCATGGGCGGCAGGATGCCGGGCAGGCGCTGCGCCAGCATCGACTTGCCGGTGCCCGGCGGGCCGGACATCAGGAGGCTGTGGCCGCCGGCGGCGGCCAGTTCCAGCGCCCGCCTGGCCGGCGCCTGGCCCTTGACGTCGGCGAGGTCGGGATGGCTGGCCAAAGTCAGCGGTGGCGGAGCGCCGCCGGCATCGAAGGGCGCGATCTTCGCGGCGCCATTCAGGTGGGCGCACACTTCGAGCAGCGACCGGGCCGGCAGGATGGTGGCGGAACGCACCAGCGCCGCCTCGGCTGCGTTGGCGGCGGGCAGCACGAAGGCGCGCCGGGAGCCGGCGGCCTCGCCGCACATGGCCAGCGCGCCGCGAATGGCACGCAGTTCGCCCGACAGCGACAACTCGCCGGCGAACTCGAATTCGTCGAGACGGTCGGCCTTGACCTGGCCCGAGGCGGCGAGAATGCCGAGCGCGATGGCGAGGTCGAAGCGGCCGGATTCCTTGGGCAGGTCGGCCGGCGCGAGATTGACGGTGATGCGCCGCGCCGGGAACTCGAAGCGGCTGTTCTGGATGGCGGCGCGCACGCGGTCGCGCGCTTCCTTGACCTCCGTTTCAGGCAGACCGACCAGGGTGAATGCCGGCAGGCCGTTGGCCAGGTGCACTTCCACGGTCACCGGCGGCGCCGTCATGCCGTTCAGTGCCCGACACTGGAGCGTGGCGAGTGACATCGGCCGATCCGCCGGCGCCGTCAGGCCGCGGGTTGCGCTGCCGCCCGCCGCAGGCGGTCGAGCAGGAAGGCGTCGTGCGTAGCGATGTGCTGGTGCAGCCAGTCCTTGATCAGGTCGCGGGCGGCGAGGCGTTCTTCCTGCAGTTCGGCGAGACGGATCAGGTTAGCGGCCCGCTCCATCATGTCGGCATGCGCCTCGACGTGGGCGGCGGCGGCTTCCCGCTCGGCGGGCGTGGCGTCGAGCCGGCGCATGGCCGCTTCCTCGACCCGGAAGTGGTTCTGCATGTAGTCGAGCAGATCGGTCATGAAGTCGGTCGAGGCGTTCCGGCAATCATCGATGTGCGCTTCATCGCGGGCCAGGCACGGCCCGGATTCGGGCCAGGCGGTAAGCATTTCGCGCAGACGCGCCAGGCGCTCCTCCAGCGTCGCGTGCTCGCGCAGGATCTCCGCGATGACCAGATCGAAGGTGACGGCGCCATGTGTGTCGTTTTTCAAGTCTGCGCTCCCGTGATGCGTTCAGTCGCTCGATGGCGGCTGTTCCAGCCAGCGCAGCATCGTCGCGAACAACACCGGTGGCTCCACCGGCTTGGTGATGAAATCGTTCATGCCGGCGGCCAGGCACTGCGCCTTGTCCTCGGCGAAGGCGTTGGCGGTCAGGGCCAGGATGGGCGTCCGCGCGTGACGGGGCAGCCGGCGAATCGCGTGCGTGGCCTCCAGGCCGCCCATCCTCGGCATCTGCATGTCCATCAGGATCAGGGCGTAGTCACCGGCGCCGGCAAGCTCGACGGCCCGCAGGCCGTCCTCGGCGGCGTCCACCGCCAGCCCCGCGTCTTCGAGCAAGGTCTGGGCGATTTCGCGATTGATCTCGTTGTCCTCGGCCAGCAGCACGCGGACGCCGGCGTGGGTGCGCTTGAGCGCCGTCTCCGCCTCGTTACCCGCCGGAAGGGCGACCGGCGGCTTCGCGCTCGTGCCACGACGCAGGCGCATGGTCAGCCAGAACGTGCTGCCCTCGCCGGGGGTGCTGTCAACGCCGACCTCGCCACCCATCAGTTCGGCCAGCTTGCGGGTAATGGCCAGCCCCAGCCCGGTGCCGCCATGCTTGCGCGTGGTGGATTCCTCCGCCTGCTCGAAGGCGCGGAACAGCCGGTCGAGCGCCTCGGGCGCGATGCCGATGCCCGTGTCCTCGACCTCGAAGCGCAGCAGCACGCTGTCGGCGGCCTCGTCGACCGCGCGGGCACGCAAGGTGACGGTGCCGGCCTTGGTGAACTTGACGGCGTTGGTGCCGTAGTTGAGCAGCGCCTGGCGGATGCGCGTGGGGTCGCCCACCAGCGCCAGCGGCGGCAGGTCGGCATCGACCTCGAGCTTCAGCTTCTTGGCTTCGGCGCGCCCACCGAGCATCGACGCCACGTCGGCGATGATCACCTCGATGCGGACGTCGGTCTGCTCAAGCACGAATTTGCCGGCCTCGATCTTCGACAGGTCGAGAATGGAATCGACGATGTCCATCAGGTGCCGGCCGGCGTTGTCGATGCGGTCGAGCTGTTCCTCCTGCCGCGCGCTGACGCCCAGGCGGCGCAACAGGTGCGCCATGCCGGTGATGGCGTTGAGCGGCGAGCGGATCTCGTGGCTCATGTTGGCCAGGAAGCGCGACTTGGCGACGGTGGCCTCCACCGCCTCGTTCTTAAGCCGCAGCAATTCGTCGCGCGCGGCGCGCAGTTCGCGTTCGGCCGCCAGGCGCTGGTTGATCTCGCGCGTCAGTTGCACCGTGCGGTTGGCCAGTTGGTCGTACATGTCCATCACGGTGTCGATCAGCATGCGGGTCGCCCCGGACATCTCGCGCTCGGCCCGTTCCTTGGCCGCGGCCAGAGCCAACCCCGACTTCATGGCCAGCACCGCCTTGGCCATGCGCCTGTCCGACTCGATGATGTGCAGCGCCAGCCAGTGCGTCAGGAAGCTGACGATGCGCCCGAGCACGTCGTCGAGCGGCTGGCCCTCGCCCTCGCGCCTGATCTCGAGAACACCGGCAATGAAATCGGCATGGGCGTCCCGGTGTCCCGCGGCCCAGGAATCCTCCTGGAAATATTGGCGCCAGATCGCTTCCTCGGCGCCGAAATGGACCACCGTGTACTCTTTCAGCTCCTCGAACACCGCGTTGAGCGCCGGCGCCTCGGCCTGGAAGGCCAGATGGGCCACCAACGTGTTGAGCAGTCCGACCAGGCACCGGTGCTGGTCGTCGATTTCGTCGATGCCGGTGGCGAAATTGTCGCTCCAGGGAAAAATCTCGAGTCGAGCCGGCATGATCAGGCTACTCGGGTATCCCTGAACAAACGGGTCGTGGGGTTCGCATGGGTCGCAAGGGTCGCATTTCCGGCATGAGGCGGATAGTATCGCAATGGCGCCGGTCAGGCAGACCCGGCCAATGTCACGCTTTGCCGCGCAGGAGTCGCGCATGCACGCCAATCGCATCGATCACGCCAGGCGCCGTTACTCGCTGCGCGCGAGCCTGCTCTGGTTGCTGGCGGCCTGCATCCTGCCGGCGATCAGCGTTTCGGTGAACCTGGCCATCGTGCACTACCGCCTGCTGCGCGAGCAGATCCATCACGATACCTCGACGCTGGCGCGCGAGATCGCCGCCGATCTCGACCAGGTCCCGGCCGACGAAACGCGGCCCGCCGCAACCGCCGCCATCGTCGATCGTCGGAAATTGTCCCAGGACTGGTCGGTGGTCGTGCTGGACGACACCGGCAAGGTCGTCGCGGCCGCCGGCAAGTCCGGGGATCACTTGTCGCGCCGGCGACTGGCCGAAGCCATCGTCGCCGCCCCCGAGGGCTCGCTCGAAATCGCGGCCGGCGACGGCAAGCCCGTGATCGCCTCGTTCAGCCGTGTCGCGGCGCGGCCATGGGCCGTGGCGGTCGGCGCGCCCAAGGCGGCGCTGGAGGAAAGGCGGACCTGGTTGATCACGCGGGTCGGCATCGGCGCCTTCGCCGCGCTGGCGCTGGGCCTCTGGCTGGCGACCGGCATCGCCCGGCGCGTCGCCGCCTCGGTGCGCGACCTCAACGACGCCGCCCGGGCGCTGGCCGCGGGCAAGCCGGTGACGCTGCCCGAAGTCCAGCTCGCCGAAGCGGAAGCGGTCGGCGCGGCCCTTCTCGATGCCTCGCGCGCCATGGCGGCGGTGCAGCAACAGGCCTATCACGATCCGCTGACGGGCCTGGCCAATCGCGCCCTGTTCGAAGAAGCGTTTGCGCGCCAGTTGGCGCTGTCGGAGCGGAGCGGCGGCCCGTTTGCGGTGCTCGCCATCGATCTGGACGAATTCAAGACGGTGAATGACCAGCAGGGCCACGCGGCCGGCGATGCCGTGCTGCGGGAGGCGGCGGAGCGCATCATCGTCACGGTGCGCGCCTCCGACGTGCCGGCACGCATGGGCGGCGACGAGTTTTCCGTGCTGCTGGCCGATACCGGTCGCGAGGACGCCGTGCAGACCGCCGAGCGCCTGGTGGCGGCGCTGTCGCAACCTTATCCGGGGGTGAGGGCCGCCGTGTCGGCAAGCGTCGGCGTCGCCGTCTATCACGCCGAAGAGAAGCCGGCCGACCTGCTCGATGCCGCCGATCGCGCCCTGTATCGGGCCAAGGGCGCCGGCAAGAAGCGGGCCGTGCTCGGCGTCGAGCCCGACTAGCCGCCGCCGGCGGAATCGCGCCGGCGCGCGCCGGCTTCGAGTTCGGCAATCTGCTTTTCCAGCGCCGCCAGGCGTTCGCGCGCCCGCGCCAGCGCTTCGCGCTGCAGATCGAATTCCTCGCGGGTGACGAGATCGAGCCGACCGAGCGCCGATGTCAGCAAGGCGCGCAGGTTGCGTTCGACATCCCTGGCGGGCGTCGCGGCGATCAGCGCGGCAACGCGCCGGGCAAGGTCATCGAATGGCTTGGTGTCGATCATGGCGGAACCCCGAAGGTCGGGAAAAACATGGCCTGCAAAAGTCAGGCCTGGTGGCGCGCCGATGTTAGCACGCAGGTTTGCCGCGGGATTCGCACCGCATCGGTGCGGCCTGCGCGCTTTGCAGTCCGCGATAGTGCATGGCCGGGGCCCGAACGATGCATACCTCTTGCAAGATGCTGTTTCAAAGTGATTTTTTGCCTTGGCACGCTCCCTGCATTATTGCCTGCGTCACCTTTCATACCAGGAGAGCCACCATGCGCAAGATCCTCATCACCAGCGCCGCCCTCGCCGGCGCTCTTTCGATTCCTGTCATCGCCGTCGCCGAGGAAGCCGCGCCGGCCGCCACCCCCGCCCCGTTCACTGGCAACTTCACGCTGGCGTCGGAGTACCTCTATCGCGGCATCGGCCAGACCAACCGCAAGCCGGCCGTGCAGGGCGGCTTCGACTACGCGCACGCCAGCGGTTTGTACGTCGGCGTCTGGGGCTCGAACATCTCCTGGCTGTCCGACCTGCCGGGCGACATCAG
>ERZ1645187.4306-NODE-4306-length-11560-cov-18.008692_pt1 | contig 11560 bp, 6 predicted proteins | sample MGYA00575352_ERZ1645187 | MGnify/ENA primary metagenome ERZ1645187 (study PRJEB40837, sample SAMN11349314) | freshwater sediment metagenome | isolation source: river sediment | host: Sediment | place: India: Wazaribad , New Delhi | collected 2017-02-21 ... | reverse complement strand
GAGCGTCGGGCCGCCGAGCAGGCGCATGCGGCCGCGCACGATGGCGATGACGTCGCCGGCCTCTGTCGAGATGACCACGTCGTAGAACACGTTGCGGCCCTGACGTGCCACCTCGCGGGCGTCGGCGACGATGCGCGTGCCGACGGGAGCCGGGGCCAGATAATCGATGGCCGCGCTCGCCGTCATGGCGCGCTCGCCGCCGGCATTGCAGGTGAAGCCGAAAGCCATGTCGGCGAGCGTGAAGACGATGCCGCCGTGGCCGACCCCGAACGTGTTGGTCAGTTCGTCGCGTACCACCATGACGAAGCGCGAGTGGCCCGGTTCTGCCAGCTCGACCTCGATGCCGAGGTGCTGAAACACAGGATTGATCTTCGCCATGTCGGCGATCAGCTCGGCGGGCGTGCGGGCCATGGCTTGCTTTCTTGTCTGGCGCTGCCGATTGACGCCCTCGCAAGGGCTCGGGCGATCGGAGCGCGGCGCCCCGATCGGCGTGCGTCCTTTTACGCACGCCGTGAATCGGCGGCGCCAAAAGAGCGCGGCGCCCCGATCGCCGTGCGTCTTGTCACGCACGCCGTGAATCGGCGGCGCCAGACGAACCGGCGGCATCGAGGCGGGCGATCAGGCTGGAGGTGTCCCAGCGGTTGCCGCCCATGCGCTGCACCTCGGCGTAGAACTGGTCGACGAGCGCGGTGACGGGCAGGCTGGCGCCGTTGCGGCGGGCTTCGTCGAGGCAGATCGAGAGGTCCTTGCGCATCCAGTCGACGGCGAAGCCGAAGTCGAACTTGCCCGCGCTCATCGTCTTCCAGCGGTTCTCCATCTGCCAGCTCTGCGCGGCGCCCTTCGAAATCGTGTCCATCACCGCCGCGATGTCGAGGCCGGCGCGGCTCGCCATGTGCAGGCCCTCGGCGAGGCCCTGCACGAGCCCGGCGATGCAGATCTGGTTGACCATCTTGGTCAGCTGCCCGGCGCCCGCGGGGCCGATCAGGTTCACCATCTTGGCGTAGTGCGCGATGACCGGCCTGGCGCGCGCGAACACGTCGGCGTCGCCGCCGCACATGACGGTCAACTGGCCGTTCTCGGCGCCCGCCTGCCCGCCCGAGACCGGCGCGTCGAGGAAGCCGAAGCCGTTGGCCTTGGCGGCGGCGTGAAGTTCACGCGCGACGTTGGCCGAGGCCGTGGTGTTGTCGACGAAGACCGTGGCCTTCGCCATCGCCCGGAAGGCGCCGTCCGGCCCGGTCGTCACCGCGCGCAGGTCGTCGTCGTTGCCGACGCAGCAGAACACGAACTCGGCCCCCTCGGCGGCAGCGGCCGGGGTCGGCGCGGCGCGGCCCGAGCCGTGTGCGGCGACCCACTGCTCGGCCTTGGCCGCTGTGCGATTGTAAACCGTGAGGTCGTGGCCGCCGCGCTTGAGCAGGTGTCCGGCCATCGGGTAGCCCATCACGCCGAGCCCGATCCACGCGATCTTCGCCATTTCGTCTCTCCCTTCCGGTTTTTTGCGGCCGCGCGCACATGGCGCCTCGATGCCGGGTGAGAGCGTCTTAGCCGCTGGAGCGGCCGGGAAAAACGAAAAAGACGACCCGGCGGCGATCCGGCGGCCGGGGGAGCGTCCTTTCGCGCGATGGGGAGCGGACAGCCGCCCGCTATAGTTGCGCCAGACGATGGAGCCGGACGATGCAGAAGCGCAGTGGCAAGACCAGATCGAAACGCGCGCCCGAACGGGCCGCGCACCTTTCCACGCCGCCACCGCCAGCGGGTACGGCAGCGGATGCGGCCGTCTCGGAACTCGTCACGCTCGACGACATCGAGCAGGCCGCACGCACGCTCGCCGGCGCCGTCGTCGTCACCGATTTCGACAAGAGCCGCACGCTGTCCGACATGCTCGGATGCGAGATCTGGCTGAAGTTCGAGAACCTGCAATTCACCGGGTCGTTCAAGGAGCGCGGCGCGCTGAACCGGCTGGCGTCGCTGTCACCGGAGGAGCGCCGGCGCGGCGTCATCACCGTTTCGGCAGGCAATCACGCGCAGGGCGTCGCCTATCATGCGAGCCGCCTCGGCATTCCGGCAACCATCGTCATGCCGGAGCCGACGCCGACCGTGAAGGTCGAGAACACGCGCCGCTACGGCGCCGAGGTGGTCCTGTTCGGGCCGAGTCTCGAGGAGGCCTCGGCGCAAGCCCACGAGCTGTGCATGATCCGCGGCCTGTCGTTCGTGCATCCTTATGACGACGCCAAGGTGATCGCGGGGCAGGGCACCATCGCCGTCGAGATGCTGTCGGCGGTGCCGGATCTCGACATCCTCGTGGTGCCCATCGGCGGCGGCGGTCTCATTTCCGGAATGGCGGTCGCGGCCAAGGCGTTGAAGCCGGGCATCGAGGTGATCGGCGTGCAGGCGGCGCTCTATCCCTCCATGTACAACGCGGTGAAGGGCACCAGCCTGCCGACGCGCGGCGACACGCTCGCCGAGGGTATCGCCGTCAAGGCGCCGGGGTGCCTGACGCTGGCGCACGTGCGCCGCGTCGTCGACGATATCGTTCTCGTCTCGGAGAGCGACATGGAGCGGGCGCTGAGCACGCTGCTGACGATCGAGAAGACGGTGGTCGAGGGGGCGGGTGCGGCCGGGCTCGCTGCCGTCGCCGCCGATCCGGCGCGGTTCTCCGGCAAGCGCGTCGGCCTCGTGCTGTGCGGCGGCAACATCGACACGCGCCTGCTGGCGAGCGTGTTGACGCGCGGTCTGGCGCGCGACGGGCGGCTGTCGCAACTGTCGATCGACATCCCGGACCGGCCGGGGCAGCTGGCGCTCGTCTCGGGGATTCTCGGCTCGTGCGGCGCCAACATCGTCGAAGTCTATCACCAGCGCGTGTTCACGGTGTTGCCGGCGAAGGGCGCCGAGCTGCACGTGGTCATCGAGACGCGTGACCGCGAGCACCTCGCGCGCGTCTGCGAGGCGCTGGAGCGGGCCGGCTACTCGATCTCGGTCAAGGGCTCGAGCCTGTCACGCTGAGCCGCTATCACCTCTTTGACACTGGCAGGGTGGCGCCCTTTGTGGCATCCGCTCGGGACGGCTTGCGCGCGACCTGCGTGACAGGCCGGCCTTGCGGTCGGCGTTCGATCGCACCGGTCCGGAGCCGCGATGCAGCTGTTCACCGACATCCTCCTCAGCGTCACACTGCCGATCGTCGCGCTGGTGGCGCTGGGCTTTGGCGCACAGCGCAAGCTGAAGCTCGACGTGCCGAGCCTCAACCGGCTCATCGTGTTCGTGGTCATGCCGGCGTTTCTCGTGCATTTCCTGTCGTCGGCGCGCCAGCCGATCGCGGAAATCTGGCCGACCATCTATTTCACGGCCATTCAGTTCGCCGCCCTCATGCTGCTCGGCTGGCTGGTCGCGAAACTGTTCCGGCTGCCGGCCGAATTCGCGCCGATCTTCGCCATGGCGACGGTTTATGCGAATGTCGGCAATTACGGCATTCCACTGGTCAAGCTGGCATTCCCCGAGCCGTTCATCCTGCATCAGTCGGTCATCACCAGCATGATGACGATGCTGATCGTTTCGGTCGGCGCGTGGATGCTGGCGCCGTCGCGCGGCGAGAAGGGTTTCGTCGCGCGCCTCAGGATCGCGTTCGAGACGCCGGTGGTGCCGGCGGTGATCGTCGGCCTGACGCTGCGGGCGCTGGAGATGCGGCTGCCGGTGGTCATCGGCACGCCGCTGGAGCTGATCGGCGCGACCTTTCCGCCGCTGGCGCTGTTCGCTCTCGGCGCCCAGCTCGCCGACACCGGCAAGGGTGAGCTGTCACCGCTGCCGATGAGCTTGATCCTGGTGTTGAAGCTGCTCGCGGCGCCGGCGCTGACGTGGGGGCTCGCGCTCGCCCTCGCCATGCCGAACGATCTGACCGAGCTCTACGTGGTTGCCGCGGCGACACCGGTCGGCGTGTTGCTGGCGTTGTTCTGCGCGGAATACGACCGCCAGCCGCGCTTCGTCTCCGGCGCGGTGCTGTTGTCGACGCTGCTGTCGCCGATCGTGGTGACGGCGTGGATACTGATGATGCGCATGATGTGAGCGCGCGGGGGTGGCGGGGCGGCCGCGCGCAGACGAGGCACCGCGCGGTGCCGGCTGGGCGGCGGGAGCGCAACAGAAAACACGAACCTGGTCGCGATAGCTGACCCCGAAAGGTCGATGAGCCCCTTCCCCGGGAAGGGAAGAGGCTCATATAGCAGGGGCAGCGGTCGTATGGGGTCGAGCGGGCAGTGAAGCCGATGGTCAGCCGGCTGGGAGGGTGCTTGCGGCGCTGGCTGGCTTGATCGTGTCGTTCGAGGCTCTCGTGTGCGTCTGGATCAGTGAGGATAGGAGCATTGCGGCGGCGAGGGCGAAACAAACGAATGTTCCGAACTTGCTCCAGCTCCAACTCGTCTCGATGCCAGCCACTTGCGGGTGTCCTTACGATGATCGAAGTCAGCGTGTCAGCGTCGCGTTAGGTGTTTTGTAACTCAGCCCCTATTTCCGGTCCAATGCTGGCTGTTTTCTTGACTAATGAGCCAACCGTTAATTTTACGTTTTGTTAAGACCGGTTAATCGGGTTTTACCTGCCTTATCTTGTGGCCGGTTTCGGCTGTCTGCCGCAGCCCCTGCAACGTCACCCCCGGAGCGATCGCCTCCGGGTCGAGCGCGAGATCGAGCACGAACGGCCGCCGCGACGCGCGGGCCCGCGCGAACAGTCCCGCCAGTTCGGCGTCACTGCGGACCTTTTCGCCGTCGGCGCCATAGCTGCGGGCGAGCGCGGCAAAATCCGGATTGACGAGGCTCGTGGCGATGACGCGGCCGGGGTAGCGCTTTTCCTGCTCGGCGCGGATGGTGCCGTAGAGGCCGTTGTTGGCGACGATGACGATGATCGGCAGCGCGTACTGTACGGCCGTGGCCAGTTCCTGCAGTGTCATCTGCAGGCAGCCGTCCCCGGCGAAGCAGACCACCTCGCGGTTCGGATGCGCGAGCTTGGCCGCGATCGCCCCCGGCAGACCGTAGCCCATGCTGCCCGACATCGGCGCGAGCTGCGTACCGGGCTCCTTCCAGGTGAAGCAGCGATGCACGAACGCCGCGTAGTTGCCGGCACCATTGGTGACGATCGCGTCGGGCGGCAGAACCTCGGACAGGTGCCGCACCACGTTCTCGAGCCGTACGCTGCCGGGCGAAGGCTCGACCTGCTGCCACGTTTCGAACGACTGGCGCAGGTCGCGGCGCAGCGTCGACCACGTCCGTGTGCTGCCGCGCCGCACCGACGGCGCGAGGTCGTCGAGGCGCGCCGCGAACGCGGCGACCGTCGACACGATCGGGATGTCGGCCTGATACGGAGCGCCGAGCACTTCGCTCGCGGGATGCACGTGCACGAGCCGCTGGCGCGGGCGTGGCGGCGTGATGAGCGCGTAACGGCCGCTTGTGATCTCGTCGAGGTGGGTGCCGACGGCGATGACGAGGTCGGCATTGGCGAGGGCAGTCGCCACCTTGCCGGCCATGGCGATGCCGGCGTGACCGACATAATGCGGTGAGCGGTTGTCGATCACGTCCTGGCTGCGGAAGCTGGCGACCACCGGCAGGTCGAAGCGCTCTGCGAACTGGGTGAGTTCGCGGCTGGCGGTGGTGGTCCAGCCGAGGCCGCCGGCGATCAGCAGCGGCCATTCCGCCCGGTCGAGCGCGTCGGCGAGGCGCATCATGTCCGACCATGTCGGCCCGGGCGCCGCCAGACTCGCGGCCGTCGCATCGCGCACGTCGCTCGACGCGGCGAGTACGTCCTCGGGCAAACCGAGCACCACCGGACCGGGGCGGCCGGCAAGCGCCGTCACCATCGCCCGGCTGACGAACTCCGGCAGCCGCGCGGCATCGCGCACCACACCCGCCCATTTGGCGAAGCTTCCCGCCAGCGGCTCGATGGCGACCTCCTGAAAGCCGCCGCGGCCCTCGTGGCGCAGTGGCGGCAGGCCGACCAGCAGCAGCATCGGCGTCGCCGCCTGCATGGCGACGTGCAGACCGCTCATGGCGTTGGCGAGGCCCGGCCCGCGCGTGACGAAAGCGACGCCCGGCTTCAGCGTCGCGGTCGCGGACAGCCGCGCCGTCGCTTCAGCCATCATCGCCGCAGCGCCTTCGTGGCGGCAGACGACGACGTCGATCGCCGGGCAGTCGTGCAGTGCGTCGAGGGCGGCGATAAAGCTCTCGCCAGGCACCATGAACACGCGCGGCACGCCGTTGAGCGCCAACTGGTCGACGAGGATCTGGCCGCCGGTACGCATGATCGGGGGAGGGGCCTTTGCTGGCGCTGGACCGGTGCACTCTGGCGCCCGGCGTTGGAGAAAGCTGCGGGCACACGCGAACGGCCCGGATTTCGTCAATCCGGGCGGAGCCTTGTGGACGAGTCTTACATCGTCGGCGGAACCCTCACAGGTGTTTTCGTCGTCTTGGTTGCCTGCTTCGGCCGCAGCGGCACCGGTATCCTCTCGCGGGCCCGGGCAGTTTGGAATACGCAAGCGGGGCAATCGGTTAGGAAATGCTCGGGGGAGCGGCGACCGGCCTGCACCCGGTTTGCCCCGAGGCAGAGGGAATCGTGGAAATCGCTGCCGAGGGCACAGTCTGGCGGCGCGCGGGCGGCTAGTGTCGCCCCGGCGGGGAGGCGACAGCTGACATGGGGCGGTTGGATTCTGGACGGGCGCAGGGCTGCGACGTGGGGGTGGATGCTGTCCGGCCGACGCCCGGCATCGGCGTTCGGTTGCGGGCCGGGGCGGCAAGCGAGCTGATCCGCCGCCTCGCGGGTCTGCTGGCCGCTGTCCTGCTGGCGTTGGCCGTCGCGGCTCCGCAGGCGCTGGCGGAAACGCGGTTCGCCCTCGTCATCGGCAACTCGGCCTATGCGCGCGCCGCTTGCCAATCCCCGCAACGATGCGCAGGCGATCGCCGCCAGCCTCGCCACGGCCGGTTTCTCGGTCGCCACCCTGACGGATGCCGACATCGGCGCCATGCGCGAGGCGATCCTCGCCTTTGGCCGGCGGCTGCGCGGCTCCGACAGCGTCGGTGTATTCTACTATGCCGGCCATGGCGTGCAGGTTGATGGCGAGAACTACCTGATCCCGATCGGGGCCGACATCACCGATGCCAGCGAGATCCCGCTGCTCGGCTTGAGCCTCGGTGAACTGCTGAAGACCATGGAACGCGCCGAGAGCCGCCTGAACATCGCCATTCTCGATGCCTGCCGCGACAATCCCTATCCGGCAGCGACGCGCTCGGCGGCGCGCGGCCTCGCCCCCGTCAAGGCACCCGCCGGCACGCTGATCGCCTTCGCCACCGGACCCGGACAGGTGGCGCTCGACGGCAGCGGCCCGAACAGTCCCTACAGCGGAGCGCTGGCCGCAGCCATGGTCGAAGTCGGCATACCGCTCGAGGAAACCTTCCGGCGCACGCGCCGCGCCGTGCTCGAGACGACGGCGAAGAAGCAGGTGCCCTGGGAGCATTCCTCGCTGACCGGCGAGTTCTTCTTCCGCCCGAAGATGGCCGAGCCCGAAGCGCGCGCCTCGACCGGCGGCGCGCCGGCCGCCGGCATCGATGCCGCCAATGTCGCCGAACTGGCCGACTGGCAGCGCATCAAGGACAGCAAGGACGCTGCGGCACTGCGCGCCCACGTCGAGCGCTATCCGGCGGGTGTATTTCGCGAGCTGGCCGCGTTGAAAATCGAGCGGCTCGAGCAGGCGGTGTCGCCGTGGTCGTGGATCGTCACCGGATCGACCGCGAACGTCACCGCGCGCAGCGACCAGATCGACGCCTACGAGCAGGCGCTGAAGATCGAGAGCCGGGCGGGCGACAAGGCCCAGTACGCGGAGGCGGCGGCGCTTTATCGCAAGGCGGCGGAGCGCGGGCTGCCACAGGCCATCCATCGCCTCGCGCACCTCTACGACCAGGGGCTCGGCGTCGATCGCGACAAGGCCCAGGCGGCGTACCTCTACCGTCAGGCGGCGGACCTCGGGCATCCGGCGGCGATGGCCGCGCTCGGTACGCTGACCGAGTTCGGCGAGGGCACGAAGCAGGATCTCGCCGAGGCCTTGCGCCTCTACCGTCAGGCGGCGGATGCCGGTGAGGCTTCGGCCATGACCAGCCTCGGCTTCCTCTACGCGAGCGGCAAGGGCGTGGCGCGCGATGCCCAGATGGCGCGCCGCTGGTATCGCACCGCCGCGGACCGGGGTGAGAAGCGGGCGATGTTCAACCTCGCGCTCATGAATATCCGTGGTGAGGGCAACCGGCCCGACCTCGCTGAAGCCGTGCGGCTGCTTGAAAGCGCGGCCGAGCAGGGCCACGCGGGCGCGCACCGCGAGCTGGCCTTCCTCTACGACGAGGGCCGCGGCGTGGCGAGAAGCCCCGAACGGGCGGCCTCGCACCTGCTCGCGGCGGTCGCGGCGGGTCACGACGACGCCGAACGCGACGTTCTGCAACGCCCCGGCGCCTGGAGCTTCGCCACGCGGCGCGCCCTGCAGCGTCAGCTCGCCGATCGCGGCCTCTATCGCGGCGGCGTCCACGGCATATTCAACACCAGCACCAAGGCGGCCCTGCGCAAGCTTGCGACCGGCTCCTGAGCCGCTGCCGGATCAAGCCGTGTCGTACTGTGGCCCGCGCACAATTGGCGCTGGGCGAGCGGGCCGTTATGTTCTGTTGATTGGGGTCGGGTATCGAAGCATGGACGCCGCGATCTGCGGCGTCGAAGGGAAGTGCGTGGTGCGGCAGTGCGTCGAGGTGAATGTCGAGCGGCGGGGAACCCGCGTTCGACGCCGGTGCCGCTTCGGTTGGGCGCCGGGCTGGAGTCGCAGGGCGCTCGCCATTGTCGCGCTCCTGGTTTTTTCCCTCGCCGGCACGATCGGTGAAGCCGAGGCGCGCAAGAAGCAGGTTCGCGCCGTCGAACGGCGAGCGACGCCCGAGGTATCCAGACCCGCGCGGCCACGGGCAAGGGTGACGCGAACCACCAACAAAGAGACCAATAGAGACACCGCACCGGCACCTTCCGCTGCGGCATCGCCGTCGCCCCGCCCCGCGCCGCTCGCGCTGCCGGACGTACTCCCATCCGTGCCGCCGCCCATGCCGCCGCGAGGGCAGCCCGATCTGCAGCCTGCGGCCGTCGCCACACCTGCCGTCGTCACCCGAGCCGCCATGACGATCCCGGCTCAGCCTGTCGCGACTGCAACCGCGGCAACGGCGGAACGCGTGCTCGACAAGCATTGCGCGGGTTGCCACCAGGCGGGCCGCACCGAGGCAGGCGCGCCGCCGGCCGGAAACTTCGCCAATGTGCTCGATCTCGACGCCCTGGCGCGCAACGGTGCGTTGATCACGCCGGGCGATGCCGATGCGTCGCCGCTCTATCAGTTGATGGTGGCGCGGCAGATGCCGCCCGACCCGCGCGCGCGTTCCGCGCATGGGGCGGTTTCTGCCGCTCCGGTGCCGGATGGCGCGCCCGCAGCGGCGAACGCGGCGGCCGCTTCGAACAACAGCCCGCAGGCCGCAGCTGCCGGTCCTGCGGCAGCCGCGGATGGTCCCGATGCGCGCCCTGCATCGCAAGGCGCTGTGGCGCCGCCCGTCGACGTCGGCGCGGCGGAACTCGAGGCGGTGCGCGCGTGGATCGACGCTCTCTCAGGGAATACGGGCGACTGTCAGCGGCGCGCGCATATTTCGGCGCAGGCTGTCGCGGCGACCATCGATGCCTGGACCGGCGAGATCGGCGGCGAACGCGCGGCAGGGCTGCGTTTCGTCTCGCTCGCCTCCCTCGCCAACGGTTGCGCCAGCGACGCCGAGATGGCCGCCGCGCGCCAGGGTGTCCTCAAGCTGCTCAACAGCCTGTCGTGGCTGGCCGCGCCGGTCGAAGTTGAAACGGTCGGGGACGATCTGGCGCTGCTTGCGTTCCGGCTCGGCGATGCCGGATGGTCGGCCGAGCACTGGGAACTGCTGTTGTCGCGGCTGCCGGCGGCGAGCCGCATCGCGGTCTCAGCCGACGCGGGCGTGCGGCTCGGCACGCCGCATCCCGTGCTGCCTGCCACCTGGCTGGCAGCGACGGCTGCGGATCCGGCGGTCTATGCGCAACTGCTCGGGCTGCCGGCCTCGCTCGAGGCGCTGGCAGGCGTTGCCGGGGTGGCGCTCGACGATGCGCGCGAGAGCGGCAGCGTGAAGCGCGGCGCGGTGCGTTCGAGCGCGGAGACGGGAGCGGTACGTTTCATCGATTTCTACACAGCGCGCCGAGGTGCGTTCTGGGTCGCACACGATACCGCAAGGCGCGACGGCGATCCGCTCGACGAACCGCTCACCGGGTGGCTGGCATCGTCGGCCGCCGTCGATACCGACGCAACCGGCACGGCTGTGCCCGACAGCGGCATGTCGCGCGTCCTGATGGAGTTGCCGAACGGCTTCACCGCGTTTGCCGCATATGCGGACCGTGCATCCGCGGGCCCCGCTGCGGGCGACGCCGCCAGTCTGCGCTGCCTCTCGTGTCACGCCGCGGGACCACGCGGCTACAAGGACGAGCTTGCGCAACACGTCGCGTCGGCGGCCTACGCGGGCAGCGATCTCGGACGCGATCTCGTGCGCCAGTCCCTCGCCGGTGCGGGCGAAACGGCGCGGCTCGTCACGGGCCATTCCGTGCGGCATGGAGAGGCCTTGGCGAATGCGGGAGTTGCGCCCGATGTGACGCTCGACGGGCTGGAGCCGGTGACGGCGCTGATTGCACGTCACGAGCGGGACGCCGATCTGACGGCGGCGGCGGCGGACATGCTGATTGCGCCAGCCGATCTCGATGCCGGGCTGAACGAGGTCACGGGAGACGCGCGGGCACTGGCGCTGCGGCTGCAGCATCGTGGCCGCCTGACGCGCGCCGAACTCGAGCAGTTGAAGGCGGCGCTGACGCGCAAGGGGCCGATGCAGGTCGCTGCGGTCACCGCCTCGCCGAAGGTGGCCTCACGCCTGCGGCTCGATTTGTGGCCAGTGGACGACCTGCCGCGGGGAACGGACGCGCCGCTGGTGCGGCTCGCGGTGCGGGCGTCGGCGCCGTGCCACGTGACGATCGTCAACATCGATGTGGCGAACAAGGCGACGGTGCTGTTTCCCAACGAGTTCGACCGCGACAACCTGCTGGCCGCGGGCATGACGAAGGTGATCCCGGGCAACGGTGCGTCGTATCGCTTTCGCCACGCGTCGGGGGCGAGCGAACGCTTCGTCGCCATCTGCGAGGAGGGAGAGCCGGTGCCGGCCGGCGTGACGCCGGATTTCACCAAGCAGAATTTCACACCCCTCGGCGATTGGCCGGCTTTCATCGCCAGTGCCCACAAGGCGGCGGGCGCGCCGCGCATCCCGCTCGACAACGGCGACGATCCCGACCGCCGCTTCCGCCGCGGCCGCAAGTCGGAGCCTGCGTCTCGCCCGGCTCCCGCCGTGACGCCGAGGCAGGCCCGCGCCGCGATTTCCGTTTCGGCGATGCCCTGAGCGCCGCAATCGTCGCGCGTCCTCCACGCGCGGCGTGAATCGGCGGCGCCTTTTTTTGGCCGCGCTGCCGATTGACGCCCTC